>Ga0315282_10001949_pt1 | contig 38649 bp, 25 predicted proteins | sample YL17G07_20_MG_FD_203693 | JGI IMG/M metagenome (GOLD analysis project Ga0315282, IMG submission 203693) | Sediment microbial communities from Yellowstone Lake, YNP, Wyoming, USA - YL17G07_20 | ecosystem: Environmental > Aquatic > Freshwater > Lake > Sediment | place: USA: Wyoming | collected... | reverse complement strand
TACCGTTGTTCTTGACAAGTATCTGGAACTCGTTCGCGACTGACTGAACGATGACAAGGTTCACGTCATCGACTATGAGCGTGCCATTGTCCTTGACGACGATGTTCGCGCGCCACCGGAACATGTCCCCGATTATGCTTATCGTGTTATTGTCGTCGACGACCAGGTCGAACTCATTCGTCGACAGCTCAACATTGATGCTCGTTGACGCGAGGTTGTTAGTGTAGTCATATTCTCTGATGGTCTGCAGGCGGTTGACATAGACATAGATCGAGTACTCGCCGATTTGAGAGGGTATCCAATTGAAGCTCGTGAGGTTCGAACCTCCGACCGGGACGTTGACCCTCGTCGATCCAAGTAGCTGCCCTCCGCTCAGCGGGTTGCCGACATAGAACTCCACGGTCGCGTTGATCGCGCTCGCCCTACCGAGGGTGTTGCGGATCGTCGCGTTCGCGAAGACCTGCATACCGGTGTAGGCTGGCTGAGGATCGATCACGATATCGCCCGAGACAATCGAGAGCTCTGGTAGGAATGCCAGGACATTGATCTGAATCGAGATCTCGTTGTTCGTTTCGCTCTCCTCGATTATCTGCCCGAGTGGGTCTGCCTTTGCGGTCACTGTGTGGACCCCGGGCCGAGTGTTCGACCAGCTGGCGACCGCGTTCGTTGAAGCCCCGCCAGCTAGGAAGGGGATCGTTACGTTGGATATCGTTGTGAGCGTCCCCCCGAAGAAGTCGGCGAAGCTCACCAGAACATTAGTCGCTGCGGTTAGTCCGTTGTTCTCGACCGTTGCCGTCAGCGTCACCGTGTCATTCTCGTAGACTGTTGTGGGGAGGGCTGTCAGAGCGGTTATGATCAAGTCTGGTTTGTCAAGCACGAGACCAGAGAGCACAACAGAGACTTCCTTGGTCTGGTCGATCTCTGCAAGCGCCGGGTACGGTGTGAAGTCCACACCGGTCGCATGGTAGTACAGGACGCTTGTGGCATTCCAGTAGGTCACATTGAGGTCATAACCTCCCAGAACCCATGAGTTCGGCATAGTGGATTCATTGACAACTTCCCAGAACAGAGGTATCATTGCTGAGCCGTAGGGATCCGTGCGCTTGTAGCTGGTTCCGTCCCTTCCAAGATAAGTGAGTACCTCGGTCGGCGGAGTGTCGACAACGCCTGCCGGGGTGTAGTAATAGGCAGCGGCCTCGGAGGCCGAGACCGTCGCGTTCACCCACGCACCCTGCACCGGCAAGGATTGAGAGTCAACAGCTTTGAAGTCCAACCACCGGTAGATGTATATGTTCGGTCTGAGTGTCAACTCAATCCAGACTTTCTCAAAGTAGACGAATCGCCCTCCAATGTTCTCAAAGACGATGTTCAGATCCGCAATTGCTCCAAGAGTCCGCACTCCCGCACCATACAAGTCGTATGATGCCAGAACCTCCGTTCCTGTATTGACAGGGCGTATTGATGTGCTTTGTGATACACTTCCCTCTATACTCCAGTTTATGTAGTTTCTCGTGGAATAACCTGGTTCAGTCAGGTATATCACATGCAACATCGCACTTGAGATTTCTCCACTCAAGTCACTAACGTTGAAGCTGTCAACAGCCATCCTCTCGCTATTGTCAACGTTGAAGTATCTGTTGTCATTGACTGAGAGATTGGCCACAGATTCTCCGACTGCCGTGTTAGTAGCTCCAAATGCAGATGGCGTTGCATTGAACGATATGTCTGACGTCGAGTACGCCGGCAAGCGACTGTAGGATGGTACTGCCACTTGAGACATGTCTGCAGAGACGCCGTACAGATAGGCATTCGCGTTGTCAAGAACGACCAACTGGTTGTGCACAAGGGGATCGTTCGAGAAGTCAACTCCTACATAGGAGTTGACCGCGGTCATCTGAGTTGATCCGGCCAATGTCAAGTTGCGGTAGGTCGGGATCGTCATCTCGACTGTGACCCAGAGCCTGTTGAAGTAGACGTTCGCGCCGTTGTTGATGAAGTCGATGTTCAGGCCGTTCAGGTCGGCAGATGACATTCTCGGCAGGACGGCGAGTTCGGTGACCTCTTCATTCGGCCCGTACGGAGACGAGGTGTCCGCTGGCACTATCCCGCTCGATCCCAAAGACCCGCCATTGTATCCCCACGTGATGGGGTTCGAACCGGCATATCCCGCATCGGTCTTGTACTTCGCATGCAATGTGACAACGACGTCAGAAGAATCTGAGAACACCAGACCGGCCGTATCGAGACCGTCGATCGACAGTTCTTCGCCAGTTCCAACTGTGAACAATCTCGAGTCGTCCATCGTCAGGTTCACGAGGAGCTCTCCCAGAGCTGTGTTTGCCGCACCCAGAGCCCCGACGGTCCTCGTAAGGTTGTACGTCACGACCTTCCTGTCTCTGTTGTCAGAGGCGAAGGTGTAGTCGTGGCTGTACATATCCACAGAAGGCGCGCTCAAGTTCTCGTACAATCCCTCAATCATTGAGTCGTAAACATAGACGTCGCTAGAGACGAACAGCATTACAGGGGAATCGTCGAACGCATCCGACTGGAACTGTGTCTCGTTGCAGTATGTCTCGACGTCGGTCGCATTCTGCCCAGTGACGGTCGCGTTCCACATAACGAGAGTCGAATCATCGACGACCATGTGACCGGGGAACTTCAGTGTTGAATTCCTGGCCTCCAACGCCCCTCCGTTCCTAACAATGATGCCAAGGCTTGGGAAATCGTTCAGCTGATCCAGGTGGGTGGTCAGAACCGACTTCTCAAGAACAAGCATGCCGCCGTCCTCGACGATGAGGGTATAAACATGATCGTCGGAGGTCCCAGCTATCCCGTCGGGACCGGTATCCTGAGTGAAGCTCAATCCTCCGTTGGTGATCGTTACGACACCTCCGGAGCGTATCGTCAGGTTCCCGTCCATGTATTCGACTCGATCGGTGATAGCCCAATTCGAGATCTCGTAATCAGCACCAATTACCTTGTCGCCATTCGACAATTGAGACGGCAACAAAGCCTGGCCAACGCCTGGTATTCCCAGCACGATAAGGCCGGCAAATGAGGAGAACATCATGCTCCACACAATCAGAAAGCTAGCTGCTTTGCTCGCCAGAACACTCAATCTCATTATCCCACCTGGTACATTTACTGGTGATAAAGTAGGAACATGACATTATAAATACATATCTTTGCCCGTAATGTAATCTGATAATATGGTATGCCATCACCCCTGTCTTAACCCTCGTTTTCCGAGACAAAAATGCAAAATATGTGGGGTATTCAATTAAATCGGCCGAATAAAGAAGTTCTCAAGCAGGGCAGGAAGCGACGAGCGAGATCAAAGAATGAGCAGAAAGAAGGGGTTCCCCCTCACTTCCTTCGCATAATCCTTCTTATCGACACTGATCGCTTCACTTCTGGCCCCTTCTGAGCCTCCTCGGAAGGCTTCTCCTCTGCTGGCGCCTCTCCCTCCTTCGCCTCGACCGCCGCACCCCTCAGGTCCGCCCCGCAGGCATAGCACTTCTCCGCGTTCACGTCCACGATGGTGCGACAGTTGGGGCAGAAATTCTCCACGGCTACCGCTTCCCGCACGGGCTCCTCCGCCTTCGGTGCTTCGACCTGCTGAGGTTGGACTCCAACTTCAACTGCCGCCGCTGCAGCCGGCTGCTCTGCTGCGACCGGGGCTGGCTCCGGCGCGGGCACAGGAATCGCTTCCGCGGCCGCTTTGGCCTGGGCCGCCTCCGCCGCCTTCCTGGCTTCTTCCTCGGCAACCTTCCTAGCCTCCTCTTCCGCCGCCTTCCTCGCGGCCTCCTCCGCGGCCATCTTCGCTTCCGCCTCCGCGGCCGCACATGCCGGGCAGACGTCCGATCCTCCGGGTATTACGCCGCCGCACTTGGGGCAGATGTTCTCCTTGACCTCGACCGTCTCGGGGACCAGCGCCTCCTTCCTTGCCAGGATTCTCTCCCGCTCGCTCAGCGCCGCTTCCCGGTCGTTCAGTATCCTCTCCCATTCCACGAACCGCTTCTGCTCGTCGAGGACGACCTGCTTGCTCTCCGCAAGAAGAGCTTCCTGCTCCGCGGCCACCTTGATCTTCGCGAGCAGCTCCTCCCTCTTCGAGTAGATGTCGTCGAGCATCTTCTTGAGCTCCCGTTCTTCGCCTAGAAGCTTCTCCTCGACCGCCGAGATCCTGTCGGTCATCTGCTTTATCTTCGTCTCGTAAGCGGCCGTCTGCTCCGTGAGCTTCTGGACCTCCCCTTCCTGCTGGGTGATCTCGCGCTGCCGCTTCTCGAGCCCGATCCTTCCGGCGCGCAGCTCACCGTCCCTTTCCCTCAGCTCGGTCGCCATCGCTTGAAGGTCCGCCTCTACTTTTGCGACTTCTGTCTCGCGCGGGACCAGCTCGCCCTCGCGCTTCTCAAGCTCCTTCTCTTTCGACTCGAGCTTCTGAGCGTGCTCGTCAAGAAGCCTCTTCCGCTCCTTCAGCTCCGCATCGCGGGCATCGAGCTCGTCCCTTCGCCTCCTGAGCTCGGCTTCCTGCGTCTTGATCTTGTCCTTGAACTCCTCGATGACCTGCCAAATCGGAACACTATCCTCGGGCAATGACATTCCTCCTATTTCCCGTATGCTAGCTTCCAACCAATATCGTTCAGATCTTTTAAGTGTTTTTCTAGGCCAGAGTGGGACCCAATATCGTCAGGCCGCCCTCCCCGACCTCCACCGTGTGCTTCTCCATGCTGTGCTCGCAAGCCCTCATCTTGTCGACCCGTATGTACCTGACGAGCTTTCCCCTCGTCCTGTCCAGGCCCAGCTCTATGATGCCGTCGACGAGGAACACCTCGTTCCCGAGCATGTCGTTAGGGCCGCCCTGGGGTCGCTCCATCACAATGAATGAGGTGAGGTTGAAGTCCCGCAGCGTCTTGAAGAAGTAGAACATCTTCTTCCGCATGCACTTCACATCCTCCATCAGTGAGTACAGCGCGCCAAGGGAATCGAGGGCGAAGACCGTGAACTTCTCCTTGTGCTTGTTCTTGAAGTAGCCTATGACCTGCTCGATGAAGTGCACGTAGTCGGTCGGATTGTCGACCTCGATGACCTCGTCCAATTCCCTGAGATCCGTGAAGTCCGATATTTCGAGGTTCGGGCTGATCTTCACGCCGAGGCTCCGCATGTTCTTCAGATGGCTGTCTGCGTTCTCTTCAAGCGTAACGTACAGTCCGAACTCCCCCGTCCTTTCTAAGTACGAGGACATCAGAGAGTAGCTGAAGCTCGTCTTCATAGACCCTGGTGGGCCGGTCACAAGAATGACCTTCGGAGCGTCTACGTCCGTCCGGAATATCTTGTCGAGCCCTTGCATCGAATTCCTGAACATCGTCATGCACCACTAGGGGCAATTCCATTACCTAATCCGATAATAAAGCTTTCCAGAAGATTACCAAATTCGCGACTGTGACATCCCGACGAGCCAGATGATCGATTCGAATGCGTCGACCGTACGAGACCGCGGTGGGACCGAGGGAGGAGACGACGGCATCTGAGCGGCGAGAGGAGAACCGCGGCCCACTTCTCCATCAAGGCTACTCATCCTGGCCATTGTCGTCGTCTGTCGGCTCCTGCGGCAGTATGCCCAGGTCCTCCTTGACCTCGACCTGATCGACCAACCTCTCCTCCTTCTCGCCGACCAGCCGTGCGACAGCGGTGACTCTGTCCCCGTTCCGCAATCGCATGATCGTGACGCCCATCGTCGCCCTGCCCATGACCCGTATGTCCGTCACAGGGATCCTTATCACCATCCCGCCGGTGCTCGTCACGATGAGTTCATCGTCCTCCAGCACGTCGAGGGCTGCGATGACCCTCCCATTCCTGTCGCCGGTCTTGATCGTTATGACCCCTCTGCCGCCCCTCTTCGTCTTTCGGTAGTCGCTCACAAGGGACATTTTACCATACCCGTTCTCAGTTATCGTAAGGAGCTTTGAATCCGACGTGACCGCGGCCATGCTGACGACCTCGTCCCCCTCGTACAGCCTGATGCCTATGACGCCTTTAGCGGGTCTGCCCATCGACCGCACCTCGCTCTCGTTGAAGCGCACCGCTTGCCCGTCCTTCGTCGCGATGACGACCTCCTTCGTCCCGTCGGTTAGCCTCGTGTCGACGAGCTCGTCACCTGGCTCCAGCCCGAGGGCTATGATGCCGGACGATCTGACGTGAGCGTACGCCGAGAGCTTCGTCTTCTTGATTATGCCCTTCTTCGTGGCGAACACCAGGAAATGCTGGTCGTCGAACTCCTTGACCGGGATCGTGTCGAGGACCTTCTCGCCCTCTTCAAGCCCCGGCAGGAGGTTGACAATCGGTTTGCCCTTCGCATGTCTCCCGCCGACTGGTACCATATATGCCTTCAGCCAGTAGACCCTTCCGTGGTTGGTGAAGAACATGATGTAATTGTGGGTCGAGGTAACGAACAAGTCGACGACATGGTCCTCCTCCTTCGTTTCCATACCTATGAGGCCGACGCCGCCCCTCCGCTGCTGCTTGTAAGTGTTGATCGGGAGCCTCTTGATGTAGCCGTCGTGGGTAATGATCACGACCATGTCCTCGACCGGGATGAGGTCCTCTATGTCCAAATCGATCGCGTCGTGCACGATCTCCGTTTTCCTGTCGTCGCCGTGCTTCTCCCTGATCTCGAGCACCTCTGTCTTGATTATGTCCATGATCCGCTTGTCGTTGGCCAGTATGTCCTCGAGGTCCCTGATCCTCTTCTCGATCTCCTGGAACTCCTGGCGCAGGTTCTCGATCTCGAGCCCCGTCAGCTTCTGCAGCCGCATGTCCAGGATGGCCTTCGCTTGATCCTCCGACAGCTGGAATCTCTGGATCAATGCATCCCGCGCCTCCTCCCCGTTCTCTGAGGCACGTATCAATGCGATCGTATCGTCGAGCGCGTCGACGGCCTTGATCAGGCCCCGAAGTATATGGTCCCGCTTCCTCGCTTCCTCGAGCTCGAACTCAGTCCTCCTGATAACGACCGTCTTGCGATAGTCGACATAGCTTTGGAGCGTCTCCTTCAAAGTGAGGACCCGGGGCTCGTTGTTCACGAGGGCGAGGTTGATGACGCCGAAAGTAACCTCCATCTGGGTGTGGGAGAACAGCTGGTTGAGCACGATCTCCTCCATGACGTCCTTCCGCAGCTCGATGACGACCCTCATGCCTTCGCGGTCCGATTCGTCCCTGAGGTCCGTGATGCCGTCGATCCTCTTGTCCTTCACCAGCTCGGCGATCGCCTCAACCAGGTTCGACTTGTTCACCATGTAGGGGATCTCTGTGATGATGATCTTCTTCTTGTTCTCGTGCTCCTCGGTCTTTGTCCTGGCCCTGACCTTCAAACGGCCCTTGCCGGTCGAGTAGGCCTCGATGATGCCATTGATCCCGTATATGATCCCGCCCGTGGGGAAGTCCGGACCTTTGATGAACTCCATGAGATCCATGACCTCCAGGTTCGGGTTGTCGATCAGATGCACGACCGCGTCCGCGATCTCCCTCAGGTTGTGAGGCGGGATGTTGGTCGCCATCCCGACGGCGATACCAGATGCGCCGTTAACCAACAGGTTCGGAAGCTTTGCTGGCAGGACCCCCGGCTCCTTCAGGCTGCCGTCGAAGTTGTCGACAAAGTCGACGGTGTCCTTCTCGATGTCCGCGAGCATCTCTTCGGAGATCGGTGCCAAACGGCACTCGGTGTATCTCATCGCTGCAGCGGAATCGCCGTCCACGCTTCCAAAGTTGCCCTGGCCGTCAATCAGAGGATAGCGCATCGAGAAGTCCTGCGCCATCCTGACGAGAGAGTCGTAAACGGCCGTATCACCGTGCGGGTGATATTTTCCGAGGCAGTCGCCGACGACCCTCGCGCTCTTCTTATGAGCCTTGCCAGAGGTTAGACCCATGTCATACATTGAATAGAGAATCCTGCGGTGAACCGGCTTCAACCCGTCCCTTACGTCCGGCAGCGCCCTGCCGACGATAACGCTCATGGCGTAGTCGATGTAGGACTTCTTCATCTCCACTTCGATGGTGCGTTGAACGATCTTCTGTGTTGCCTCTTCCATCCGATCACCTACACGTCCAGGTTCTCAACCTCTTTCGCATGTGCGCTGATGAACTCCTTTCGCGGCAACACTGCGTCCCCCATCAACACGCTGAAAAGCTCGTCGGCCCTTAGAGCGTCCTCAACCGTGACTTTCTTCAACACCCTCGAGGTCGGGTCCATGGTCGTCTCCCAGAGCTGGTGTGGATTCATTTCTCCCAGACCCTTGTATCTCTGCATTGAGGCGCCTTTACCCAGAAGTCCCAACGCGCTGACCCTCTCCCTCTCCGAGTAGGCGTAAATCTCCTTGTTCCCCTTCGAGACCTTGTACAGGGGGGGTTGGGCGATGCAGATGTAACCGTTGTCGATCAACGGGCGCATGTATCTGAAGAACAAGGTCAGGAGCAGCGTCCGAATGTGCGCGCCATCCACGTCCGCATCTGTCATGATGATGATGCGGTGGTATCTGGCCTTTGTGATATCGAAATCATCCTTTATGCCAGTGCCAAGAGCAGTGATGAGATTCCTTACCTCGGCGTTCTTGAGGATCTTGTCCATGCGGGCCTTCTCCACGTTGAGGATCTTCCCTCTCAACGGCAGGATGGCTTGGAACTCACGGTTCCTGCCTTGCTTTGCGCTGTTATGGACGAAAATGCCAGCTGCAAGAGCGAAATTATGGGTATGTGGCACCTCGATGTCATACACATCCATACGCTCAGCAAGACTTTCAACAGCAGTCACCCGGTGGTTGGAGTTGCTCAAGAGCGTTTCGCAGACTTCGACCGAGATCCTCAGTTCATTCTTGTCCGAGAGCTTCTGGCAAAGCGGCATCAGCGAGTCACCACTCTTCAACTCAATCGCCTTCTTGTAGCCGCCGTCGCGCGTCATGAACCGGTGGTCAGGAGTGCAGACTAAAGTCTCGTCATTATCCAGTGTCACACGAATGACATCGGAGTCATGCTTGGTCACGCGTGGACTTACTATTCGTTCAATCCCGACCTTGCCGTCATTTCGGATAGTGTAGCAGAAATGCTCCTTGCCCTCTGCTTGCTCAACCACGATTTCCTTGAAACTAAGCTCTCGACCATCAATCAGCGCAATCTTCGTATCCCCGGAAAAGCAGCCGCCAGCACTGTCTCCCTCGACGATGAATATTTCCGACTTCGCGGGGTCCTTCTCGGTGCAATCGGCGAGCTTCCCAGGCAGGCTAGAGCTATCGAGGAAACCCTTCCTCCTTGTGAGTTCCCTTGCCTTCCTAGCCGCCTCCCTCGCCTGCGCGGCCAATATTGCCCTGCTCACGCAAGCCTCGGCGACCTTTGGGGTCTCCTCCAGATACTGGTTAAGTTTCTCGTTGATGAACGCTTCGACGATGCCCTTGACCTCGCTGTTCCCTAACCTCGTCTTCGTTTGCCCTTCGAACTGCGGCTCCGCGATCTTCACACTCAAGATTGCTGTGAGGCCCTCCCTGACGTCTTCGCCGCTGAGACCCTCTTCGTTCTCTTTCAGAAAATTATTTTTCCTGGCGTAGTCATTCATCGTTCTTGTCAAGGCAGACCTGAAACCTATCAAGTGGGTGCCGCCCTCGATCGTGTTTATGTTATTGACGTATGAGTAGACGTTCTCAGCGTAGGAATCGGTGTACTGCATCGCGATCTCGATCAGGACGTTGTCCCTCTCGCCGCTGAGATAGATGGGTTTCTCATGCAGTACGGTCTTCGTCTTGTCTATGTGGGTGACGAACTCGACAATTCCGCCCTCGAAGTGGAACTTCTCCTGCCTACCATTGCGCTGGTCCGTGAAGGTTATGATTACGTTCTTGTTCAGGAAGGCCAGGTCCATGAGGCGGCGGACGAGTATCTCGTCGTCGAAATTTATGTCGCTGAAGATCTCGCTGTCCGGTTTGAAGGTGATCGTCGTTCCGGTGCCAGTTGACTCTCCGACGACGTGCAAGGGCTGAACAATGACCCCTCTCTCGAACCTCACGATCTGCTCCTTGCCCTCCCTTCTTATCCTCGCCTCCAGCCACTCCGAGAGGCTGTTGACGACGGACAGGCCGACCCCGTGCAGGCCTCCGGACACCTTGTAGCTCTTCCTGTCGAACTTCCCTCCCGCGTGCAGAGTCGTCATGACAATCTCCACTGCGGGTCTGTCGTACTTCGGGAGGATGCCGGTAGGGATTCCTCTTCCATCATCGGCGACGGTGACGCTGCCGTCCGCATTAACCGTGACCTCGATCTTTGCACAGAACCCGACCATCGCCTCGTCGATGCTGTTGTCGACGACCTCGTACACCAGGTGATGAAGACCCCGACTATCCGTGCTCCCGATGTACATGCTCGGGCGCTTTCTCACAGCCTGGAGGCCCTCTAGGACTTGTATATTGTCTGCGTCGTAGCTCGCATCTTCCATGTGATCCTTCCTCTCATTTGCACTATGTCAGTCTCACAATCAATAGGTCAACACGCCGTGTCATCCACTAGATGGCTGAACCTGCCTCCCATCCTTCCTTCTGACGGTGTTTTCCTAATGCTATCATAGTATAAATAAACTTCGAGACATCTGGGTATTTAAGGTAATCAGAGGTTTTAAGTGCCCCGACAACCAAGGGCAAAGCCCAGGCGAAACGGACCCCGAAACCATTCGATTGGGGGCGCTACGAAAGTCTCCTCTCCGTCCTCCTGGCGGGGATAAACCATAATAGGGGGAAGACGATTAGACCAAGCGATAACGATGATGAAAAGGGCAAGACTGGGTCTAACAGATGAGATCAAAGCGGTGGCCCTGAGAGAGGGCATCGACCCGGAGGTCGTAAGGCGCAGGATCGCAGACGGGAGGATCGTCATCCCTTCGAACCCCGGGCACTCCCCGGCGCCTTGCGGCATAGGAGAAGGGCTGACGACGAAGGTCAATGTCAATATCGGCACGTCCAGGGACATGGCCGATTTGGATATCGAGCTCGCGAAGGCCAAGATAGCTGTTGAGCATGGCACGGACGCCCTTATGGACCTGAGCACCGGAGGCGACATCGACGCCGTCAGGAAGGCGCTAATCAAGGAGGTGCGCGTCCCAATCGGCACCGTCCCGATATATCAGACAGGGCTGAAGGCGGCAAGGGAGGGCGCGGTCGTCGACATGGACGAGGACGACATTTTCAGAGGGATAGTCCAGCACGCCAAGGACGGCGTGGACTTCATGACGGTCCACTGCGGGATCACCAAGGAGAGCGTCGAGCACCTGAAGAGGTCGAGGAGGGTGACTGACGTAGTGTCGAGGGGCGGCTCGTTCCTGGTGGCGTGGATCCTTCACAACGGGAAGGAGAACCCGCTTTACGAGAACTTCGACTACCTTCTCGAGCTTGCCAGCGAGTACGAGTTCACGCTGAGCTTAGGAGACGGTCTCAGACCCGGGTGCATACACGATGCTACGGACGGGCCGCAATTGCAGGAACTCATAATACTGGGGGACCTGGTGAAGAGGGCGAGGGATAAGGGTGTCCAGGTCATGGTGGAAGGTCCCGGTCACGTTCCTCTGAATCAGATCGAAGCGAACGTGAGAATCGAGAAGGCAGTATGCGACGGAGCCCCGTTTTACGTGCTCGGGCCTCTCGTGACGGACATCGCTCCCGGTTATGATCACATCGCGGGCGCGATCGGCGGGGCCCTCGCGGCCTACTACGGCGCGGACTTCCTCTGCTATGTCACGCCGGCCGAGCATCTCTCCCTGCCAGACGCGGAGGATGTCAGAGAAGGGCTGATCGCCAGCAAGCTCGCGGCGCATGCCGCGGATGTGGCGAGGGGGAGGGGACGGGACAGGGACCTGAGGATGTCCCAGGCCAGGAAGGCCCTGGACTGGGAAGGGATGTATAAGGAAGCCCTCGACCCGGAGAAGGCCAGAAGATACAGGTCAAGGGGCGTCACCAAGGAGTCGGACGGCTGCTCGATGTGCGGCGACGTCTGCGCGATAAAGATCCTGAGGGAATACCTCAAGAAGGACGGCACGTGCTGAGCTCTGGCTATACACCCAGGATTGTGGAAAAATTGTGGAGCCACTGGAGGGTTTTGAACCCCCGACCTACGGTTTACGAAACCGTCGCTCTTTAGCGATCGCGGATTGCCGCTGAGCTACAGTGGCTTGGTGAACCACAACAAAACGTCCCTTGATTTAAATTTTCTTATGCCTTCCCTCTCTTCCCCTCGAAGGCCGTGCGGGAGAACATGAAGGCCGAATGACCGAAGGCAAGGTTCTCCGCCCAGAAGCCGGGGGCTGCAGAAAGGATTTAAGATTTCACCGCGATTGTCTGATGGTAAGCGTGCTAGCCGAGATGGGGGTACCAGAGGGACAGATCGTCGAGAAACAGAACGGAACGGAGAACGCGCTGAAGAGGATCCTCGACGAGGTCAAGAAGTTCTCCTTCTCGGGATACGTCAAGGTCGCTCTGGTCGACAAGGGTAACAGGTCCGAAGGACTAATCCTTTTCCAAGACGGCAATCCGATCGTTTCTGCCTACGTCTTCAGGCGCTCTGGAGCGGAGAAGGAAAGACTGTACAAAGGAGGAAAGGCCGTCGAATTCATATGGCAAGACTCCGTCCGCCAGGACGCGATCGTCACTCTCCACGCGAAGATCCAGCCGCAAGAGGTCGCAGGCCTCTTCCAGGACGCAGAAGTGAACCGTGTCGAGCTGCTCCCTCCTCCCTGGATCCCTCATCCGCTGCAACCGGTGGACGAGAAGATGCTGAAGGACATGGACGAAAGAGTCGCGAAGAAGATCATGAAGTGGTCGAAGGCCGGCTACGACGTCCAGAGCCTCCTTGCCCTTTATGAAAGCAATCCTCAAAAGGCAGCCAAAGCGCTGTCCTACTTCGAGACGAACATCGAAAAGATCGAGGAGATGAAGGAGAGCCTCAGGTTCCTGAAAACGGATGGATACGAGAGGGAGACGGAGTCTCTCCTGAGGAAGATGAGGGACCCGGAGAGGGCGTCGGATACCCAGGCGGAGCTTGAAGCGCTCCGCAACAGGATAGAAAGGTCCGATTCCGCGGTCATGGCAGAGAGGCAAATACAGGACGACATGGAGCGGAAGAAGCTCGACGAACGGATTGACGGGGTCTACGACCTCATATTGCAGTATCATAAGATGAGCTCTCAGGGCATTCCGAAGAGGACGAAATGCCCCAACTGCGGCGGACCGCTCGACTCGAGCGGCAACTGCCCAAGGTGCATCGGCGCCGGACAGAAGGCCGCATACGGGCGACCCTTGAACTCGCGCCTGACCTTCGAGAGCTTCGTGACCGGGCCGAACAGCTCGTTCGCAGAGGCGGCGGCCAGAGCCGCGGCGATGACCCCCGGCAAGGTCTACACTCCCCTCTTCATATACAGCAGGTCCGGGCTCGGGAAGACCCACCTCCTCCAAGCGATAGGGAACTACGTCAGGGAGCACAGCCCCCAGCTCAGGGTGATATACTCCTCCACGGACACGATCGAAGAGGAGCTGATCGAATCACTGGCCTCGAAGAGACTGGAGGAGTTCAGGACAACCTACCGCGAAGCTGACCTCCTAATAATCGACGACCTGCAGTTCCTTGCAGGGAAGGAGCAGATCCAGGAGGAGGTATTCCACATCTTCAACGACCTGATGGACAAAGGGGGGCAAATAGTGCTGGCATGCGACAGGCTGCCGAAGGAGATCCCGTCGGTCGGGGACAGGCTGGCAACGAGGTTTGAGTCCGGCCTGATAGCGGATATCCAGCCCCCGGACCTCCAGACCCGGCTCGCAATACTCGAGAGGAGGGCGAAGGAGGACAAGCTGTCCGTTCCTAAGGATGTCCTCGGGTTCGTGGCCGAGGTGTGCAGGGACAACGTCAGGCAGCTCGAGGGCGGCCTGAACAGGGTCGTCGCGTTCTCCTCGCTGATGCACTCCGATATCACGATCAAGCTGGCCAAGGAGATCCTCAGCCGGGAGACGAAGGAAGTGAAGAGCGCGCAGGTCAAAGTGGAGGTCCAGGACGGGCAGAGCTACCTGGTGGAAGAAGAGAAGCCCGAGGTCTCCCACAGGATATTCGCCTCGAAGCTCAAGGAGGGCTACAAAGGTCTGGCGATAACCCGAGGGCACCCGAGGGTCCTGAGAGAGAAGCTGGGGAACATGGAGGCGGTCGTCTTCTGGTTGACGGATCACGAATCGAAGACCGAGCGGACCGTCCTGCCATCCCTCGAGAGGATCATGCTGATAATCGAGGAGTTCAGCCAACCAGACAAGAAAAGCATCGTGCTCTTGGACGACATCCAGTATCTCATAAGCAACACCACCTTCGAGGGGATTGTGCGATTCATAAGGAACGTGGTGGACGAGATCTCGGAACGGCCTGCGATATTCCTGGTGTCGGTGAGCCAAGAGAGCCTTAGGACACAGGACCGCTCCATCCTCGAGAGAGAGATGGAAGTGATCAGGCAGCGCGAATGAGGAGACTACCGATAGAACTATAGATGCTTGGCCTCTGTTTTGAACTCGATGAGCCGCTCGAGCGAGTCTTCCTGATCGCCGCGCTTGAAGGCAACCCCAGCATCCTTCAGGATCTTGACCAACGCTGAGACGTCCTTGCCTTCCGCCTTCGCATCCAGCAGAACGCCCCTCGCCTTCTTGAGCTCCCCCTTGATCACTTCCGGTAACGAGGCAGACAGTTCCTCCCTTCCCTTCCTCGCGAGTATTCCCATCATGCTCCAATCGCCGTGCTGCCCAGCGTCCCTGGCTTCGTTCAAGAGCTTTCTCGCGTCGCGCACGTCGATGTAGAATCTCTCGGAGTTCTGGATCAGTCTTTCGAGCGCGTCGCAGATCTCGTTCGCCTCGACGTACTTCCCGGTGATCCTCTCAGCCTCGGTCCTTCCCGCCTTCGCCTCCGCAAGCGCCCCGGACACGTCACCGGCCTCATTCCTGGCCTTCACATTCGCTATGGCCTGAAGGATCGCGGTTGGGTCCGAACCGGTCTTCTTCGCGATCTCTGCGAGCTTGTCCAGATAATCCAAGTCCCGGGTTATCCGTTCGTCGATTGCGGACCTCACGCTCTCGAGGCATTGCTCCACGAACTTGACGGCTGAGACGACGTCCCTCTGCCTGCCGGCCCTAACCGCCTTGTCTATGTATCGCCTTCCCTCTGCGGCATCGATTCCGTACTCCGTCGCCAGGGCTAGAAGGGGTTTTACCTCCTCGACCAGCAGAGGGAACTGCTTGCGAAGCTCGATTTCCTCAGGTGTCTCAGCAGGCGCTGCTCGGCCCGGCTCAGGTGCTGCGGCCTCGGGGGCCGGTGCGGCTGCTGTCGCGGCCTCGGGTACGACAGAAGGTGTCTCCTCGGTCTCTGCAACGGATCCCGGTGCAACTTCCATTTCAAAAACCGCACCGCACTTGGGGCACTTGGTGCTGTCGACTGGAACGATGGTTCCGCATTCCGGGCACTCGAATTCCGAGACCTCCTCTATCACGAACTCGACGCCGCACTTGGGGCACTTTGAAACTTCGCCAACGATATGCGTCCCGCATTCCGGGCACTCGAATTCAAGCTCCCCACCCGAACCCTTGTTTTCATCCGAAGGGCGACCGGCGACCAACAGACCACCCACTGCTGGGCCACTAATTGACTTCGAAATATATAGTTGTCGTTGTCAAAGGACTGTGGCGTTGGGTCTCAGAACGGGGCCAACATCCGCTTCATCCTCACCGCATCCTTCTCGAGCAGCGGGGTCTCGCTGATGATCGTGACGCTCTTCCGCTGCGGGCGTAGCGCCTCCGCCAAGAGCGAAAAGTCAGGCTCCTTCGCTTCGAGGGGGAGGTGCCTGCTCTCCCCGGCCTCAGTGTATTCGATGCAACTGAAGTGGAAGTGCATACGCCCACCGTAGATCGATTCGAGCTCGTCCATTACCTCCTGGAAGTCGGCGACGGACCTGAAGCGCCCGCCGTCCCTCGCGTGAAGATGACCGAAGTCCAGGACCGGCATCACCCGGTCCACCTCTTCCATCACATCTCCTATCTCCCGAAGCGTCCCCCAGGTCCCCCTCCTTCCCATGGTCTCCAGACCGAGAATTGGCTGGAGGCCTTCTTCCTCCATCGTCTCCCTGCACCCCTTCATTCCTCTGATCACAGCTTTCGTTGCGGCTTTCGGGCTCTTCCCGGAGTACGATGCGGCATGGATGACGATGACCCAGGCCCCCATCAGATCGGCGATCCTCGCCGTCTTCACGACCCATTCCGCACTCTTCCTCACGGTCGTTCTGTTGACGGAGTTGAAGTTGACGTAGTAAGGAGCGTGGGCGCTGAGCAGAATGCCCAGTTCCTCAGCCTTCAAGCCGATGTTCTTGGCCTTGCTCTCCTCCATTCTCACCTGGCGAACGAACTCCACTTCCAGCGCGTTCAGTCCCAGCTTGCGTACTCTCTCCAGAGCGTCAATCGGGTTCTTGCTCCCCTTGGGGTAGCCTGCGGGTCCGAAGTAGAACACGCTACGAGTGATTGACTCTATGACTATTAACTCTTGACCGGTTCTCCTCTCTGGTGTCCTCTAAGGCATGGTTCGGGAGGGGACTGTGAGGTCAATCTGCAAAGATTATCTATCAGGGAAGATGTTCTACGTGATTGGGAGGCAGAGAATGAAGATAGAGCCTGTGCTTATCGACAAACCTTCGGACGTGAACGTCATTGTGGGCCAGTCCCAATTCATAAAGACCGCAGAGGACCTCTATGAGGCGATGGTGAATGCCGTTCCCGGCATCAAGTTCGGAGTCGCTTTCTGCGAGGCCTCTTCTGACAGGCTCGTGAGGGTGGAGGGCAACGACGACGAGTTGAAGGCATGCGTCGTGAAGAACGCGACGATGATAGGAGCCGGCCACACCTTCGTCCTGATGATTAAGAATGCCTACCCAATCAATGTGCTCAAGAGCATAAGAGACGTGCCAGAGGTCTGCAACATATTCTGTGCTACAGCGAATGACGTGGAAGTGCTCGTCGCAGAGACGCAGAGGGGTCGCGGGATCGTCGGTGTGATCGATGGACAGACCCCACTTGGAGTTGAGAAGGATGAGGATCTCAAGAAAAGAAGGGAACTGCTCCGCAAGTTCGGCTACAAGCGATGAGAACGGGAAGGAGAGCCTGGACGAATACGAGGTGTCGGCGAAGTACTATGACATCTGGACCGAGGAACTCACCGAGGACATAGGGTTCTACAGGCAGCTCGCAGAGACCACTGGCTCTCCTATACTGGAATGCATGTGCGGAACCGGCAGGATACTGATTCCGCTGGCAAAGAAGGGATATGAGGTCACCGGCGTCGACAGAAGCGCTGCGATGCTCGATTGCCTTACCGCCAAGCTCGAGCTCCTAGACGACGAGACGCAAGGCAAGATCGACGTGATTCATGACGACATCAGAACCTTCAAGACGAACGGGCGGTTCAAACTGGCGATCATACCGTTCAACTCCTTCCTGCATCTCCTTGAGACGGAAGACCAGGAGGCTGCGCTGAAGAACGTATGGAAGCATTTGACCGGCGACGGGCTGCTCAGCATGAGCGTCTTCAATCCGAAGCTTGACAGACCAGAGAAAGTCGTCCGCCATGACGGAACGAAGTTGACCGCCCAAGGAGAGATCATATCGAAGTTCGAATGCCAGACTTTCGACCAGCCGTCCCAGCGCACGACCGTTCATTACTTCTATGATATCTCGAGGCAGGACCGTCAGGTTAGAAGGGTGACGACGACTTTCACGCTCCGATACCTGTTCCACAGAGAGGCTATGGACCTCCTGAGGAGGTGCGGGTTCGACGTCCTGGAAGTGTACGGCGATTGCGACTTCAGCCCGTTCAAGAAGACGAGCGACCTCATGATCTTCGTGGCAAGGAAGGCTGAATGAATTTCGGGCGCTTGAGCCTGGACCGAACCCTCGGTTGCGGCCAGGTCTTCAGGTGGAGGAAGGAGCATGGCTGGTGGAGGGGAGTCCTCGCCGACCGGGTCGTGAAGCTGAGGCAGAACGGGGCCGGAATCGAGGTCGTCGGAAGGGTCCCAGAGAGTCTCCTCCTTTCTTATTTCAGGGCGGACGACGACCTCGATGGGATCGTCCGCGAGATATCGAAGGACGACTATATGGCTGAGCTGGTCAAGAGGTTCGACGGACTCAGGTTGATCAGACAGGACCCTTGGGAATGCGCGGCCTCCTACGCTCTCGCGACGTATGCGAGCATACCCCGGATCGAGGGCATGATCGAAAACCTCTGCAGGAAGTTCGGCAGTGAGTTATCGGACGGCCTGTACTCCTTCCCCCGCCCGGAGGAGATAATCGAGAACGAACAGAAGGCGATGCACTGCAACCTCGGTTTCCGTTGCCGCAGGTTCGTGGAATTCGCGAGGAGGGTGCACTGCGCCGACCTGGATTTCGAGCGACTGAGGCGAGCGGGATACGAGGATTGTGTGAATGCTCTCAAACGGTTCGAAGGGATCGGGGACAAGGTCGCCGACTGTATCGCGCTCTTCAGCCTCGACCATCTCGAGGCCTTTCCGATTGACGTGAGGATAAGGCGAGCGATGGAGAATGTGTACGGCGCGAAGGGCAGCTACAAGAAGGTCAGCGAGTTCGGACGGGCCTACTTCGGAAGATGCGCAGGCTACGCCCAAGAGTACATCTACGTCTCAGAGGCGAGAACCAAGAAAGACGTTTGAGCGGGATCTCACTCCATCTGAGGGCAGACGCACAGAGGCGCTTTGAGACCTGTGTAGGTCTCGTAAATGGAAACAAGCATCCCGCTCTTCTTGACCATCTCGCATATTCTGCATGTCTCGGTCACTATGTCGGAACCATTGGTGATCCTGGAGGCCGCGCACTCTACCTCTTTCTTGAAGTCCTCGTACTTCCCGCTGGCTTCCATCTCCCTGCTCGTACCGCGCTTCAACTTCAGGTATTGAGAGATCGCGGCGTCTGTCACCCCGAAGCGCCTTGCCACCTCTGCCTGAGTAAGGCCGTGCTTCTCCACGAGCTCTCTCGCCAACTCCCGGCGGATAGAGGGAAGGACGTACCACACGATAAGCTCGCATGGAATCTTCATACTGAGAGAATAGGACTTAACAATATTAAAAGGTTATAACGTCAACAACGTAAACGCCGAACGAGTCGCTTATCCAGCGCGCTTATTCTGGTGCCTTCTTGAGTCTCGCCATTTCTCGGCTGCTGATGAGGAGGACAGGAGCAACCAAGATAAACGAGGACAACAGATTCTTAAGTCAGAACGGGTGTTATCGTTCGGCCCCCTGAGGGAAACCCAGAGGTGATCTGATGCCAATCGATGAAGTGATGGTCACAAAGAAGATCGTGGAGAGATTCTCGAGGGAGTTCCTCGAGAACCTGGACGTTGATGTTGTGATTGCAGGTGCCGGACCTTCCTCCTTGACCGCGGCGCGATACCTGGCGAAGGCCGGGAAGAAGGTGGTCATCTTCGAGAAGAAGCTCGCTCCAGGAGGAGGGATGTGGGGAGGTGGGATGACCTTCCCGGTGATCGTCGTGCAGGAGGAATCCAAGTCCCTTCTAGAGGAGATCGGGGTGAACCTCACCGACGAAGGGGCCGGATACTACACCGCTGACTCTGTCGAGGCCTCGGCGAAGCTCATCGCCTCTGCGATAGATGCAGGTGCCAGATTATACAACGCCGTCACGGTGGAGGACGTCATGATGCGGGATTCGAAGGTGACCGGCGTCGTCATTAATTGGAGCGCTGTCAACGTGGCAGGCCTGCATGTCGACCCCGTCACCATCAGGTCGAAATACGTCATCGACGCAACCGGCCACGCCGCGGAGGTCTGCAGGGTTGTGCAGGCCAAAGCAGGCAGGCTCAGGACCCCGTCCGGCATGATAGAGGGCGAGAGGAGCATGTGGGCGGAGGTCGGGGAGAAGATGACGGTCAAGAACACGGTCGAGGTCTTCCCGAACCTCTACGTCACTGGAATGGCCTGCAACGCGGTCATGGGCGCCCCGAGGATGGGGCCCATTTTCGGAGGCATGTTGCTCTCCGGAAAAAAGGTGGCGGAACTGATATTGAGAAGGAAGAAGTGAGTCAGGTCTCGCCAGGGTGCGTCTTCTCGTAGAACTCCTGGACCTCCCAGTCCGGGATGGTCTGACCCCCGATCTTCCTCAGCGTCAGGCCCATCGTCCTCAAGTGCTGGCTCAGCACGGCCCTGGCCTCCCGGTCGCCGACGAACTCGTCTATGTACATGTCCTTGCCCCTCGGCCTACCCTTGAACGCACCGATCATCTGCCGCCCTTCGAATATCACGGACCTGTTGCCGAACTTCGCCCTTATGAGCGGGAGGAGGTAGGATTGAAGGTTGTCGTCGGTGGTAAGTACGAACCTATCCTCGAAATCCACGCCGATCCTGTCCAGATCCTCCTTGAGCATCCAGCGGAGCGTCTCGTCCCCCTCGACGAAGTAGCCTTTGACCAGCAGGCCTTCCTTCTCCAGGTCAGCCAGTATCTCTCTGACCTCCTTCATCGGAATCCGGTACTTGATGAAACGGACGATCTCCTCTGCAGCGAACATGCCGTAATTGCGGAACAGCAATCTGAATAGTCCGGTCCGAGCTTCCCTTGTGCTCATGCCGGGATCTGGAACGAGACGAACGTTCCTTGCGCGGTCAAAATACACTGCCGACCCCATGTACAGCTCGCGAAGCGCCTCGTGCGTCCTCCCGTGGCCGACCGGGGAAAGGGCATACAACTCGTCCCTCGATATCTGTTTTCGATCCTCGAGTATCCTCATCAGCGATTTCATGTCCTCACTCATCGGCACGCTCTTGGCCTTGCGGTACAAACTAGCATGCTCGATCGTCGTGTACGTCAGGAACTCGGGGATAGCCTGCACGCGGACCAACGTCCCCTGTTCGAACAGCTTCTTCAAAGGCACCTTGACCTTGCAACGGAGGTAGGCGGCGGAATCCGACCGGAAGCCCCCGGTCTGCTTGACCCCCTCCAGCACGTTCTCGAACTCTCTTCCCTCCGGAATAGCCTGCCGCCAGAGCACGTAGCCAAGCACGTCCTCCTGCGAGAACGATCTCGGGACGAACTCCCCCTTTATGAACGCGGCGCCGATGCGATGGTATCCCGCATGGGTTAGCACGTCAGCGAGGTCACCTTCGATCTCCTCCACGCCCTTCCCGAGCACTTCCTTGACCCTCACGATGTCGTAGCCCAGCATCTTGTAGAAGCTCATTATCCCGTCCAGCGCCATCAAGGCGTCGGGCAGAAGAGACGGGTCCTCAAGATCGAGCGCGCGCACCTCCACGCACCCGCTCATGTTCCATTTCTCGGCGGCACCGACGAGCACGCCGTCCGACATGATGGGGTAGACCAGCCTGTCTCCGTATCTCGATGCGATCTCGGATCGGAGAGGCTGCACGTCGGGATCGAACATCGATAGCACCCGCATCCTCCTTTCGGATTCTTGCGGAGACCGAAGATCGTCGATCTCGTCCGCCATCATGTACATCTCGACCTGGCCTTCCCCAACCGATATGCTCCTAATATCCAGCAGCCGCATTCTCTCCCGAACCTCATCGAGAGAGAAGCCTGTGTGAGCTGTCACAGCGAATATCGGGACCGGGCCATAGGCTCTGATGAACCTGTGGACTATCTCCTGCCTCGGATCGCCTTCGTACGCTGGTGCGTCGTATGCCTCATAGATGTTCTCCCGCGACCATTCCTCCCTGTGCTCGAACTTCCTGATGACATACATGTTACGGTCGAGCCAGTCCAGGCTCGACTTCAGTCGCTCCTTTGGAGCGCCGGTCATCTCATGCAGTTGGAGCAGGCCGAGCGCGTCGTTCTGTCTGATGAAATCGAGGATCCTCTTGTCCGCGCCGACGGGGGCGCCCGTCCGGTACGCGGACACGTACATCGGGGCGTCCTCCGCGAGGACGTAGCGGACGCGCCCCCTCAGGAACCTTCCGAGGAGCACCTTCCCGCTCCTCCTGAGCTTCTCCCATTCCTCAATGGTGAAATCCCGGACACGATGAAAGAGGTTGATCGGATCGCCAACAGAACCGAGGAACCTGATGCACTCCTCGATGGAGGAGAATGGGCCCCGGGTCTTCGACCGCCGATAGACCTCGATCGTACGAAGATCATAAGCCTCGGAATTCTGGCTCTTGAGCCTCAGGTGGTCCTTTCTCAGCATGTACTGCTTGTGCTCGGAGACGAGGAACATGCCTTCGGCTAGCATCCCCTCCTTCACGAGGGCGGCGATCGAGTCGGCCACTTCGGCATCAGGTACGCCGAGCGCGAACGAAATCTCGTCCGCGGTGGACGGGGCGAATCCTTCCAGGTACTTGCATATCGCTTTCTCGAGGGACGTGTGCCTTTCCTTATCCTCGACCGCCCTTTGCCTGAAGTACCAGCGACCCTCTCGGTGCGCCGGCCTCCCAACGAGGAACGCGGACTCGAGATTGCGGAGGGATCTCGTGACCCTTTCCGTGCTCACGCCCAGGGCGTCTGCGAGCTCTTGCGGGGACCTCTCTTTGTCGAGCAAATCGAGGACGTTCTTGTCCATATCTCCCAGCGTCCGTTCCTTCCGGAATAAGGTCGCGTATGTCGGCAAATCCTCCGAAGCGACGAAGTAGAGGTCGTCCGAAAAGACCGATGCGATCCTGCTCTCGGCGAGGAGCTCCTCCGCCCAACGGTCGACGACGCGCTTGTCCCGCGAGGAGTAGGGATAGAGGCTCCTGCCTCTTTCCTTGAATATACGCATCGACCCCATCATCCTGAGGATGCGGAGGACGTCCTCTTTCCCCTCGATCCTGCCGATCTTCTTCCTGAGGTAGGCTGCGACCTTCTGCTCCTCGAACTCGAACTCCGAGAGATCGCTCGCCATGACCCTCAAGAGTATCTTCCTGTGAAGCTCTCTCAGCAAGGAGCTGCGGTCCTCCATCAGAACGATGTCGGATATGCCGGCGAGGACGACGTTGTGCGCGAACGGGGAGGGGATCGACGAGAAGTCAACGAACTCGACTGCCATCTCGCCGCGCTCGATCATCTTGAGCACGAGCGTGGCATTCTGAAGATCCATCACCTCCTCCAGGATCTCGCGGTAGGTCTCCTCGACGACCGGCACTCTCTCGACGCTCCTTAGGGTGTCGAGAAGGTAGCTCGAGCGGATCTGCTGCCTGTTGACGGAGACCTCCCTCCCCTTGTAGTTGCGCAGTATCATGAAGCTCCTGGCGGCTGTGTGACGGAAGCGCTGCTTGAAGATCTCGGAATCCTTGAGCGCCCTTCTGAGCTGGCTCTCGAGGTCCGAGCTGGAGACGAGCTTGTCCAGACCCCTCAGCTCGATGCTCCTAGGGACACTGATCATAAAGGCGTCGTCAGTGACCGAGACGCTGACGTTCGAACCGAGTTGCTGCGTCAGCTGGAAAGCGTATGCCCTGGACAGGGCGTCGTTGACCCTTCTCCCGAACGGGAAATGGAAAATGACATTGTGATTGCCAGTGAGATCGACGTATCCTTCGATGACGAGACTCCTGTTCGTGGGGATCGCGCCGCACGTCGACTGCTGTTCCTTGAAGTAGCTGAGTATCGACCTCGCCGAACCATGGTCGATGTCGAAGTCGTCGCACAGCCACTCCAGCGTCCTCTTCTCGTCCTCCCTCAGTCTCGCGGCCATCTCCCCTCTGAACTTGGCGACCTCGATGGAGAGATCGAAGCTCCGAGGGAGCATCTCTCCTGTCCAGGAAGGGACGGTCGGTTTCTTGCCGGAAGCCGTCTTGACGTAGACGCTCATCCCGCGCGAGCGAACGAACTCATAGGTCCTGCCCCCGAGAACGAAAATGTCTCGGGGAGACAGTCTCTCCACGAACTTCTCGGAGAGGTCCCCGATCATCGCCCCTCTCTCGGCATAGACCTTGTAGTTCGCCTCCTCCGGTATCGTTCCCAGGTTGAGGAAGTATATCATCCTGGCCCCGCGCTTCCTGCCGAAGGTCCCCTCCGCCTCATCGTACCATATCTTCGAATAGACTCCCTCGAAGGCGTCCTTGCTGCCGAGGTACCTCAGGACATCCAGATACTGCTCCTTTGGCAAGTTCCTATAACAATACGACCTCCTGACCACCTGGAGCGCATCGTCGGTTTTCCAGCGGCTCTCGATCGACATTCCGACGATGCTCTGGGCGAGAACATCAAGGCAGTTCTGAGGTATGCTCACCCTGTCGATCTTGTTCCGGTGCGCCGCCCTGCAGAGAACGGCGCACTCGACCAGATCGTCGTTGTCGAAGACGATCATCCGACCCTTGGAGGTCTGCATGTACCCGTGGCCGCTCCTGCCTATGCGCTGCAGCCCCTTCGCGACGGACTTCGGCGATCCAATCTGGCACACGAGATCGATGGAACCTATGTCTATTCCCAGCTCAAGCGAGGTCGAGGAGACGACGCACTTCAGCTCACCCCTCTTCAGCCTCTCCTCCACATCCAATCTGGTCTCCTTGCTGAGGCTGCCGTGATGCGCCTCGATGCTCTCCAGTCCGCGCTCCTTTAGCTTGTAGACGACGCTTTCCGTCCCGCTTCGTGTGTTCGTGAACACCAAGGTCGTGGTGTGTTTCCTGACCATATCTGCGAGCATGTCGTACATCTTCGAGTTCACGATCTCGTAAGGGAGAGTTGTCATATCCTCCGTCGGGCAGAGGACCTCCAGGTCGAGATTCTTCGGCGACCTGACATCGACGATTCTAACGTCCCTCTGCTTCCCGTCCTCGAAGCCGACGAGGAAGGCCGCTATCTCCTCAATCGGGGCCAATGTGGCTGATAATCCAATCCGCACGAAACGACGCGTGCAATAATCCTGCAATCGCTCTAAGGTCAGGGAGAGGAAGACTCCCCGCTTCGAATCGCAGATCTCGTGAACCTCGTCGACGATCACCCACTCGACCTTGGTGAACTTCTCCTTGAACTTCGGTGCGGCGAGGACCAGAGCGAGGGACTCGGGGGTCGTGATGAATATGTGAGGGGGTTTCCTCAGCATCTTCTGCCTTTCCGCCTGGGAAGTGTCGCCGGACCTGACGCCGACCCGGATCTCCGGGAACCGCATTCCCTTCTTCTCCGCGAGCGTTTTCATCTCGCTCAGCGGCTCCTTCAGGTTCCGGTTTATGTCGTTGGCCAAGGCCTTCAAGGGCGACACGTACACGGCGTACACCCTGTCCTCGAGCTTTCCGTCCTTCGCGTACTTCAGCAACTCATTGATTATCGAGAGGAAAGCGGTCAGCGTCTTGCCCGAGCCAGTCGGGGAAGACACGAGCACGTTCTCCTTCTTGTGGATGAGGGGGATCGCGAACGATTGAGGCTCGGTGAGATCGGCGAACTTGTCGTTGAACCACTCGGCGACGAGCGGCTCCATCAGCGACATGACCTCTTTCTTGCTATACGCTTCCGTTACCCGTCCCATCAGGCTTTCTCCGCTTTGAAATCAAGGTCCATTTGCCGTTCATCTATTACTACTTTGCGAGCCCGACATGAAGTTGCTGGCCATTGCGCAAGTAATTTATCCTCACACCGCATAATCTGAGTCCAAATATGAGGAAGCTCGCCCCATTCGCCCTGGCAACGGTCATTTTCGTTTCTGTTCTATGCGTTGCGCACTCCGAGGTTTCCGCCCAGGGCCCAGGCGAGTGGTGGATAAATGGCAGCGTGACGAACGAGACCGGAGTCGCGTTCCCTGACGTCAATGTCACCGCCGTCAACACGACCTCGGCGGGGTCATATCACACCCTGGTCAATGCAACGGGTGATTACAACATCTCACTCCCCGTCGGGACATACAACATAACCGCTTCCTACACGAATTACACCGCGAACATCAGCTATAGCTATGTCCAGATCGGGCCGGGCTCCTTGAACGTCTTCGATTTCAAGATGATCGAGATCCTGGGTTCGCTCTCGGGACACGTCACGAATGGCACTGTCCCGATACAAGGAGCGAAGGTCGTGCTTACCGGCGCACGCAACTATTCCGCGACTACGACGTCGCCGCTGGGGGGGTATACGATCGATGGGGTTGAACCGGGGACCTACGTCGCGCATGCTGAGAAGAACGGATACTGGACGGCGTACCACGACCAAGCCGTTGTAATCATTCGAGGCAAGACAACGGACCTTGACTTCACGCTCTTAGAGCAACCGACGACGCTCTTCGGGAAGGTCACGAGCGGGGGCGAGGCGATCCGGGACGTCAAGGTGATGATCAGCTCTTCGGGGTACTCCGCTTTGACGTTCACTGACGCGAATGGTAACTACACATTCTCGAACGTGCCCATCGGCACATACACGGTGACATTCCAGAAGGATGGGTACGAGGAAAGGACCGTGCAGACATCGCTCAGCCCGTTCGAGACTAAGAAGTATGATCTCAATCTAGAGAGAAAACCTGTCTCAGGGGGCACGGGATTCATACCCGGCTTCGATCTGCCCCACTCCCTGATGATAGTCGGTCTCTGTCTTGCGATCGCCATCCTCTCGATCGCCATATACATACGGTACAGGGTAGGCAAGAAACCGGAGCTATTGGTGATCGAGCGTGAAGAGGAAGAGGAGAAACCAAAGGAAGAGACCGTAGAGAAAAAGAAGTGAACATCTGGATCTCATCCTGCTGTTGGAATCAGGTGATCCTCGAGCACCGCTACGCTACTCAATTCCCAAGCGTTTCCTTACGAGGGGGAGATTCTTTCTCACCTCTTCATCCGCCTTCTTGAAGAGGCTGTTGCCGTGGGCGTCGATGCCGACGATGAGCGGACCGAGATTCTGGGCCTCCAGTATCCAGAGGGCCTCGGGCATCCCCAGATCCAGCCACTCGACCCCGAGGACCTTCTTCACGCCCCTCGCCGCCAAGACCGCCGCCCCTCCGGTTATCGCGAAATAGACGCAACCGTACCTCTTCATCGCGTCGACGGTCGGCTGGGACATCCCTCCCTTTCCTATGATAGCGCGGACGCCAAGGGTCTCGATGAACCTCGGCTCGAGGGAGTTCATCCGGGCGCTGGTCGTCGGGCCTGCGGCCACAAGGACCCAGCGGTCGTCCTCCTTTTTCACGATCGGACCGCAATGGTAGAGCGCCGCCCCTTTCATGTCGACCGGCAGCTTCTCCCCCTTCTCGTGCATCTCCAAGGCCCTCAGGTGCACCTCGTCCCTTCCGGTGTAGACCACGCCGTCGAGATGCACGACATCCCCCGCCATCAGGGATCCAACGAGCTCTTCGGAGAGAGGCGTCTTCAGTCTCACCAGAACCCCTCCTTTGAATAGACCACCCTGCTGTCCAGGAATATCCTTGCGGAGGCTCTCCTAGCGGACCAACACTGTATGTTCACTGCGACCGGCAGACTGGCTGTGTGACAGTACGCGAGGTCGACCCTGACGCCAAGGGACGTAGTCCTGCCGCCAAGGCCCATAGGACCGATCCCCGTCTGGTTGATAGCCTCGAGCAGCTCCTCCTCAAGCGTCTGGAGTTCGGGGTAGGGGTTCCGAACATCGAGCGGGCGCAGGAGCGCTCTCTTTGCCAGGCTCATCGCGATATCGGAAGATCCGCCTATCCCCAATCCGACTATCGTCGGAGGGCAGGGACGCCCGCCCGCGTTGACAACCGTATCGAGAACGAAGGACTTGATACCTTTCATCCCTTCAGCGGGAGTGAGCATCCGCAAGGCGCTCATGTTCTCCGAGCCAGCCCCTTTGGGCATGACCGTGATGTCCACGAATCCGGAAGGTCCGGGCGAGTAATGTATGTAAGGCACGTCGATTCCCAGGTTGTCACCCGCATTCTTCCGGGTAAGGGGATGGACGGCGTTCGGGCGAAGAGGTACTTCCATCGTCGCCCTCGACACTCCCCTCCTAATCGCTTTCTCGAGGTCGGCATCGCAACTGCCGGAGACGAAGAAGAGCGGGACCCCGGTGTCCTGGCACATAGGAACAGATGTTCCTTCTGCGCATCTGACGTTCTCCATGATGGTCCTGAGCTGCGTCCTGGCGATATCGTCCGTCTCCCGAGCCTCTGCCCTCTCCAGTGCGGAGATGACATCGGAGGGGAGCGAGGTGACGGCTGTCCTGAGGATGTTGATTACGACCTCCTCGACAAGATCAGGCGGAATCATGACTTCACCTCAATTGAATGAGACTGGACGCATAAAAAGATTTCAGACAGGGACCAAAAGGTTAATATCCCGATGCTTATGTAGGCCCTTCCGCAATCCATGCAACGAAAAGTGATCTGATGGATGAACCAATCGTCATTGAGAACCTGACAAAGGATTTCAACGCATTCAAGGCAGTCGACTCTCTGAACCTCACGGTCAAGAGGAAGTCGTTCGTCGGATTCCTCGGCCCGAACGGCGCAGGCAAGACGACGACGATCAAGATCCTAACGCATCTGCTCTCCGCCACCGGCGGACAGGCTTACCTGAACGGCGTCGATGTGACGAAGGAGCCGAAGAAGGCGCTCGTTGGTGTAGGCGCCGTCGTGGAAACGCCGGAGTTCTATCCATATCTCACGCCGATCGAGACCCTGCAGTACCTTGGCACCTTGAGAGGCATGTCACAAGATTACATCGAGAGGCGTAGCAAGGAGGTCCTCGAGACGGTCAAGATGACCGAGTGGTCGAAGACGCGGATCGGCAAGTTCTCCAAAGGGATGAAACAGCGGCTCGCGATCGCTCAGGCGATTATCCATGAGCCCCACGTCCTCATACTCGATGAGCCTACCTCAGGTCTCGACCCGAGGGGTATGGTCGAGGTCAGGAACATCCTGAAGGACCTGAGAAAAGGGGACTACACGATCTTCATGAGCTCCCACCTCCTGAACGAGGTCCAGGAGATATGCGAGAGCGTGGCGCTCATAGACCACGGCAAGCTCCTCGCATATGGCCCGGTTGCGACGCTGGTCGAGATCACTGGCTCAAAGGACATTGAGGTAAGAATCCTCCAACCCTTGGACAGTTACGTGATCGACAGGGTCTCCCACTTCGACGGGGTGGAGAGGATCGCGCCGGGGGAGGCTAGACAGTTCACCATAACGTTCAAAGGAAAGGAGGAGGACCAGGCGAAGCTGCTGTCCGACCTGCAGACGCTCGGCCTCAAGATTGTCTCATTCAAGGAGACAGGCATGGGATTGGAATCTCTGTACATGTCGCTGATAAAGGACTCGAGGTGATGTGATGTCTGAAGAAGCGAATCTGACGTTGCCATCGGATCTTGCGCAGAGCGGCATAGTCGTGAGGTACGAATTGCTCAAGCATCTCCGCAGCAGGCGACTCCTTGGGATATTCATTCTCGAGTTCGCGATCATCGCCCTCATACTTGTCATTCCTCCACTTCAGGGACAGGATTACCCTAGCGATTCAGCGAAGTTCGCTGGAATGTTCGTTCAGCGGGTTTGGATACTAATCATAATAGGCTCAACCCTGTTTGCTGGCGATTCGCTCGTCTCGGAGTTTCAGCAAAGGACAGGTTACCTGCTGTTCCCCAACCCAGTTAAGAAGAGGGTCCTGTTCGTCGGCAAGTTCGCAGCTAGCGCCGGTGTAATGTTTTCCGCACTGGCCGTGTTCTACTCGATAGTTGCGATAATCGTTGTAGCAATCGATGGCTCGATATCGAGCTTGATGGCGGCTTCGTTCGGCCTTGCATTGCTGTTCGCTGTCGCGGCACTCGCGATAGGATACCTAATAAGCTCATTCATGAAGGGCTCGACAGGGGCGCTAATACTGACTTTCGCCCTCTTGCTGATGATCCTTCCGATAGTGGACACTGTGGCGACTCTTTCCAAAGCTAAACCGGATTTCTCCCTGACGTTCTCCTCCGGCGTTATCGGATACATCATGGAGACCCCCTATCCGACAGATTTCGTCCAGAACATTGATTTTGGCGGGAGAACGTTCGAGTTCTTGAACTACTATCCCGACGTGTCACTATCAATCATAGTCGCGCTTGCATACTCCGCTTTGGCGATTACACTGGCGATCTGGCTCTTTAACAGGAGAGAGATGGCGGCGTGAGTTCACTTAGGGCTAAGTGAGAGGCATGAAGATCGAGATCGTGCACATCGGCGACGAGCTGTTGACAGCGGAGATCGACCCCTACCCATCCCAGATGATACGCATGATACGGGAGAGGGGAGCGAACGTGAACATGATCACCGTAATCGGGGATGATTTTCCAGAGATCATGAGGGTGTTCCGTTCCGCGGGGCAGTCGGAAGTCGACTTCTTGATCGTCACAGGCGGGCTCGGACCTACCCTGGACGACATCACCCGGAACGCGGTCGCGGAGTATCTCGGCGTCGAGATGGAAGTGAGGAAGGACGCTGTGGAGTGGCTCGTGGAGGCGGTCAAGAGGATGTACGGCAAGAAGCCAGTGCTGACCAATGAGGCCTTAAGGATGGCCACGATGCCGAAGGGGGCAATCGCTCTGAAGAACATTACCGGCGCCGCATGCGGCATCGAGGCTAAGAAGGGGAAGATGACGATATTCTGCCTGCCTGGCTTCCCGAAAGAGATGCTCCCGATGTTTCAGGAATACATCCTTCCCAGGATCGAAAGCGACAACATCTACGAGAAAGAGCTCAGGGCTTGGCTGGGGGAGACCACGATGGAGCCGCTCTTCCAGAGGATCATCAAGGAGTATCGCGTGAGAATCGCGTCGCTGCCTGATGAGAACTGGCGGGAGAAGGGCAACAAGATAATAGTCAAGGGGCAGAAGGAAGAGGTCGAGAAGGCCGCGGAGAAGCTCCAGAAGTTGCTGGCCGAGTCAAAGGACCAATTCGTCGACGAGTGACCTCTTCATTCCTTTGTCTGGTACCGATTTGGAAGCAGGAGAAGCTCGCCTTCGTAAGGGAACACCCTGACGCTCTCTCCCTTTCTCTTGAAATCCTGCGTCTTCTTGATCCCTGCCGGCTTGAAGTTCCGAGGGTCCATCACCTCGAGTTCCTTGTCGTTCTCGGTCAGAACGACCGCTTCGAGCGCCTCGTCCTTGTTCCCGACGGCCTGGGCGGATCTAAGGTCCGCGTTGTTTATGTTCATCGACTCGTGCGTCCGCAGGTCGATCAACCTTGTGCCCCGTGAGCCGATCCCACCGATCAGATACGGTCTGTCCGCTTGGACGACAATGTCCCCTATCCTGTAGGAAGGCAGCCTGACGAGGTACGTGACCCTGAATATCTCCTTCCCGTCCTTCTGGCCGAGGAGGCTCGAGGACTCCTTCACCTCCGCGCCATACTTCTCGGCTATCTCCCTCGACAGCGACTTTCCTAGGGAGTTGGAGGACAGGTAGGCATCGAGGCCGCCGTGCATCTCCTCGACCTTCGAGATGAACATGTCCCGACTGTTCTTCGATGCGTTGTTCACCCTCGCCTCGATCTCACCCAGAATCTGTTCCTTCTCCTCGTCGGAGAACTTCCTCCCTCTGGTTCGTACCTGGAGTATCGATTCGTAGTAAGAACCCATTATCTTGCTGCATCTCGGACAGACGCCCCCCTTCAAGCGGACGACCGTTTCCAGATGCTCATCGACGTGAAGGTCCAGGTATTTCACCTTCGAGTCGATCACGACGAGGAAGTTCTTGCTGTCTTGCGGGCGGACTTCGGTCTTGATCTCCTCGATCCTCGCCCCCTTCCTCAAAAGGATCGATTTCACGGCCGCGTCCTTGACGGCAACCTCCACGGAGCTGAACTCGCTCCACTTACCGCCGATCAGAAACTCGTCGCAGTGCGCGCACTCGACCAGGTCCACGTGCTCAGGTACGCTCGTGAACCTGTTATTCTCGAGGAAGCACGCAGCGCAAAGATACTCATATGTCGGGCCTTCCCGCCCGCATCGAACACAGAACATCCTACATCTTCACCATCTGGGCGTGAGGAACGCCGGCTATCATCAGTACACAATCTTCGTTGATATAGTTATGCTTGGCCGCGATGCTGATGGTCCTCTTTCCTACAAGATTCGCGATCGTGGCCATGGAGAGTCTATTCAGCAGCTTCTCCTCGTCCGCATCCTCACCTTCGTAGAAGCAGGAGGCCACCTCGAGCCGCAGCTCGCCGTCCCTGAGCACCCTCCCTATCAGATCCTTGTCGCAGGCCGCGACCACGACCTCCCTCCCGATCCGGTGCACCCTGACCGTGATCAATCTAGCCCTCCGACGCCAGCTTGTAGTATCCTGGTGAAGGGGAGTAGACCTCGCCGGAGGTGCTCAGGCGCTTCAGGAGCGTCATCACCCTGTCCTCCGGTATGCCCTCGGCCTCGGCATTCTGGACCAGCATCTCTATCGCCACCCCCTTCTTCTGGTCTGCCATGTCGGATATCAGCTTCCTCAAGACCGATATCTGCTCGCGCTGCGACTTGCTGGTCCCGGTGGTTATTATGTCGATGTCGAACCTGCCGGCCTCCCTGGCGATCTTGCTCAGATAATACTCCACGATCCTGACGGCGCGGTTCGCGTCCTCGGCCGTGACGAGACCGCTCAGGCGGGCTCTCGCGCTCGCTTCGGACAGACGCACGAATGCCTCGAGCTGCCTGGCAGTTATCGGAACGGACGAGCCTTCCGCCTCGCCTTGCTTCCTAATCCGCAGGTAGTAGTCGTGGATGATCTTCATGGCCTCGTCCGTCAGGACCGGCGTGAAACGCTTCGAGTAAGCGACATACTTCCTGAAGAACTCCCTGGAGAATATCGGGGCCATCACGCTGGTGTCCTCGAGTATCTTGTCGACCGGCAGACCTTTCACTTCGCTCGGATCCGCGTACCTTCTGATCTGCCCCCTCCTGTGCGCCATCAGGATGTGATCGGTGATCTTCGCGTCGAGCTCTGCGTCAGGCTTGTCGGTCATCGCGAATATGAGGTCGAACCTTGAGAGAAGGGCCGGCGGGAGGTTTATCTGGTCCGCGATCAGCTGGTGTTCCTCGAACCTGCCATACTTCGGGTTCGCCGCCCCGAGTATCGAGCAGCGGCACTGGAGCATCGCCGTTATGCCCGCTTTCGCGATGGTGACAGTCTGGCTTTCCATGGCTTCGTGCATCGCGCTCCGGTCGTAATCTTCCATCTTGTCAAGTTCATCTACACAGTTGTGGACAATTCCCCCGCTAACGAGGAAATTGTGCTCCCCCTCAACAGTGAGGTCGTAAACGTGTCTCCAACCAGCATTCTCAATCTTTGTCACCTTATTCAGAAGATACCGCTTGTTGGGGTCTCTGAACTCAGCATCAGTTATTTCCGGCCATTTGTCCTTGAGCGTCCTCATAAGCGTCTCGGTTACCCTCCGGTAACGCAACGCGGTCCGGATTCGTGATTGGAGACCCAGTTCTACTGTCCTTGACGTATTGAATTTGACTGATGCCAGCCAACGATGATATTCCTCATCAAGGATATCATCATCCCCCTGAATCTTCATCTTTGGCTTGACTCGATGCAATTTGTCCTTGTTCTTGCCGACGACGAATGGACCTATGAGGTCCACCACTCTGTTGAACGATCTGAGAGACGTGATGTACAACTTCCTCTTCCTGCTGACTGCCATTATTCCAAAAGAGTGAAACATTGACGCTACAAGCTTCTGCTTCCTCTCGAGCCATTCATTATCGTACTTCTGCCTTCCCGGGGCTATTTCAATTGTATGCTTGACACCATTGGGGCCTTGCTTGTGGGAGACACAACAGTCGGTACTGACTATCCCTGCAAGGAAGCCGATCCTGTATGCAAGGTCGAAATACCCCTCTCTATCACATTCAAGTACTGACCTGGCAGCTGCCTCAACTTCCGTACAGCTGCAGTGGCACATGACTACTTCTCCGAAATCCACTGTCCTCCCTTCGATTCTGGATTTCGAAGCCGGCTTATGCAACTCTTCAAGCGTAACACCGTAGTGCTTTTCCAGCAGTCCGGAGACGTATTTCGACCTCTCAGTGTTTTTCAAGGCTGCAGAGAATCCGGCGGTGTGACAATGATCGTCATTTGAGACGAACCAGTCACTTAGCATGAAGCCGTGCAAGAATCCTAGTTCTACCCGATCTCTCTCGAGCTCCTCAGGCTTGAAGTCTCGCTGTGACGGGATCTTGAGATAATCCCCTTTTTTCAGACCGCGAGCCTGCTTCCACCCATCTGCAGTAAGGAGATTGTGGTCCGGAGTACAGACCAGTTCGTCGCCAGTGTATAGATGAATCCTTAGACATTCCCTCAAGCCATTGTCGATAGAGCGGGTAACCTTTGCGATGTTCCAGCCCTCTTCATAGTTCACTACGGCCGTACCTGGCTTCACATCCTTTAATCTGACGATTCCGTCAAGTGCCACCACCAACTGCTCGCCGTCGACACAGGCAACGCCTTTATCCGCAAGCACCAGTGCGCCCGCCTCGAGTGTCCACCTTCCCTCTCCGAAGTCGTCCTTGACCGCGGCAGCGGTGTTGTGCACGATGAAACCATTGGCGACGAAGGCATGACTGCCATCAACGGTGAGATCATAGACATGCAGTGGTAGGTTTCTTGTGATCGAGTCCTTGCGCCTAACTTCGGCCCAGCTCAGACCTGTTCCCGAGTCAGGTCTTCCGCCCGATGAAGAACCGCAGAAAAGGATCCGATCACCGATATTTACCTCGGACGCACGAATCCAGGCACCAGTTCCGCCATTGCGGCGGGTCATCAACCTCGTCTCTGGGGTGAGCGCTATCCTCTGCCCCGATTCACCCTCCAACTCCACAAGAAATGAAGGGGTGTCGATCCTCCATATGGCCTTTAGATTCTTTGGCTCGAGTCTTCCGTCGGAGGAGATTGATTCGATCATCTGGCCGTTGGCCAACTGTCTGTACACGCCTCTCTTGACTTCGACTGGAGAGGTCATCCTCTTCTCGACGAAGTCCCCGATGTGGACCTCTGCCCCGTCGACACGGATTCTTGTATCCGGAGCGACGCACAGGCCCGCGGCGGAGGACCCCTTCCCCGAAGCATAAATGCCCCTCGGGGCCAGTTCCGCCATATACCTGAGAAGCTGGCTGTTGTGAGAAATGATCGTGTTCGTGACGAAGTTGTGCGTCTCCTCGACCTCCAGATCGTAGACCCATTTCGCCCTGGTGGGAACCTCCTCCTTCGAAACCAGCTGGTCCCAATCCAATCCTCTCCCCCTCCCGACCTTGTCGTCGGGACCGCAAGACCCTGGGCCGAGGGCCACGGCGATGTATGTGCCCATCGGTATCTTCGAGACGCTCCTCGGCGTGATCCAGTTGGCATTCTGAACGAACAACGGGTGTGTCGGGGTGACGGTGAGACTCCGACCCTCTTTGGTTCTCAGCTTCACCAGACGCTTCGGGACTTGGCGCTTCCATACCCTGATTGCCCGCCCTTTCTCCATCACGCCTCTGGAGGAGAACGTCATGACCGCGATGTCGGCGTCGGCATAGACGCCGTCGTCCACTTCCTTGCTCCCGTTGTTCTTTAGAGCCCCATCCACGACCTGGCGGATCCGGCGCACGGACCCGTCCGCCATCATCACCTCGGCATCCCCGGTCACGCACTTCGCGACGCCAGGGTCGCCGACCAGAAGGACATGTATGTCGCCCCTGATCCGCGTCCCGTCATCCAGCTCCTTCGAGACGCCGCCGAACAGCTGAAGTGCGATCGCCTCCTTCTCGACGTCGTAACCATAAATCGTCGGAGAGATCGAAGCGATGATCTTATTGAAGATGTCCGGGCTCTTCGCCTCGACCAGTATTTTCTGCTTGTCTTCCTCTTCTATCGTGATCTCCTCGTACTCATGCTCCTGGAACTCCACGGAAACGATGTCGAGGTTGATGTCGAACAGAGTGGATTTCGCGACCGGGCCCTTCTGGACCGAGTGGAGGATGCCATTCAATATGACCCTGTACCCCGGGAAGATCTTACCGGCGATGTCGTCCTCGAGGTAACCTACCAGCCTCTCCGGCTGGGCGCCGCCCCTCAGGCCCTCCGGGCTCTCCTGGACCTCTATCTTCTGAGTGTCGACGTAATGCGAGTCCTCCGTCAGGAGCTTGAACTTCGTGGTACTCGCCGACCGCCCGCACCCGTCCTGCTCTTTGTAACATTCGAGAGGCTCCTTGAAGAACATGCCCTCCTGCGGCTCCTTGATTATCGCATGGCAGCGCATGCACTGGAAGAACGCGGCCGTTATCTTCGGTCGCACCTCGGTCGCTTTCCTCACGAGGCCTTCGGCCGATATGAACTTCCCCAGGTGCTTGCTCCTGAGCTTCCTGATCTCGACCCTGCTGTCCCTCGGAAGCTCGATGATCCGGAGGTGGATCTCCGCCCCTTCCCTGCTCGGCGGAATGAGCTTCTTGATCGCCTGCTCCCCGGTCCACAATACCCTGTTGGGATGCTGCAGGAGGAAGTCCGCCATGTCGGGGTCGAACTGGTCGAGGTCGGAGTACGGGACGTTGACGCTCCTCAGCTCTGGGTAGTGGTCCGATACATCGATGACCTTCGACCGGTAATCGGCGGTCTCGAAGAACTCCTCCCATCGAGCCAGTAGATCCTCGTCGGTGTACTCCGCAGCCAAGAATTGCCTCCCTCACAAGTCGTCGATCGCGGCGAGCATTTCCCTAAGCGCCGGGGACGTATAGAAGCGTTATCCCTAGCCTTAGACCTAACGCCGCTCACTGGCAATAGTCCAGCTGTATCCTCACAACCTCCTCGCTCGTTTCGGCCGAGGAGTACCTGTCGAGCGGCTCTTGATTCAACTTGATGAACTGCTCTCCCCAGGAGAACTTCGAGAGGACCTTCTCCGCCTCTTCCCTGAATCCCATGATATACAAGGACGCGCTGATCGCCTCGGCGCTGCTCAGCTTGAGAGGCTTGCCCCAGTTCACTGGGTTTGCCGCGAGAAGATATGGAAGTGCTCTTTGTGCAACATCGCCCCTCATCTTCGGAAACGTCTCGATGTTCTTCCACGAGAGGTCGAGGACGACGACCCCGTGATTCGTCGCCCTCTTCGCGTCTTCCCTTGAAACGGCCTTCTCGGCCATCGGGTTCAGAACGATGCTGCCATGGGGGATCATCTTCAATGTAGGAAGGGGCGCGACCAGTCTGAACCGGACCATCTTCTTTGCCGTGCACTTCTTCGGGTCGCACTGCCCCTCGTCGTAGACGTAGAGTGGAACCATACCGACCCTTCTACACGCGGCATCGGGATAAACATTTCCGTTCCGTCACCGAATTCCCGGCCGATGCTCCAGCGAATGGAATTACTGGGATTTGGTCTTCGCTTCTCTTCTCATCACGAAGAAGAGGGGCAACGATGCGATCTCGGCGATCAGGACAAGGGCGATGATGTACGTCATCGAGAACTCGTACATCAACCCCATCGCGGCGCTTCCAACGAACCACGATGCGCCGTATGCGGTGTTGAATATGCCGTACGCGATACCGCGGCGAGCGATTGGGGTCATGTCGGCGATCGCAGCGCGCATGATCGTCTCGTGGATGCCCATCACAGCGCCCCAGAGCACCACGCCCGCCAACGCCAGTCCGTAGCTGTGGGTGAAAGCGAGAAGCGGGATCGGGATAGTGAGGACCGGGATCGCGATCAAGGCCCGTATCCCAATCTTGTCGTACGTCTTTCCTATGATGAGGGCGACCAGTCCGTCCACGCCCATCGCGACGGCGTAGAAGATCGGGATCTCCATGTCTGGCACCACCGACCCGACCTTCAGGTGGTAGGATATTATCTGGAAGTTCGCGAACCCGATGACGGTCACGATGATGAAGGCCATATAGAGCCAGAATATCCTCGGCAGCTTTCCCTTGTCTTCCGCCCGCTCCGGGCCGTCCGCGTGTTCGAGCCTCTCAGGGGAGGGGACCTTCATCCTCGCTACGAAAAGGATAATGATCGTCAGGATGACCGGGGCCCAGAGCAACGTGAACCCTTGCTGGTATCCTCCGTTAAAGATGAAGACGGCGGTGAAGAGCAGAGGACCGATGATCGCGCCGACCTGGTCCAATGCCTCGTGAATGGCGAAGCCCCAGCCCCGCCCGACCTGCTTCGTGGCGTGGGAGAGGATCGCGTCCCTCGAAGGCGACCGGATCGCCTTTCCCGCGCGTTCGGATATGAGAAGCACCGCCGCAAGCTCCCAGTGCCCGGCGAAAGCGATGAGAGGAATGGAGACGAGAAGACCGTACCCTAGAATCGTCATGGTCCAGTATTGCTCCGTGCGATCCGCGACATATCCCGAGACGAGACGAAGAGCGTACCCGATAAATTCCCCGGCACCGGCGACGAACCCGACGACGGCGGCACTGGCGCCGAGGAGGGCCAGATACGGCCCGGTGATGCTCCTAGCACCCTCATAAGTGATGTCGCCGAAGAGGCTGACGAGCCCCATGAGCACTATGACCTGCATCGCCAGCTTCCTTCGGTCGTTGCTGCCGTTATGTGCGCCTGTCTGCGGTCTCATTTCACCCACGAAACCCTGCCCGATTATTTGAAACAATCTCATGAACTGGAAGAGACTGTCAAGTTAACGACCTCAGCAGATTGTATGCGTTCATGAACGCCCTCATCCATCTCCTCGGCGATTCCAGCGATCTGCAGTTGTTGAAGGAG
>Ga0315282_10001948_pt1 | contig 38651 bp, 34 predicted proteins | sample YL17G07_20_MG_FD_203693 | JGI IMG/M metagenome (GOLD analysis project Ga0315282, IMG submission 203693) | Sediment microbial communities from Yellowstone Lake, YNP, Wyoming, USA - YL17G07_20 | ecosystem: Environmental > Aquatic > Freshwater > Lake > Sediment | place: USA: Wyoming | collected... | reverse complement strand
TCAGCGGAATGTAGAGAACAGAGTGAATCTCCTGGTTTTTCAGAAATCGTTTGAGGTCGGGAGGGAGCAGAGGGCTCTCCTGGGGGTTGTGGATGAGAATATAAGTGGGATAGATCTTCTCGTTCGCGAACTCGCCAAAGGGCCCCCGCTGGTTCACGACGGCATCGATGTAAGGATCCTTTACAGAAAAAACCCCTCCAATCCCGTGCTTCTCCTCGGGAAAGCCGGCCTCCAAAACCACATGCTGCCGGTCTTCCATCACGGCAAAGAGAGCACACCTCTGGATCCGCATGATATCGACCAATTCAGGGATCACGAGGTTGAAGATCTCTTTCAGCTTGATCCCTTCCCGTCGGCCCAGTTTTAGAAAGATCTGCTCCACAATCTTGTCTTTGGCGACATTCAATTCCTGAAGGTCCAGGATCCGCTTGCGGGCGATGACATAACTCACCCTTCTGGCAAAGGTCTCGGCGATCTTTGCTTCCAGGGGCGTAAAGGCCTTATTTTCTTCTTTGAAATAGATTTGCAGGACCCCTTCGATATCGACGCCCTTCAAAGAAAACCGGGGCAGGGAGATCGGAATGGCCATCATGGAGCGGATTCCATGCCGGATCATTTTCTCTTTATTCTCATATCTCTCTTCTTGGGCGATATTCGGCACAAAATAGCTGCGCCGGGTTTTCACCACTTCTCCGGCAATCGAGTCTTGCAGCGGAATGGCCTCTTCCCGGTCCTCTTCCAAGTTAGGGTAAGACCCGAAAGAGATCATCTTCTCCGTTGTCGGGTCGTAGATCCGCACCGTGGCCCGCTCTGCTCCCAGATAATCTACTGCGTTCTTGGCGACGGCCTGGAAGATTTCCCTCTCGCTGAGAGAAGGATTGATGTCGAGGATCGAATCGATCTGACTAATCAGGAGGTCTAAATAGTGGAAGAACACTCCCTCTTTGATCTGGTCGATGGTGGCGGTCATTTCTTCCAATGAGAGGGTGCAGCCTGTCGCCTTTAATTTCGCCACGACGGAATCGAGCAAACTCTGGTCGACTTTGAGGTCCATATTAGTCCAGGTTCTAAGAATGAGCGCATCTATTATAACCCTTTCAAACCTCCAAAGAAAACGAATTTTTGCCCGCCGGGGAGATCTTTTGAGAGAATCATGATGATCCTGCCCAAGGCGGGATCGGGGCCGGGAACGGACTGGGATGAGTGAATTCTTCTGATCAACGGCTAAAAATGCGCATGGGCAGCGAAGTTATGGTTGAACTTCTACGATTGAGCGGGTAAAATAGAGAAAAATGCATGCGCTACGCATGAATCTTTTGCCGCAGAAAACGACAAGGAGTGATGGATGAACACGAGATTTACCGGTGCTTCCAAGTACGTGCTCGACCCTGAGCTGGCCAAGATTGTCAACATTTCCATGGAGCTGGAGTTACCCCTGCTGCTAAAGGGAGAGCCGGGTACGGGTAAAACCATGCTGGCTTATGCCATTGCCGAAGCCTTGAATATGCCCCTCATTGTGCTGAACGTAAAGTCCAGCATGAAACTGGTGGAGGCACTGTACCAGTACGATACCCTCACCCGTCTGAACGACAGCCGTTTCGGCGATTCCCAGCGCGATGTGAGCAATATCGAAGAGTACATCAAGATGGGGAAGATCGGGCAGGCTTTCGTATCCGATACGCGGGTGGTCCTGCTCATCGATGAAATCGACAAGGCGGATACGGATTTCCAGGACGACATGCTGGACGTGCTGGACCAGATGAGCTTCGACATCGTGGAGATCGACAAAACCATCCAGGCCAGGCAGCGCCCGGTGATCGTCATCACGAGCAATGCCAAGAAGGACCTTTCCGATCCTTTCCTGGGCCGCTGCAACTTTCACCACATCGCCTTCCCCACCCCGGAGATCATGCGGGAGATCATCGGTGTGCATTTTCCCCAACTGGAACGGGATCTGGCCAAGGCCTGCATCGAAACCTTTTACCGCTTGCGGGAATTTCCCGGCATCGAAAAGAAACCGGCGACCCGGGAGCTGATCAACTGGATCCGGGCCCTCCGTTGCGATCCGGATTTTCGGCCCGGGAGGCTGGGCAAAGGCGAGGTGCCTTACCTAGGTGTGCTCTTCAAGAAGAGCTCGGACTATATGGTGGCCGCCCAGAATGTTGCCCGCCTGACCAAGTAGGGGGAAACTTGTTCGTAGAATTCTTCTATAAACTTCGGGACAAGGGAATTCCCGTAACGCCCACTTCCTTCTTGCGCCTGCAAAAAGCGCTCAGTTTGGGACTGGTCAATTCTTTGGAGGATTTCTACACCGCGGCCCGCTCCATCCTCGTCAAAAGCGAACGATATTTCGATCTCTACGATCAGATATTTGCCTATTACTTTCGAGGGGCAGAGTTGGCGGATGCGGAAGGGATTGACCTGGACGAGGCCGCCAAAATGCTGCTCGAGGAATGGCTGCGTGATCCTCAAGGCGTAGCCCGGGCTTTGGGGGTCGAGGAAGAGGAGCTTCTCCGACTGACCCCGCAGGAGTTGATCGAATATTTTTTAAAAAAGCTGAAAGAACAGACCGAGGCCCACCACGGGGGGAACAAGTGGATCGGCACGGGGGGAACCTCTCCCGTGGGCCACTCCGGCCGTCACCCGGGAGGCATGCGCGTAGGGGGGAGGTCGCAAAATCAGAGTGCGGTAAAGGTGGCTCTGGATCGAAGGTACCGGGACTATTCCCAGGAGGGGCCCCTCACCCACTCTCAGATGAGCGAAGCCTTGAAACGGTTGCGGCACATGATCCCCGTGGGGCCCAGGGACCAAGTCAACGTGGATAAGACGATCTACGAGACCATGCGCAACGCGGGCGAGATCGAGATCGTCTTCGACCGGCGCCTCAAAGACCGGCTGAAGGTTATCCTGATGATCGATAACGGCGGCTGGTCCATGGAACCTTTTGTGGAGGTAGTCCAGGTCCTGTTCAATTACGCCCGGGACCAGTTCAAAGACCTGAAAACTTGCTTTTTTCACAACACCATCTATGATTACGTATGGGCCGACCCGCCGCGCCGCCGCCAGCCCCTGAGAGTCGAGGAGCTTTCGCGTTTCGACCCGGAGACCCGATTGATCATCGTCGGCGATGCCAGCATGGCGCCCTACGAGCTCATGGCCGTGGACGGGTCGATCCACATTGAAGAGCGCAGCAATTACTCCTCCGTAGACCGGCTGCATCTTCTCGCCAAGATCTTCCGCCATGCCGTGTGGTTCAATCCCCGATTCGAGCAGGAATGGAGATATGTCCGCACCATTCAGGCCATCAAACAGATCTTCCCCATGTTCGAGCTAACCCTGGACGGCCTGGACAAAGCCGTGCGTCACCTGATGAAAAATAACTAAAAATTCATCTGCCACAGAGGACACAGAGATCACAGAGCCTATTGACGGGACTGTGGCAAAACCTGCTCATTACGACCGCAGTTTCCTCCAAACCCCCTTTTACGGATCTCCGCTACTTCGCCTCGTTCCCCAATACCTATCTTTACAAAAAGGTGACTTACTTTACAACCGATGCCTTTTTATCTGCAAACCCGTCAATCCCGAGCTCATACGTCCGAATAAAGAGATCTCTGAAATCGCTGTCATGAAACCCGATGAGATCGACCTGAAAAGAATCGCCTTCGAATCAACCAAGCAGGCCCTCCAGAAGTACCGGGAAATAATTTCAAAATGACCAAGGGGAAGAGGGCGAGCAAGTTCCAAGGTCAATTTCCCTCCTGAGTTCACTGTCCCTAATGATGTATTCATAATCACGGAACTTCGTGAAGGAGCTTTGGGCGGACGGTGCGGTGTCGCAAGGTATCACCTGAATTCAAGTCGGTTTGAGATTTATCAACGGGAGGTATGATTCCGCATTCTGAAGATTCACGAAACGGAGCTTATCTCTTGCCGCAAGTCCTCCAATTCTTTCCGGGTGAAGTGATAATTCGACCGGCAGAATTCGCAGGTGACGTCGGTCTCCCCCTGCTCGGCAATGATCCCCTCTAATTCTTCCTTCCCCAGCGATATGAGAACCCTCTCGATCCGCTCCCGGCTGCAGGCACATCGAAGGGAGAGATTCCGCTTGCCCAGCACATGGTAGGGAACACCGGAAAAAATGATCTCCAGGATATCTTCGGGGGTTTTGCCCTCCCTGAGAAGGTCCGTGACGAAGGGCATTTTTCGGATGTTTTCGATGAACTGCTCGACCGTGCGCTCTTCCGAGGGGGGAAGGGACTGGATCAGGAAGCCGCCCGCAGCCGAAACTTTTCCGTCGGGTTTTACAAAAACCCCCAGTCCCACGGCGGACGGGATCTGTTCCGATTCGGCAAAGTAATAAGCGATGTCTTCGGCGATCTCACCGGTCAGGAGCTTCACGATACCCCGGTAGGGCTCCTTCAGGCCCAGGTCCTTGAATACCGTGAGCGATCCTTCACACCCCAGGGCGGCGGCCACGTTTAGCTTCTCATCGTTGAGGGGCACTTGAGCTCCGGGTACCCCTACGAAACCGCGGACGGTGCCGTCGTGATCTGCCTCCACGATGATTTTTTTCAGCGGCCCGCTTCCCTCGAATTTGAGACCTACCCGCTGGCCGCGTTTCATGAGGGCACCCATAAGCAGGCCACCCGTGAGTGCTCTTCCCAGCGCGGCCGAGGCCGTGCGCGAAGTCCCATGAAGACTCCTGGCCTCATCCACCAAACCGGTCGTGACGCAGGCCAGCCCAATGACGTTGAATTTCTCGCCCATAACGCGTAGAAGATAATCCGCCATAAACAACTCCCTGTATTGTGAGGGCAATCCTTCTAAGACTTTATCCCACAAAGAGTGATGATCGGAAAGGAAAAAAAATGCGAGAAAAAAGAGGGCTGGGGGTGAAACACAACTAATATCCCGGCATCAAAATATATGAAAAAGGGGATCAGGCGCGAAAGGTTTGGCATCCAAATAATGGGGGGAACTGGCAGATGGTTGGAAAAATCGTTTTCGGTCTTAGGTTGTCATTCCTGCGGAAGCAGGAATTCAGTTTTTGCAATGGATTCTGGACTCCCGCTTTCGCGGGAGTGACGGCCCAGGGGAGTATTTCCGCAACCTGCCAGTCCGGAGATTTCAAAGAAGAATCAGAGGAGGAAAGGAAGCATGCAGGGGAGTAAAGAAGGGGGGAAAGGCGATGAAAAGATGGCTTTTTTTTGCCATATTGGCTCTGATAATCGGTGGATGTCAGAAATCCGATGTTGTCCGGGAGGGAAAAAGTAACATGACCGGGGAAGTTGGGAATATTCGCATAGCGACTTTTGCGGGGGGTTGCTTCTGGTGTGTGGAGGCGGATTTTGAGAAAGTGCCGGGCGTGGTGAAGGTGGTATCCGGGTATACCGGCGGACAAAAGGAGAATCCCACATACGAGGAGGTGTCGTCCGGGACGACCGGGCATGTCGAGGCGGTACAGGTCTATTATGACCCGTCCAGAATTACCTATGAGGAATTGCTGGAAGTCTTCTGGCGGCACATTGATCCGACCGATGCCGGAGGGCAGTTTGTCGACCGCGGGGACCAGTATCGGAGTGCCATTTTTTATCAAGACGAAGAACAGAAGAAGCTGGCGGAGAAATCCAAGGAGGCGCTGAGCCGATCGGGGAAGTTCACGAAACCCATTGTGACAGAGATCGTGAAATTCACGCGCTTCTATGAGGCGGAGGGCTATCACCAGGATTACTACAAGAAGAATCCGCTGCGGTACTCCTATTACCGCTATGGGTCGGGCCGCGACCCGTTCCTGGAGAAGGCATGGGGCGGGGAAAAGGAAGCGGCTAAATCCGGGGGCGAGGGGGCGTTTAAGAAACCAGACGATGCCACCCTGAGAAAAAAACTCACCTCTTTGCAGTATGAAATAACCCAGAAAGAAGGGACAGAGCCGCCGTTTCAGAACGAATACTGGAATAATAAAAAAGAGGGGATCTACGTGGATGTTGTTTCCGGAGAAGCCTTATTCAGCTCGAAAGAAAAATATGACTCCGGCACGGGTTGGCCGAGCTTCACCCGGCCCCTCGAGCCCGGCAATATCATGGAAAAGGAAGACCGAACCCTGTTCATGGAACGCACGGAAGTGAGAAGCAAACATGCTAATTCTCACCTCGGGCACGTATTCCCGGACGGGCCAAAGCCTACGGGGCTCCGGTATTGCATGAATTCGGCGGCTCTGCGCTTCATTCCCAAAGAGGATCTGGAAAAGGAAGGATACGAGAAGTATCGGAAGCTTTTTGAAGGCAAGAATGAATAAGGGAAAAAGATCTTGGCATTGCCCTCCGATATGATATCTGCTATTTTTGAAAAGTAAGCAAAAAATTTCTGAAGCCGGGCTTTCAATACCATAAAGTCGGAGAAGATATGGCAAGGACCAGAACAGTTGTCATGGGAGCTGCGGGGAGGGATTTTCACAACTTTCAGGTCTGTTACCGCGATGATCCTTCGGTCGAGGTGGTGGCTTTCACCGCCACCCAGATTCCGGGAATCGAAGACCGGATCTTTCCGCCAGAACTTGCGGGTTCCTTATATCCTTTGGGGATTCCGATCTTACCCGAAGAAATGCTTCCCGAGATTATTCGCCGCCATAAGGTTAAGCAGGTGGTTTTTGCTTACAGCGATCTCGCCCATGTAGAAGTGATGCACCGAGCTTCCCTCGCTTTGTCCAGGGGAGCGGACTTCGTCTTTTTGGGGCCGGACCGGACGATGCTGCGGGCTTCGGTCCCGGTGATCTCCGTATGTGCCGTCAGGACGGGTTGCGGCAAGAGTGGCGTTACTGAACGCATCTGGGAAATTCTTCAGGCACGGTCGATTCGATCTGTTGTAATCCGGCATCCGATGCCTTATTGTGACCTGAACCGGATGCGGGTGGAGCGCTTCGCCACGATGGAAGACCTTGACAAATATCTCTGCACGGTGGAGGAACGGGAAGAGTATGAACATTTGGTTAGAAGGGGAATCATAGTCTACGCCGGCGTCGACTATCGAGCGATCATAGGAACAGCGCAAAAGGAGGCCCAGGTCCTTCTATGGGACGGCGGAAACAATGACTTCTCCTTTATAAGGCCGGATTTGGAAATTGTAGTGATGGACCCTCACCGTCCCGGTCATGAGCGGCTCTACCATCCCGGCGAGGCAAACTTCCTAAGGGCGCAAGTTTTAATCATCAACAAGATGGATACTGCCAACAAAGAAAATGTAGACCAACTGATGCGGTCAGCGGCTACATCCAACCCCAAGGCTGTCTTAATAAAGACTGCTTCCCGGATCTATGTAGATGGGGGGGAAAAGATTCGGGGCAAAAGGGTTCTGGTAGTGGAGGACGGTCCGACGGTTACCCATGGCGGAATGGCTTATGGGGCCGGAGCACTGGCCGCGCGGCAATACGGCGCGGCGGAGCTTGTAGACCCGAGGCCCTACGCCGTGGGCTCGTTAAAAGCTTGCTTTGACAGTTACCCGCATCTGAAAGAGGTATTGCCCGCGGAGGGGTATTCCCCCGAGCAGCTTCGGGACCTGGAGGCAACCATCCGGCAGACTGCCTGCGACCTGGTCCTCATTGCCACTCCGATTGACCTCAGTCGTTTGATTGCGATCGACCATCCAGCACTGCGGGTGACCTACCAGGTCGAAGATTGGGGTGAGCCCACACTTGAACAAGTGGTGGAAAACTTTATCCGCCGGAGGGGTTAGTAGGTTATTTCAATACACCCAGGATGATCTGTCCGGTCATCTCTCCTTTTTTAACAGGATGCTGATCCTGGCCGGTGGCCTGGGGAACTTTCATGGAAACGTAACGATAAACCTCATCCACGGTGATCGCCCCATCTTTATCCCTAGCTCCTTTTCAACGGGATAAACCCTGTGTCGCATCCCCCCGCATTGAAGTCTTCGGTCATTTGCCGGGCGAAAGACAGCAATCAATTTTTCACTTGACGTGTTCCACTCTCTGAGATAAAATTTTATCTCTCGTTTCATCAAATGAAACGGATGAACAATTCCATGAATTCAGACCAGACCTACCAATCCCTGAAACGGGGACTGCGGATCATCGAAGTAATTGCGGCCATCGGCAGCTCGGCGACGCTTGCCGAGATCGCCCGCAAGACCGCCTTGCCCCGGAGCACAGCCCATCATCTCCTCCGTGCGCTCGTGGAATTCGGCTATCTGCTGCAGGATGGGGACGCGCGGACCTACACGCTTGCGCCCAAGCTCTTCCGTCTTACGGGAAGTACCTGGACCGGGGAGCAGCTCGCGGAGATCGCGATGCCGTATTTAGACGAGTTGAGTCGCCGCACGGGTGAAGGCACGAGCCTCGCAGTCCTCCGGGACGGCGCTGTGACGATTATCGCGAAGCGCGAACCCGAAGGTCCCGTGCGCGTCGTCCAAGAGGTCGGGGCCAGAAGGCCGATTTACTGTACGGCCGTCGGTAAAGCTCTCGCAGCATGGCTGTCCGAGCAGGAACTCGGCGGGATCATCCGTCGCACCGCCTTCGAGCGCCTGACGCCCAATACCATCACTTCCCCCACCGCCTTCCGGCGGGAGATGGCCCGCATCCGGGCGATGGGCTTTGCCATTGACAATGAGGAGCACATCGAAGGCATCCGCTGCATCGCGACTGCCGTCCGTGACCATTCCGGAGAAGTTCGGGCTTCGCTCTGCGTCGTAGGCCCGAAAAACCGTCTACCCCAGCGGCGCCTGGCAGAAATCCGCCAGGTGCTCGCAGCCGTGTCTGCGGATCTTTCGGCACGGCTCGGACACGGTTCGACAGGAGAGATAACTGCCCAGTCGACAGGGGACGCCGAGTAAGGGATCGGGCTGCCCCATTGCCGTAAGACGGAAGACAGAAAGGAGGGCAACAACCACCACCCAAACAGGCAAACGATCGAACGCACGTCGTATGCGAGAGAGTGAACGGCCGAGGCTGCGGGCCGGGCAAACACAAGGTTGTTGCTTACCCTGCAGTCGCCCATTCAAAGGCGGACAAGGCGACGAACGAAACGGAACGCCTGGGGAGAAAATGATCGACGAAAGGAGGCATATTATGAAGAACGGGGAAATAATGGTTACGTTGACAACGCTAATGGTTTTGTGCTTGGTCGTCGTTTGCACTACGGCATTTGGACAGCAGAAGTATGTTTTAAAATTTAACCATGTGTTAGGTCAAAAAGAACCTTATCACCTGGGCTTTACGAATTGGGCAAAAGCGGTTGAGGAGAAAACAAAAGGCGGTCTTAAAATTGAGGTCTTTCACAGCGCCCAGCTTGGCGTTGAAGAAGATATCATTGAGCAGATAAGGGCGGGCGCAAATATTGGGCAGAATACCGACTCAGCCCGTATGGGCAACTATGTCCCCGGGGTAGCTTGTCTGAATGGCCCGTATTTTGCTGAGAATCTTGCGGAAGTGGCAAAACTCACGAAGGCGCCAACAATAAAGGGTTTTCATGACGATCTGGCCAATAAATATGGTATGAAAGTTCTATCTTTTAGCTGGGTCCAGGGTTACAGACATTTTTTTACGAATAAGCCAATCCGAAACCCGGAAGACTTAAAGGGCCTTCGCATCAGGACTCCTCCTGCGCCCATATGGCAGGAGTCTATCCGCGCCCTCGGCGCAACCCCTGTCGCTCTTGCATTTGGAGAAATGTACCCAGCGCTTCAGTCAAAAGTGATGGATGGGGTTGAGCTGGTCTATAACAACATCCCCGCCGGACGTTTCTATGAGGTTCTTAAGTACGTGACCGAGTCAAGACATATCATGCTTGTTAATTATGAGGTCATCAGCTCGAAGTGGTTTAATGCATTGCCTGCAGACTATCAAAAAATTCTTGTCGAGGAATGCGAAAAAGCTGGTATAGAAACCTCTAAGCTCATCATGGATAAGCTTGAGAAAGAAGTGAAGGCGGACCTAATAAAGAGAGGGATGATCGTGGTAGATAATGTGGATATTGCCGCTTTCAAAAAGGCTGGAGAGAAAGCGTACGAGGTTTTGAAAATTGCTGATGTAAAGAAAAAGATCTTTAATGAAATTGGGAAGAAGTAGGATTGGTATATAAACCGGTCCCTCTTCGGATTCGAGGGGCCGGTTTATGTAAATCCGAAGCACGAAATCCGGGCGAAGCATCCGTCAAGGATCAATTCGAAACAATTCCAAGTGACCAAAATCTGAAATGAATGAACAGAACGTGTCTGGAAAATTTCGTCATTTGTATTTCGAATTTATCGGCCTTCTGTTTGGTTCCGATTTGGCCAGGTTAGGAGATAACCGGGTGAATTATGCAAACGTTATATGGGAATATCTGTGAAGTTGAGGCTTATGTAGCTCGCACAACTCTCTGGGGAATGGTGATACTGATATTTGCAGCTGGAATTGCCAGATTATTGAAGTATCCTATTAACTGGGCGATAGATTTAAGCACATGCCTTTTTGCCTGGTCTTGTTTTTTTAGCGGTGATATTGCTTGGAGAGAAAACAAACTGATGCGCGTAGATGTATTCGTAAGATTATTCCCAGAGAAGTTTAGGCGTTATTTTGAAATGTTTAATTATATTGTTGTACTGGGATTTTCGGTATACATTATATTTTTTGGCATACAGCTTTCCTACACGAGCAGAGAAAGAACATTCCAGGGAATACCTAACTTCAGCTACACATGGGTTACTGTGAGCTTCCCGGTTGCAGCCATTTTCCTATTAATGACTGCAATTTTAAAGATAATGCGTGATTTTAGACAAAATGATAAAACAAAATCAACCACCATCCCGTAAACGGAGCGGCTTGATGAGTCAAGGATTCAAGGGGTCGAGTGTTCAAGTGAAAATCTTTTCTCTATTATTCTTGAACCCTGGAACTCCTGCCTACCGGCAGGCAGGCTCGCTCCCTCAGAACCCTTTTTAATGATCGAAGGAGGATTTTTTTGCAGTGCTCTTAGTAACGTGTGTATTTATATTATTACTTCTCACAGGAATGCCTGTGGCTTTTGGGATAGGGATATCAGGGTTTATCTTTTTTCTGCAGAACCCTAATCTGCCTATTACCATCCCCATACAGCTTACCGTTTCCCAGGCACAAAACTTTGCGTTGCTGGCTGTTCCGATGTTTATCCTTGCCGGCAACCTGATGAATGGAGCGGGTATCACTCGAAGGCTCTTAGACCTATCCAATGTTCTTGTCGGACATATGCGCGGCAGTTTGGCTCAGGTGAATGTTCTTCTCTCCACTCTGATGGGAGGAGTTTCAGGCTCATGTATTGCTGATACCGCTATGGAATGCCGGATGTTAGGCCCGGAGATGATCCGGAGAGGCTATTCGAAAGGTTATGCGGTTGCGGTCAATGTCTGGACATCACTCATTACTCCGATCATCCCACCGGGTATTGGATTTATCCTGTACGGCACGGTTGGTCAGGTTTCCATCGGACGACTTTTTGCGGGCGGCATCGGACCAGGGATTGCGTTGACCATCTTATTTATGGGTGCCGTCGCAGTGGATGCAAGAATAAAAGGATTCGAACCTGCAAGAAAAAAATTTCCGAAGCTAAAAGAGATTGTAACGACAAGCATCAGTAGTTTTTGGGCATTAATATTTCCGTTTGTTTTACTTTTCGGATTACGTGCAGGCCTCTTCACTCCCTCAGAAATCGGCTCTTTCGCAGTAGTCTATGCCTTTTTTGTAGGATTACTGGCTCACAAGGAGCTTACATGGGATGGATTTAAAGAGGTAACCAGGAATAGTACTTCAGATGTTGGTGCGGTCATGTTTTTACTTGCTTTATCAGCAATATTTACTTATGGCCTTATATGGGATAGGATTCCAGAAGTGATAGCGAATTTATTGCTTGGAATCAGTGGCGATAACCCATATATGTTGCTCTCCATTATTGTCATATTCCTCATTATTGCCGGTATGTTTGTAGACGGTTCGGTACTGATACTGATGCTCACTCCTATATTTCTTCCAATTGCAACTAAGGTAGGTTTCGATCCTGTTCATTTTGGGTTAGTTTTTGTTTTAACAATTACGATGGGTAATATGACCCCGCCTGTTGGTTCCGCGATGTATGCAGGTTGTAGTATCTTAGAATGTTCTATACAGGATTATGTTAAAGAATCATTATCATTTTTTATAGCTTCCATAGTTTGTATTGCAATTTGTATGATCTTCCCAGAACTCACGTTGTTTATACCAAATTTAATGTTTGGAAAATGATACTCGGATTCAGGATTTGATTTCCTAGTTTCGCCGGAAGATTGAGGAGGTAACGGATTGAAGAGGGATGAAGCCATGGGAGGGGTCATTCTTTTCTTGTTTGGGGGGCTTACAACCCTCCTCTCCCTGCGAATGCCCATCGGAACCTTTCGGGCTGCCGGAACGGGAATGTTTCCTCTCTTGCTGGGAATCATTCTCATGATCCTATCGGGCCTCCTCCTCCTGAATCTTTTTCTGCGAAAAGAGAAAGGGGTCGAGAAAAAGGAATCCTCCGTCGGGGCAATTCCCGGGTCGATTACACCGGTCGTCCTCTTCCTCGGAATGATGGCTCTGGCGGCCCTGTTCTTAAATTCCCTGGGATATCCGCTGATCGCCTTTCTCTTGATGGTGGCCCTTTTGAAAATCCTGGGGATGAAGCGATGGCCGGCCAACATCCTTTTGTCTCTGGCCACGGCCGCCGCTTCTTATTTTCTTTTTATCCAGTGGCTGAAAATTCCCCTGCCCAAGGGCTGGCTCGGAATTTAAGGAAGACTTGGCATGTTTGAATCTATCCAGGCCCTGATGAGCGGTTTTGGGGTCGCGACCACGGCTCAAAACTTATTCTACTGCCTGATCGGAGCGATCGTCGGCACTCTGGTGGGTGTCCTGCCGGGATTGGGGCCTATCGCCGGCATCGCTCTCCTCATCCCGGCGACCTTCGGACTCAACGCGACTTCGGCGATTATCATGCTCGCCGGAATCTATTACGGGGCCATGTACGGGGGCTCCACCACTTCCATTCTACTGAATGTTCCGGGAGAGACGGCCTCCGTAATCACCTGTATCGACGGCTACCAGATGGCTCAGAAGGGGAGGGCGGGCCCCGCCTTGGCCATGTGTGCCATCGGTTCTTTTGTCGCCGGCACGATCGGGTTATTCGGGCTGGTTTTCCTGGCGCCCCCATTGGCGGAGGCGGCGCTGGCTTTTGGCCCACCCGAGTACTTTTCCTTAATGACTTGCGGGTTTATCGTTTTGAGTAATGTGACCGGGACGTCACTGATCAAATCACTCATGATGGCGGTTGTGGGTTTGATCATCGGAACCATCGGGCTCGACCCGGTCTCCGGCGATGCCCGTTTTGCCTTTGATTATGCCCCCCTCCTGGGAGGGATTGAGTTTGTAGCCGTGGCCATCGGGCTCTTCGGGATCGGAGAAGTATTGGCCAATGTGGAGAAGCCTGCGGGTGAGCTGGAACAAAAAGTTTTGGTCCCCCGCCTGCGGGAACTCTATCCGACGCTTCAGGATTTAAAACGATCGATCGGGTCAATCCTGCGGGGGGCGGGAATCGGGTTTGGCGTGGGCTTGGTTCCCGGGCCGGCCCCCGTCATTGCGACCTATGCCGCCTACATGACGGAGAAGAAGATTTCGAAGCACCCCGAGGAGTTCGGCAAGGGAGCGATCGAAGGGGTAGCCGGGCCGGAATCGGCCAATAATTCCGCCTGCCAGGCCGCCTTCATCCCTCTCTTTGTTCTGGGCATTCCTTTTGCGCCCCCCACGGCGATTCTCCTGGGCGCCCTGCTCATCCACGGGGTCACACCCGGGCCCATGATGATTAGCCAGCATCCCCAGCTCTTCTGGGGGGTGATCGCCAGCATGTACATCGGCAATTTCGTCCTGCTGCTGCTCAACCTGCCTTTTGTTCCTTTTTTTGCGAATATCTTGCGCATTCCCAAGAATATTCTTTTGCCGATGGTCATCCTTTTTTGCATCACCGGAATGTACACGGTGAATAATTCCGTTTTTGATATCTGGATGATGCTCGTCTTCGGGGCCCTGGGTTTTGTCATGAGGAAATGGGCCTATGAGGGAGCCCCCCTTCTTTTGGCGCTGGTCCTCGGGCCCAAATTGGAAGCCGCTTTCCGGCAGTCCTTGATGATTTCGCACGGGGATTTTGGCGTCTTTTTTAACCGGCCCGTCTCGCTCGTCTTTCTTTTGGGGGCGCTGATATTTCTTTGCGCGCCGTTGTTAAAGATCGTATGGCGAATGGTGCAAGGCCATAGGGGCAAGCCGCAGAAGGCATGACGCATCGCGAAAAGGCAAATGACGCCGGATGTAATGGGAGAGGGCGAAAAGGGGGAAAGGGAAAATGAAAAAGGCAAAAAGTAAAATGCGAACTGCAAATTTTGGAATGAAAAGGCGGAAGACTGGGGCAAAAAAATCGGGCGAAAGGGGGGATGAATGAAAAGGGCAAATTGCAGAAGGCAAAATGAGCTTCAAAGGAAAGGAGGAGAAGATGTTTAAAAAGATCTGTTTCATTCTTCTGACGTTGGCAGTGGGAGCGGTTCCGCTTTATGGGGCGGAATTCCCAGCCAAGGAAGTCCAAATTATCATTCCCTGGGCAGCCGGAGGGGCCACGGACCTGATCTTTCGGGCACTGGCGGCTACAACCGGAAAGTATCTGGGGAAAGCCGTGGTCGTCGTTAACCGCCCGGGTGGAGCGGGGGCGGTGGGATATACCGAGGGCATGCAGGCCAAACCGGATGGTTACATTCTCACATCTGCCGTCACTCCTTTGACCATCCTTCCCCATCAGGTGAAGACGGCCTTTAGCTATAAGAGTTTCCAACCCGTCCTGAATGTCGTGGATGACCCGTCCATGTTTTTAGTGAGGTCCGATGCACCCTGGAAGAGCCTCAAGGAGTTCCTGGATTTTGCCAAGAAGAACCCGGATATGATCACAGTCGGGAATTCGGGAGCGGGCGGAGGGGTTCATCTGGTGGCTCTGGCCTTCGAGAGGGCAGCGGGCGTTAAGTTCAATCACATTCCTTTTGCCGGGGGCGGGCCATCCGTGACTGCTATCCTCGGGGGCCATGTGAATGCCGTATCGGTATCGCCGCCGGAGGGGATCAGCCAGGTCCAGGCCGGAAAGTTAAAGATCATCGCCCTTTTTTCCAAGAAGAGGCTGGAAATGTTTCCCGATACCCCGACGGTGAGCGAACAGGGGATTCCTTTTGTCATGGGAATGTGGCGGGGACTGGTGGCTCCCCAGGGAACTCCCCCGGAGGTGATCAAAAAACTCCTTGAGGCCTTTAAGAAGGGCATGGAGGACCCGGCCCTGATCAAGAATGCCAAGGACATGGCGGTAAATCTATCCTATATGGGACCGGAGGATTTCGGCAAACTGATGGCTCATGATCATGATTTCTACGGCAAATTGGTCAAAGATATAAAAAAATAATTCCATCAGGAGAGGAGGAAAAAATAATGAAAGGCATCGGAATAGGTTTCATCCTGACGACGATCGCCGTTTTTTGCTTTCTTCTCGGCTGTGCGGGAACGGCTCCATCAGTAACGCCAGAGAAGAAGATGACCATACGTATTGGAAGTCCGTTTAAAGGGGGTATTGTCGTTGAGGCGGCGGAGAAGTTCAAGGAACTGGTTGAGAAGGGAAGTGGAGGCCGGATCGAGGTGAAGATTGACGCCGGCACCAAGTCGGAAATTGATATTAATAAGCTAAACAGGGCCGGCGAGCTCGAAATGCAATCCAACGGGACGGCTTTTCTGGAGTACTACGCACCGCCGTACTATTTCTTCACTGGTCCGTACGTCATGAAGGACTTCGATCACTACATGCGCGCCTGGAACGGTAAGCTCGGCCAGGAGGCGCGGGCCCAGTTAGAGAAGAACGACCTGAAGTACCTGGCGACCATCTACCGGGGGCTGCGGCAGACGACGGCGAAGAAACCTCTTTACACGCCGGCCGATGCGTATAACTTAAAGCTCCGGTTGCCACCCATTCCCAGTTGGATGGCCGTCTGGAAGGCGATCGGCGCCGACCCCGTTGGGGTGCCTTTGCCCGAGCTCTATAGCTCGCTCAAAACGGGCAAGGCCGAAGCCTCCGAGGGGGACCTGCCACAGATCCAATCCTTCAAGCTTAACGAGGTCCAAAGCCATTTGATTATCACTAATCACCTTGTCCAAACCGCAGGAATCCTGATCAACAAGCCTTTCTTCGACAAGCTGTCCAAGGCGGACCAGGACCTCATCGTAACAGCCGGTAAAGAGGCGGAGGAGTGGGCCAACAACAAGATCAAGACAGGCGAGGCGGCCATCCTGGTGGATCTCCAGCGCAAGGGCATGCAGGTGGTGATCCCGGATGCCGATTCCTTCCGGGCGAAAGCCAAACCGGCCGTCGACGAGCTGTTCAAGACCCAATGGTCGGTCACGACGTGGAAAGAGGTACTGGCACAGTAAAGCGTAAGCCGCTTTAAAGGCTGCAAGTTGTAAGTCCCAGGGCCTGAGGCGTGAAGGGTTCGGCCCGAACCCTTGGACCCTGCTTGCTTCATTCGGCAGAACCCGGAAAGGGGATGGGAAGATGACCCAAAAGGCTGAGATCCTTGAGAAGGAACGAAGGGTGAGGGATTTCCTGCGCTCCAAGAGTCTGAGGGCTTTACTCTTGAAACGACAGGCCAACTTCTCCTGGATGACCTGCGGGGGTCTCAATTTAGTGGGAATTGCCACGGAATTAGGAGCGACCTCTCTGCTGATTACGGAGGATGCAAAATACGTGATCTCCAATAACATTGAAGCTCCGCGGATGGTCGAGGAGGAAAAATTGGAGGAGCAGGGATTCGCCCTGAAAACCTTCCCCTGGTACGAAGACCGGGAAATTCCCATCCTGAAGGAGCTGGTGGGAGAAGGCGCTGTGGGGTGTGATGTGCATTTCCCGAACACGATCTTGGTGGCGGAAGAGGTTGCCCGGCTGCGCTATTCCCTGACTGACGAGGAGCGGGAGCGGTACCGGTGGCTGGGGGAAAAGGTGTCCTTGGCGCTGGAGAAGACCATGATGGAGACCAAGAGGGGAGAAAAGGAATCGGAAGTGGTGGGAAGGCTCTGCCGGGAGATCTGGAAGGACCGCATTGACCCGGTCGGTTCGATGGCCGCCGCCGATGAACGCATGTTTCGCTTTCGTCATCCCATCCCCAGCGAAAAGAGGGTGGGAAAATACCTGATGGTTTCCATCAATGCCCGAAAATGGGGGCTCGTCGTCTGCCTCACGCGGTTCCTCCACTTCGGAAAATTGCCGGCGCCCTTGAAGGAAAAATATGAAACCAATGTTTTTATCGACTGCACGCTGATGGCGCACACCCGCCCGGGCATGGCCGCGCGGGAAGTCTTGCAGATCGGGATCGAGGCGTACCGGGAAAAGGGGTATCCGGAAGAATGGCAGCTTCACCACCAGGGGGGGTCGATCGGGTATGTGCCCCGGGATTACCGGGTCAGCTTGAAGACGCCCGATGTGATCCAGGAACATCAGGGATTCGCCTGGAACCCGTCGATCACCGGAACGAAATCGGAGGACACCATCCTGGCCACGAAAAAGGGGCCGGAGATGATCACCCATCCGATCCTATATCCCACGATCTCCCTTACCGTGGGTGGCGTTTCTTTTACCCGCCCCGCTATTCTGGAAAAGAAGGGCGGGGTGAAAATTCGCAAGTTCAAAGCCGAAGGTTGATGAAAAACGGGGGGCCTTTGAGACCCCGGCGATCGTAGGGAAACACTCTTGGCCCCCCGAAAAAGCTTCTTGCAAAAGGGATTCCTGAAACTCCCCTATCCTCTGCCCTGGAAGTTCCCTCCAAGAGGGAGACCCTGGCGGCCTCTCTTTTCCCTTGCGGGGAATCATTAAAGCAGGTAAATTAAGGCGTTCAAACCGTCTGTAAGCCGCGCCCCGCAAAAAATGATTGGGGGTTGTCAAAAATTTTATGAAAAAGGGGGAGGACATAGGAAACCACAGAGGTCGCGGGGAAACACTCTGGGTCCTCCTTTTTAACTTCCTGAAAATAGATAATTTCTCTGGGTTCTCTGTGGTTAGATTTTGACAATACCAATGATTTGGAGGAGGAGGTCTTTATGAAAAAGGGAATCTTCATGATTCATGTCCTGGTGGCCGTGCTGTTGAGTTTTGCCCCGGCCTCTGGCGCGGCGAAAGACACGATCGTCATCGCCCAAGGGGTTGATCCGACCACCCTGGACCCCCAGAACCACTACGAAACCCCCGCTTTCAATGTTTGCCTGAACATATATGAAACCCTGCTCCTCCGGTCGGATGACATGAAAATCCAGCCTCTTCTGGCCACGTCTTATAAATTGATCGATGACCACACCTGGGAGTTCAGCCTGCGGAAAGGAGTAAAGTTTCAAAACGGGGAAGAATTCAATGCGGCGGCGGTAAAGTTTAGTCTGGAGCGAATCTCGGACCCCAAGAACAAGATGAAACAGACCACACTCCAGGGCGTCGTCGACCGGATCGATATCCTCGACGACTATAAGGTACGCATCGTAACCAAGAAACCCTATCCCTACCTGGATGCCCAGCTCGGCCATATCGGGGCCATCATGCCACCGAAGTACGTTCAGGAGAAAGGCCCGGCCTATGTCGCCGCCAACCCCGTCGGGACAGGGCCTTATAAGTTGGTCCGCTGGGTTAAAGATGATCAGCTCCTTCTTGAGGCCAACGAAAACTATTGGGGGGGCGTACCCAGGATCAAGAAAGCGATCTTTCGCCCCATTCCGGAAGCCACCACCCGCGTCGCCGGACTCCAGACCCAGGAGTTAGATATCATCGTAAACATCCCTCCCCACCTTTCCCGCCTGATGGAGTGGAAGGGACGCTCGCATGTTTCCAAGGTTCCCAGTTCGCGCGTGATCTTCATGGCCTTTGACACCACCCGGGGTGGGTCGGTGGCCGATAAAAGGGTACGCCAGGCCATCGCCCAGGCGATCGACCTGGACACCATCATCCGGAAGGTTCTCGAGGGCAATGGCATCAAACTGGGGGTCCCCTTTACCAAATACCATTTCGGCTATGACCCGCAGATTAAAGCGTACGCCTATAACCCCGAAATGGCCAAGAAACTCCTGGCCGAAGCCGGATATGCCAAAGGGTTCGATCTGCTCCTCCATTCGCCGAGTGGACGCTACCTGAATGATAAAGAGGTGGCCGAGGCGGTGGTCGGAGACCTGCGCAAGATCGGGATCAATGCCTCAGTGAAGATTAACGAGTGGGGCACTCATATGACCATGCTGTATGCCCATAATGGCCATCCCTCGCACCTTCTGGGTTGGGGAGGGGCCTCTTTCGATGCCGATGCGACGCTGTTTCCCATGCTGCGCACGGGTCAAGTCCTCTCCCACTACAGCAACCCCGCCCTCGATGAGTTGATTGAGCACGCGCGCTCCATCATGGATCGAATAAAACGGCAGCAGATTTATACCGAAGCCTCCAAATTGTTCCATGAGGAAGTTCCCTGGGCGTTTTGCTACGAGCAAATCGATATCTACGGGGTAAGCGAGCGGGTAAACTGGAAGCCCCGTGCCGATGAAAAATTGATCGTTGTCAATATGTCGTTCAGGAAATAGAAGTGGTTAGATTGTAGCGATACCCATTTGACCTAAAGGAGGGAAGAATGAAAAAGGGAATAGGGTTGTATTTAGTGGTGGCTTTAGCAAGCTTCTTAACCTTATTCGCCTCTGGAGATGTTGGGCCGGCGATGGGGGAGGTTATCAACGTTGGTTATACGGGACCCCTGAGCGGGGGAGCTGCCAAGTATGGCCAGAATAACCTCGACGGCCTCAAGATGGCCGTGGATGAAATCAATGAAGCCGGCGGGATCTCCGTGGCCGGGAAGGCCCATACCTTCAAGGTGATCGCTCTCGACGACCGGTACCGCCCGGCGGATGCGGTAACCAACGCCCGGAGGTTCGTTGAACTCCACAAACCGCCCTTTATTTTCTGTCCGCACAGCGGGGGCATCCTGGGGATGTTGAAGTTTAACGAACCGGAAGGGTTTATCCTCCACGGGTATACGGATAATCCGGCGATTTTGCAGCAGGGAAACAAATGGCTGGTGAAAGCCCCCATGTCCATGGGTTTTTATAATTTTGGCATTATGGAAATCGGTTGGAAAAAGGGCTGGAGGAAAGGGGCCCTCCTCTGCGGGAGCCACGAGGCGGGTAAGATGGGGGAGAAGATCTTCGAATTATTATGGAAAGAAATGGGGGGAGAAATCGTAGCCAACGCCCCGGCGGATTATAGCAAGGTGACCGATTTCTATCCCTACCTGACCAAGGTTCTGGCGACTAAACCCGATGCCATCTTTCTTTACGGCCCGTCTGAACCGTCAGCCATGGTCATCTCCACCGCCCGTGAGCTTGGTTTCAAGGGAGGATTTATGCTGGGCTCCCAGTGCAAGCTGGATGAGATGGAGAAGGTCGCTCCTTTGACACTTTTAACGCCCAGCATAGGAGTTTGCCCCGTGGGGATGATGCCCCTTCCCATGATGCAGGAATATTCGAAGAGGCATGGGCAAAAGGTGGGTACGATCCCGACCTCGGAGTCCGCCTTTAACTACGAGGTGATGTACATCTTTGCCGAGGCGATGAAGAAAGCCGGAACCGTCAAGGACCTGGACAAGATTATGGCCGCCATCCCCAGTGTCTTGCCCGTCGGGAAACATGCCATCCGCGGGATCCACAGCATGACCAAGGAAGGACAGTTTCTCTCCGGCTATTTTGCCATGGAGATCGTTTCCGGCAAATTCGCCCCGCCGATCAATGTCGACCCGGGGCCATGGTATAAAAAATACGGCGCAACCTGGATACCGAAATAATGCTTTTGGCCCGCCCCTCCCCCCGAAGGGGGAGGACCGGGAGGGAGGAAGCCGCTTCGAAACAGAGGCCATAGGATGTCGCTCTTCATTCAACAGGTGTTGAACGGCGTCATGCTGGGGAGTGTGTATTCTCTGGTTGCCCTGGGGCTCACCCTGGAATACGGGATATTACACATCCCGAATTTCGCCCATGGGGCTTTATATATGGTGGGCGCCTATCTTGCCTTTTTGCTCGCCACCTACCTGGGGTTTAACTTCTGGCTGGCCATGATTCTCTCCATGATCGCCCTCGGTTTGATCGGGGTGCTGGTGGAACGGCTGGTGTTTCGTCCGCTCATGCTGGAATCCCCCCTGAGCTCCTTCATCGCGGCCATCGGGCTCATCTTTATCTTCGTGGACGGGGCCCTGAATATCTTCGGGCCGGATTTCAAGAGATTTCCCCCTACGCACATTCAGGTATTCCATGTGTTGGGCATTACGATTACCTTTCAGCGGATTATCATAGTGGTTGTAACGATCGCCTTAATCGTGCTCCTGCATCTATTCATCAAAAAGACAACGATGGGAGCAACGATCGAGGCAACCGCGCAGGACCGGGAGGGAGCCCAACTGGTGGGAATAAACGTCAAGCGCGTGAGGATGATCGTTTTCGCTCTGGGCACGGCCCTGGCGGCTGCGGCGGCGGCCCTGATCTCCCCCATTCACCTGGTCCACCCGGGTATGGGAGGTCCGGTGATCCTGAAAGCTTTTGTCATTATCATCCTGGGCGGTATGGGAAGCATCCCCGGCGCCATCATCGGCGGATTCATTATGGGTTTAGTGGAAAGCCTGAGTGGGGGATATATCAGTACGGCCTATAACGAAGTATTTGCTTTTGCGGTTCTGGTGACGGTGCTGGCGGTCCGGCCGACCGGACTATTCGGGGCGAAATAGTGATGGAAACGGCGGGGAAACTTTTTTCACCCAAGAGTCTCATGGTCCTGATCCTGATCATCGCGGCCTTCACGATCCCCTTCTTTGTAACGAGCAGGTTTCTTCTCCATATCATGATCCTGTGCTGTATTTGGGCAATGGCCGCGACTTCGATGAACCTGATCATGGGATATACCGGACAGGTTAACCTTGCCCATGGGGCCTTCTTTGGCATTGGGGCATACAGCGCCGGGTTGCTGATCCTGAAATTGGGAATCCCTTTCTGGCCCGCCCTGCTTCTGGCCTGCGCCATCACCGTGGTCCTCGGCTTCCTCATCGGTCTGCTGGCCCTGCGAACCAAAGGGTCCTACTTTGCCATCGGCACCATGTGCTTCAACGTGATCGTAACCGTCATCATCGATAGCTGGGAAGGCCTTACGGAAGGGGCGCGGGGGCTCCTCGGCATCCCCAGACCCCCTCCCATCCCTCTCCCCTTTGGAAAAGAAATCACCTTTACCTCCGTCGCCGCAAATTATTATCTGATCCTCGTGTCCCTCTTATTAACGATCCTGGTGATCTACCGGATCGTCCACTCCATGATGGGGAGGAGTTTCATGGCGGTGCGGGGAAACGAGGAGCTGGCCGAGTCCCTGGGCATGAATGCGATGAAGGCGAAGTTATTATCGTTCTTAATCAGCACCTTTTTCGCCGCCTGGGCCGGGGTTCTTTATGCGACCTATATCGGCTTTCTCAGCCCGGAGATATCCGATTACCACGTGACCTTCGAACTCCTCACTTTTTGTTTGATCGGGGGGTTGGGGACGATGGTTGGGCCTCTAATCGGCGCTTTTATCCTGACCATTATCAGCGAGCTCCTTCATGGCATTGCGGTCCCCCGTATGGTTGCCTATGGATTTGTGTTGATCATCATCATGATCTTCCTGCGCGGGGGACTCATGGGCGGGGCGCGGCTGCTTTGGCTGCGTTTTGGCGGAAAGGGTGGGAGATGAGCGGTAAGCTCCTCGAGGTGCAAGGCCTTGGCAAGGATTTTGGCGGGCTGAGGGCCATTGATGACCTTCACTTTCACATTCGCGAGGGAGAGATTTTCAGCATCATCGGCCCCAATGGCTCGGGGAAAACAACCCTGTTTAATGTCATCACCGGCTACCATCCGGCCACGACGGGGAAGGTAATCTTTAAGAGTGAAGATATTACGAACCTAAAGCCTTTTACCATCGCTCAAAAGGGGATTGCCCGCACTTTCCAGCTTACCGTCGTATTCGCGCGGGAAACGGTTCTGGATAATCTAATGGTTGCCCATCGACTGCGAATTCGGGCGGGCCTCTGGGGAACGATCTTTGGATCCCATGGCACCCGGGAGGAGGAGAAGAGGTGTCGAGAAAAAGCCGAGGAGATACTCGAGTTCATAGAGTTAGCCCCGCAGCAGAATATGATGGCCGGCAATCTAACCCAGGAAGCCCAAAAAAGGCTATCCATCGGTATGGCCCTGGCGACCGATCCCCAGTTACTTCTCCTGGATGAGCCCACAGGCGGCGTGAATTTTAAGGAGATTCGAAGTCTCATATCCCTCATCGAGAAGATCCGGGAGAAAAAAGTTACCATCTGCATCATCGAGCATAAAATGAAGGTAGCGATGGATATGCCCGACCGCGTAATGGTTCTTAACTATGGACGGAAGATAACGGAGGGGTTGCCCGGGCAGGTGAGCCAGGATCAGAGGGTGATCGAAGCCTACCTGGGGAAGAGCTATGCTGCTTAGGCTGCGAGATATCGAAACGTACTATGGAACGGCCCAGGCCTTGAAGGGAATATCCCTGGAAGTTGAAAAGGGAGGGCTAATTACCATCCTGGGGGCCAACGGGGCGGGGAAAACAACCCTCCTCCGCACCATTTCCGGGTTGAATGAGCCCAGAAGAGGAACCATTGAGTTTGAGGACAAGAAGATCGACCACATGAGCCCGGATGACATCGTAAAGTTAGGCATCTCCCACTGCCCCGAGGGACGGAAGCTTTTTCCCCAATTGACGGTTTTTAAAAACCTGACCCTGGGAGCATATGTTCGCCGAGGAGATCCGCAAGGGATGAGAAAAACGATGGAGGAGATCTTCGACCTTTTTCCGGTACTGAAAGAAAGGGAACAGCAGTTAGCCGGAACATTAAGCGGCGGCGAGCAGCAAATGCTGGTTATTAGTCGGGCGTTAATGTCTCGGCCCAAATTGCTGATGCTGGATGAGCCGTCATTGGGAATCGCTCCCGTGCTCGTTGCCCGGATCTTTGAGGTCATAAAGGATATCAACCAACGGGGCACAACCATCCTCCTCGTGGAACAAAATGCCGCGGTTGCCCTAAGCATCGCGAACCATGGATATGTTCTGGAAACCGGTGAAGTCGTGCTTGCCGGTGAAGCCAAACAATTGCTCACCGAAGAGCGGGTAAAGCAGGCTTACCTGGGATTGTAAGTCGCTTCTATTTCTCTCGCCCTCCGGCTACTATCCAGAAGAGGCCGGCCTTCAGACATGGACCTCACCCCCGCTGCCCTTTGCCCTCCACCCTAACCCTCCCCCTTGAGGGGGGAGGGAAGGGTGAGGGTGAAGCATTTGACGCCTTTTTTTGCAACGTTTAGGTAAATGCACTTGATTTACACTAAAGCAACTGATAATCTATCCTTGCCTTCAAAAAGGGGAGAAATCCGTGCAGGAGACTCGTTCCGCAAATACCAGTTCGGGTATCCCTGTACGCCATCCAAGCGCTACCCCGGAGACTGTCCGGAAGCCGAAACTCCTCGACCGTCTCGGCGAATCCCTGGTTCCCGCCATTACACCCCCCATACATTCCGGCACAGTTTTAGTTCTCATCTGCTCCAGGACGGTTATGACATCCGAACGATACGGGAACTGTTGGGCCATAAGGATGCGAGCACATCGATGATCTATACGCACGTGTTGAATCGGGGCGGGCAAGGAGTTCGCAGTCCTGCCGACAGCCTGTAATAAGGACAAACGCCATTGTTTTTATCAAGTCTTGATAACAACGAAACAATCTGGCCGCAATAAAGGATTGAACTTTTATGGAAAAATCGGGAGTTGAGATTTCCGTCTTATACAAACCCCAAATTGCTGTGCTAAAGGCCTAATATAGACCGGCCCAATTATTGTTCGGCAGCCACACACGGCGTAATCACTCGGAGGAAATACCTATGGCACTGCACCCCACTCGACAGTTTCGGCGAGCAATCGGAGATGATCCGGCGAAGTGCATTTTATGGGTAGGTGCTGGGTTGTCGGCTTCTGGTATTCGCAAAGGGGGGAAAGGGCTGCCTGACTGGAATGCACTGATGCAGCGCATGATTGACGACTTGCGCGACTCCGATAGTTGCGAGCCTGCGGCTCTACAGAAATTAGAGGCTGCACTGAAGGAAAGAAAATACCTGGAGGTCGCCCAAGCTTACAAAGCGAGGACACGGCCAGATCAGTTCGCTGCCTTCATCAAAGCGGAGCTTGACCCGCCGGACATTGCTGAATCGAGATTGCATCAGACAATTCTGCGCATCAATTTCAGGGGAATCATCACAACCAACTTTGACCGGGTGTTTGAGAAGCAGAGCGACCTTCTCGTGCCATTGGTCTATCCACAGTGCTTGGATGACATTGACGGGTTTCGGCGCAGCGACAGATTTTTCGCTAAGATTCACGGTTGCGTGCGTTTCACACCGGACTTGGCTGAGAATCTGGTTTTGACGGAGGAGAGCTTCCGATCTCTCCGCTCAAACCTGAAGTATCAAACCATTTTGAGGAGTTGGTTCGTCACACACGGAATTCTGACTGCGGGCTTTTCCTTGAACGATCCAGACTTCTTAGGATTGGTCGGTGACCTGCGAGAGAGCCTGGGGAATTCGATGCCGACGATTTACTCGCTCATGCGCGATCCAGGAGCAAAGGCGCGAGAAGAATGGCTGACACAATGCGTTCAAATCATCCCCTACAGTAACCACTCAGAACTCGTGGGGTTTTTCGAAGAGTTGTTGGAACTCTCGGAAAAACGACATCCGGCTCCGGCTGTAGAAGCGACTTCGAAACTGTCAGAGATTGATTTCAGCGCGCTGGTCGCGAATTGGCGGCGCGCTCAGAAGCTGGAAGATGCGTCCGCATTGCTTCAAGAGCAGATTGATCGGTTGCCCGATAAGGATCAGAAGGAGGACTTTCTTTTTCGATTCCTTGCAATGGTTGCTGACAACGAGGAAATCCGTCTATCGCCGCATCTGGTTAATCTTGGGACAAAGGCAGCGGACAGTGCGCTCGCTCGTGTTTTTAAGAGAGCCGAAGAAGACAAATTACTTTCAGGGTTGCAGCCCAATCCGCAATTCATTGCTGTGCAGAAGTGGGCCACGGATCATTGGAAGGAATTCACGGGAGACGGAGACACGACGACCTTCGGCTGGCTACTTGCCGATGAATGGGCTGGCAAATCTGACGCAAAGCGGGAGTTCGATGACTTGCTCCGTAGCGTCCGCTCGGTGGGAGATTCACGGAGACTCTCGGACCTCTACGCGGTGTGCGGTGATATTGCTGGCGCAGACGAGGCTATTGAGCGGATCGTCTTTGCATCCAACTTTGTGTCAGGTGAAAAGCAAAGCCGGTCGTGGGAGCAATCGCCGGAGCAACGAACACAAGAGAATATCCGACTGGAGAAATTTCGACGGCGGGTTCGCAGCAAATCGTTCCGAACGCCGAAGGAAATTGTGACGGAGGCGGAACAGCTTGACATGTCGCTGGGGGAGGAAGCCTATCCTGATTTCACTGTCTGCGTAGCGGAACGGCTGATAGAAGATTTCGCCCATTACTCTCACCTGACACTTCACAGCAGCAGCAGCCTCTATGACCCGGAAAAAGCTGCTGAGATAGTAGACGCCTTCGCGTCACTAAAAGTGATGAAGTGTCAAAGGGCGGTGTTCTGGGCGTTCCACCGCTGGCCTGAAAGACATCGAGGACTGATTTCGCTCAGTGAGGATTTGAAGCTTTTAGAAAGCGGATTGTTGAAGCCCTTGTGGTGGAGGTTTTCATCGGAAATGCGGATGGATTATCTCCACTCTCGAAAGCGTCCCGATCCGCATGGAATATTATTTGAGACAGGACAGGAATTCCTGTTAAAGGATGTGATGGGGCTGAGTTACGACATTGATTCGGAATTCCGCAAAGCATTCAACGGATCGCTTGCGACGTTCAGAACAGCAGATGAAGAAGAAAGATACGAACCTCGGCCGCTTCAGGAGCTTTGGAGAGACCGAGACTTGACTTACAGCATGAGCGATGATGTTCCGCCTGAACTCATCCGCCGCATAGCGATTACTAGGGCAGACTGGGACAACTCGCAACCGGGAAATGTCCGTTGGGAAGAGGCACGCCAAAAAGCAGAGAACATTTTCGGCGAGGGCAATCTGACGCAGTGGGTATCAAAAGAGCGAAAGGACTACGGGATCGACAATTTGCTTGGTGCTTATTTCCCGTCCAAGATGCAAATCGTCCTTTACCGGCGGATGATTGCTCATTCAGCCAAACAATTGCGACTGGATGAGGAGGCCTTAAGCACCGTCGTTTTCATTCATGAAACTGTTCATGCGTTTTCTCACCTTGGTCGAGATCATGACGGTTTGCTTTGGACAGCATACGCGCTGCCACTGGCAGATGTTCCCGATGGGACTCCTAGCGTAACCCATGAAGCAATTGCGCAGTTCTACACGTTCAAACTCTTGGAGAATGTGAGAGATGAAAGGCTGATGAAAACGTTTCTGGCCCTTGAAAAATCGTGCTCTGACGTTTATCGAGCGTGGGGAGCCACTGCGCACTATAGCTTGGAACAGATGAGAGAAATCTTGGTGAAGTGCCGGAAGATGACTAGGCAATGGCCGCCTGTTTGAGGCCGGGTTCTGAGCATCTGTGAAAGGTGACAGTCAATGGGGATATCCTGTACAGCGGAGACCGCCTAAGTAGATTCAGCCGACGCAAAAAACCGCGCGGCTGATTAACCAGTTCGATGAGTTAAAAAGGAATTCATGATGGGATTTGACAAGAAGGAATCAGAGCAATTGCTTGCGGATTGTGGGCGTCGGTGCTGTATCTGCGGGAAACTTCACAGAGTTCAGGTCCATCATATTAAACCAAAGGAAAAGGGTGGAACAGACGAAATCGACAATGGCATCCCTCTCTGTCCCAATTGTCATGACGAGGTTCATACCGATTATTCTTCTGGTAGGACAACCAAGATTTATTCAGAGACGGAACTGAGGTTACATCGACAACGTACAATCGAACAGGTTAAGAATGAAGGCAAATGGGCCCCTGGAAGTTCCGAATGGAAGAAAGACAAAAAACTCATCGCATTTTTCGCACAATGCCTGGACCGCCCTGCCTTCCGTACTTATTTCCATCAAGAATTAAGCTTTCTGGCATTTGATAAGGCCATGGAGGATACGTTGATTGCGTTTAATACAGGCTACTGGCGCATGCGTGATGGTACTCTTATCGAGAGAGGCAAAAGCAAAACATTTGTGGTTAATCCGGAGTGGCGGAAAAAACTCGACAAAATTATCTCTATAATCGAGGAAATCAGAACAAAGTTTAGCAATGCACTTGGACTGAACAGAATGCTTTATGAGTTCGGACGTGTCGGCCGCTTCGATTACCCTGCAGACCTTGAGGACATGATGAGAGGCTTTAGGGGTAATCGTGATCTGGGACAGTGGATGGACGATCAACGGCAGAAAGCCATCGATCTTATGAACATACTTCTCAACGAAGTAGGAATGCAACCGTTACACGGCCTTCATGAACATTGAAGTGAACATCCAACCAGTCGCCCCACCAGACGCGGAAGGACACCGCGTTGGTGAGCTTTGCGTTCGCTGGCCAGAACGTCAGGAGGTCCGGTGTCAATTCCGACGAAGTATTCCCTGAGCAGCTTCGGAGACCCGGCAACCGGCTCGAAAGTCTTTCTCTTACGTGCGAAAGCGCAATTCAGTCCCCTCGATGTAAATGTCGCCTTTCTCGCACGTTCAGGGTGGAATCAGTCCGCTGACCGATTGCGATTTCATATTAAGCACGATTCCAAGATTCCCGCCCGGCACCCGATGGCCAATATAATAAGCCGCCTTCAGCCACATCTTCTCATCCGGCGATTAGATCGCGATGAAGAGAGTTTCATCTCGGTTCAGGTGTCTTTGGAGGGTGAAATCGTCGCCCTCTCAAACAACGCTGAGGTCGCGCGAGATTGGTTTCGAGGCATCTTTTTGGAGGTCCCCCCTTCGTTTCATACAGCTGAGGAATTCGAGATAACTGAGGAGTGGAAAGACGATCCTGAAACAAAGGCCCTTTTTGCTGGAATGGTCGCGGGGGCCCAAGGGTGGGATCCTTCTCATAATATCCCCGAAAATATCCAACAGTCACTCGACGAAGCCGAACGGGCACTTAAAATTGCCAACTATCGTTCTTGCGTTGCAATGTCGCGGCGCACTCTTGAAGCTGTCCTCAAGTTTGGATACCAGCGCCTTTTGAATACATCGGCTGCAGACAAAAAGAGTCATGGCCCGATGCTGAATGATATGATTCAGGAGTTCCGCAAACAAAAGCCATCGCCTATTCCCGATCATCTGCTGCACGTGGCGGATTCCATTCGCGTCATCGGAAACGTGCCTGGTGCCCATGCCGCGGAAATTGCGAATTACCATTTTTCCCGTAGCGACGCCGAATTCGCCCTTTACGCCGTGATTTATTTTCTGGATCAGTATTTCTCCAAAATCGACAAGGAAGTGACACAATACTATACGGTAACCATTGACCTGAAGGATGAAGCCCACGGAACCGAGGAGACCAGCTATCACTTATAAGGCCTCCTCTTATCAAGAGGTAAATCTACCCTATAGCAGAAAAGAGAGGATTCGGTTCTTCCGGAATGGGTCGGGGGGGGTCGGGCCAAGCTAAGTATTTGATATGGCACGTGGTCCTGCTAAGTTTGCCCTGTGAATTGGGTCTATAGTGAGTTTTCCGAGGGCAAAAAGGCTGTTTTTTCTCGAAGCCGATGGCAAGAGCAAAGCGACATTATATTCCGGGCTACATCTGGCCTATCACTCATCGCTGCCACAAACGAGAATTCCTCCTCAAATTCTCAAGGGATTGGCACCGCTATTTGCAGTGGCTGTATCAAGCCAGGAAGCGGTATGGTTTGACGGTGTTGGACTACATGGTCACGCCCAACCACATTCACCTGCTCGTCGTCGATGATGGGGATAGGGACGTCATTCCTAATTCGATGCAATTGGTGGCTGGGCGAACGGGCTGAAAGCCGAACAAGGGGCTTCACCTGATCAGGATTGCGCTGCGCTCCATCCCGGCAGGTCAGCCCATGCGTTCGAAGCGATTGAAAACAGCCCATATCTGATGTATCATGGATTTTATAGGAGGATGGCGAAACATGCTAGGAAAAGCAGATATTCTTAATCTTAGCGTCTCTGAACGGATTCAACTTGTTCAGGATATTTGGGACAGCATTGCAGAAGTGCCCGATTCTGTCTCTCTGACGGATGAGCAGAAAGCCGAACTTGACCGACGACTCGATGCTTATCACAGGGATCCGAATGCCGGTTCGCCGTGGTCTGTTGTGCGTGAGCGGTTCAAGAGCCGAGCATGAGTCGAGAGCTTATCGTTCGTCCGGAGGCGCAAGCTGAGTTAGCCCAAGCTTTCGAGTGGTACGAATCCCGCATCGCTGGACTGGGATTAGATTTCATCCGGGCGGTGGATAGTCTCTTCAATTCGATCCTCCGTAATCCACTCATGTATCCCGTCGTCTATAAGACCGTTCGTCGCGGGCTCACGCGAAGGTTCCCCTTTGAAGCCTTTTTCTTGGTTGAACCAGACACCGTGGTTATTCTCGCATTATTCCATGCCAAGCGTAATCCCCAGAGCTGGCAACAAAGAATCTAAAGTCGGGTGATCGGATGGGAGTATGTGATATGGCACGTGGTCCTGCAAAATTTGCCCTTTGAAATGGGCCTATAATAAGTTTTTCGAGGGCAAAAAGGCTGGTTTTTCTTGAAGCCGATGGCAAGAGCAAAGCGACATTATTGGCCCGACCCCGCCTAAAGTACCCCTAAAGAAAACCACCTTCAATCTTGACAGTTGACCTGTTTAGGGACTATATTTAGTCATGCTCAAGAAATGGAGGTGCCCCCATGAAACTGTCCAGCCGGATCAAGCCCATCAGTTACTTGAAGGCCCATGCCGCCGAAATTGTGAGAACGCTGAACGAACACCGGGAGCCGCTGGTCATCACTCAGAACGGCGTTGCCAAGGTGATCATACAGGACATCGAAAGCTACGAGCAAACCCAGGAAACAATGGCTCTCCTGAAGATCCTGGCGCTCGGGACCCGTCAGATCGGGGAAGGCAAGGTCCGGCCCGCTGAGGATGTGATTAAACGTCTGCGCGAGCGACAGGAGGCTCGCTGATGCCGTTCGCGGTTTTCCTAACCGATGATGCAGCACGTGATCTCGACGAGCTTTATGACTATGTTGTTCTGCACGATGCGCCCCAAAAAGCAGGCTACGTTTTGGAACAGATCGAGAGAGCCTTCTCCAGGCTGTCCGAATTCCCCGAGCGGGGTGCTCATCCTAAAGAATTGTTGACGCTCGGGATTCGTGAATACCGCCAGATTTTCTTCAAACCCTACCGCATCATTTACCGAATCATGGATAAGAACGTTTACGTTCTGCTAATTGCCGATGGCCGTCGTGACATGCAGACGTTGTTGCAACGACGATTTTTCGACGCCTGAAATGGAAAGCGATGGAATCGGAGGAATTACCTCTCTTTGAAAAAGAGGGGCGAGGGGAGATTTTTTAGAAGAAGATGAAATACACGATTCGGAGAATGACTCTTCGGGATTACGACGCCGTGGTGTCCTTGTGGCGTAGCGTTCCAGGGATCGGCTTGGACAGCGACTGCGATTCCCGGCAAGGTATCATCCGGTATCTGCGACGGAATCCTGGACTGAGTTTCGTGGCGTGCATCAACCGCACGATCGTAGGCGCTGTACTCTCTGGACACGACGGGAGGCGCGGATATCTCCATCATCTCGCCGTCGTGCCCGCATACCGGCGAATCGGTATCGGTAAGGCGCTGGTTTCCCAATGTCTCCGGTCACTGAAGAAACAACGAATCCCGAAATGCAACATTTTCCTGTTCCGGAGCAACGCCAGAGGACGATCATTCTGGGAACATAACGGCTGGAACCTTCGACGCGATCTCAGGATGCTTCAGAAGATGACCGATGCGTACAAGTTGGACATGTAGAAGAATATAATATTTCGCATCTTGATGATGAGTCTGGAAAAGGGGGGAACGATGGGAGCAAACGCGATGGTCGTAGGATTTGTCGGTAGCCCGAACCGCGAGGGGCGCACGAATCAATTGATTAAAGCCGCGCTGGAGGGGGCGGCCCGGGCCGGTGCCCCTACCGAATTGATCCAAATGGCGGATCATTTCGTGGCGGCCTGCAAGGATTGCCAGCCCTGGGTCTGCCTGACCAACCAACGGTGTACCTATGAGGATAATGCCTTCGAGTATCTGAGCCAGAAAGTCCTGAACTGCGGCGCTCTGGTCTTGGGCACGCCGGTATACTGGTGGGATACGAGCGGAATGGTGAAATATTTCATCCTGAAGATGTTCCGAATCTATGCCCGCTCGGCACCTTTGCAGGGCATACCGGCCGTTGGCCTCAGCATTGCGGGCGGCACGGGCAATGGCCTTGTTTCCGGATTGCGATCGGTGTACCACTTCTTCCAGATCATGCAGATGCGGGCGATAGAACCCCTGCCGTCCACGAGATTCAACTTCCCGGCGGCCCTAGAGCGGGCGGGCGAGCTTGGCGGCCAGCTCGCCGGCATGGTCGAACGACGGGCGCCTTTTACCAGCGTGGGGGAACGCCTGTTGTGGTACGATTCGCTGCCCTACCTGGGATTAAACCGAGCGGGGGAAAGGCGCCTCCTGGCAGACCTGACCACCATGGCCCTGCCTCCTCACGCAGAAGCGACCGTAGCATCCGGCCTGGCCCGGGCCGATGCCCTGGCGGCAGCAGGCCGGCTGCGGGAGTCTCTGGCCGAAGTTACCCGGGTGTACGAAGCCGGCGTCAAGGCCTTCGAGGAAAAGTAAGAGAAAATTCAAATCCCTCAAATTTTATCCCTAATTTCTCTCACCTTCCGACGACCCTCCGTAGAAAAAGGGGACGGGGAGCCTGGGGTCAGCCGGGCGATGCAGCGGGGGGAGAGATTGGCTGCAAGTGAGAAACTGGAATTTATTGATAAGAGAATTTTATCATTTCATGCCCGTCCCCCATTCCATTGAGCCGGTACTACATTACTGAGAGGAGAAGAAGTCATGGAGGCATCTACTGAAACCGCCAGCAAATCGGGGGCCGCGCGTTATCCCCGATTGTTTTCTCCGGGCCGAATGGGGACGGTGGAGCTCAAGAACCGCTCCATCGTAGCGCCGATGACTCGCACGAGCGCAACGGTGGAAGGTCTCGTGACGAGGCCAATGGTGGACTACTTCACCGAGTTCGCCCGGGGCGGCTGGGGCCTAGCCTACACCGACGCCGTGTACATCGACAAGGCCTACAGCCAAGGCTACAACAATCAGCCCGGCATCGCGGATTCCGTTCAGCGCGACGCGTGGAGGCCGGTCGTCGACGCGTTTCACCACGAGGGCCTTCCGGTTTTCATACAGATCTACCATGCCGGTGCCGTGAACCAGGGCAACCACTGGATCCAGGGCTCGATCGCACCATCGGTGGTACAACCCAAGGGTCAGCAGATCGATCGCTATGGCGGCCAAGGCCCGTTCCAGGTGCCACGGGAGATCACCCGCGATGAGATGAGACAGGTGGTCGCGAATTTCGCTGCCGCCGCGAAGCGGGCCGCCGAGGTTGGTTTCGATGGCCTCGAGGTGCACGGCGCCAACGGTTATCTTCCCGATCAGTTCTTGACCACGTACACCAACCTACGTACTGACGAATATGGGGGCAGGATGGAGAAGCGGATTCGCTTCCACACCGAGATCATGCGCGCAGTGCGTGAGGCAACCCCCGCGAGGGTTCCGGTCGGCGTGCGCATCTCCCAGACCAAGGTGAACGACCTCACCTATGTGTGGCCCGGTGGGGTCGCTGACGCCGAGATCGTCTTTCCGGCGCTGAAGAACGCCGGTGTCGATTTCATCCACGTGAGCTCCCATCTGGGCTGTGCCCCGGTGTTCGCTTCCGGCCTTAGCCTTGCGGGATTAGCCAAAAAGTTCACCGGCCTGCCCATCATCGCCAACGGCAGGCTGCACGACCCGACTGCCGCTGAAGACGTGTTAGCCAGGGGCGAGGGCGACTTCTGTTCTGTGGGGAAAGGCGCCCTCGGCGACCCGGCGTGGCCGGCCAAGGTGCTTGCAGGGCAGGACCCGATCCCGTTCGATCCGGGTATGTTGAGCCCGCTCGCCACGCTCGAAAACATGGCGGCGTGGCGACGGCGACTTGCAGGTTAAGGAGCGCTGGCTAACCACATCTTTAGACATAAAATAAAATAGTCGTATTTCATAAAGGATGAGAAAGCTATGCAGGATATGAATGAACCAGGACTCGAGAACGCTTGTAAAGAATTGGGGAGTGCGTTTCGGGGAGTTTTGTCGTGGAAATGGGACAGCCGGTTTGAAGCCGTTTTGGCTGAGTTTGGTGTAGGCCAGAAAGAAAGCATTCGGACAATCCTGGAGCGATCTCTGGGCATTCCATGGCACAGCTCAAATATTGGTAATGCACCGGATATCGTGCGGGAGATCAATAGTCATCTCGGTGGACTCCGGCCAGGGCAACTGCTTTTTACCTCCGATCCGAACCGAGAGCCTTTTATTTTTTGTCCCTGGTGGCCATGGGACGATGGCAAGGCCATCTCTATACGCATCGGGTCATCCTATGAGAAATTATCAGATTCAGAGAAGGCCGAGAACATCCAACTGTTTAGAGAGTGGTTCGGAATTTAAATTATTATAGATGGGGTCAAAGGGGGCCCGGCGCAATCGGACTTGAATTTTTTGGGCTAGGCATGTGTGATTTTGAGCCGTTTTTTCCGCATTTTTTAAAAAAATGTGTAAGAATATAGAAAACAAAACGGGAGGGATTCATGAGACTTTTTAGAATCGGATGGGTCATCGCTTTCGCCCTTCTATTTACAAGCTTCAGTCTGGCGGAGATGGTAAATAAAAAATTCACCCCCGAGGAGATCAAGAAAATGACCGAGACCAGTGCAGTGATCGAGGCGAAACTAGGAAATATCGAACTTCGGTTTTTCCCCGACGTCGCACCCAATCATGTACAAAACTTTATCGACCTGGCCAAAAAGGGATTTTACGACGGGACGACGTTCCACAGAGTAATCCCCGGGTTCATGATTCAGGGGGGAGACCCCAACACAAAAAACCCGGATCGCTCCAAGCATGGGTTGGGCGGGCCCGGCCATATGGTGAAGGCTGAGTTTAATAAAAAACTGCACAAAAGGGGAACCCTTTCCATGGGCCGGTCCCAAGATCCCGACAGCGCCGGTTCGCAATTCTTCATCTGCGTGGCGGACGCACCCAGCTTGAACGGAAAATATAGCGTTTTTGGCGAGGTCGCCTCGGGAATGGACGTGGCCGACAAGATCGTCAGCCAGGCCCGGGACCGGATGGATAATCCCGTCGAAAGAATCGAGATAAAGGTAAAGATCCTTGAGAAATAAGGAAAAAAGGGGAAGAGGGGAAAAGGCGGAAAAATCTTTTACCTTTTCCCCGTTTAATCTTTTCACCCCTTCGCCCTATTTTTTATTTTTGGCCAGTTCCATGGCTCGCAGCTCTTTCCTGAGAATCTTGCCCACCATGCTTTTGGGCAGGGCGGTCATAAATTCCACCGTTTTGGGAACCTTATATTTGGCCAGCTTTTCCTGGCAATATTGGATCACTTCTTCCTCCGTCATCTTTTCACCCGGTTTTAAAACTACGTAGGCCTTTACGGTCTCTCCCCGATAGGGGTCCGGAATCCCGACCGCGCAGGCTTCCAGGATTTTGGGGTGTTCGAAAAGAACTTCGTCAATTTCCCGCGGATAGATGTTATACCCTCCGGCAATGATCATATCCTTTTTCCGATCCACGATGTAAAAGTATCCCTCTTCATCCATCTTGCCGATATCTCCGGTGTAAAGCCATCCATCGCGAATGGTGAGGGCTGTCTCCTCGGGCATCTTGTAGTATCCGCTGGTTACCTGCGGCCCCTTGATAATAAGTTCTCCGGCCTCGCCCAGGGGCACCTCTTTTGTCCCTTCGGCGATATCGACAACCTTGATATCCGTATCTGAAACCGGCAGACCGATGGAGCCGACCTTCGTCTTTCCCCCATAGGGGTTGGTCGTCACGACCGGACTGGTTTCAGAGAGGCCGTATCCTTCGCATATCTGGGAACCGGTCCGGGCTTCAAAGTCCTTGATCACTTCCACAGGTAGCGGCGCCGCACCCGAGAAGCAGCCCTTGATGGAAGTCAAGCTGAACTGGGCAAGTTTCGGATGGTTGAGTACGCCCACATACATCGTGGGTACGGCGGGGAAAAAGTTCACCTTATATTTATGCACGGCTTCCAGAATCGTTTGGGGCTCGGGCCGGGGAATCAGAACATCGGACCACCCCATCCAGACGCAGATGTTCATGCAGCAGGTCAACCCGAAGGAATGAAAGATGGGCAGGACCCCCAGGTGGGTTATCTCACCCTTTTTCAGGCCGGGGAACCAAGCCACGATCTGCTGCACGTTTTTGGAGAGGTTGGCGTGGCTGAGCATCACCCCTTTACTGACCCCCGTTGTTCCCCCCGTGTATTGGAGGGAGGCCAGGCCTTCAAAATCAACCGGAATTCCCGGGTCTTTGGAAGGGTATTGCTTCAAGAGGTTCATCCACTCATGGACGTTGGGTTGCGGCGGGATATCCCGGTGCTTATCCTTGGCCACAATGGGGAGAAGCTGTTTCTTGGGGAACTTCAGGTGATCGCGAATATGGGCGATCACGATATTCTTTATCCCGGTTTTCAGCTTGAGTGCAATCATCCGGGGGCCCAAAAGATCGATCGTGACCAGGAAGGTTGATTCGGAATTATTGAACTGATACTCCAGTTCCTTATCCGTGTAGAGAGGGTTATTCATCACCACCACCGCGCCGGCTCTCCAGGCGCCGTACGTGGCGGCAACAAGCTGCGGCATATTGGGCATGAGCATGGCGACTTTGTCCCCCGGTCTTACCCCCAGATCAATCAGGGCATTGGCCAAGCGGTTGGCCATGTCATTCAACTGCCTGTAGGATATTTTGGCATCGATGAAAACAAGAGCGGTCTTGTCCGGAAGCTCCACGGCAGTGCGGCTGAGGGCTTGAGGCATCGGCGTCTTTTCGTATTTGATGGTGGGAGGAATACCCTTAGCGTAAGATTTAAGCCATAGCTTTTCCATTTAAGAACCTCCTTATAAAATGCGCTTAAATGCGCTTAATTGCCTTAAATGCCTAAAATTTACAAAAAAATCTTTACCAAATTTAGAGAGCCGGAATGTTAGAAGTACAGAGTATTTCTCTGTGCCCTCTGTGGTTTCCGAATCGGGATTACCCGATTTCTCCCGTAATCCTTATAGCTTAAAGAAAAGGGTTTTTTCAAGATAAAAAAACAAAAATGAAGCTAAAAACCGGGGGGTGGGCAAAGATCAAAATCTTTAAAAACATTCTTACCACAGAGGTCACGGAGGCCACAGAGTTCTTAAGACTCAAAAAGAGCATGGAATCTTCGCCGCAGGCGGGTTACCCCGCCCCCACAAATGCTTGCCCTTTTCGTTTTCAGCTTTTACACCTCTGTGCTCTCTGTACTACTAACCTTCAACCTCTTAAAACTTGTAAAGGTTTTCTGTAAACTTTAGGCACTTAAGGCACTCTAGGCACTTTAGGCACTTCCTTTATGGCTAAACAATTTCAAAATCTTATTGATCCGGGGGGGCCGGCGTATTAAAATTCTTTGAGTCGGTCATAAAAGATCATTCAAGAGATGGATCACAAAATCCGCGGTCTTCAGGGTCGGTGGGAGGGGGAGGTTGAACATGGCTGAGCCTTTCACAACACAGGTGAGTGAGGCAGAGGTGAAGAAGGAGCGGGAAAAGGCTCGCCTCTTGCGCAAGACGCGGTGGTGGCAGCAGCGGCTGGCGCGGGGCATATGCTATTATTGCCAGCGCCGCTTCCCGCCTTCCAGGTTAACCATGGACCACATCGTTCCCCTGATCCGCGGGGGTAAGACCACCAAGGGAAACGTGGCCGTCGTATGCCAGGAGTGCAACAGTAAAAAAAAGTACCTCCTCCCCATGGAATGGGAGGAATACCTGCAAGATTCCCCCGCGAAAAAATGAGATCGGGTAATCTCTTCAGGCGGGCTGGAGGATTTGGAGTTTCGTGCCCACCACCATACCCTTAACGTCCTCCCGATATGCCAACATGTGAGGCGCGCTCAGATGCGCCTCCAGCGCCTTGAGGTCGGTCCATTTTTCAACCATGGTGACCACATTATCCCGCAGCGCGATCTGAGCTTTGATTCCCGAGGGAACATCGATGGCCGGGCCGTATTCCAGACATCCTTTTTCTGCCTTCACCTTGGGCACCAACTGCTGGACTCTTTTTAAAAAGGCTTCCCGTTTCCCTTCGGCCAGTTCGATGGTGGCAAGTACGTGGATCATGATTTCTATCCCTCCTCCTAAT
>Ga0315282_10001947_pt1 | contig 38663 bp, 35 predicted proteins | sample YL17G07_20_MG_FD_203693 | JGI IMG/M metagenome (GOLD analysis project Ga0315282, IMG submission 203693) | Sediment microbial communities from Yellowstone Lake, YNP, Wyoming, USA - YL17G07_20 | ecosystem: Environmental > Aquatic > Freshwater > Lake > Sediment | place: USA: Wyoming | collected... | reverse complement strand
TTCTGGTCTGTGTTTCATCCGGTCTCAGTATTGCAGGATCGCAGTGGGCCTCAACAATTATCAGTAGCCGTGGAAATCTGAGAGTTGATGGAGTTGGCGTTTACCAAGACGCGAATTGCAGTATTGCAGTAAAATACTTGGATTGGGGAACACTAGAACCTGGCTCCGCCAAGAACATTTCATTGTATATTAGAAATGAGGGTAACCACGTTGCAACACTTTTTTTGGCGACGGATAACTGGAACCCAGTCAACGCATCTAACTATATGGGTTTAGGTTGGGACTACAATGGCAAAATGCTTAGCTCTATGGAGAGTATTGAGGTAACACTAACGTTGTCAGTATCTTCAAATGCGGAAAGCATCGTTGGCTTCAGCTTTGACATAATTATCGGAACCACATGATAGCATGTGCAGGGTTTTACTCTTAGTATCTTCGGTTGCTAACTTAATGCACCGACGGAACTACGGTCGAGCGCCCGCTAACTTTGTCAATATCATCCAATATTACTGGAATTACAAGCTTTAGCTTCGACATAATAATAACTGGAACAGAACACGCATAAACAATCCCATTCTATTTTTAGCGCGCGCGCTAATGGTTCGAGCTTACACGTACCCGTACCCCAAGCGGGTTCAGGCAAAGCTTAATTTTGCTTGTCTCTAATGGTATAAAGAGAGGGTAAAATGTATGGAAACTGAAAGGCTTAGAGCGTTTGGTCCTTTTTTGTTCATTGATGGTGTGTTGGTTCTCGTAATTGTCATGCTGTTGCTGTTGGATTGGATTGTTAATAATATGCTTTACGATTATAGTCTTGTTTTTAGTCTTAACTGGGCTGTACCCTACTGGGCAGCCTTAAGAATAAGTCTTGCCTTGCTTCTTTTTGCAGTTGTTGCGGTGAGTGTTATAGGTTTTGGTTCATACAAGAAAGTGAGGAGAGAAAGCGAGAAAGCCATTTTTGTCTGCAAATCGTGTGGAATGGCTTGGACACAGCTTGACAGAATTGTGAAGACAGGAGATAAATTGCCGAACTTCAAGGTCCTTAAAACATGTCCTAACTGTACCAAGAAGACTCCAGAAGACGAGGAGCAGACTCTCCAAGATTATGGCCAGAGAACTCAAATTGAAACCTCGCTTTCTAGTCCTGAAAAGTAACTATCATTAGGCGCATATCCAGGTTTGGTTTGAATAAATCTCTTTAGTTTCTAGAGAGGACGGTTGACGTTTCTTGTAAGTCGGGTCTGCTGCGCGCGCATCGACTAAGGAGCAGAAGCGAGCAAACCTTTGTACCTGACTCGATATGAATAGACAAAATGGAACATCAAACAATTTATTTAATAACTGATGACCTTACATCTTTTCTGTCTTTGGCGATTTGGCTTATTACCTCATGCTACTGTGCAGTTATGCTTTTTATGTCTATAAAGATTGATGTTACGAACAGAATTAAATATATTATGTGTGGTGCTATGAGTATTGATGGAACTTGAAGTGGGAAGGCTAGGAATGTTGGCAATAGCACAGTAAATGTGAGTATTGTCAGAATTAGGTTTGAGTTGTGCGCGCGCATTTCTCACCTTGTCAATATCTTCCAGCACTAATGGGATTACAAGCTTTAGCTTTGACATAATAATTACCGGAACAGAATATGCATAAAAACTCTCATTTCCCCCATTTTATGTCGCGAATGCCTTACAATAATAAGCTTAGGTAGCGTCAAAAATTTTTGGGTCCCATTCTTTTCTTTCTTGATAAATTAGTTAATAGTCTCAGCGAGCGTTTCCTCTCTTTGATGGACTTTACTTCCAGCAATCCGGTCTTAAAGGCTTCTGTAAGAAGCTTCTTTGCAGTTTTAGTTCTTATGACGACTAGTGACCAGCTGTTGAGTCCTAGTCCACCGACTGAAATGTCGGCCAGTTCAGCTGAGAAGTCTTTGCACGTGCTGCAACTTGGTCGGGCATACTCTTGTATGCTTTCTAATGGAATCTCTTTGGTTTCGCCAGAATTCATTGACAAAATGAAATTTCTCTTAATGTTCATTTTACTTATGTCGCTCGGGTTGATGCCGAGTTTTCCTTTTATGTAATTCTCCACCAACCTTTCGTAGGAGAAGCTTTTACTGCACATCAATCCTATCGTTAATTTCAGTTTGTCAATGTAATCTTTTTTAGGGGCGATTTGTATTCGTCTGATCGCTTCTATTTGACAGGGAGTGCCCACAAAAGCAAGCTTCTTTCTGCCTTGTTCCATGCCCATCCTTAAAGCTTGCAGATTTGGAGAGTAGAAATATCTGGTTCCAGCGGATTGTATAATTTGTTCTGGAGTTGTGGCAAAGATTGGGATGGGGTAAAGAGGTTTGTGATTGTCTATTCCAGAAACTGCTGCTCCATCAATCATTTTATTTTTCAGCGCAAAAGTGAGAAGAGTTGTTACCACCCCTCCGTCTTGACAGACTTTGAGCAAATCATTGTCGATTGATCTGGCTACTAGAACGCCCAGATAAATGCCGAACTCTTCTTCAGGCTTTCTTTCTCTTCCGAAAACAAACTTTTCCAAGGTGGCTCGCGAAGCATTGGGTTGAGGATGAATATTAGAACTTGAGCTTTTAGCCATACCATTCTTCCTCGAATAGAACACTAGAATTTTAAATAACGCATGTTATACTTCTTGTCTAACGGTGTCATGGGTGGATTAGATGATTGAGATAATTGGACTAGAAGGTTTGCCGATAATAAAAGAGGAAGATGATCTAGCTCAACTCATCTGCAGTATCGCTGAAAAAAGAGGAATCAGCGTTAAAGACGGCGATGCTATAGTGATCACACATGTTGTCGTTTCCCGTGCGGAAGGAAACCTTTTAGATCTTGACAAGATAGAGCCTTCAGAGTTTGCGAAAAGCTTAGGCCAAAGGCTCAACAAGGACCCAGCACTCATCGAAGTTATTCTTCGCCAGTCAAAAAGCATTGTTCGAATGGGTAACGGAAACATAATCACAGAAACAAAGCACGGATTTGTTTGTGCAAACGCTGGGGTGGATCGGTCCAACGTTCCAGGAGAGAGGAATGTTGTTCTATTGCCTGCAAATCCTGACTTGTCAGCACGGAGAATTCGGAAGAAAATAAGAAAAATAACGGGAAGAGATGTTGCCGTAATTATTTCTGACACTAATGGTCGGCCTTTACGTGATGGCCAGATCAATGTGGCTATAGGAGTTGCGGGAATTGAGCCGATTCGAAGTCGGATAGGAGAAAAAGACCTGTTTGGATACGTGTTAAAAGTGAAGAGAATTGCCATCGCTGACGAGTTAGCTTCGGCAGCCGAGCTTGTAATCGGACAAGCTGACGAAGGAGTCCCAGCTGCAATTATACGTGGCTATGTTTATCCAAAATCGCAGAAGGCAAGGGCAAACAAGCTGATTATGCCAAAGGAGAAGGATTTGTTTATTTGACTCTTTAATAAGTGAAAAGAAGGGTTCAGTTCTCTGTCGCAACCGCGAACAAATGTGCTCTGTGGATTATTGTGCTGTGTATGAAATATGCCAAGAGTATGCTTATGGCGCCTTGAATTACGTTGAAAGCTGCTATAAGCGGGCTTAGGTAGATCGAAATGATCATTAAATTCGCGAAGAACATGATCACAGTTCGACATGTGACGCCAGACATTAATGATATGCCCTTTTCGAATCTTGAACTCTTCTTGAGCAGCTTAGCACTGATCGCCATACCCAGTATTGTGGCAAATTCTGCCACTGCCTTCATCGACGCGCCCACAACATCGCCGCTGCGTATAAGGATTGCAAGGAAGGCAATTGTGGATGTTGTTGCGCCAGAAGTTAAGCCGAAAAAGAGCAGAGACAGGACTATAGGGACTCCGGTGAAATCGAATTTTAGGTATGGAAGCCATGGGAAAGGGATTTTCAAGCCTGAATATTTCATTAGATAATCGATGACGATTACTAGTGAACCGAGGATAGCAGAGCCTGCAAGCGTTTTTGTCTTCATTCTACTCGAGTTTAAGGGAATTTTCCACATTGTTATTTAAGATTTGCTGTCGTATTGGCATCCGATAATATATCGTTTACTTAGAAAGAAAAATTTTGAGAATCAAAATGGCTGGAAAATGCGCATAATAACGGTAATCATGAAACCTATTCCCAACGCCAAGGCAACGAGCCTTAGACGCTTCTTTTCTATTGCGATGCTTCCAGAGTATTCCGTATAAGAATACACAAGTTCAGAAGTTATTAACAGAAGGATGGCCATAAAGGCAAGCCATAAGCTTATGTCAGACATGGATAGAGGAAAATTCACAGTCTTACCCTTCTATTGGGCTATACCAAACTTCGAGGCTCTGACCGTCTGGAGAGATCTTATCCTTTTGAATTGTAACTAATTTGCCTGTATTTTTGGCTATTGCACATGCTATCGCGCTTACAAGTGGACACCCAAGAAAATGCACGCTTTTCAAGTCTTCTTCTTTGCTGTAGAGGTTCTTGTATACAGAGTCAACTATTCTTAGGTAAATTTGGTTTCCTTCAGGTTTCATTTCGATTTCTTTTGCCAGTTTGAAGTTTTCAAGAATTGATCGTGGCAGATTCTCGCATAACTCGTTAAGCTCTAGTTTTGTGATGTCTACTCCTAATTCCTTTTCGAACTGGGTTAGGAGACCAGCGCCTGGTGGAGCCACGCATATTCCCTTTGGATTTTCAAGTAGAAACTTTTCTTTGGCCACTTCTTCTATGGAGGGCATGCTAGCGCCGCTGTCGGCAGAAATGAATACTACCATGTCTTTAAGGCCTTTAAGATATGCTGGGAGATAAGCTTCCTTCGGATAGGCTGGTATGTAGTAGCTTTTGCCTTTGTATTTTAGGTCTTTGACTATTCTATCAATTGTGGAGTATGATGAGATTGCAGCGGAATCTAAGAGAGTGCTACTAACGTATTTTACTGGTCTAATGAAGAGGAAAAGTGCACCCCAAAAAGTTAAACTTAAACCGATGAAAGCTAGGACTTGCGAGTTGTGAAATATGGAGAAGGCGAGTGCCATAGCGCCTGGAACTATAAACGCTACGCCAATCTTTATTGAAGGAATACCCTTCGCCTTTCTGAGTTCAAGCTTTAGATTTTCGACTTCTATTTGAAGTTGTTTGACTGTTTCTATAAGATATTGTGTAGTGGTTAATTCGGCTGATTTATCATTTGCTTCTTCCGTTTTTTCCTCTGTTCCTTGTTTCTTATAACTCATGTCTTTTCATGAACACATAACGTTAACCATGTTTTAAGGTTTTTTGATGCTTATTTCAAAGAGGCTAAAAGCAAGAAGAATTTGCTTCGAAGATTTCTGAGGTATGCTCGTTTGGAGTTTCATATCTCAGTACAGGGGTCGTTGCCATGATGTAAAAAATAGTTATGTATTCAAAGTCTCTGTGCTGCAGTTCTTTCTAGGAATTATTATGCCTGATTTTGGAGAAGCGCGCGCTTGTGGCTTAGTTGAGCATCAGTGCATTAGGGCATCTCGACTGCTTCCTTGTTTGCTGACCTGATCATTGCAGCCTTTTCCGCAATGTTCAGGAGGATGTTGATTATTTTTGCTACGATACCCAAGCCAGAAAACATGGTTCTGAGGTTCTTTATGTCAGTTACGCTAACTGCCCCGATCAAAGGTGCGCCCAGTAAATAGACGGTTATGAAGATTACCAAGCCGATAATGAGCTTTATCCAGTCAGCCATGTTGAAGAGACTTATGGGTAGATAAGAGGCCGCGGCTGCGAGGGTGGATGCTGCTAGGATTCTTGCGGAGGATTTGAAGCCTGCTCTGGTTTTGTAGTGCTTCCAAACCCAGTGGAGTCCCCACAGCATGCTGGGTATTCCTGAGAAGATGTTTCCAACTATTACGCCTAGAACGCCGTATGCCGGGATGAGAATTAGGCCTAATGGAAGCCCGAATGCCGTTGTTAAGATCCCTAGCTTCATTGCCATCCTTGTTTCTCCGAGTCCTGAGAGAAAGCTTCCGAGACTCAGGTTTCCGAAGATGGCGAGGAGGTTGGTGACTATTGACAGCGTTAGAAAGAAGGGGGCGGTAACGAATCTCGTTTCACCGTACAATGTGCTGATCATGGGTTTCGAGAGAACCATCATCGCCATCGTCGCTGGCACCAGCACGAGTGCAGTGTATTTGACTGACGATGCAAAGATGTTTCTCACTAGTTCATGCTCGTTTTTAGGGTCGAGTTTTGCGAATGCAGGAAAAAGTACTGTTGCGATAGGAGTGCTCAGAAAAGTTAGGAGGACAGCGAAATTAGCTGCCGTGGAATAGTTGCCCAAGATAGCGTTGTCTGAGACGAAGGAAGCCATTGCGAGTCCATACGTCTGTGCCAGAATGCCTCCCAGAACGCTGGAAATTGATAGTGGTACTCCGTACTTGAGCATTATCTTGAGTGTTCTCTTTAACGTGTCACGTAGCCCACGCAGGCGCTCGCGTAGTCCAGATCTTTTATTCTCCGTTTTCCGAAGCTTTCTAAACACAGCAAAGTATAGTGTTGCTACTGCTATTAGTCCGCCAAATAGAGATCCTGCTGTGTAGCCGAGAGATGCTCCTATGACGCCATATCCTAGAATAACGAGAACTGGACCTACTGCCGTTTTCACTATTGCTTGGCATATCAATGTGAAGCTGTTTAGTCCCATGCTTTCGAATCCGATGAAGCTCGACTGCGATGCAGTAAGCAAAGAGCTTCCGAAGATTGAGATTGAAATAATTGAAATTAAGGATGCGGATTCTGGTCTGTGGTAGATTGTTGTGGCGATGAAATTCGCCGATAGCAGAGAGATCACTGTTAAGACGAGTCCGAAGGTGATCTCAAATGTTAATCCCGTGACTATGATTTCGCGGATTTCTGAATCGTTGTTTTCCAGTTTGAGGCTTGCTACATATTTTGTCATGGCGGAGTTGACTCCCCAGTCTCTAAACAAGCCTATCATTAATGCTGGAGTCAACGTGATAGCGTATAGCCCGTATCCAGATTCGTGTAGAAGGTTTCCAAGAATTATTGTGCCAACAGCCATTATTATGGTGGATACTGCTACGCCTATGAACAGTTGGAAGCTTCCAGTTGCTGAAACCCTGCCCATTTCTAAGGCTTTATCCATAGATTTTTCGCCTCTGTTTGCCTGTTTGATAAGTGATAAGTTTTAAATGTTTGATGTTTCTTACAGGTTAGGGTTGCCTTTGTGTTTTGCTTTGTGATTAAATGAGAAGGTTTAAAACTAAATTTTTCTTTTTGTTCAAAGTGTGCGTGTGTGGTTGTATGAGGGTTCTTGTGACTGGCGGGGCCGGGTTTATTGGCAGTCATACGGTGGATAGGTTTTTGGCTGATGGTTTTGAGGTTGTTGTTTTGGATGATTTGCGGAGTGGGCGGTTAGAGAATATTAATCAGCATGTTGGGGAGAGGAATTTTCGTTTTGTTCGTGGGGATGTTAGGGATTCTTGTCTTGTTAGGGAATTAGTTAGTGATGTGGATGCTGTTGTTCATTTGGCTGCGTTGATCAGCGTACCAGAATCAATAAGGGATCCAGTTTTAACTAATGACGTGAATGTTAATGGGACTTTGAATTTGTTGAAGGCTTCCGTGGATTTTGGTGTTAAGCGTTTTGTTTATGCTTCTTCATGCGCTGTGTATGGAAACGCTGAAAGCCTACCCATAAAGGAAGATTGTCCAGCTAGACCAGAGTCACCTTATGGAGTTTCAAAATTGGTTGCGGAAAATTATGTGCGGACCTATCATGAAGATTTCGGTTTGGAAACTGTTTGTTTACGGTATTTTAATGTTTATGGTCCAAGACAAGTCTATAGCGATTATAGTGGGGTCATAACGCAATTCATGAGCCGATTAGCAAAAGATCTTCCTCTAGTTGTTTTTGGTGACGGTGAGCAGACAAGGGATTTTGTTCATGTTCAGGATGTTGCGGAAGCGAATATGTTGGCCCTGAAAAATGGCGGAATTGCAGGAGAAACTTTCAATATTGGAACTGGTGTGGCTACAACAGTAAATCAATTGGCTAACATGCTACTAGAAGTCACCAACAAAACACACCTGAAAATTATGCATTCTAAACCAAGAAAAGGCGACATAAAACATAGCGTTGCAGACATCTCAAAAGCAAGAAGGAAACTGCACTTTAATCCAAAGATGTCGTTGAAAGACGGATTGGAGGAGTTTACGAAAAGTTATGGTATATGAAGTTTGAACATGGATTATGTGAAGTTACCGTTGAGCTCCCGCATAGAAAAGCGGTGTGAATTAGCGCGTTTATTTATCTTTGTTATTATAACTGTGATTAATGTTGTGATTATGAAAATGAAAACTAAGAGATTCGGGAATTCTGGGATAACTGTGTAGACATAGTATTCTCCATTCTTATCTTCTACAGATGGATTGTTGGCATTGTCATATGCTATGATTTTGTATTGCACGTGAGTACCTGCTTCAAAGCCTGGAATTTTTCCCATGTAAGTGTTGTTTGAAACATTGTGCATTGTAGTGTTTATCCATGTTTGGCTTTCATTTATGCTGTAAGAGAGGATAACTTCACGTATTTCTGTCTCGTAATCTACAACATCTACTGTGACTGTAACGTTTTGGTAGGGTTCTACAGCTGTGGGGTCTGGGTTTTGGAAGGGAGTACCGATTGTGGGCGGAGTTATGTCTATGATGCGTGCGCCGACTGGCACAACGTAAAGTGGAATAAGCGGGGATGCGAGACCAATGATGCTGCGCAACTGTTCTGCTCCTGTTCCATTCCATTCTTCAAGACCATCACTGACTATGTTTGCACTTAAGTTCCAAGCAGAGGCTTCGAGAAAGAGTTGCTGAATGACGGCGCCAGCATCTACTTCAATAAACCCATGGGATACCACCCCACCGTCACCAGTATTGCCATTATTGTAGGATGAATTATAAACGATGAGAAACATTGTAGGAGCTTTTGCCGCCCACACTTGGCCAGAACATGCACTGGCTATGTCAAATCGTTTATCACCAGACAATATTTGTGTGACAGAATGGTTTTCAGGCAAGTATTGATAAATGCCTGTGGCGTTTGAAAAGAAGATTACTAGGGGGTAAATTCCGTAAGCGCTTGGGGTTGTCCTATGGTAAGGAGAATCGTGAGATGTGACGTTAGTATAGCCATAAGCAGCCCACAACAGTTGAGAGAGTTTCTGCTGGGACAAGTTTTCTGCTGACCATGCTTGTGTGAACAACATGTTTCTGATAGACCCTTCAAGAGACATTTCACTGTATTGTACAAGTGGAAGATTGCCAGTCATAAAGTCGTAATTTGGACTTGCTGGAGGATACGGCTCAGCAGGATGGCTCAAAGGCATCACTAACAGTGGTATCATCGTGCTAGACAATTTCAGATCGCTACACAATCCCTGCCAACTTATGCCTCCTACACAGCATGTTCCCAAGCCGAGGGATGCTGCTGCCAAATATACGTTTTGAACAAGGCAGCCAGCTTCTGCAGAAGCAAAATATCCATTACTCATTTTTGTCTGATTCCAAACAACAATCAAAACAGTACTGGCATCGCTTGGCCACCCTTGATCGTGTAGGCGTATAGTCTCTTTATTCACACTTAAATCATGTACAATAAGCGTATTGTTTTCTGGAATATATCGATAACTGCCGGTTTCGTTAACTGCAAATATTGTTAAGGCGTGATCATATCCTATTTGCGGCAGATTCCTGCGACCATTTAAGTGACCGTACGCAATCCAAAATACTTCTAAAAGTTGCTGGTTTGATATGCTTTCGTTAGTATAACTTCGTACGGATTGACGGCGACTTATTGTTTCTTCTAACGAAGAAAAAGTAGCATGTGCCGTATAGAATATCGAGTGAAAAAACAGTAACATCATCAAGAATATTACAATCTTTGCAGTACGCATATAGTCAAGTCTTCCTTATATCTAATATTAATTTGTGCATATTTATGAACGCACTCTTTTTAGTATGGAAAAATTCGGTTTAGTAGCCGTTGTTGAAGTAGTCTAATGCGTCCTTCAGCGTTAATGCGTATGCTCTGTCTGCGCCTGTGGGGTTGCTGCCATAGGGGTGCTCTACCAAAAATGCGTTTGCTTCGTTTACTAGAGTGTTTTCAGGTAATAGAGAACAAAGTGATAAGGCTTGGTAATCAATCTAGACTAATCTGGTTCTTGTAGGCTTGTGTGATTGTTTCTAAATCTTTTAGTCCGTCTTCGCCTGAGGGTGATGGAGATTGGTCATTGATTATGCAGTTTACAAAGTATTGCAGTTCTGCATAGTGAGGTTGGTAGAATTTTGAGGTGCCTGTTGTCAGCATTTGGACTGCTGTTAGTATAGGGTTGGAAGGAGTGTGTTGAGCGCTGGCGGTTTTGACGCTTCCATAAAGGTCGATTTTCAAGTGGTATCCTTGTGAGAACCAGCCTACGTTAATTACGGCTCGTGTTCCTTTTTCAAATTTTGCCAGGCATGTGGCGGAATCTTCAAGATCAAGGTTGAATCGATATCCTAGAAGGCTTTTGATGTCTGTGATTTCGCCGAAGTACCATCTTAGAAGATTTATTATGTGGCTGCCAAGGTCGATGAGGGCCCCGCCTCCTGTTAGTTCTTTTTTGAACCACCACTCAGGTACGGGTATCGGAGTGTGAGCTTCTGCTCTGTGAAGGAATGGGCCAGTGCTTATGTAGGCTGCGTGTGCGATTTCTACGTCGCCTACTATTCCGTTTTCGATTTCTTTCTTGAGGTTGCGAAAAGCTGTGTTGAATCTTAGTGGGTAGCCTATCATTAGCCTTACAGAGTTCTTTTTTGCTGTTGAGAGGATTTCTTTTGCTTCTTCTATGTTTCTTGCTATTGGTTTTTCTAGGAAAATGTGTTTTTTTGCTTCTGCTGCTTGCTTAGCACATTGAAGGTGAAGGTGTGTGGGTAATCCTATTATTACGGCGTCGATTTCCCGTTCTTTGAGAAGTTGTTCATAGTTTGTAAATATCTTCTTGACGCCTGCTTTTTTGGCTTTGTTTAGGGCTTTTTTCGATAGATCTGCTACTGCCAATACACAAGCGTTCTTGATTTTTAGGCTGTGGCGGAGGTGAACTTTGCCTATGTAGCCTAAGCCGATTATTCCCAGTTTCACAGTTTTCATTTTTAGTCTCCAACGATTGGACTTATTCTAGTCCAAGTCTTTTGCCCAATCCAGCACGAATTACTAGAGTGTACGCGTTGTTCATTAGTTTATTTTTGATGTTTTTTTTCGGATAGCCTTTTTTGAATTGATTTATGGGCTCGCCTTTTGGAATGTATGTTGTGTTTCCTAAGCCTTCGTTTTTTGCGAGTTGAAGATATTTTATTGTTTTCGGGTTTATTCCTGCTATTTCTGCTGCTGCAGCGTCGATGGCTACAGGATCTACGCTTGCCATCACTAGTCCCAGCCTGCATGGTTGGATTCCTGAAACGATGTTTCCGTCTATTATGTGCAAATCAAATTTCAAGGCTTTGTTTATGGCTACGATGGCTTCTCCGAGTCTAGAGTGGTATCGATATTTCTTGGGGTAAGGATTGCATCCGTAGATGTTTTTTAATGCGCATGTGAGTTTGATGTTTTCCATTGTGTATTTTATTTTTGGCACGTTAATTTTCAGGTCTGCTTTTTGAATTGTTTTTGGAATCATCAGGTTGAATGATTGTTTTCCTGCTGTTACCTGTGCGGTTTCATATGGGTCTTGTGAGAGATTGACAAGTTTTACCTTGTAATCAGCGGCTAGCTTCTCATAGCCCAGCATTTTGAAGGCGTATTTACATTTCATGGCAGAGGCATCGGACTCCACGATAGAAATATCTACAGTTGGGGTGGTTCTTTCACGAATTAAATCAATTAAGGCTGCAACAAATTTTGGATCGGTTGTTTGACCAGTTGTGTAGTCCCAATAATAGCACAAGTTAGGTTTGATTACAATGTTTTTTATGTTTGTTGGCAACTTATACTGGGTCAAATCGAGGGCATCTGTTATTCCTTTCTTTATTTCAGCTTCCTTCCTAATTTTTACTAAGCTAACTAAACTCATTTGCTTTGGCTCCTTGCGTTTTCAATCTTGAGGGAACATTATTTTATTTACTAGACTTCTTGCTTTGTTGATGAAAAGTCGCGGCCTTTTAACTATTGGAAAATCAGGCTGGAGAAGTTTTCTTAGTTTTTGCTTCGAGAAATCGCGGATAATCTTTTTCTTAATTGTATAGAGTTCATTAGCATTCAGAGTTTTGGTTCGCATGACTACTGTGTGAGAGGTGTAATTCGACCAATCACGTGTAAGGATTAGAGAATTTCTCTCTGCTATTTCATACATTTTGGTTCCGGGATATGGTGTCAGAAAATTCAGGTTTATGATGTCGGGTTTTAGATTTAGGATGAATTTACGGGTATCCTCTAGTGTTCTATGATCATCATTAGGCCATCCTAAAATGACGTGAGCCTGTGTCAATATGCAGTTTTCCCTTGTAATTTTAAATGCTTTTTTTGTTGTTTCCAATTCAACTCCAGGCTTTGCAATTTTGAGGGTCTCCGGGTCTCCTGTTTCAACTCCGTAGTGTATTCGTCTACAACCTGCTTCTTTCATTTTCTTCATGAGTTCTCTTGAAACTTCGTTGACTCTTGATTCGCAAATCCACGCAACATCAAGTTTTCTTCGGATAATTTCCTCACATATTTTAATTGCTTGCTTTCGGTTGTAGGCAAAAGATTGGCCTCTAAACGCAAATCCCTTAACGCCTCTAACATTATGTATGTATTCGATTTCATTAATGATTGCTGTTGGGGATCTAAAAGTCCATTCTTTTCCATATCCTAATGGATATGGACAGTAGATGCATTTATATGGACACCCTTTACTGTCTAGAACTGATACGTAAGTAAAACTTTCTCCTGAGATATCTGTGAAAGTTTCATAGCCATCTAGTGGAATGGAATCGTAACAAGTTGCTGGTAAGTCATTAATGTCTAGTTCAGGGGATTCTGGTGTGCTAATCATCTGCTCATTTTCTACATAAGAAATACCATTTACGTTTTTTAGATTTTGCGAGTGCTGCAGTGCTTTAATTAAATCAATCATGTTAGAAATGTATGGAAAATCGTTGCGCAAAACTATGTCTACACTGCCTTTAAGTAGGATTTCTTGGGGAATTACGCGACAAACTGTTCCAACACCTACTATCGTCACGTTATGGAGAGATCTCTTTATTTCGCCTAATATTTTTAGATCGTTCCATATTGACGGAAGCGAAATAATTGAGAATATTACGTCAGGATCTTCTTTCTTAACCATACTTAGAGTTTGAACATTATCGCTTGGTTTCAGTCTCTGGCAATCAATAACTTTAAACTCATATCCTGCGTCTAGAAGGAGCGAGGAAGCATAAGGTAAAAATGGATGAAGAGTGGTTTCACTGCCTTTCTTGTATTTTTGTGGAAATTGTATGGCTACTCCGAATCCGCCTGCGTCATCTCTCCAGAGTCTTCGACCTGGAGGGCTGGCTAAATTTAGAAGAAGCACTTTGAGTTCTTTATTCATAAAGCTTCCCTTAAGTCAGAATTTCCAAAAATTAATGTACATCACTTCGCATAATACTCTGTAATCTGGATTCAAAATTTTCTAATTGCTTCACGTAATAATTATTAAGATGCTTGTTTTGAGACCATTCTATAAGCATATCAGTTGTAATCAGAATTTCTTTAAAAAGTTCTACAGCTTCCTCATGTTTTTGGGGATCAATCCAATTATGCGACCTAACCCAAATGTTAACCCTTGTCTTCCTTCTAACTCCCTTTACGTATTCAACCGGATGTGTCATCAACAAAGCTGCTCTACCAAACGTGCTCTTATATAAAGCATAAATTTTTCTATACAGTTCTCTAAACCAGTACTCTCTGTTAATGATACGTATATCGTGTTCTTTTTCCCCGATCATTTTTGGGTTAATAAGTGAATTTTTATGGATTCTATACCAGTGAAGAGGCTCAAAAACTGCCTCTGTTTTCCAGCCTTTAACGAGTAGCCTGAAGCAAAGGTCTAAGTCTTCAAGTGCTCTTAAATTGGTGTCAAAACCGTAGTCAAGGCTATCAAAGGCTGCGCGTCGAGTAAGTACGGTACCTAAAGCCCCAAACCACCCGGCAAAGAGGGAATATTTGCTGAAAATCTTGCGTGGCATCCATATATTCTCAATTTTAAAGTCTTTATTCCACATTATAGAGCCTGTTCGGACAAAACCAACTTTTGGGTTCTTCATTAGTTTTATTGTTTTGCTGATATATTCTGGGGCGAATTTGTCATCTGCATCTAAGCAGACGAAGAATTTACCCTTTGACTGTTTGATCCCGTTGTTCTTGGCAACACTTACGCCTTGATGTCCTTGAAAGATATATCGTATTGGATATTGATTTACAACATTTTTTGTGTTGTCTGTTGATCCGTCATCTACTACTATGACTTCAATATTTTGATGCGTCTGGTTCAATGTGCTTTCAATAGCCTCAGTCAAGTAATGTCCATAGTTATAAGATGCGATAATTATACTAACTAGATAATCATCCATTCTTTATTGCACCCTCATTAACCACGTGTTCTGTCGAAATGCGTGCTTCTTTAATCAACGGTGGAGAGCTACGTAATTTAGTTGCGTGAAGACGTGCATTTTTCTCATTGCATTTTCAGGGAGCGCTTTAGTCTTTTTCCAAAGAACCAGTATTTTTCAATGAACCAGTTTTGGATCCATGAAAAGAATTCCTTCTTAGTTAATACTAAATTAAAATTCTTTCTACTACGTGGGGACCAACGATATTTGTATGGTTCTACTCCTCTTAGGAAATCAAATTCGGTTAATTCATCCCTAATACACTTTTCCAGGACGCTAAGAATAAGTAGATTGCCAACGCTGTATCTGTTATATGCAGGATCAATGCCAGAGAGGTAATAGTATAACTTGGATTTATATCTAAACCCGTATAATGAAGCAACTGTATTACCATCAGCTACAAGCGAATTCAGACTAAGCCATCCCAGCTGAGAGAAAGATCTTGCAACTTCTAGATGAAAATCACGAACTCTTTGATTAGCAAAAACGCCAGGCTCACCCTTTGCTTTCCATTTTTTTTGATGCAAATCGAACATTCTTTCCATTCCTTCTTTGAATGATTGAGTTGTCGAATAGTCTTTAAATTCTACTTTGTATTTCTGTTGCAGTTGCTTTTGGTTTCTTCGAAGGTTTTTTCTAAACTTGTAGCCCAGTTGATTGAAGAGCGTGTCAAAAGATTTTGGAAGGAGAATATAGGGACATTCATGAAGCACACGCAGTGACCTTAACTTTACATTTTTTGGCATTCTGTTTAGAAAAGAGAGAGATTGAGCGGTTTCTGGAATTTCCTTCAGTTCTATGCAGTCCCACTTTTCGGGAAAGTTTTTGAGGATGTAGTCTATGAATAGCTTTATGCATTCTTCACCTTTCTTCGCTAGAATGAGGTCGTTATAATCTGAGCTTGGGGTTCCTATAAATTCTATTTTCCCAATTCGGAGACCAAACATTTTGTAAACTGAATACATAAGAGGAGCTATTCCGAGAATCTTGTTATCATCTTCAGCTAGAAGAAGTAGTAGTTTCTTGTCTCTTCCAAAATGTTTCCACCAAATTGAGAGCCATTCCCATGTTGAAAAAACACTATGATCACATTTATCCAGTAGTTCCCTCCATTTTTCCCTCAGAGCGATGAAATCGCTATAGCTATCTACTTCTGTTATTCTCACATTCGGGGTACTCCGTCTTTGTCTTTACATTTGGATTTCATTGATCAATGTTTGTTTCATTCTCCAAGACGGGAAAAGGCAAGTCAAAGAATTTAAAGAAGTGGTTGCGAAGAAACTTGGGTTTATAATTAAAGGCATTTCTAGCCCATCTTACACTTTGTTCATAACATTTTTCAACAATGTTTTTCGTAACAGTCAAATTTTTTTCTGACTTTATAAGATTCGGGGTAACTTCTATCAAACTTAGTTTCTCAAGGTGCTTAATCTGTTTTAAGAGTAAATCAAAACTACGAAGCAAGTGTTTGACTTCGTCAGCATCTCTTAGACGAGGTGAGACGATAAGTTTTGGGTTTCCGTTATGATAGATACTATCCCATTCATCATATGTCATAAACAAGCTTGGATGCAAACCTATAACCATGTATTGATTCTTGATCATTAACACCCAAAAAACGCGATAATTTGATAGTTTTCCTTCCCATTTGGCAAGGGTGGGGTAAGGGTAGAAAGTTAAGCCTTTATGACTAACTGGCATTGAAGAGATATTTGAAGAAAAATCGAATTTTATACCTAAATCTTGCAAAGCTTCTGTATGTGGGGGACTCCAGCAACATCCGGGGGCTCTGAAGGCTGTTACATGCTTTGTAGGAAATAAATCTTTGAGTGAGAGGATTCCGCCTTTTCCTTCGATTTTGCCGGTTAAAGGGTTAATGTGCGAGGTTTCCCTTTTTAGTGATGTCTGATAAGCTTTTTCATAGCTCTCTACGTCGGTAAATTCAAAAATTGTAGGATGTACTGAGTGACCAGAAGAATGGTAGCCGATTTCATGTTCATCAAGTAAGTCCACTATCTGAGGGTAGTTCTCAAGCTTTTCCGCTATGTGTCCTGTTATAAAAAATAAGGCTCTAAAATCGTATTTTTTCAGCATTTCCAAAATTGTGTGCAAAGCTGCAAATGACTTTGGGTTTGTGAAATCTTCTACGTCGAATGTTAAGAAAAGTTTACGCATAGTCTTCACTTTCATTGGGATAAGACAAGATGCTAACTGATTAATCAGCAATAATTTCTTTGTAAATTTCGCAAAGTTTTTCCACAACTGCTTCTAAAGAAAAGTGTTTCACAACCCATTCTCTTCCCTGACGACCAAATTTAGCTCTTACACTTTCGTTCTCTAATAAATACTGTATTGCCTCTGCTAGCTTAACAGCGTTGTTTGGAGGGATTAAAATTCCATTTTCACCATTTTTGACGATTTCTGGAACGCCGCCAACGTGGGTTGCTACCACGGGGGTTTCGCATAACATTGCTTCTAAATTTGCAACTGAAAAGGCTTCCCTAAATGATGGTAAAACGAAAATTGATGCTTTTTGATACCATTTTATTATATCATTTTGTTCCATCGCGCCCAAATATGTTATTTTGTGCACACCCTTTTTGTTTTCTTCACCTATTTGCACCAATATTTTGTGAAAATATTCTGTATCCCAACCTGATGGGCCGATTATAACTAAATGAATACTCTCTTTTAAATAATGAAGAGATTCCAATAGGACATGTAATCCTTTACTAAAAGTTATTCTTCCAACGAAAAGTACCAAGTTATCTTTTTTATTCCCTGACGGATGAAAAGTTCCGGCATCCACTGCATTGGGTACATATCTAATCTTGTTTTCTGGTATTCCAAGCTTTATGAGATCCGTCCGTATTTGTTGCGATATAGAAATGTACAGATCCGCTATATTCTTTAATATGAGCTTGCTCAGAAAGTATCTTTTGTAAAAATCAAGCGAGAATCCGTGTGAGTGAAATATTTTTGGTTTTTTTATGGCGTATGAGAAAAGAGGAAATGTTAAATCTTCGCCGTGAAAGTGTATGATGTCGTATTTTTTTAATTGACTTCTGAATCTTCCTGGGATCAAGTTTATTCCCAATGTTATTCTATCTGAATGCTTCATTGGAAGCCAGTTTAATGCAGGGATTCTGAAAACATTGATACCGTCGATTTTTTCTTTTCTTGCTTGCCAAAGGGGTTTCCATTTTTGATTCATGTTAAATGTCATGATGTCTGTCTGTATTCCAGCTTCGTTTAGTTTGATTGAAAGATTGCGAATTACAGTTTCAGCTCCACCCTTAATTGGATAATATGAGGAGGTAACCATTAAAACCCGCATTTTTGTCACATTTTCATTTGCTTGTTCTTTTATCCATTTTGCTCATGTTGGAAGGATTCATAGGATTCTATCGAGTCCTGTGAGGCTTATACACAGTGTAGATGTGCAGTATATGAGATTATAACAGGAAGTGAAAGATGTATTGGAGGGTATTTTCAAGATGCATTGTATTAGCTGGCCTACGGCATATCTAATTGCCCAGATTCTGGATTGCTTCTTGTTAAGGAATATTCTAGTTTTAGTTATTCCGCCGTGAACAGCATGTTTCACTATGTATGGAATTCTAATTCGTTCCTTGTGAATTCGGTGATAAACTTTTGCGTGAGGTGTATACATGAGGTTGCATCCGGAATTCACAATTTTTCGGCAAAAATCGGTATCTTCATCAGATAAAATGAGTTTGCCTCGTCTGGTTACTCCAAGTGTTTCATCAAATTTTATAGTTTTAAAGATTTCTTTTTTAAATGCTGCGTTTGAGGTGATTATGCCTTCTGTTAGTTTTGTGCTTTCTCCTTCATCGAAAAGTCCTAGTGCAGCTTTTACATGAATCTTCTCTGGAATAATTTCAGGGTGTAATGGATAGACAGGTCCGCCCACACCCATGACGTTTTTGGAAAATTGAAATCCAGCTATAAGGTTTCTAAGCCATAGTTTATCAACTATACAATCATCGTCTGTATAGGTAACTATGAAACCTTGTGCCAGTTCTGCTCCTTTGTTTCTAGCGTATGCCAATCCAAATCTGCTTTCGGTGATAAATTGTATTTGAGGAAACTCTTTACAGAGTTCTTCTGTTCCGTCGGTTGATCCTCCATCGACTATTATTACTTCGAAGTTGGATTTAGGGTAATCTTGTGCGTAAATGGAGTTGAGGCAAGATTTTAGCAGGTTTTTTCTGTTATAGGTGCAAACAACAACAGAAACAAATGGCACTTTTGGGTTCTTGTCGGTAGGCATTTTTATTAGCTCCAACTTATACTGCGTATTATTCGGCGTACAGCCTGTAGTATGAATTATGTGTGAGAAATCAGACTTTTGATCAAGTTCATCAGCCTCTTGCGGTACAACAATTTTGAAAGATGTGCATTCAGTATTGTTCTCCAGTTTTTGCGTATTGCTTCTATTGTTGATATGTCTCGGTAGCTGATCCGATAATCAGGAAAATCTCGATAGAATAGTTTTCTAAGGTGGACACGCCCCTTGATTGATTCTTTCTTGAATTGTAGTGCGCTCCACTGAGTTTTTATCACTTTTTCTGGGGGTATCACCGATGAATGAAGTTTTCCATGGTAAACCATATCTTTAATTAATGAATCAATTTCAGCATTACGCGTAATTGCTATAGATGTTCCGTTAACATCTTGTATGTACTCTGGTAGCCAAGCATCAGCAAATGAAGCATCAGAAAATTCTCCTGCAAAGTCAGTGCAGTAAAAACACTTGTTAGGTGTAAATAAATAGTTGCACCAAATCTTCCCAACATTAGAACTTAGGAAACCTAGATGTCTAACTTTCACACCATCTGCGCCTCTATATTTCACCACAAAATTATAATCATTGGCACTGGAAATCCCCTTCTTGTCACGATAACTTATCTCGATTACTGAAGATGGATCTATCTCATTTATTCTAAGTAGATATTCGGTGTAGGCTGCGGAAACTCCATGCCCACAGACGGGACTTAAAATATAAAGAATATTTTCTCTTAGCTTTGCATTTAGTAATTGTGCTTTTCTCATCGCGAGAGTCGTGCAGGGAAGAGCAACTATAGCGTATCGGCGACTTTTTTCAGAATTAATTTTTTTAATAACTTGAGAGTATTCAATTGGGTAATATTTAGAGCCTCTATTACGACGAAAATCCTCAACGTTATTAGCTAGTGTAGCTTCAAAAAACTTACCTGTGCGCTCATAAAGAGACTCGCCGACCACCACTGCGGCATCAACGAAATTTCTTGTAAACAATTCTTCTAAAATTGCCGTCAATAAGCCTCCGGAAGCGCTCGCAAGGCGGTCTTCGAATCTGGTAACATGTCCAATATAACAGTTTAGAAAAGGCCCTAAAAATTTATTTTCTTTAGTGTTCGGATGGTTTTCTCTAAATGTTTTTTCGGCTGAGAGATTAGTTTTTTGATTATGGGGGCAAACACGTATACATGATCCACAATTGGTGCAAGCATCGCTGTCAACAAATGGTTTATACTCGAGGTTTTCGTCAAATTTAATTTCTATGCAATCTGCGGGACATATTGCTGCACAGACTCCACAGCCACAACAAAGATTATGAGCAGCAACAACCGTTTGAACATTAATTGACTTAGAAAAAGTCTTCACGTATTCCTTTGCTCCAGAACTTCCATTATTAACTTGAAATTACGTCTTGCATTTTCCTTGATACGCGGCATTACTTTTGATAAGTATTTGGCGACTTCGCTTCTTCTGTCCAAAAGGTTCTTGACGCATTCCTTCAATTTTTCCTCGTCCATTTTTTTAACTGAAATCATGTAGTCTTCAAGGAAGTCAAAGCCGAATATATCGCCTAAAATTCCTTCGGCCTTAACGCTGTAACTTATCACGAATGTCGGCACATTTTGTGAAAGACTGGCTATCGCGGCATGCATCCGTTCTGCTATCATAAGGTCAAATGTACTTATTATTGCTCTTATTTCCTCAGCTGAGTGAGTGAGACTTATCATAGTTACATCTTCAGGAAAGCCCAACTTGCGATAAAGTAGCTCACAAATAACGCGATCATCGTTTGTTACAGAACTTTCGTGAACATGAGGGATTAATATAACGTGACAGCCCAGCTTCTCCGTTAAAAATCCTATGAGCTTTCCTAAGGCATTGAAATGACTTTGGTAAGAAGTTCTTGAATAATAGGCAATTCCCTGACTTGGAGCCACTCCAACAAGAGTTTTTTCCCTCGGAATGTTATAAATTTTGAATATTTTTTCGACCTTCTCCATGTCTGGCTCCAGACAAAATGCTGGATCTGCTGTTAGCTCGATTTTTGTGCTTTCAAGTTTCATACTTTGTAAGTACTTAAGGCTCAGAGACTCTCGTACTGTAACAAGTTGCACATATTCCATCGTTTTGGTGAACGCTTTCTTTTCTTTTTCATTTTCAAATGGTCCAATAGAATGGCCAACTAAGATTATTGGTTTCCTAAAGCTTGCAGCAGCTTGAAGTTGAGTTAGATGTCTCGGCAGATCTCGATATGTTGAACTAAAAATATCTCCGCCAGAGGAAAGTACAGCGTCTGATTGTTGAAAGGCTTTCATAGACTTTATAATCAAGCGTGATGTTTGTAATTTGCCGATCAATCGATACTGCCACCACCATTCTGGAGAAAACGACAGTCCTCTGAAAAGGTACTGTCTTCTGAATGGGGTTATAAGAAACGAAACATTTTTGCTTTTGGGGGCCCAGAGAGCATCATAATCTAGGTCTTCTGTCAAAATTTTGAATTCTGCGTTGTTTTGGAGTTTTGTAATTTCGTTAATAATGGCTTTGGTTGTGGCTTCGCAACCCTTATTTCTAAAGCCAGTCATGTTAGTTATAAGAAAAATCATCTGTTTTTGCTCCAGTTTCTCAACAAAATTGGGGTGAACCCTTCACATACCGTTACTAGGACTTTTAAAAATGCTTAGATCTTTCAAAAACCATAGATGTCCCCTAGCCCATGAATAAACATAAGAAAAAATAAAAAATACCAGTTTTTTTGGAGAAAATAAATATGCGATTGAGTTTATGTTCAAATTTCTAAGGAACCCTACGGATTCTAGTGTTAGCAAGTTAACGATCGAAGGTTCCACGAAAACGTGTTTGTATAGCATCGTATATGCTCTATTAGTTTCAGTACCCACTGACAGTTGATTTTCTTGCCTTTCGTTGTCATGTACGGCTAATAGAGAGTTGATCCAAGAAAGTTTTGCTCCATGTCTTTTGCATATTAGAAGGTATAAGACTTCTTCGAATCCCCAGCTTACAAATCTTTCATTCCAAGGTATACTTTGGTATAAGGTCTTAGGGACAAACATAAGGGCACTTACAAAATAATCTGCATTCGAAGCTGGAGCTGGAAATCCCCCTCCTTGTGGGGTCAACTTGATTGGCGTCGTTAAGTTCCCGAAATATTTGATTTGCCCAGATATTATGTAATTATCTCGATTTTTTAGATTTTTGTAACGGCCAAAAAGCTTCGAGATGCAATCTTCAAGCAAGTAGACATCATCATCAATATATAAAAGGATCTCACTTTGACAATTTTCAGCTATGAGCTTTCTAGCTCTGGATACCCCCAGTTTTAAACTTTTAATATAAACAATATTCAGAACATTTGAGAATTGAAAGCAAATTTCTTTCGTCTCCTCTCCTTCACTACCATCTACAATTATAACGTTAAAATCTTTAAAAGTCTGATTTTCCAAGGCTTCTAAACATTTTTTTAATTTATCCTTCCTATCCTTTGTAGGAATACCAACAGATATACTATACTTTTTTGCTGGACTACACATGTAATTGTCACTATTGTGTGTGTTTATTGTCAGCATATGTTTCGAGCTTTGTTATTTCATTGACAATGGCTTTGGTTGTGGCTTCGCAACCCTTATTTCTAAAGCCAGTCATGTTAGTTATAAGAAAATTCATCTTCTTATTTACTCCAATTAAACTGACAGAATAGACTTGTGCATACTAAGATTGGGCGCGCAAAAGTTCAACATAGCTTTTCAATGTAAAATCTTTAAGCTTATGTATTGGTGCTCCTAGCGTGAGTATCCCTCATTAGAGGCCCCGTTTGTGGTATATGATTTACTTTCTTATTCCACCGAAGCTATTACTCACATAAATAGCTTTGCGGTTAACATGTTCGCAAAATTCTGAGAAGGCATCGTTTCCTTGAATATCATGAGATAGTAATATTCCATCTTTTCTTATGAAGGGCCACGCGGTTTTATACTCCCATAACATGTTTTCGTAGGTATGTAGACTATCGTGAAGAAAAACATCTATCTCTCGAAGATTGTCAAAAAGATGAGGCAATTTCTGGGACGATGGGCCTATTATTAGGTGCCACCGATGGCGCAGCCAATAGGGTATAATCCAGCCCGTAGGCTTTACACCTCTAGGTATGTATGCGCTGATATCTATGGAGTAAAGCTCCCCTTTCTTACTGTCTTCTAAAGCTTGTAAAATATACGCTGACGAGACACCGCTTGCTACGCCGGTTTCTACTACAGCATTCGGTTTCATTATTCTGGTTACGATGTATAATAATTCTGGTGCGCTCACCCATTGTATTTCAGGAACACCTACTGCTTCAGAGTCAGAAGGATTTTTGAAGGATTTTAGACTGTTCAAAACATGCATATGTAAAGAATCCTTCGATCTAAATTCTTTATGAAATTGAAAAACTCTTTTGCTACCTGCCTTAGTTAGGCACTTTATAGAACAAAAATTGATGATCCAACCTCGAATTCGAAATATAGCCTCTAGTTTAGGGTTCTCTGAAATCCAATTTATCCCCGCATAACAGGCTCCTGTTGGATCATTAAATACTCGTAAGATGTACTCTAAATAAAGCGAATATTGATGCGTATTTTTAGTTTTTTCCAAGTCAACATCTCTCAAACAACAAACATCCTTGCACAGCGCGCACTCTAAGGTGAATGCGTATAGATTTCACTGCCGCCATTAGCATACACTAAGTTCAAATCATCAAAAATAAAGGAAAGCTCGCTGGAATTCCACGAAAGCTGTCCAGACGGAACAACTCCATAAACAACGTTCAAAGTGCTCAGATAAACAACGCCGTTACCCGCCACTACCGTAACATTAGTTAATAGATACTTATCTCTGACGATCATGCCATAGATAGTTAACACATAATGCTGAGACGCCTCATCCATATAAAACGCCGAATTTTCGACATCAACATTTCCTGATAACCATTGGGCACCATATACGCTGTATGCATCTGTATATCCATAATGATCATACAAGCGCAAAGCATTCATCCTATATCCGCTAAGAGGTATAGACCAACTATCACTTCCAGCCACTTCATACACAAAATTTGTTTGAAAAAGAAAATAAGGTACTAACACAATCAACAATAAAGCTAAAACAGCAAATTCCCTTTCTCGCTTAGACAACAGCTTAACGATGAACACGGCACCGACAACGCATAAGGGTGCTAAGAAAAACAGAAGTATATGGTAAAACCTCGTCATATTAAGCGTATTCGCTAGCCCCGGCACCAGTATAAGCATAGCTAAAAACGCCATAGCTGTTAAGCAAAGAATAAAGTACTCCTTTTCAATACGAATCCTCGTACGTTTAGCGACTAAACCGACGAAGCCAAAAACAATAAAGGCTTGCGTAAGATACGCAAAAATTCTGCTGATAGTATTCCAAATAGATGGTGATTCAGCCATTCCCAAACCTGTCAGTACAGTTTGTCCTCGTGACGCTGGATTTAAAAAGTCACCTAGCTGCCTATAGACAGAATTTCCAACCTCTAAAAAGCTGTTAAAAGTGACTGATCTAGAAGTGTAAATATACCATGTAAACATTACTGCCAAAAAGAAAACAACCATAGGGACAGTTATGTTTCTGCTTGGACGTTTCAAGACAATCAACGAGACTAAAGTGAAAGAAATGAAGAACAGGAAAATTGCAGCGAGTGCGTAGTGTGATGCTACCAAAGCAAAGCTGAAAATCATGAAACATATCATCTTATTAACAGGCTTCATCTTCTTATTCACTATGACAAGCAACAACAAAACGAAAAACAATTCTGCGATCATCTGCCTGTTTAACCCTAACACTTCAGTGTAGAATGTAGACATTGCCATAAACAGAAAAGCCGAAATGAAAGCGTATTTTTTGCCTACATATGTCTGCCAGATTTGGTATAAGCCTAAAGGCACGAAAGAAAAAATTAGTGGATATAGCATCTTAAACACCCATGTTGAGTCAATATTTAATATGTTTGCATAAACTGTGGGGAGAATTGTGATACTTAACATTGAATTATAGCTGCCAAGTGTTTCACCCCATATAGATGGAAGAGTTGAGCTCCAATACGCGTTGTTCTCTGTGGTCTTAAAGAGAAAATATTCACCAGGGACATCTGAGCCGAAAGGAACGATGTAGTTGGAAATGAGTGAAGAGTGGTAAAGAATGGCAATGGCAATCATAAGCACAGCGAAAGGATACAACTTTGAAGGCAACAGTTTCTTGGACAGGACGCCGACAGTAAAAAGCAACGAGATTGCTATTATCGTAAAAAGAAGAAGTAAATTGTTTCCATATACATTTACGTACATTGCTCCGACAATGCTTAGAATCGGAAGACTTAAAAAGAGCAACACAAAAGGAGATTTTCCGATAGGTTCGCTGTTCCAGATTTCCACATTTTCGCTTTTTAAATAGACTAAAACTCCACCCATAAGTGTAATACTGCTCAGAGTGATTAGCAAAGGCGTCAGAGAGAGAGGTTGTGGAATGTTGAACAATGAAAAAGATTCGTTAATTAGTAGACCAGAGAACATCAAAAATGCTACACTAAAGCCTGCTGAAAAAAGCAAGCTCAGAACTAAGCCTAGCCTATCTAGCCTTAATAGTTTAACAAAAACAAAACCGGGAACAAAAGTGAAGTAAACAAAGCCGATAATCTGCCTAGCAATTGGAACATTAAAGAAGATTGTGACGTACAACATGAGCTGTAAAAATATTATGGCTATTAGGAAATCAAATGGTTTGCGTTGAGTTATGGTGGATGTCATCCGTCAATCACTTTTTGAAATTGTTGCTCTTTGTTTTGGAGCTTTCTACATAAGTGATGATTACGAAAATGGTGCATCTTAATCGGTCTTGCTGGAACGCCGACCGCGATACAGCTGTCAGGTATGTCTCTATTCACAAGTGAGCATGCGCCTATTACTGCATTTTCACCAATTGTTACTCCAGGGAGTATAGTAACATCAATTCCTATACGCGCCCCATTTTTTATTACCACAGGTCCACCCTCACCTTTTATGCCATAGAGGATATTAGAATGCGTAAGTATATGGTCGTATCCCGCTAAGATGACGTTGTCGCCAATCGTGACGCTGTACTGGGGGTTGCGTGCGTACATGATATCAATGAAGATATTAGTTCCGAATACCAACGGCTTTCCAATTTTGACCCCCGCTTTTCTGTACATGGCTATACGCAGGCTTTGTATTGGAGCATACATTGCGAAAAAGCGCCTTATTAGGTTACTGACAATCATCTTTGTTCACCTGAAGAGGACGCGCGCCAAATTCCCGAGGTCATTTTGTATTGATACAGCTTTAAATTTGCCTATTCTTAAAAAATTTTTTGACCACAGCATTATTAAGATCTAAGCTTAGGTAAAGTCGCCGATATTGATTAGCGTAAGATGTTTTTGCCAGAAACGCGGCACTTATATTGGATAACTAGATGGCAGCGCGCGCAACAATAATCGATATAGGTATAATTGAACTGGCTTCAGGGTTCTTCAGACAAAAGAAATTTGACGGCGCAAAAGGGCAAAACCTCTTAGGTCCAGCCAAAATCGCGATCCATGTCTAGGGCTTACCTCATTCTCCCTACAATTTACTGCCCCAATCACCATTAACATGCTTCAGACCAGGAAGGACTCAAAGCATAAGGTATTTTACAAAATAGAGGATTAAGCGTACGCTCCGTACTGAGCAATTGACTATGGTTCTAAGCCAAGTGTTAATGGGTGAGGATAAGTATAGGGTTTATAGCCAGCAATGCTCCAAGATGGGTCAACGTTAGGGTAATTCACATCGCTTGGAGTCCCAGCCTGTCTTGCCCAATCAAGATGGTTATTGTTGGCTGGGTCGTATGTAAACGGATTGTAGTTTGCGATAACAGCCAATTCAGGAGTAGTTCCTTTAGCGCTCCAGACAAACCAATCTTTCATCTTCCAAACTTCGTTATGCACAGCATCGTATTCATCCATGAATACTCGTTTGTATGTGCTGTCAGCGTAATTGTTGAAGAACACTCCGCTTCCGCCACGTACACAAAACATTGCTTTCAAGTCCATGCTTTGGTCGTTATTGTCACCATAATACGTGCAGTTCAAGAAGATGTTTTCGTAAACTTCGCCACCACGACTTCCAGCATAGTCTCCAACATCACGTTCTCCATGCATGTCAACTGTTACTCCATCAAAATCATGCTCAAACAAATTGTATCTTGCCACGTACCAGCTTCCATGCCCAGAAGAAATGTCATGCCGCCAACGACTGAAATAGTTGTTTTCTATGTAAACAGCATAACTGAAATATTTTCCTAGTAAATCCGTCGTCGAGTCATAAGGTAAGGCACCGGGATATATTTCGCGTGAAACCGCTATACCATAGCCAACATTTCCAAGAATATAGTTTGCGTTATTGCTTATGCCATTGGTGTTCCATATTTTATTGTGGTCTATAACTCCGCAACAGTGGTCTCCAGACTGGTAGTAGGCGTTTATGATAATTGCGCCACCAGCTATATTTTTGAAGTTGCAGTGGTCGACTCTGAAGTTTATAACTCCAGTAATAACTAACCCTATTGTTTCGGCTCCAGAAAGCGGATAATCCGTGCGCCATCCGTCTAACATTATGTTTGCAAAACGAATCGGTTTAACCCAACGTGAGGGGTCAACTGGTCCAATTTTAGGCTCCGAACTGTCATTCCAACTGAAATACTCATTAGCATAACTTCTACCAAGCTGGAACCAAGCTTGTATGCCTCCTGATTCATTTCCTGAAACATAAATGCCTTGCTTTATTATTGTCGTCCAGCCAGTAGGTATCCCCAGACTGTCGCTTCCAGTGGGAGATGCACCAATGATGTTTACGCCTATTGGCACAAAAACAGGTTTCCACGTATCTCCAGCTTCGAAAAAGTTGAATGTACCTGCTGGAATTGTCACGTTTCCTACGCCTCCGTGAGCCACAACCCAGTCTACTGCAGCTTGGATATCCCTGGCCGAACCACTAGCCGCCATTCTGTTTACTGCAGCTATAATGTTGCCGCTGTTTGTAATAATAACAGTACTTGTGAACAAAGAAAACACAGAAGAAATTGTTAAGACTACGGATATCATGGCTATTGCTGTAATAATTTTAAGGGCTTTTGACATCCGCAACGGTTTCACCCTCCTTGCTTATCATCAATTACGAAGACCACTATTTTGACTTTAGTATTTATGTGTTCACCATACAGACATCCTTCAAGCGAGTAATAAATCTTTTGTATTACTATACAATATACCAATATGAGATGAGTTATCACTCATAGATGCGATTTTCCGCGCAAGAAGTCTTTATCACGTCTAGTGCTGGCTTGATGTGATTATGATTTCATCAGAATTTTCGAAAAACATTCAATTTAAAACAAACCAGCGACCCATCCTGACAAGCACAAGTTATAACGTTCTTTTCCACAAACCTAATCCAACCAAAGTATTCCGCTAATTCTTCCAAACATTTGCAGGCACGCCTTCAGATATTTACAGTTAGCTACGAATTTGAACTGTTTTTCTCTCATTCAAAGACCTCTCAATCGATTCCAAAAGTTCTATAGTCTTTCGCCCATCTTCAGGAGTTACTGGCGCAGGCAGGTCTTTCTTAATAGCCTCCAGATAGCTAGTAATCAACCTAGCTGTTGGCAAAAGGTTTCTTTTTTGCAAGTGGCATGTTCCGAATTTCGCCCATTTCTGCAAGAGTCGTTTTTCGTCAACCAACATGTTCTTTGCTGCAAGGCCAACTGTAAATGGAGGCTTTTGAGAGTGTTCTAGCGTATAGTGGAAAAAATCATAAAGAATTTGAATTCTCCTTCCTGACAGATCCCTGAGTTCGTAGATAACCTCCATTTCGCGTTGGATCCAAGAAAGTTCAATAATTCCGAAGCGGTCACTCTTAGTTCTTAGAAGAACAGCAAAGTCATCGTAAACTGGATATTTAACTTTGCGACCGACCGCATAAACCTCCTCGATATCATCCAGAAAATGCAGTTGAAGATAAGAATGATGACAGCAAACCTCCCATATAATCCCCCTTTGTTGAGGTAAAACATTCCATGGAGGCGCCAAATCACGTGCCTTCAAATCTTCAAAATTAGCTCTAAGCGTCGTCCTAAAGCTATACAACTTAAAGTCTCCTGAATCTACCATAGCCTTTGCCTTTTGAATGTTCGGGGAAAAGATCTGGTTGTGACCTATGCAAAGCTTACTCCCATGTTTTTTCACTTTTTTTATCATTTCTTCACATTCGGAAACGTTAAGTGCCATGGGTTTTTCCACAAGAATAGCTGGAATAGCTTCAGCTGCGTCGCAGACTATTTTTGCATGAGTTGAAACAGGAGTACATATATCAACTAAATCCAAGTCTTCTCTTTCAAACATATTCCAATAATTTTCATATGTTTTCTCAATTTTGAACCTTGCTGCTAGATTTTTAGCCTTATCTAGATTTAGATCGCAGAGACCTACAACCTCAACATTTTTCAGGCCTTGATATGCTTGTACATGAGCTGGAGCAATCCCACCGCAACCTATGACGCCTATTTTCATTATCTTCCTCCGATCTAGTTATAAATACAACAGATTAGAATTATTGTTATGCTATAAGCACCAAAAAAAAGATTTATGTGATTGTTACTAGATTGTGCTCTCTCAAGTAGCCTATGACGAAACCAAGACACCAAGCTGTCCTTTTAAAAGCCCAATGAAAAGGTAACAAGAAGACCTCCTTTCGGCGTGTTAACTTATATGCAACAAAAGAACGCAAGACCTCATCTAGAATAGCTGTGGGAGGAAACATTTTATACAAGCTACTTATGGCCTGTACACCATTCTTATGAGCTACATAATTCCCGTCGTAGCCACGCTTGAAATATTCCTCCCAAATACCCTTCCACGTTTTTCTCCTTATTTCATAAAATAAAGCTTGAGTCCGACAGAGCAGCCATCCAGCCTTGCTAATTCTGTGTTCAGCATCTGTATCCTCTCCCGCTCTTCTAATGTGTGAATCAAAGCCTCCAATTTGTCGGATGGCTTTAACTCGGTAAATAGATCCGCCGGTTCCTACTGAGATAGGCATTGATTTTTCGTCGTATTTGCAGTCGTTTGTTATAAATTCCATATTTTCCAAAATTCCGACCAAATTTACTTCACTATACATTCCATACATACCTTTACCGATTCCTACTTTAGGATTTTGCTCCATGAACTCAATCTGTTTTCTTACGAAATTTCTGGATAATTTCATATCACAGTCAACCCAGATTATGTACTCGCTGTTCGCGTTGTCAATTATAACATTCCTTGAGTAGCCTAACCCTTTCCATTCGTGATGAAAAATTTTCACCTTCATATCCATCTTCGGAACATAACTCTCTATAACAGAAAGCGTTTTATCTTCACTTCCATCGTCAACAAAAATGACTTCCATAAGCTCATGTGGAAAATCCTGATCAACAATGCTGTTAATTACGTTCCTAATATGATCTTCGCCATTCCTCACACAAACCCCAATAGTAACCTTAGACTCTGTCACACATGTGCACTCTCTACATGATGTTACCTACACTACTGCCCAACAGAATACCTCATAAAAGCTGTAGCGATAAGCACATTAAATTACCAATACTAAGATATGCTTAAATTTCAACCTATTGAGGCTTAAACACTGAAGCCCTATAAAAATCTAAATTACCTTTAATAAATCCGAAGCACCAAGCACTCATCTTGAACACATACTGAAGTGGCAATAGAAAGGCTACTTTTCGGCTTGTGAGCTTATATATCTTGAAAGAATGAAAAAGTCCAGCGAAAAACGCAGCGGGAGGCAACATTTTATAAAGGCTTACCAATGTCTTCCTTTCACGTGTAAACTTATGAGCATCATATCCGCGCTTTAAATATCTGCACCAAAGGTCTTTCCATGATACTCTGCCTCTTTCATAATCACGAAATTGAGCATCAGTTGTGGAAAGCAACCAACCTGCCTTTCTAATCCTGTACTCAACATCAAAATCCTCTCCGTACCCCGTAATGCTTTCATCAAAACCGCCAACTTGACTTATGGCTTCAACTCGATAAATACACCCTCCCGTACCGAGAGATTTAAATTGAGCCTTTTCTGAAGCATAGTCTACCATTCTGCTGGCAACACGAGAATATGTTTCTAAAGTAGCAAGCAGATTTTTCCCAGATTCTAGAGTTTGTTTTCCTTTTGCAATTCCAACTTTGGGATGTTGTTCCATGAACTTAACCAGTTCGCTCACAAAATCCCTTGACAAAACCATATCCCCATCAACCCATACTATGAAATCTTCGGCATTAGCAACCACAACGTTCCTTGTATATCCTAATCCTTTCCATTTGTGGTGGAATAACTTCACTTTCATATCCATTTTCGGAACATAACTCTCTATAACAGAAAGCGTTTTATCTTCACTTCCATCGTCAACAAAGATTACTTCAATAAACTCGTGAGGATAATCTTGGTTGATTATACTCTCAATCGCCTCCAGAAGCGTTGCCGCGCTATTTCGTACGCAAACCCCGACAGTAACCTTGGATTTGCTCATGAAACTACACCACTTAACGTAAATACCTAATAAAGTGCAATTTAGCGAACCAACAATTCAAGTTTCTTCAAGGACAGGTGGAGTGACATCGCCAGTCGCCCTGCCCATTATTTGAGAGGCAACTCAATCAACTGAAAATGAGTCTGTACCCGCCATAATAAGACCCAACTTAGCAGAGGAAACGACCCAAGGCAACCAAACCATCAACAACTGTAACATTAACGACTCCAATGATAAATTTCTCAAATTAACTGCTTTTCTCGAAGGATCTCCTCGTTTAAAAGCGATCTCGAATCATCGGCAGTTTCCCAAACTTTAAACCTTCTTTTGGCAATAAACAAAGTCATAGAGGCAAGAAGTATAATATTGTTTTGAATCATCTCAACCAATAAAAACCTACTTCTTGGAATTAAAATGGTTAATAGGAAAACTGGTAGGAAAGCCAGCAAAAAAAGGGGTTGTTCAATAACAAGAAAAGCCGTAACGATTGCCAATGCTAGAAAAACCAGTGGACTAAAAATGTGGAAATAGATTTCAGGGATCGCTACTCTTCGGGCAAGAGCAAGTTTTCCTTGAAACAATGATTTTAAACATTTAATCCAGATTCTTTGTAACTGGTTTGCTCTTCTCAATTTTATAGCGACCTTGCTCTTCCATCGAGTTGGAAACATTGTGTAGAAGATAGCTTCTGGTATGAGAAGCGTTCTACTTCTTTTCTGGACTATATCCAACGCTGTCCCTGAATCATCTGTTTCACGATCAAACTCGTCAAGTAAGGCCCTCTTATATGCGGAGAAACCTCCTTGGAAAAAAATCGTCGAGTCAACTTTAGACTCGCCAAGCCTCAAGGTCTGTACAAAACTATTGTAAACTCGTTCGCCCCTAGTTGTCCATGATTGGCCAGGATTTAGGAGCAACTCCTTTCCTGCTATTGCGCCAACACTTGACTCAGAAAGATACGGAAGCGCCTTGACTAAGATATCTGAAAGCCAGAAGCAATCTGCATCAGATACGACTATAATCTCACCTGTCGCATGTTTCAAAGCGAAATTCAAAGAGTTGGATTTTCCTACACGTTCTCTACATTGTAATATCTTTATATTAAAAACATGGCTAGAGTTCACAAGCTGAGATACTTCATTCAATGTCGCATCTGTCGAAGCATCGTCCACAAGAATAATTTGAATTTTCTCAGCGGGATATTTGACTTTCAACAAGTTTTCTAATTTGAATCTAATCGTTTTTTCTTCATTACTCATCGGAACTAGAATGCTTATGAACGGTTTGTAAGTTCCGTTAATGTTCAACCTCCAAGGTTTCGATGCTTGGTTTTTCATATACAGATAATATGCGCTTGGAATTCCTAGAAAAATTAAACATAGAAGAATCAAAATAATAAACATCAAACCCACAGACAACCAACCTCTCTAGAGGCTCTTATAAATGCAAAATTCTATTGTTCTAAGACTGGGGGAATTACGTCTCCAACTATTGCTACGTATGTTCTCAACATTTTTAATTGCAATTTCCATGAAAGTTTGTGCAAGAAGTAATTGTAGCTTGGAAACCTATTCTTGATTTCTGCCATTTTCACTGAATCCTCAAAAAGTTCAATGCCATTAACGTTGCCTATTCCTTCCTTCTCCGCCATATTTAAGTACCGTATTTTTCTTGGATTAAATCCCGTGATTTCTGCTGCTACAAAGTCTGTGGCTAGAGGATTATTTCCAGCTATAATTGCTCCCAATTTTTTGGGGCAGGACCCCCGAGCTATAATTCCATCAACAATGGTGATGTCGGATCTTACTATTTTATTTGCTGCCACAATAACATGGGAAAGTATTTTGTGATAATCATATTTTCTCGGTTTAGCTATAGCTCCGAACATGTTTTTTAAGGCGCAAGTAATTCCTACAACATTATGAGTCCTAAGTTTAGGAACATTGATTATTAAATTTGATTCCAATAGGATTTTGTTTATTGGCAATTCAAATTCTTTTTCACTAACATTGACTTTTACGTTAACGATGTCTCCATCGCTGAGATTAACCAATTTCACATTTTTTGTTCGACTTAATTTGTCGTATCCAAGAATTTTAAAAGAATATTTTGTTTTCATGGCAGATGCGTCTGCTTCTGCTATTAAGATGTTAACATCCTCACTCAATCGGCTCCTAACATAGTCAATCAACGCGGAAACTATTCTCGGGTCGGTGGTTTCCCCGGTGGAATAATCCCAATAATAGCATAGATTTGGTTTAATAACTACATTCCCAATCTTATCGTTAAAATTGAAATCTAACAAATCAATAGCTCTCGCTACAGTCTTATCTATCTCCTTATTCGAGAAGTTTTTTGTTTGCGTTGAAGTTAAAACTACTTTAGCCATCTGTTTGTACACCGTGTTGCCTATAGATTTCATCGATTATTCTAATGACTTCGAATTGTCGCTCTAGGGAGATTGGGGGCTCTGTTCCTTGCTTTAGCATTTCAAAAAAGAGTTCTAAAACTTTGTAGAAGGAAGAATAATAGTAAGTGTAGGATAAATAGTGCACTTTTCTTCCAGATACTTTCCTTAAAAAATTCAGTGTGGCTTCTTTAACGGCGTGAATACGAAGGTTATTCGGTGCGTAATGTTCTGTAGAGTCATACCCAACTGTTCCGTGGATATTAACCCTGAAATTGAAGTCTGGAAAAATCATTTTCGAAAACCAACCAACATTTACCACACATTTTGTAGAAGTCTTTCCTGATTCGAGCATGACAATAGCAGTGTCTTCCACAGGTAGGTTAAACCTATAACCCAAACTTGAATACTCCACATGCAAATCATCAAACATCAAATTAAATATGTCTATTAAATGATAACCCAAATCCAGCAACGCGCCTCCACCTGCCATCTCCTTGTTCAGCCACCAATCCGGAACTGGAACAGGAATAAGGCCATGAGAAAAAGGCCCATTCATTATCAGTTCTGAGGTGGCAATGACTACATCACCAACTTTTCCATCTTCGAAGTTGTTCATTAATTTCTGCACACTATCAAAATACCGGTAATTAACTCCAACCATTAACCTGACATTTTCTTTTTTCACTTTCTGAACAATTTCCTTCGCCTCAGCTAAATTCCGAGATAGAGGCTTATCAAGAAATATGTCCAAATCATGCTCGGCCGCGTAAATGACGCTTTCCTTCTTAAGAAAATTAGGCAACGATATTATTACAGCGTCTAATTCTTCCTTGTCTATAAGTGTCTTATAATCATCATAAGTTTTAACATGATATTTTTCAACAAATTTTCGACTTCTTTCACTTTTATCCGCAGCAGCCACTACACTAACATCTTTTATACGCATAGCGTTCATAAAGTGAAGTTTCCCCATGTTTCCTAAACCGATTACGCCAATCCTTAACAAAATCTCACCTTTTCAACGTCTTCGCTCTCTAAAATAGGTAACGCTAGAATCTCATCAAAGCTAAATTCAGCTTTCCAACATCAGTTTATATTCTCTGTTTCCTATAAGGTCTTATGGATGGTGCTTGTTTTGATTTTGCCCAATCCAGAGTAGGCTCCATCCGACTATCCACAAATACATTGCAAAGGGAAAGAGAACCATACTCTTTATTCGACTTTTCAAGCACACTTCACAAGTCTACACAAGTTCCAAACCAATAAAACAGTTCTGAATAACTGCTAACTATTTGAAATCCATACAAGACAAGCAACTGGTCAGCTAAAACTCTCTCTCACAATTCTCTTCAAAATTGTGAAGCCATGTCTCAATTTTAGTTTCTTTTCCCCCAACCTTGGCCTATACCTTATTGGAATCTCTGCCATTTGATATCCCATACGTTCAACATAATAGTTCATTTCAGCTTCTATATCAAAGCCTCTGCTCTTGGGTTTCCACCCTTTCAGAATTTCCCACCTAACGACCCTTAAACCTGATAGAGGATCACAAAGTTTAAAGCCGTTAAATAAATGCTGTGCAAAAGCGAGTAATCGGTTACCAGCATAAAACGAATCGTTAATTGCTTCCCTAAAATCGAACTCGTCATTGAATCTGTTTCCAATAACCATACCTACATTAGGATCTTGTTCTAGAATCTCGATCATTTTAGGGATGTACTCAGCTGGGTAAGTGAAATCGGCATCAATAAACACGACATAACGTACATCCGAATTTAACTGTTCAATGCCATGTCGGATAGCTTGTCCTTTTCCCTTTCCCTCTTGCAACACAATTTCAGCACCCATGTTTTTAGCTATTTCAACAGACTTATCATCACTTTTTCCGTCAACCACTATTAAGTACGGATCGCGTAAAACCTTTTGAACCTCTTCTAAAGTTGGACCTATACCTTCCTCTTCATTTAATGTGGCAATAATTACAGCGATAGCTGAACCGCTACATTTTTCCTTCATTTCTTCTCCTTTCTCCATAGGTAATTAAGACTGTGTGAGTTATCTATATCAAAAAAATAATGTGTTTCACTTTCATTTAAACTATCAAGGAAAAAAAATCTATACAAATTCCATTAATGTTCTATAATTAAAATGTGCACACTATCTTACGTTTTACACTAAGACAAACCCCAAACAGTCATATTAAACCTTAAACTAACAAACCGTCCATGATACTGAAACTTACTGACATCACTAATCTCTCTATTGTATATCCAAAGCTCAAAGAACAAGTTACCAAAAAACCCCCTCTTTTCCGAATCCCAATTTATCGTATAACCCTTCATATCCAATACAACATCGTTCAACGTTAAACCGTAAAACTCAACCTGCGAAAGCGTCTCGTTATAACCGTAATCGAAAGAAAAAGTCAAGGGTAGTTCCCAAGCCTCTTCATCTGCCACAAAAGCCGTAATGTTGAAAAGCGACGGTAAACTGCTCGGAACACGCTCTTCGATTGGTCCAAAACTGGTTGGCGCCGGTTGCGTTTGATTGCGAAACTTCACCTGAACCACATAATAAGCGCAATATCCTAAACGATTTCCAACGCCCAAAAAAATGCTATAATTCTGATTACGTGAAATGTTAAACGGATAACCCTCAGCCCTATGATTTGCGTCTAAAATCCCAAGTTCAGTAAAAAACTCAGTCCTCGGATAGACCAAAATCCTGCTCAACGCAGGCGAAGCCACAAGCAAAGCTAAAACTCCAACAACTGTCCAAAAAATAAGGCCATAAGCTTTAAGTCTCATTTTGCATTACCTCTGGACTTTTCACGTCTCTCTAGGAAAAACCAAACGGCAAAACCGCCACAAACAATGGCAATAGAGCCCACAGCAGACCCCACAACGTTAACCATGAAATCCCAATAACGCTCCTGAATCGCAGTTTGCTTCAAAGCATCAGCCTCGTTCACAACCCCTGTCAAATTTCCACTACACCAAACAGCAAAATCCCGAGCAGAACCAAAATCTCCCACATTATAAGCCAAATAGCCTCTAGACAGAAGCATCCCAGCCTCATTGAGAGCATTCAGCAAACCTGTAACGTTGGCTCCCGCACTCTCCGCATCCGCAACAGCCCGGTAACAATCGGCAACCCTATTTTTCGCCTCAGCAATAGCTGCCCGCGCATCCCCTTCTGTTCCATCAGCTGCAAAAACACATGAAGAACCACCCACAACAAGAAGCATCAACATTAAAGCCGCCAAAAAAGCAAACCCACCTCTAAAACTCCACAAACCCATCAAACCCCCACCAAAACCGCCTCACCACGACAGCAACAAAAAACAACCAAACCACACCTATCCGCTCGAACACAACTCCTCCAAAGCCTTTTTCTTAACTTCAACATCGTTAAGCTGCTCTTCCACATGCTTATGGCGTCTGGAATATTCCTTGTATCTTTCCAGAAATTCTCGTCCTTTAGACGTAAGCACATAACAATGACCTTTTCTTTCAAAACGAATAAGCGATGCCTCTACGATCTCAGACAGATATATTGTCAAGAGCTTATAGCTTAAATTGGCTTGATACATGATCTGCGTCTTCTTAGCTCGTCGACTTACCACATGCAGCATGTCTGCTATAATGTCTAATTTGCTTCTATAACTACCCAAATCTCTCCCTCAAAGCAAATCGTGAAAATTAAAAACTAGAATGGCTTCATCTAATCAAAGTTCAATGCAAAAGACCTGCGAAACTAGAAATGGAGCCAGCCTCTTCCACTCTTTTTCAACTGTTGCCTTTGCTTCTTATCATCTAAATATTGCCGCATTTGTCTAACACGACTGGAAGAGTTTTGATTTGTAATCACAGTTCTTATAAACTTCCCCCAACCACCGACTTGAGGGCTAGGAGGAATAATCCTATCTATATCAACCACTTTATGAAACTCCAAAATCTCTCTGAAACTCAACATTTTAAAATTCCTTGTTGCAAAAATCACCGTGCCCTTATCAACAAATAACATGGAAAAATCGTTATTTGCAATCCCCTCAGCCCTAACCTTATCGTCAATCCGCTCCCGCCACAACCTTTTCCACTCCGCTTTCAACTCTTCAACCTTTTCTTTCACGATCGGATTTTCCATTAATCAATCCCTCCCTGACAGGAGCGGACAAGAAACATTCAGTAACACTTTTTGTGTTCCTTAGCCTTTCCCCGCCCTTTGATGTACTAAAGCATTCGGAATCCGAATATTTAAAGGGTATAGTATGAAACATCTAGGTTGATTGTCTAGAACAAAGTTATACCTCTTCTCTAAAAAAATCAAAAATCAACTAGAACCATTCAAATTTTCTAATAGACAAAAAATTCCTAAGCCTTAAGAACTAAAGACATGAACTTAAAGCTATGCTAAGTACAATAGACATATTATCAATAATCGAAGAACAAGAGATCTACGACGCCAAATATTTAGCCAAAAAACTCGAAATACCCTTAGAACAACTCAAAGAAATTTTGATGAATATGCGCAAGCACACTCTTATAGAATATGATCCAAGGACAGGAAAAGTAACATTACCCACATGGCTAATCAACATCGAAAAGAAAATGGAAAAAATAA
>Ga0315282_10001946_pt1 | contig 38668 bp, 28 predicted proteins | sample YL17G07_20_MG_FD_203693 | JGI IMG/M metagenome (GOLD analysis project Ga0315282, IMG submission 203693) | Sediment microbial communities from Yellowstone Lake, YNP, Wyoming, USA - YL17G07_20 | ecosystem: Environmental > Aquatic > Freshwater > Lake > Sediment | place: USA: Wyoming | collected... | reverse complement strand
GTTCCTGGCGTTCTTGGTTCGTCAAGGTCACACGGTAGCGTGGCTTCATGGCAGAACCCTCCTCCGGGATTTGCCATGATCATACCACATTCTACGAAATAATCAATGTTACATGGTACTAGAGGCCGCGGCAAAACACAGGATTCCGAGACAAAATCGAGGAGGGCGAGGGTCGAAGTCATTCGACAAGCTCACGACCCCGAGCGAAGTCGAGGGGCCGCAGGAATATTAATCATATTTCGAGGACTTTGAACCGAAGCCCGACAATGAGTTCGGCTGGAAGCCGAAGTTTTGCCGCGGCCTCAAATAAGGATTGCTCTTGGAACCCGAAGCAGGTATGAAAGAGGGAAAATGCGATTATCTTCAGCCAGCCTGCCGATAAGGAGCGGCTTTGGCTCCGGGGCGGCCTGGCTGGTACAGGAGGAAGCGCTGTGGTCAAGGACTGGATACTTTTTCGGCCGCTTCAGATCGGCGCGATGACGGTGAAAAACCGCATCGGCCTGGCCCCGCTGCTCAACATGCCCCGCGCCGCGGACTTCGGTCCCAACGAGGCCACCACCCGCTGGTTCGAGGCCCGGGCCAAGAACGAGGTGGGGTTCATCATGACCGGCACGATCAATCCTTTGCAGCCCCTGGCGCCAGCGGGGCCGGAGCGCTTCGGGAAACTGGCCGAGGCCATGCACGCCCACGGAGCCAAGCTGGGCGTGCAGATTGGGGCTGGGGGCCCCATGGGCGGCGTTGGGCCTTCGCTCCCGCCCTACCCGAATGAGCGTCATCCCAAGCAGGGGTTCTCCGAGTACCTGACCGGCCAGATCTCCCCCCTGCCCCTGGTGAAATCGGTCGCCGAATTCAAGGTCGAGCAAATCGAGGCGCACCTGGACATCTTTGCCCGGGCGGCCAAGGCGCTCAAGGAGGCCGGCGTGGACTGCGTGGAGCTGCACTGCGCCCACGGCGGGGCCACGCTCTACTGCTCCTTCATCTCGCCGTTTTACAACCGGCGCGAGGACGAGTATGGCGGGACCTGGGAGAACCGGCTGCGTTTCCCGACCCAGACCATTCGGAGAATGCGGGAGGCGGTCGGCCCGGACTATACCCTGCTGGTCCGCATCAGCGCCGATGAGCTGCTGGGCGGGTGGGGCATCACCCTCGAGGACACGGTGCAGAAGATCGTGCCGGCCATGGAGGCGGCGGGCGTCGATGCGCTGGACGTTTCCCAGGGCTCGATCCTGCACTCGCCCGAAGGCATCACCATCCCGCTTTATTATCCCCGCGGCTGCTATATCCACCACGCCGCCGCGGTCAAGAAGGCGACAAAACTGCCGGTCATCGGCGTGGGCCGGATCGTGGACCTCGAGATGGCCGAGCGGTTCCTCGAGGAGGGCAAGGCCGACCTGATCTACATGGGCCGCCAGCTCACCTCGGACCCGGCCACGGTGAGAAAGTACTTCGAAGGCCGCCCCGAGGACGTGAACAAGTGCATCGGCTGTCTCGAGGGCTGCGGCACGCCCTGCTCTGTCAATTACGACATTTGGCCCGAGGCCGTGGCCCTGACGCCGGCCTTGAAACCGAAAAAGGTGCTGATCGTCGGCGGCGGCGTGGCCGGCATGGAAGCGGCCCGGGTGTGCGCGCTTCGAGGGCACCGGGTGACGCTCCTGGAAAAAGGCAGCGCCTTGGGCGGCGCCGTGGCCACGCTGGCCCTGGACCCGCTGACCGCCGAGTTCGGGAACGTGGTGCGGTACCTGGGCGTGCAACTCGGCAAACTGGGGGTGGAGGTCCGGGTCTGCCAGGAGGCCACGCCTCGGGTGATCGAGTCGTTCGCGCCCGAGGCGGTCATTGTGGCCGCGGGCGCGTCCCTGGTTGTGCCGGAGGAGGTGCAAGGCCTGCCCGGGGTCATGGATCACCTCAAGGCCCTTAGGCAGCGGCAGGCCATTGGAAGGCGGGTTGTGGTCTGGGGGCTCATGTACGGGGCCGAACTGGCCATCAGCCTGGCCCGGGAGGGCAAGGAAGTGACCCTGCTCGGCGAAGGCGGGGAAGACATCGTGGCCAGCCACGCCAGCGCCCTGCGCCGGTGGTGGATACTCAGAAAGATCTCCGATTTCAACCCGGTCCGGGCCGGAGCCGAGGCGGCCGTGGTGGAAAATCCCACGGTCCTCTTTTATACGCGAGTCAAGGCGGCCATACCCGGAAGCCTCCTGGTCACGAACCGGCACGGCCTCGAGAAGCTGTTGCCGTTCGACACCTTGATAATTTCGCGGGGCCGCAAACGGAACGACGAGCTGATGCGGGCCCTCGACGGCAAGGTCCCGGAACTCTTTGCCATCGGCGATTGCGGAGCCGCGGGCAACATCAAGCAGGCGATCTTCAGCGCCAACGAAGTGGCGCGCAAGCTGTAACGGCGGGAAAAGGAGCGGATTATGAGTGATATACCACGCTTTTATCAAGTAGAACGTGAAGATTCGATCGTCATCTGGAAGTTCGTCAACCCGCCCCGCAACCTGATCACGATCGAGACCAATGCCGAGCTGGTCGGTTTGGTCGAGGCCTTTGACCGGGACCCGGCCCTGCGCGTGGCCATTTACACCAGTGGGGTGCCCGGCCAATTCGTGCAGCATTTCGACGTGGCCTCCATCCTGAGTCGGGCTGAAGCCATGGGCCAGGTCTCGGACGAGGCGGTCGCCCAGCAGATGGCCCAGATGCCGCCGCCCATGGGCCTCGGGGAGCGGACCGGGAAGCCGCTCATTTGTGCCATCAACGGGCCGGTCGAGGGCGGAGGTTGCGAGATGGCCCTGGCCTGCGACTTCCGTTTCATCTCCCAGGAAGCCTACATGGGCCAGCCCGAGGTCAACGCCGGCTTTCTGCCGGGTGGCGGCGGCACGCAGCGCCTGACGCGCATGTTGGGCGTGAGCAAGGCCATGGAGCTTTGCCTGACCGGCCGGCGGATTTACCCGGACGAGGCCGAGCGGCTGGGGCTGGTGGTCAAGGCCTGCGATCCGTTCGATCTGATGCCCACGGTCATGAGCTTCGCCCGGGCCCTGGCCACCAAGCCGCCCGTTGGGATGGCCAAGATCAAGCAGGCCATCTACCAAGGTGTGGGCCTGCCTCTGCGCGAGGGGCTCCTTTTGGAGAGGAAGCTGTTTTTCGAGGCCATCCGTAGCGAGGAGGCCTTGCGGCTCATGCGGGCCTACGTGGCCGTGGGCCAGGACCGGCAAAAACTGGCCGACCTCATGGCCTCCCAGCAGGCCTGAACCGAGACCGCTGCAAAACTTCGGCTTCCGGCCGAACTCTTTGTCGGGCTTCGTCTCGAAGTCCTCGAAATTTTGATTCCTGTGTCTTGCAGTGGTCTCGAATCGGCCGCCTCTGCGGCTGCGCCCATTGGTTGTCCGCCCGCCGGCCTTGTGGTACATTGAATCCGGCCGGGCCTTGCCCGCGAGCGACATTGCACGACAAAGGAATGGGAGCCTGACATATGAGCAACTCCAAGGGAGGAGACACCGCTAAAGGACGGCTTGGCGAGGCCGGCGCCGGCGGCCTGACCGGCCCCACGCCCGGCCTGGATTTTATCCGGGAGATCATTGCCGGGGACCTGAGGACCAACAAGCACCAGGGCCGGGTGGCCACGCGGTTTCCGCCCGAGCCCAACGGCTATTTGCACATCGGCCACGCCAAGTCCATCTGCCTCAATTTCGGCATCGCCGCCGAACACCAGAAAGGCACCTGCAACCTGCGCTTCGACGACACGAACCCGACCAAGGAGGAGGTCGAGTACGTGGAGTCGATCAAGGAGGACGTGCGCTGGGTCGGCTACGACTGGGGGGATCGGCTCTATTTCGCCTCGGATTACTTCGAGCAGCTCTACGACTATGCCGTGGAGCTGATCAAGCGGGGCAAGGCCTACGTCTGCGAACTGAGCGCGGATGAAATCCGCGAGTACCGCGGAACCCTGAGCCAGCCGGGCAAGGACAGCCCCTATCGCCACCGCTCGATCGAGGAGAACCTGGACCTGTTCAAGCGGATGCGGGCCGGGGAGTTCCCGGACGAATCCATGGTGCTTAGGGCCAAGATCGATATGGCTTCGCCCAACCTGAACATGCGCGATCCAACCCTCTACCGCATCCGTCGGGCCACGCACCACCGCACCGGCGACAAATGGGTGATCTACCCCATGTACGACTACACCCATTGCATCTCGGACTCCCTCGAGGGCATCACCCACTCGATCTGCACCCTCGAGTTCGAGGATCATCGGCCGCTCTACGACTGGTGCCTGGACCAGCTCCCGGTGCCCTGCCATCCGCAGCAGATCGAGTTCGCCCGCCTCAACCTGACTTACACCGTACTCAGCAAGCGCCGGCTGATCCAGCTCGTCACCGAAGGCCTGGTCAAGGGCTGGGACGACCCGCGCATGCCCACCATCTCCGGGTTCCGCCGCCGCGGCTATACGCCCGAGGCCATCCGCACCTTCTGCGACCGCATCGGCGTGGCCAAGCGGGACAGCACCGTGGACATCGCCCTGCTCGAGCACTGCTTGCGCGAGGACCTGAACGAACGCGCCCCCCGGGTCATGGCCGTGCTCAACCCGATCAAGGTGGTCATCGAAAATTACCCGGAAGGACAGGTCGAGACCTTCGACGCGCCGTATTTCCCGGAGCAGCCGGAGCGCGGCACGCGGCCGGTGCCTTTTTCCCGGGTGCTCTACCTCGAACGGGACGACTACCGCGAAGACCCGCCCAAGAAGTGGTTCCGGCTGGGACCGGGCCGCGAGGTGCGGCTGCGCTATGGGTATTTCATCACCTGCCAAGAGGCCGTCAAGGACAAGGCCACCGGCGAGGTGATTGAGCTTCGCTGCACGTATGATCCGGCCACGCGCGGCGGCTGGGCCCCGGACGGCCGCAAGGTGCGGGGCACCCTGCATTGGGTCTCGGCCGCCCATGGCCTGCCGGCCGAGGTGCGGCTTTATCAGCACCTTTTCAAGAGCCCTTTCCCGGGCGAGGATCAGGAGGGCGGGGACTGGAAGGCGGACCTGAACCCGGACTCGCTGGCCGTCCTGACCGGGTGCAAGGTCGAGCCCAGCCTGGCCGAGGCCGAGCCTGGCGGCCGGTATCAGTTCGAGCGGCTGGGGTACTTCTGCGCGGACGCCGGGGACTCGAAGCCGGGCGCCCTGGTCTTCAACCGCACCGTGCCGCTGAGGGACACCTGGGCCAAGATCGAAAAGGCCCAACAGAAAGAGGAGTGAGCCAGCGCCGAAACCCCACTTAGGTCTCGGCCAGCAGCTCGAGGGTGCGAGCCAGGGTGAGACATCCCATCTTGAGGCGATCCAGCCCGAAATGCTCGTTCGGCGCATGAACGTTGTCCTGGTCCAGCGATAAGCCCATGAGCACGGCCTTGGCGCCGCTGGCCTCCATCAAGAGAGGCATGATGGGGATGGAGCCGCCGCCCAGGCGAAAGCCGCAGGGCCGGCCCAGCACGTCTTGGTAGGCCTGGGCCGCGGCCTGAACCACGGCTGCGTCCGGCCGGTTGCGGACCGCCCGCCCCATGCCGGGATTGATCGACACCCGGACCTCCACTCCCTCGGGCGCCTGCCGCTTGATAAAATCCGCCACGAGCCCGCCGATGACTTCCGGGTCCTGGTTCGGCACCAGCCGGCAGGAGAGGTTGGCCCGGGCCCGGGCCGGGATGACCGTCTTGAAGCCGTCCCCACCATAGCCCCCGGCGAGACCGTTGATCTCCAGCGTGGGCCGGATCGTGCCCGATTCCCGCGGCCCGTAAGCGCGCTCCCCTCCGACCGGTTTGGCCCCGAAGCGGGCCTCGTAGCGCGCCGCGTTGAAGTGGAAATCGAACTGTCGCCTTTCCTCTTCGGTCAAGGCCGCCACCTCGTCGTAAAAGCCGGGCACCGTGATCCGGCCCTCTTCGTCCCGAAGCCGGCCCAGGATCTCGACCAAGGCGTGCAGCGGGTTGTAGACCACGCCGCCGTGAGTCCCGGAGTGCAGGTCCCCCCGCGACCCGACGACCTCGACCCTAAGGCTGACGATCCCCCGCACCCCCACCCCCACCGACGGGCTCTCCAGGCTGGCGAACCCGCCGTCCACGAGCAGCAGATGGTCGGCGGCCAGCTCCGGCCCATGGTCCTTCACGATTTTGGATAGTCCCGGGCTGGCGGACTCCTCCTCGCCGTCAATGCACAATTTCACCTTCACCGGCAGCCGCCCGTCCAGGTCCAGAAGCGTTTTTAGGGCCTGGATGACATAAAGGCATTGGCCTTTGTTGTCCACGGCCCCGCGGGCGTACACCTGGCCGTCCCGCACCGTGGGCTCGAACGGCAGGGTTTCCCAGGCTTCGACAGGGTCCACGGGCTGTACGTCATAGTGGTTGTAAATCAGCACCGTGGGCCGCGAGGGCTCGGCCGGGCCGCTTTCGGCAAAGACGACCGGATGGCCGCCGGTCTCCCAGAGCCGGGTCTCGAAGCCGGCCCCGGACAGGTGCTCGACCAGCCAGCGGGCGCACTCCCGCATATCGTCTCTGTACCGCGGCTCCGAACTCACGCTCGGGATGCGCAGGCAATCGAAGTAGGCCTCGAGGAATTTTGCCTCTTTTTTCTCATAGGCCTCGGCCAAACGCTTAAGGGCTGAATCAGCGGCAGGCATGGGCTGTTTTTTCCTTTCTGCGGGCGGGCGGGTTCAATCTTTGCTGGAAAGCGATCGATCGTTGGAGAGCCGTTTGAGACCGGCCAAAAGCCGTCCCACGCTGTAGGTGGACAAAAAGATCAAGACGAACGGAATCCAGGTGCCAAGCAGGCTGCGGAACATTTCGAAGCTCTTTTCAATCAACAGGGCCACGACCAGGGCGTCCATGGCCGCGACAAAGGCCAGGAAGAAGGCGGCCGTCGCCAGCGGCCCGGTGTAGCGGAAGCGTTTGAAATAATGGGCGGACAACAGGCCGAAGATGACGGGCACGGCCGCGGCGTGGACGATGAGCGTGGTCTCTATGGAGATCATGGCCCGGCCGACGCCGATCACGGCCCCGCACAAGGCCCAGCCGACCGCGCCATGCGCCAGCAGGACAAAAGCCCTGCCAGTCTTCAGTCCGGTCATCTTTCGGTTGCCCTTTCTTGCCCAATCTCTGGAATTGGCCGCGATGGTCCCAAGAATGCCATGCCATGGGCCTGGAATCAATCCTTTCTTTCCTATTCGAATTTCTGATAGAATGGTCCCCAAATCCCTATGAGGAGGCTGCCATGAAAGCACTGGCTATCAATTCCAGCGCCCGGGCCGGGCAAGGAAGCAAAACCGAGATTCTGCTCGACTGCCTGGTGGAAGGCATGAGGGAAGCCGGGGCCGAGGTGGAGGTGGTGAACCTCCGCCAGAAAGACGTGCGCTACTGCCTCGGCTGTTTCACCTGCTGGACCAAGACGCCGGGCAAGTGCGTGCAACCCGACGACATGACCAAGGAGCTGTTTCCCAAGTACGCCGAGAGCGACCTGGTCATCCTGGCCACGCCGCTCTATCATTACACGGTCAACGCCCAGCTCAAGACCTTTATCGAGCGGACCCTGCCCATCGCCCTCCCGTTCTTCGTCGAGCGGGGCGGCGTGACCCGCCACCCCTTGCGGCGGACGCCGCCGCCGGTGGTGCTGCTGTCCGTGGCCGGGTTTCCCGAGGCCAGCGTCTTCGAGCAGCTTTCCTCCTACGCGCGCTATCTTTTCGGGGAGCGTCTCCTGGCCGAAATCTATCGGCCCTCTTCGGAGATGTTTCGCGCCGGCACCACCAACCCGCGTTTGCTCGAGGTCCTGAACGCGGCCCGGCAGGGGGGTCGCGAGCTGGTCGAGAACGGCCGCGTCTCTCCGGACACGCTCGGCCGCATTACCAAGCCTATTACCGATTTCAAGACCATGGCCCCCCTCGGCAACCTGGTCTGGCAGACCTGCATCGACGAGGGTGTGACCATGATGGAGTTTCAAAAACGCGGCATGGTCCCGCGCCCCAACTCCCTCGAGACGTTCCTGGCCGTCATGCAGATAGGCTTTAACCCGGCCAAGGCCGCGGACACCCGGGCCGCCGTCCAGTTCGACTTCTCCGGCCAGGCGAGCGGGACCTGCCATTTCACCATCGCGGACGGCGTGCTCACGCCCGCGATAGGCCCGGCCGCCTCGCCGGACCTGACCATTACCGCGCCCTTTGAAGTCTGGATGGACGTTCTGACCGGCAAGGCGAACGGCCAGCAGATGTTCATGGAGAAGAAGTACACCGCCTCCGGCGACGTGGGACTTTTGCCTCGCTTTGGGTCCATGTTCGGGAACTGAGCCGAGACCAGGGCGGAATTTCGGCTTCGGGAAAGAGTAGGGGCGACCGGCCGGTCGCCCGCAAAACCCACGCCGATTATGAATGCGCCGGTCTGGGAGGGGCGGTTCGCGAACCGTCCTTATGTTTGGAATATACCCGCGCCCATGGCCCCGCCTCGTCATTCCGGCGAAAGCCAGAATCCAGTCTTCTCTTTTTTTCCACGGCCGTCCGCGCTCCGGGGTCCGGCTTGCAGAGGAAGGACGGCGAGGGCGGGGTCTTGACTTTAGGCGCGCTAACGGAGCCGGAAGCTGTTACGCCTGGATTCCGGCTTTCGCCAGAATGACGTATATGCGATGTGGTGAGGTTGTCGGGGCCGTTCGCGAACGGCCCCGACAATTTGCGCGAGACGGTCGGTGCGGGCAGGTCTAAGACCTGCCCCTACGAAAAACCAATAACCGTAATGTCTAGACTGTTGGGGCGGGGGTGATAAAACCCGCCGCGCGGACTAAGCATCGACGGTCCTGGGAATGCAGGTTTGGTAGGGGCGATACATGCGTCGCCCGCGATACGCCAGCGGAGAAATGAAGAGGGCGCGGCCGTTCGGCAAGCTCACGGTCCCGAGCGAAGTCGAGGGACATGCCTCGCCCCTACGGAAGAATACCCCCGCGCGGATGAGCAGGGATGGTCCGCGAACGGCCCCCACAAATTCATGCGGGGCTGTAGGGGCGGGTTTCAAACCCGCCCTATCTTCGCCGGCAGTGACAATCCTTTTACATGGAATGCGAAACGAGGCGAGCAGGCGCTTAAGGGTTGGCGTGGGGGGCCTTGCCGGCCCTGCCGGGGAGAGGGTCCCCGGCAGGGCGTGAGGCAAAGGGAAAGGGTTTGACGATAGTGATGAATGACGAGTTAAGGTTACATGTACCTCTCCCGCTAGAAGCCGGGCGGCTGCGAGAACCCGAGCCACACGGGGAGCCACGTGACTAAATCGGGGAAGATGTACATGATGATGATGGCGATGAAGTCCATGATGACCCAGGGCACGACCCGCCGGAAGATGTAGTACGGGTCCACCCTGGCCATGCCCGCCATGGCGAAAAGCGTGCCTCCCACGGGCGGGGTCAGCCCGCCGATGGCGCCGATGAAGATCAGGTAAACGCAAATCCACCAGGGATGGAGCCCCATCTTGTAGAGGAGCGGGAAGACGGTGGGAATCAGGATGATGACCACCGGCAGCACTTCCCCGATGCAGCCCATGAGGAAGAGGATGAAGGTGATGACCAAGAGAATCCCCAGTTTGCTCGCTCCAAGCGCCTGGGTCCACGTGATCAGGCTGTCGGCCACGTGGAACTGCATCAGCGCGACCTTGGAGAGAAGCGCCCCCACGATCAAGGGACCCATGAAGCCGACGACGTTGGCCGCGGCGTCGAAGGACACCTTGAAATCCGTGAGGGTGAACTTCTGATCCTTGCGGATAATGTTGACGATGAAGACATAGACCATGGCCGCGGCCGCGGCCTCGGTCGGCGTCAAGATACCGAGGATGATCGTGCCCACGACGAGCACCGGGATGGCCAGGCTGATGAGGTTGGGTGGGATGTCGGCGAATCTATCATGCCAGTTCGATTTGATCCGCGGCTGATTCGGCATTTTGATCATGAACCAGACGACCACGTAAATGGAAAAGACAATGGCCAACACAAGCCCAGGCCCGATGCTGGCCATAAAGAGGGCGCCGATGGACTGCTGGGTCAAAGCGCCGTAAATGACCAGCCCGATGCTGGGCGGGATGAGGTAGCCCAGGACGCAGGAGGCCGTCATCAGCGGCAGGGTAATGTGTCTTGGATACCCGGCCTGGTCCATGGGCGGCAGGCACAGGATGAACAGGCAGGCCAGGGTGGCATAGACCGAGCCCAGCATGGCGCCCAGGAGCACCGCAGTCCAGACCGTGGCCACGGCCAGCCCGCCCGGGATCCAGCCCATCCAGTTGGAGATGACCTTGAACAGCCCGCTGGCCATGCCCCGCTGCAGCGAGAAGCCGCCCAGGACGAACAGGGGGAAGGCGAGCCAGGTGAAATCGTTCATGGCGTTGTAGAAGCTGACGCCGAGAACGGACATGTAGCCGAACCCGCCGTAGTGAAACAGGGCCACGTAGGCGATGAAGCCGAGGCCGGCCGCGATGGGGATGGCGGTGAACAGGAAGACGAGCAGCATGATGAAAACGCCCAGGGCCGGTTCGGTGACGAAAGACCAAATACCTATGGCGGACAATACAATGTACAGGCCGACGATGACGAAGGGCCTGCCGAATATCGTCTTGCTCGCCTTTATCTCCGGCGTGAGCTGCTTCCAGATGATCCCCAGCGCCCGGATGTTCTGCAGGGCCAGGATCAGCATGCCGAAGCCGGCCAGGAAATACAGCCACCACGTGGGGATGGTGATGACGTCCGCGATCTCCCCCTCCGACCAGCTTGACCACGACTGCTTGAGGAGAAAGAAGCAGCCGATGGCGTTGAAGACCAGGAACATGAACCAGCCGTAAAGCTGGGACCATAAGGCGGTGCGGGGGGCCATCAACTGTTCGAAGATGTTCACCCGCACGTGTTGGAAGTGCCTCATGGAATGAGGGGCGGTGAAAAAGGGGATCAGGGCGATCACCGCGCACGACCCCCAGTAGATCCAGATGGTGGAGTAGCCGAAGAAACGGGTTATGGCTTCGAAAGTGAGCAGAAAGCCGAAAATGAACACGGCGGACATTCCGATGAAGCAGTAGACGGCGCTCGCCGTGTCGATTCCCTTGCCGGTGCGCTCTAGTACTGTCATGAATCTACCCCGTGCTTTCTTCGAAGTTTTGAAGAACGCGGCTTACTTCAGCCGCATCTCCATGGGCCAGTTCCGGACGCAGCGCGGGATGTTCATCCACTCGGCTTTCATCTTTTCGTAGGGCATTTCATAGAAACGCTTGGGATGGAAGGCATCCCACACCACTTCCTCTTTTTCGCCCGCGCCGATGCGCTTCTTGGCTTCGGCCAGGCGCTTGTCCGCCTCGGCCCAGGCCGCCTGGTACCACCAGGAATAAGCAGAAGTCGCAGCGGGTTCCCCATATTTGGCCAGGATGGCCTTGGCCGAGTCAATGTCCGCTTGGGGCACCTTCCTTTTTTTGAGGTACTCATCCCCGGCCGCCACGGCGGCGTCGCAGATCTTCTTGTATTCCTCTGGGTGCTTGGTGGCGATGCCCACGTCGATCATGCCGTGCTTGTTCACGAGCTGATACTCGCTGACCTTTTCCAGGCACAGGATTTCCCAGATGCTGGCCCAGCTATACAGGTCCGAGGCGTCGATCAGGATTTTCTTGTAGGCCTCGGGCAGGCTCTCCCACTTCTTCCGGTTGATATAGAGCTGGACGTAATGGAATCCGGTCGATCCGGGCGGGTAGGTGGGCATATGCAGCCAGTATTTGCCGCAATCGTAGTACTTGTAATCCAGGTAAACGGTGGAGCTCGAGCTGATGCCGGTCAGGGCCTTGCGGTAGTAGGCCATGTACATTTCCGCGCGGGCCTGGATGAGCGGGGTGCCGCCCCAGGCCTGGATGTAGGCGTTGGGCAACTCGCCGTAGCTCCAGAACCGGCTGCCGCCAAAGTCCTTGATGGTCTTGATTTCCTTGTTGGACCAGTAGTCCCAGTTGCCATAGGCCACGTGGCTGAGCGGCTTGATGTTCCCGAAGACGATGGACTGGTCTTCTTCCATCTTGTACCATTCGGGGCTGCCGGTCACGGCCAGCATGTGTTCCGGGTTTTTCCAGATGTAGGCGATGATCCAGGGCCCGTAACCGGGGGCCTTGGTCATGAGGTAGCCCTTGTTGATGGAGCCGATGTCCACCGTGCCCATGGGAATAATCTTGGGCAGGTCAACGCCCGTGTAGAGGCTGCCGAACCGGTGGTGGTCGATCTCGATCTGGCCCTGGCTTTCGATTTTCACCATGCGTTCAAACATGACGGCCAGCACGTCCCCCACGCTGCCGAAGGGCGAGTCGCTGATCATGATGAGCTTGACCTTGGGCAGGCCTTTTACGTTGTAGCCGAACATGGGTCTGTTGTCCCGCGTGGCCGGGCCGGCCACGGCTGCCGGGGCTGCCGCCTTTTTCGCTGCCGGGGCCGCCGCTTTGGCCGCCGGAGCTTTGGCCTTGGTGGCTTCCGCCGCCCAGGTTGCCGAAACGCAGAACGCGAGGATGAGGAACAACGCCATAACTACCGTGAATCCGCTTTTCCAACCTTTCATGATCTCCCTCCTAAAAAAGATACGGGTGAATGGCCACGGAGCGCGTTTGCCCCAACTTTCAAAACCCGTTTCGAGGTTTCCCGCCCGGGCGCTTGCCGAATGTGCGCCCGAGCGTGGACTCACCAACGGAACCGAACGCGAGAAAACCCTCTCTCAAAAAGAGCGCCTTCCGGCTTGGTTCCATACCTGCCTTGCCCGCAGTGTTCTCGGTCGGGATGTCAGCCGAATCGCAGAGGCCGAGCAATACTCCTTTCGCTCACTAAGGGAAGTGGGCTCTCCAAAACAGAGAGCGGACCTCCAAAATGGCATTTAAGATGTAATGATAGGACTGGCCGGCCCTTTTATAATCCGGAGTCAAAACGAATGTCAAGAAAAACCTTGATAGGGGGCGGGCGCGGTTCGGGGATTCGCTCTAACAGACTGTTTATGCTTTAAAAAACATGGTCTTGGCTGGACAGGACCCGAGCGCCTTGCGCATCGCTTTCTTTTCCGGATCAGCGCATTCCCCTGCGTCGATCACCAAAAAAAGTGGGCGATTGATCGAATATTTTTATAATTATATTGGTCGGGTTGTAGGCTACAAGGTTTTAAACCAGTATGGCAAAGCCCGCGGCCGAGATAAAAATAAGGCGAGCGCTTCCACCCTTCACCCACGCGCTCAGACAAGAAAAATTTGGCGACAGGGAAAAACCCAGGGCCGCCCATGGGCCGCCACAACGTGCCCGGCCCTGGCTTATGAAACGGCTTTCGTTCGGCGGGTATGCCCCGGCCGGGAAACCGGAAGGGAGACCATGGCAAAACTTCGGCTGCCGGCCGATTTTATCCAGGGGCTTCGGCTCGAAGTCCTCGAAATATAGCTAATATTCCTGCGGCCCCTCGACTTCGCTCGGGGCCATGAGCTTGTCGAATGGCTTCGATCTTCGCCCCATTGATTTCGTCTCGGCTTCCTATGTTTTGCCACGGTCTCGAAGGAACAACAACGACGGGTAGGGCGCCAAAAAAAACCGGCCGCGGCAGGAGAAGGAGCATGCCCCTCTCTGCCGGCGACCGGTGATAGGTGATGGGGAACCCAGACGTGAAAACGCCGCCCGTGTCTTACTTCACCGTCTGCACGGGGCAGGGGGCGTTGAGAATCACGAACTGGGCCGTTGAACCGAAAATCAACTTGCCGACCTTCGAGGTGCGAACCACGCCGATGATCACCTCGTTCACTTTGTTTTCCTTGGCAAAATCCACGAGGCCTTCACCCGCGCTGAGGCTTTTGGTCAACATCTGGGTTTCCACCGGCAGCCCCTCTTTTTCCAGGGCCGCCTTGGCTTCGGCCAAAAGTTTTTCCGTCTCTGCCATGTGCTTCACTTGGTCTTGCGGAAACCCTTCCAGGCAGGCCACGACATAGACCTTTTCAGCCTTGAAGGCTCGGGCGTGCTCCTTGGCAACGTCCAAGGCCCTCCGTGCCGGTTCCGACCCGTCATATCCCACTAGAATCTTCATCCCGTCCTCCTCTGGTGCTTGTTATTTATAATCGTTGAATCACCACAAGGTGCTGGTTAAATGATCGTTGCCTCATCACGCTCTTTTTTTCGCAACTTGCCGAGACCGTTTTATGTTTTCGTGTCAGGCTTCCTCAGGCGCCTCGCGCCGGCCATGTGCTCGCCGGCCATGCCACTGGAAGCGCATAATTCAGCCTTACCGATTTTTTCGGCTCAACATCCAGTTTTCATTGAGAAAACTTTATGGAACACTGCGTTCGGCATTTACTATATTACCCTCGTTTTAATGGCAAGTCAATTGATAATTGATTTGACCGTGGGCTAGCCCAGGTAAATGCGACCCCACCCTTGAGAGGGTTGAGGCGGTTGGGGAGGAGCGGCTATCCGTGCCGCGCCGGGCCTGAGCCGCTTAAAATGCCGGTCGTGGACAGGACCTCGATCGCCACCTTTTCCTCCTGCTCATCGTCCAGCGTCACAAGCAGGCACTGGGCTCTTTCGTTCCAGACGCGAACCGGGGAGCCCGCATACGCCGCGCGCACCTTTTCCTCGGAAACGTCTTGAAAAACGTGCTTGTGGCCCAAGGCGATATAATCCCACCCGGAGGCGCGGATTTCGTCGGCGCGGATGGGCGAGGATCGTCCGTCGGGCCGTCCCTCGGGATAAAGGAACCCATGGCCCAGGGCGACGCACCAATGGGCTGGGGTGCGCTCGGGCAGGCCGGCCAGGGGTTGGAAGGCGGGGGTGTGGTCGGTCATGGCCTTGCCCCACAAGGTCAGGGGCAGGTCAGGCACTTCAAGCCTCTCCTCCAGGGGATCGGTGATGGCGTAAGGCTTCAGGGTCCGTTTCCATTCGGACCCAAGGTAGACGCGGGAGCAGTCGAGGCAGTCGTGGTTGCCGGGGATGAGCACGGCCGGGGGGTTGAGGCGTTCCATCTGGTCAAGGACAAAGGAAATAACCTGGGGCGAGGGCTGATAAGTGTCGAACAGGTCTCCGGTAAAAAGGACCACATCCACCTTCCGGGCATTGGCCGCGTCCACGACCCGGGCCAGGGCGTGAAAGGCGTCTCCCACAGCGGCGAGGCCATGGCTCGAGAAGGCGCTCCTTTCTCCGGGCAGGTGCAAATCCGAGGTGTGCAGCAGGCGGACGCGCCTTCGGGTAATGCCGTTTGACTGCCTCTTATCGGCCGGCAAAATGCCGTTAGACTGCCGCTGTGAGCGCAGGGTCATGACCTGGTAAGGCCGCTTTCAGCCTCGCGTGGGTGGAGCCGTCCGCCGAGGTGGAGCCAGCGCACCCTGCCGGTCTCGTCTCGGATGAGTTCGCCGCTCTGCCCCTTCAAGGGAAGATCCATGATCTGGAAACAGCGGTTGTTGACAAAGCCCACCCGCATGGGCGGCCAGGGGGCGTCCGCTCCAATCTTGGGGACAAGCTGAAGCCGGAGGCCGTCCTCGACCAGGATCAGCTCGGCATCGTCCAGGACGGCGGTGTACCGGCCCGCGTATTCTTCCAGCAGGGTCCGGGGCGGCTCGACGAACTCCGGCGCCGGCGTCTTCAGCCCGAGGTATTCTTCCAGGATGAAGCTCGTCAGTTCCCGATACAAGATGTCGCCGCTGGTGGCGTTGGTCAATACGGCCAGGGCCGTATCGTGCTCCGGCAGAAAGAGCAGCATGGCTTCCTGACCGATGGTCGAACCTCCGTGCAGCGCGGTCCGCGCCCCGGCCTCCTCGCCCAGGAACCAGCCCAGGCCCATGGTATCCGCGAGATGAAAGGCCCGGACCTGCGGCGTTTGCATCTCTTGGACGCTCTCCGTCTTCAGGAGCCGGGTGCCGTCCGGCGCCGATCCGTCCCCCAGGTGAAAGCGGGCGTAGCTTAAAAGGTCCGGCACCGAGCTGACGATCCCGCCGGCGGCGTTCATGGTCCGAGGCAGTTTCCAGGGCCGCGCCACCTGCACCGCGCCGTCCGGCGCCACCGAATGGCCGCAGGCAAACCGCCGGGTCATGAAGTCGTCCGGGAAAAAGTAGGAGGAGGCCATGCCCAGCGGCTGGAAGATGCGCCGCTTGACGGCTCGTTCGTAGGACACGCCGGTGGCGATCTCGATACAGCGTCCGGCCAGGTTGAACCCCGCGTTAGAGTAGGACCAGAGTTTTCCCAAGGGCATGTTCTGCGGAAGCTCGGCCATGCGGTCCACGTAGCGGGCCAGAGCGTCGTCGCCCGCGCCGAAGCTCGCATAGAGGTCGCCTTCGAAGCCGCCCAGGTGGGTCAACAGATGCCGCAGCGTCACCCGGGCCGCCGCCTCTTCGCTGGCCAGCTTGAACTCCGGCAAATAGCGCCGGATCGGAACGTCCAGCTCGAGCTTGCCCTCGTCCTTAAGCCCCATGACCAAGGTGGCGGTAAAGGTCTTGGTGATGGAGCCGATCTGGAAGAGGGTGTCCGGCAGGGTCTCGAGCGGGTTTCCCAGGCTGGTGACGCCCAGGCCCACGGCCTGTTGCCTTTGGTCGTGCCAGACGCCGGCCGCGACGCCCGGCACCTTGTATTCTTCCATCAAGGCGGCGGCCTTTTCGCAGACCCGGTGAAATCTCGGGTCCGGCTCGCCCTGGGTCCTGAAGGTTTTATTCATGCGCGGCGCTCCTTTCCGAATAAGCCTGGGCTGCGGCTGCTCCTAACGCCCATCGGGCCAAGGATTCATGATAGGCGGGAAGGCCTTCTTTTGTCCAGTCCGAAAGCAGCCGGCCTGGCCTCATTTCCGGTACACGATCTCGCCGTCCACCAGGGTCATTTCCACCCGGGCCGCGCGCCACTGCCCGGGCGGCAGGCGGAAAAGGTCCTGATCGAAGACGGTCAGGTCGGCCAGCCGCCCAGGCGCGATCAGCCGGCCCGGGAGTCTCGGCATCGGCGCGGATTTCGGGGCGGCGGCCAGAACCTCCCGGTCGCTTCCGAGCTCAGCGATCCGATTGTTTTCGATGAAAACGGCCTTGGCCCAGGGGCGGGCCGGGTCTCCGGTGAAGATGGCGGTGGAGGCGATGACCAGGGACATGCCGGACTCCAGGCGAGTGCTTCGTTTTGGGGAAAAGGTGGTTAGCGCTGTCAGTGCGAGGAGTCCGCCTTGGCCGGCCAAGCCGGCGACGGCGCGACGACGCCCGCGTCCTCCTTGCCAAGCCGGGTTCGTTGACAGCACCGTAAGGGCGACCGGCCGGTCGCCCCCACACCTCTCAGGAGCCGGTAATGACAGCGCTCTGAGGTGTCATGCTCAACCGAACAACCAAACACCAGGAAATCAGCCGCCTTGACCTTGGACCTGAAATCGGTGGCGGTGGCCGCTTTTGCCGTATTCCAAGACTACCTGCGCACGGTAGAACTCGGCGGCCGGCGGCTGGAAGCGGAGGTCGAAGGTGGTGGCGCCATACCCGCTGACCGCGGATTGCGGCGCCTTGGTTACGCTGAAGGCGACGGCTCCATCCCCGGTGATCTGAACATGAGGCGGCGGTCCGCCAAGCTCCAGGGGTTTTGGTCCCAGGTTGTACAGGGTGAAAGTTCGAGTCAGGCTGCCGCGGACCGGCGCCGAACCGAAATCCGTATGCCGCATCGGGTCCGGTTCCTCGTCGCCGTCGGCGATGGCGAGACCGTTGCCCTCCAAGGTCAGGACCCTGGCCGATGTTTTTCGCTTTTGCGTCACCGAGCGGAAGTACTCTTCGTTCGGGCTCCCCGTGCAGGTCGTGGCCTCGGCGGGGATCGAGGACAAGACCGGGATGGCCTCCGCCTCGAGACCCTGCACGTTTTCCGGATGGGTCCAGACCTGAAATCGGGCGACCTCGAAGGGCGTGTTCCGGGATTCGGTCATAATCTCCAGCTTTCGACTCGCAAAGGGCTGGTCGTCCAATCGGAAAAAATGGACGCCGGTTTGGGTCGTCAGTTGTCCCTGGAACCGCAGCCTGCCCGCGTGCGCCGGGTCCTGGTCCACGAACAGCTTCAGAAGAAAGCGGCAAGGCGAAAGAGACGCGACGGCGGCGATGTCTTGAGCCGGCTGCTTTCCGCTCTCCTTCGATTCGGCCGGGGCCAGGACGATGTGGCCCTTGGCTTCGCGGTCTTCCACGTTGCCGATGTGCGCGCCCAGGATTCTGAAGCCGGAGGCTTTGCGGCTGGGCGAGGGCGTGTAAGCTGCCTCGAGATAGAATGGCGGTGAAAAATCGGGCACGCTCACCAGGCTCACCCCCTCGGCGTTTCCCTTTTGAAACAGGTCCAGCACGCCGCGCCTCACCTGGACGGGCGGGCCGGGCGTCTGGGGCCGCCAGAGGCGCGGGTCGAGCCCGCCGCTCCGCCAGCCGTTGGACAGGAGGAGCGGCCAGGCGGGGGTGGCCTGGATCACGCGCCGGGCCGTATGGTCTCCGGACCCACCATGGACCGTGAGGGCCACCTCGAAAAAGCCGGGCCGGTCAAAGGTATGGGCGGGACTGGACTCGGCAGAGCCCGATCCATCGCCGAAATCCCATCGATAGCTCAGCGGGCCGCCCTTTTTATCGCGCGCCTCGAGCGGGGCGAAGCGGACGGCAAGCGGGGCCGGGCCGGCCTCCCGGTCGGCCTGGACCTCGGCCGTGATCGACTGGATGCGGATGCGCGCCCGGATGCTGTTGTAGCTGTTGCCGCTCGTGCCGTCCGAGGCGATCAGGGTCACCCGCTCCTCGCCGTCCGGATGGTCCGGCGGGCAGTGCCAGGTGAAGCGGCTGCCGTCCAGGCGGCCGACCTCGCCCGACCTTTGGAAGAAAGTGACCGGAAACCCTTCGGGGTCCGCGCCGGCCAGGTCAAAGGTGACGGTCTCTCCGGGCACGATGGTTCGGTCCTCGAGGCCGGTGAGAGCCGGCCGCTCGTTGGGCCGTCCGCGCGTCCGAAAGACGTTGACCACGGCCGGATTGCCGTCGCTCAGGCCGTTGTTGGCCAGGAGCAGGATGGCCGTGCGGCCCTGGGGCAGCCTGGGGTCGTAGGGCACGACGATCTCGAAGACATCCGGCGGATCGGCGGGGCGGATGGTCGTGTATTTGCTGCCGTACAGCACTTTCCAGCGGAAGGTCAGGGGCCGGCCGTCAAGGTCGTAGGACTCCCTGACCGAGACTCGCAGGCGGACCGGCTGGGGGCTTTCCTGATGGACCAGGATGGTCTTCTCGAGCGCATACACGGTCTTCCCGCCGTTGTTTTCCAGCAAAGTGACCAGGGCCTCGGGAGGCGCGGCGGTTAGGGCCTTGGCCAGGCCGACCATGTTTCTCAGATGCCGGGCTTCGTCGTAGCTGGGCGGGTACGGCGCCTCGTCGACCCAGGAGGAGGCGTCATCCCCGCGGGAGGGATAGGCCACGCGGTGCCTGAGTTCATGATCGAACGGCACTTGGTAGGGCAGGCCGGCCTTCCAGAGGTAGAGCAGGGTGGAGGGGTAAATGCCGTTGGTCTTAAGCCGGGGTTTGAGGTCGCGGGAAAGGTAAGCGCCGGCGATGACCATTTTGGTCAAGGCCATGGTCTCGCTTTTCGAATGCCCCACGGAATTGTAAAACACCGGCGCCAGGGCCTCATAGCGATCCACGGTCCCCTGGGTTTCTTTGTTCATGTACGATACGTGGGCCGGCCCGGCGATCAGGACGTCGGCGAAGTAAAAAAATTTTTCCAGCCGGCCCATGAGCGTCTCGCTGTTGGTGACGTCGTGCCCCATGCCGGTCGTGGACTGGCTGGTCAGGTTCGCGCCCAGGGCGTGCGTCGGCCCGCCCGTGAGACAAATCATGGTCTGGCGGATGTTCACCCTATTGCCGGCCCCGTCCGACCAGGCGTCGTTGATGAAACTGTGCCCGTTGTCGCGGCTTGAATAGACGTCGTCCCACATGCCGGCGTACTTTCGCTCGGGCCAGTCCTTGGTGCGGAAGACCAGGAAGCGGCCGGGTTCCCGGACGGGGTCGGGGTCGTCCGGGTAGAGGCGTTTTTCCGGCGGGGGCATCTGGACCTTCCTGCCGCCCGGCAACTCAACCGGGCTGGGGTCCACGAACCAGAGCTTCCAGCGCGGGAAGGCGTGATAGGGATTCTGGATGTGGCCGTTCTGCGCGTCGGACCGGAGAGCGAAGCCGGCCGCCAATAACAGCAGTGTCAATATTGTCAGAAATTTTCGGACCATGGTTTTCAGCGTAGCACAGCCCTAGAGCCGGCTCAACCGCTTTGGGCCGCGAAGGCTGCGGCCGGGCCTCTCCCGGCCGACATAGCGAGACCATTGCAAAACACAGGATTCCGAGACGAAATCGAGGCGGGCAATGAGTTCGGCCGGCAGCCGAAGTTTTAGAGCGGTCTCAAAGCCCTTTTCAAAGGCCGGGCATCGTGCCAGAATCAGAGCAGGTGAGCAGGTGAGCAGGTGAGCAGGTGACCACGAGAACAGGGGAGCAGGTGAACAGGAGAGCAAAAGAGGATGACGCTGCCTGATGTTTCGAGACCGAAACCGGCGCGGGCGGGCCGGCGCGTCATGACGCCGATCCCTCGACCAAGAGCGATTTTTCTGTTGGCCGTCGTTCTCGGGCTCGGCCTGTCTTTTTCGATCGGCTGCGGCTCCGGTCCGGCCGGGGAACGGCTCTCGGTCATGACCTGTAACCTGGGCAACTCGGGCGAGCCTATCCCGACGACCGAGCGGGTCTCGGCTATCATTCAGGCCGCCGGACCCCCGGACGTCCTGCTCCTGCAAGACGCCCCGTGGAAAATCCAATTCGAGGACCTGGCCCGAATCTTGGGCTACCCGCACCTTATCTCCGGCCGCCACCTGAAGCCGCCCTGCCACCTGGCCATCCTCTCCCGCCAACCGCTGAGTCAGGTGGAGCTGCTGACTTTTCCCTCCGAACGCGAGCGGTCGGCTGCCGTCTGCGCCACCTTGCCATTGGGGGATCGGGAGGTGCGGGTGTGCACGGTGCATTTGCAGTCGGTCAGCTGGCTGCTCAGGCAGGGCGGCTCGAGGGGAAACGCCCTGAGCATTCTTTACGCCGAACTGTTTCGGGAGACGCCGCGCAGCCAGGCCATTGACGACCTGCTGGAATGGCTGAACATACACCGCTTCGACTGGACCATCATCGGCGGGGACTTCAACACCTTTTTCCCTTCGCGAGGGATACGGGCCATGGACCGCCGCTTCGATGACGCGCTCTGGCCCTCCTGGGACTTTTTCGAAGGCACCTACCGCAAGCTCAAATTTCCCCTCAAGCCCCGCATCGACTTCCTGTTCCACACCGAAAACATGAAGGTCCGCGAGGCTCGCGTCATCCGGCATACCGCCGGCGACCACTACCCGGTCCGGGCGGTTTTCATTCTGCCACCGGAGGCATCGTCTCCGAAGGGCAAGGCAGGCAGGGGGTGAGCCCTGGATAACTCCGCGCCGAAGGCCGCATCGCCGTAATGCCTCCGCATACTCCCGGCGGCACGCATCGTCGAAAACGATGAGGCCGCCCGCGGCCAGGTGCCAGACGGCGCGTTCGAGATAGGTGGCGCGGGCCCAGCCGTTGATGACGATGAGATCGAAAGGCCCCCCGCCTCCTCGATGGCTGCCACGTAATCGTCAAAAGTTTCGCAGGTTGGGTAGAGCGAAGCGAACCCCGACGGATGATTAGGATACAGGCGTCGGCGCATCACCGCGTAGCAGCCCTTGGCTCTTGAGTTCGGCCCAAAAATCGGATGGAATCGGCGCATGGAACAGGGCCATGTTCTGTTCAACCTCTGCTCGGCTGCGGGCGCCGGGAATGACGCTGGCCACGGCCGGGTGGGCCAGGGGAAACTGCAGGGCCGCCGCGGCAAGAGAAACGCCGTAACGCTGGCAAATATTTTCGATGTTTTTTACCTTTTGTAAAATATCCGGAGGTGCGGGTTGGTAATTATACCGAGCCTCTGGATGCGCTCCGGTGGCTAAAATGCCGGAATTGTACGGACCGCCGATAATGACCGAAACCCCGCGTCTTTCGCATTCCGGCAGAAATCTTTCCACGGCGGTCTGTTCCAAGAGGGTGTAACGGCCGGCCAGCAAAAAACAATCGAAATCGGCCTGATTCATGGCTTCGAGGCAGACCTGCCAGTCATTAACGCCGATGCCGATGGCGCCGATTATCTGTTCCTGGCGAAGTTTGGCAAGTGCCTTATAGCCACTCTCCATGCAGATTTTCATCATCTCGGGCTGTTTGTTCGGGCCGTGGGTGGATACTCCAATATCGTGAATATAGAGCACGTCAATACGGTTCAGCCCCAGCCTTTGCAGGCTGTCTTCAAAGGAGCGCATGACCCCATCATAGGTGTAATCGAAAATAGGCTTGAAAGGCGGAGACCCGGGAAAAGGATTAAATCCGGATATAGAGTCCAGGCGCGGTTTGAGCAGTCGCCCCACCTTGCCTGACAGAACAAATCTTTCTCGCGGTTTATCCCGCAGAAAATCGCCGATGCGTCGCTCGCTCAGGCCGTAGCCGTAAAACGGCGCAGTGTCATAATAATTGATTCCGAACGTCCAGGCGGCGTCCAGGGCGGCCAGCGCGTCGGCCGGGTCAACAGCAGAATATAGGTTTCCCACGGCCGCGCCGCCAAAGCCCAGGGTCGTGATCATGAGGTTGGTTTTTCCAAGTGGTCGTTTGGCGATTTCGGATACCATTTCAAGCTCCTCACGTTTTTATCGTACGAATAATAGCAACTGTCTTTCATGTCAAGCCGGGAGTGGTTGTTGCCAGGGTTGTTGGTTTCGAACCATGGCGTTGAGGATGGTGAGCAGTTTTCTCATACAAGCCACAAGAGGCAACCCCCTGGTTGCCCGAAGGCTTGGGGGAACGCTTTTTGGCTTGCGAGCCCGTGGCCAAACACAGGATGCCGAGACGAAATCGAGGAGGGCGAAGATCGAAGCCGTTCGACAGGCTCACGGCCCTGAGCAAAGTCGAAGGGTCGTTCGACAGGCTCACGACCCAGAGCGAAGTCGAGGGGCCACTGGAATAGGCGTCCTATTTCGAGGACTTCGAGCCGATGACCGACAAAAATTTCGGCCGGAAGCCGAAGTGTAGCCCGGTCGCGCAAAAGGGTTCCCCGACACCCCCTCCCAAAAACCGTACCCCGCGGGCTGGATTTCGCTTCGCGCTATCCAGCCCGCACGGACGCGATTCTTGGGGGCGGGTTTTAAATCCATGGATGACAAGTTCAATCTTTGTCAAAAAATTGAAGTAAAGGATCCGCACCCATCGGGTGCGGATCCTTTACCATCACGTGTCCTGGACCTCTCATGCCGGAGACGCGGGTTCGATTCCCGTTGGGACTGCCAACTCAAAGGGTTAAGCCTTTTTGGCTTAGCCCCTATTTTTGTCTTCGTGTATTTTTGCGTATATGGAGGTTTTAGTTTCTCGCTCTCCAGGATGTAGGTGCGCATTCAGTTCCGCAAACATGTTCATTTAAATTCGTAAAGATATGGGCAGAGTAAACCTCTCCGATATGAACCTCTATTTGGCCGAGATAGAAATCAGCGTGTATTTGGCTCTATTCTTCCCGTACTTGGACATGGGTGACGGCCGGATTTCCTGGTTGACGGTTGGAGATTAACCGGACTACTATCTCCTAACGTGGGAAAATTTCTTATTTTTCAGTCAGATTGAAGAGAAACCGTTATCAGGCATGGAGCTACATGCCGAGACCGCTAAATAAGGAAGGGAGGTTCGAATGAGCGAAAAAAACGTTCTCGTGGACCGATGGGACAAGCAGGTGGAAATCACGGTTCCCGATTCGGCGACCGTGATGCAAGCCGCCCACAGACCTGACTTCCCCCCTCTTGAGAACCTGGCGAAAGAGGTTCGGCAAGCACTCGACTTTCCCATGGGCATGCCCTCTCTGCCCGAACTCGTGGGACCGGGAAGCAAGGTCGCCATTGCCTTTGACGATCCCCTGAAGTACGGTCCCAAATTTTTCGTGGTCCCCATCTTGCTCGAGGTCTTGGAGCGGGCGGGGGTCCGAGGGGAGCATATCACCTTGGTCAGCGCGAACGGGACGCATGATCGGCCGCCAAAGGAGGATTTCAAGGGATTGTACAGGGGACGTTATCCGGTGCTGCCTGACGAGGTCGTGGATAAATTCTGGCCGGAGCGCTTTCTGAACCACGACGCCCAGGATCCGGACCTGCTCGTGGACATGGGAAAGTCCAGCCTTGGGGATTTGGTCGAGCACAATCGCATCCTGGTGGATTCGGATCTTGTCATTTACAGCGGTTCCGTGATGCCGCTGATCTGGGGCGGTTACAGCGGCGAGGGCGTGGTCGTGGGCTTGGGAAGCGCCAGGAGCATTTCTTCGCATCATAAATTCAGCGTCATCGGCGCCGAGGGTTCGACGCACAGCGATCCGAGAACCCACGAATTCCGCCGGCATAAGGACGCAATTATCGATCGAATCGAGGCCTTCACCGGGAAAAAAATTTTCTTCATCAATGGCGTTCCCACCGCGTTGGGCGGGTGGGCCGGGTTTTTCGCCGGTCACTACCGGGCGATTCAAGAGGCGCAGTGGCAATGCGCCGACCAGCAACATTTATATCCTGCGAACCAGGCGGACCTCATTATCGCGGGCGTGGGCCCTTATTTCTTCTATGGCGATACGCGAAACCCGATCATCAACATGGTCGCGGTCACGACAATTATGAGAAGCTGGAAGAACAAGCCGATACTTCGCAAGGGCGGCGTGGTCATACTCATAACCAAGTGCGACGGTCACATCGATGCGGCCAAACACCCCTCATACGGCCAAGCGCTCGAATGGTTCAAGGAAGAAGGATCGGCCGCAGCAGTGGAAGAGAAATATTTCGAACGTTTGATCCGGGACGAAAATTTTCTGAGAAAATATCATGCAAACAACGCCTATCATCCTGTTCATCCCGTGTGGCTGTTCAATGAGAACCAGTATGCCCTGGATCATGCCGGCAAGATCATTTTTGCCACGGCTGAGAATCCCGAGGCTCCAGGAATGATTGGCGCCGAGTATGCGGCAAATTTTAAGGAAGCCCTGGCAAACGCGCTGGATTTTTTAGGCCCGAACCCGCGGATCCTGGTACTTCCCAACTATTTTTCGCGCATCCCGATGATATTCGATGTGAAATAAAAGCCCGGACCTCATAACGCGCGACGTGAATCACCTTATCTTGAGAGGATTGCCTGTCCGGAAAGCTCTCAACTTTTACAATTTGCGTCGTTGTGTCTAATCGCAGGCGGCGAGGATGGCGTCGGCCAGCTCCGCGTATCGGCCCTCGATAGGTGCCCTGGTGGAAATAAACGACACGGCCAGCCGCCGGTCCGGATCGGCCCACGATAGGGACGAATTGCCGCCCATGTGGCCGCAGGCCCTGGGACTCGCCTTCGCGCCGAAAATGGGACCGGAGATTCCTCTCACCCCCTCGGTGTGATCCACCATGAGCCCCAGCCCCCACCGTACCTTTGTCTGGATGCGGACGTCCACCTCCTGGGGACCGTTGGTCGGACTCACGGCCAGATCGAATGTCTCCTTTGAAAAAAATTCCCGTCCCGCGAACGAGCCTTCAAAGGCATAGACATTCATGAGCCTGGCCAGGTCCCGAGCCCGGGCCACGCCGTTTCCCCAGGGAAGGCATTGCCTCAGAATCTCATAGCTGTTGAAAAAGTGTTCTTCCCCGCCGGGCGGCAGCTCCAGGCCCGGGGTCATGGCGCGCCATGGGACGGCCGAGAACCTGGAAAAACGGGGCATCTCCTTTTCCGGCAGGCCGATATAGACGTCCTTGATGCCCAGCGGATTGCAAATTTCCTGGCGAAGCAGTTCGCCGATATTCTTCCCGGTCCACTTTCTGGCGAGCACGTCGAACACGTGACCGAAGGTCAGCGCATGATACCCGTTCTTTTCGCCCGGCACCCAGAACAATTCCATGTCTTCGATGAGGCGTTCGATCCCGCCGGGCTGCGGCCATTTTCGCCAGTCCAGGTAGCCTGCGTAAACGTCCGGGGAGAGTCCGGAGCGGTGGCTGAGGATTTGCCGGATGGTGACCCGGTCCTTGCCGTTTCGGGCAAACTCCGGCCAGTGCCGCGACACCGGATCGTCGTAATCGAAGACGCCCCGGTCGTGCAGCAGGTGCACAACCATGGAGGTCAGGGCTTTGGTGGTGGACAGGATGCCCAGGAGGGAGTCGAGTCGAACCGGAAGGCCCCGGCCGTCCTTGCCGGCGGCAAGTTCAACCATGAGTTCCCCGTTTCTGAAAATGGAAAGCTGGGCTCCAGGGTGGGCGGTTTCGCCGATCAACGAAGCAAAAATTTCCGCCACGGCATCAAGGCCCTTTGGATTCATGCCGCCTACGGAATGCGCGCCGGCCGGCTGATTTCTAAGCACCTGCATCGATGGTCTCCCTTGTGCAGAGCTCGACTCTCCTGGAGAGGGTGCCTTGATCCGTGATTCTTCCGGCCGGCTGGCCGCCAGGATTCTGGCGCGGCGAGCCAAAGCCTGGCCGCGGCATTCGCAGGGCGGAGGCTATTTCAAGTGCGCTGCCTTCCGAAACCCACGGCACCCGTTCCAGCTGTCGGGCGTGGTCTTGTGGCCCAAGGCGGAGCGGGACTCCTTCGTTTTACTGTCCCAATCATCGCCGCAAAGGAATTTGCCATAAATCCACCGTCTGCTCAAGACCCTTTGAAGGCATCACCGCGGCCCCGATTCGCTGCGGCGGTAAGGCCCCTCTGACTCCCTGACCACGAACCTCTCCCACGACGCTTCGCATCCTTGGGGTAAGATACCAGCGGCACGGGCCAGGGACGTTATTTATACAGAGCGCCATAACTTCGCATACCTGTGTTGCTCCTCGGCTCGTCATTGCGGCGTACCGACTAAGTACGCCTCATTCCTCGCCTTCGTCGCGCCTTGGTCTGCTTTGTTCTGACGCTCTGTATGCGCATCAATTTATAACGTTGTGTATAGTTATTTCGTTGACTTTTTTAGCAGGGTAAATTCGCAATAGCCCTGTCCTGGAATTTGGGCGGTGATTTCCTCAGATGCGCCCTTGATCTCCAGGTCGGTCAGGATGGCACGACAAAGGGCCAGGCATCCGTGCCGGCAAGGCATCAGCCTGGCGGTCTCTTCTCCACAGTTTCTGATGATTTCGCGATAGGTTTTGCAATCCTCGACCCGGAATATCAAACGCTTGGAATTGTTTTCGATGATAGGCAAGGTGGCGAAATCCTGAACACCCAGGTACGCGATCTCGATGAAACGCTGAGGCACGAGAGGAAAAATCGGGGTGCCGGTCTGATCGAGCTCCTCTTTCATGATTTCATAGGTCCGGTCCATGTAGGTCTCGCCCAGTTCTATGGAACGATGACCCCACTTTTCGCCGTATCCGGTAAAAAACCTTTCGCCGAGCTCGGATAGGTCAGCCGCCGATTTCCCTTGCATTGCCTCGCAAAACCGGCGGGCGATTTCCTCTGCGCCGAATTCACGGCCGATGATGTCAAGCATGCCTTCGTGAAGCTCGAAAGAATATTCTTTTTTCTGAATCATAGTTTTATCTCCTAGGCGTAAGTCACCGTCAAGGCTCCGACCGGGCAGACCTCCAAGCACTCGTTGCATACGATACACTTGTCGCCGAAAGCCACCCTCAATTTGAACGCGCCGGGCTGGTTTTCGTCGGTTTCCTTGAATTTTTCCATTTTCACCGTGGTGATGCCGAAAACCGCCATCGGGCAGATTTGCAGGCATTTTTTACAGGCATATGGGGTCGTGCACTTTCCATGGTCGATCTCGATCCGCTGGTAAGCCATTTTACCACTCCTCTCTCAAGGCCGGGAATTGCTCTCTTCGCTCCAGCGTAATGGCCTCGGTCGGACACCCGGTTTCACATACGCCGCATCCGAAACATTTGAAAACGTCGATATTGGCCTTCTGGGTCGTGACCTCCATCTTGATCGCCCCGAACTGGCATCTTTGAACGCAGGTCCCGCAGCCGTTGCACAGATCATAGTTTGGGATGGCCACGTAATGCGACTTGAGAAGCACGTGCTTGATGCCGTAATCCAATCGAATGCGCAGGGGGATGCAGTCCGGATAATCACAGTTGCAAAGACCGCCGACAAACGGGCGTCCCTCGCTGGCGGTACCATACACCATGATCATGTGAACCATCCCGGCCTTGTCCCACTTGTCGAACCACTCTTTTCCCTGCTGCTCCGACAGAAATTGAACGCCTCCCCGATATCGCTCCGGCCACCTTTCCCACTTGAGCATGCCCGTGCCAAGCCCCAAACAGGAATATTCATTGGCATGGCGCTCGTCCGTAGCCCGCGTCTGCTTGCGGCACACGCAGGACATGGAGGCGATCGGATTTGAATATTCCAAGATTTTGTAGCAGTCTTTCAGAGGCACAACCTGGCAGGGTTCGTTTTCCTGATACAGTCGATCGAGGGCCTGGGAGTATTCCTGTATTTTGGCTTGATCCCGTTCGAGACGGGCCTGGGAAACCAGACCCATGAGCTCGCCCCGCCTCTGGCGGTAGGAAATGGCTTCGGGGACATACCTTTCGCCGGCGACCTGCTTTCGGTACAATTGCCGGGCATGTCCCTTGGGGTCAAGGTACCAGATATCCTCGCTGCCGAAATTTTCGCAAAATTCACACATGAGCTTCCTCCTTGGTTTGACTTACCTTCCGGCCCGGCAAAGCCCCGATAAAAATCGAGACCACCCGATCTCCTCAGAATCGCCTGCTTGATCCTCCCGGTCGAATATTATATGATGGTTACGGATCACTATAACGTGAAAGGCTTCTGGGAGTCAAGATCAAAGCGATTTCTGGCGTCCCTTCACGCTGTTGAGCGAGGTTTTGGAGGTTGAGGGGATCTGCCGAATGCCATCAAGGAGGTACGTTATGAGCGGTAAGCGATTTCAAGAAATGTCGGTTGGGGACAAATTCACTTCACCCTCGAAGACGATCACCGAGACGGCCATCACCTTGTGCGTCGGCCTGGCCGGCATGACCGCTAGGTTTTTCAACGACGCGGAGGCCGCCGGGAAAACGCCCTTGGGATGGCAGGCGGCGCCCGGCCGGATGACGCTGATGATGATGGGCGGACTCGAGGAACAGACGGAAATCTGGGCCGAACCGGCCCTTTTGAGCGGATTCAACAACGTGAGATTCCGAAAACCGGTAATGGCCGGCGACACGATCCATATCGAGATGGAGATTATAGAAAAGAGGGAAACGAGCAAGCCGGGGCAGGGGCTGGTCGTGCATCGAAGCGTATGCAGGAACCAGCGAAATGAAGCGGTCCTGGAGGTTGATAACGTGCATGTGGTGAATTACCGGCAGGAGTGAGGAGGATCAACCGACCGACCGCGGGAATTGTCCGTTTCCCCATACCTTCATCGTCGGCTCAAGCAGGCTCAGGTCCACCCGGGCGATTTGCATATTCTCTGGACCACTTGCGCTTTCGTCATGCTTCCAGCGCGATTCGACCGCTTGACGAACGTGGCCTGGTCCGCCAGAATCGGGCGCAATTCTTCCAAACCAAGAACTTGAAAAAGGTGAGACCATGACCAACGACCAGGGAAAAACGCGAAAGCCGGTGGAAGAGGCGATCGAGCCGGAGATGCCTATTTGCGACCCTCACCATCATTTATGGGAGCATCCCAACAACCGCTATCTTCTCGAAGAACTGCTTCAAGACATCGGCCGAGGCCACCGGGTCGTTCGGACCGTCTTTGTCGAGTGCCGTTCGAAATATCGGCCGGACGGGCCCGCGGACATGAAGCCGGTGGGCGAAACCGAGTTCGTGCGGGATGTGGCCGCGGAGAGCCGGCGCGAGCCGCGCGGCAAGACCGGCGTGATCGAGGGCATCGTGGGATTCGCCGATCTCACCTTGGGCGAGCGGGTGGCGCCCGTGCTCGAGGCGCATCTTCGGGCCGGCGGAAGCCTGTTCAAGGGCATTCGGCATTCAGTGGCCTGGGACGCGAGCAAGGACATCGCATCCTACAGGAATCCGCCTCGAGGGTTGCTGCTGGACCCGGCTTTCCGCCAAGGGTTCGCTCTGCTCGGAAAGTATGGGCTGAGCTTCGACGCCTGGCTGTATCACCCGCAGATCCCGGAGCTGGCGGACCTGGCCAGGGCTTTCCCGCAGGTGTCCATTATCCTGGACCACATCGGCGCGCCGCTCGGTATCGGGCCATACGCCGACCGGCGGGATTTGATCCAGGGCGTTTGGAAACAGGCCGTGGCCGATCTGGCCGAGTGCCCCAACGTGGTCGTGAAGCTGGGCGGGCTGGGTATGCCGCTCTGCGGCTTCGGCTGGCAGACGCGGAGCGAACCCGTGGGTTCGACCGAGCTCGCCGAGGCCATGAAGCCGTATTATGGCTGGTGCATCGAAAAATTCGGGGTGGGCCGCTGCATGTTCGAGAGCAACTTCCCGGTGGACAAGTCGGCGTACGCCTACACGGTCATGTGGAACGCCTTCAAGCGCATGACCGCCGGTTTTTCGCCGGCCGAAAGGTTATCAATGTTCCACGACACAGCTGTTCGGATTTACCGACTGGCCGAAAAATAAGAAACTGGCATCCGGAATTTTTTATCGGCCGCTGAAGTGTTGCAGCGGTTTCGACTTAAATAATCGCCTTCTGGTCTTTGAGACGCACGATCTCGTCCCAGTCGTATCCCAGTTCCAAGAGAATCTCCTCGGTGTGCTGTCCCGCCTCGGGCGAGGTGGTTCTGATGGACGCGGGGTTCTGGCAAAAGGTGACCGGCGTGGTCACGAATTTCATGCGCCCGGCTTCGGGATGATCTATTTCCTGGAAGAAATGGTTGGCCTCGGCCTGCGGGTCGCTTAAGACCTCCTCCGGCGAGGTGATCCGGCTGAAGATGCAGTTGTTTTTTCGAAGCCGGGTTTCCCATTCGGCCGTATCCCTCGAGGCGAAAACCTCGTCCAGAATTTTAACCAGCTCTTCACAGTGCTCGCCGCGCACATCCATGATGGTGAACCGCGGGTCGCGTTCCAGGTCCGGCCGCTCGATGGCCCGGCAGAAATCAGACCAGGAGAGATCGGCCTGAAGCATGGCCATCTGAAGCCAGCGGCCGTCCTTGGCCTGGTAATGGTTCCACAGGGGGTTGAGCGCCTTGGTGCGATCGTTTTGGGTCAGGGGCACCCCTCCCAGGGCGACTTGGTAGTCGGCGGCGATGGTCCAGACGCCCGAGTGATAGAGCGAAAATTCCAGCTCCTGGCCCTGGCCGGTTTTTTCCCGATGGTACAACGCGGCCAGGATGCCCGCCACCATGTGCGCCCCGGCCGTCCTGTCCATCATGCCGCCGCGCTGCTGAGGCGGAGCGAGCCCGGGTTCGCCGATCAGGTACTGGATGCCGGAGCGGGCCCAGGCCGCGGCGAAATCGAACCCCCGCTCCTCCTTGTCCGGACCCACTGTGCCATAGCCCGTGATCAGGGCGTAAATCAGGCCGGGATTGAAACGGGAAAGCTCGCCGTAACCCAGCTTGAGCTTTTGCATGACGCCGTGTTCGTAATTGGACATGAAGACGTCGGCGTCCTTGACCAGCCGAAAAAGGATTTCCCTGCCCGCCTCCTTTGTCAAATCAATGCCCATACTTCTCTTGTTCCGGTTGTGCACCTCGAAGCGCCAGTTCATCTCGGACCCGGTGGTCTTGAGCAACAAGGTCTTGAATCCTCGGAAGGCCTCTCCATCGGGCGGCTCGACCTTGATCACGTCGGCCCCCCAGTCGGCGAAAATGGCGCCGGCGGACGGAACCGCGATAAAATGCCCCATCTCGATAATCTTCAGACCTTCCAGGATTCCGGTCATTTCATCCCCTTTCGATCGGCCGATCGGTTTTTTATAACCTGCGACCTTCGGCCCGTTTTCTTCACAACGTCATAAAACAATGCGCATACAGAGCGTCAGAACAAAGCAGACCAAGGCGCGATGAAGGCGAGGAATGAGGCGTACTTTCAGTACGCCGCAGTGACGAGCCGAGGAGCAACACAGGGTTGCGAAGTTATGGCGCTCTGTATCGCTCATGCGCTCACCACCACGCGCACCCTTGCCTGATTGTGGATGCGCCGAAGACCGTCGTCAATACGGCCCTCGCGCTGGACGCCGGCGCGGAAAGCGGCTAGATACGTGCCCGGCTTCTGAAAGGCGTAGGTAACAGCGGAACGGACGGTCTCCCGGGTCCCGTCCGCGGTCTTTTCCTTGAACGGCCACGAGCCCAAACCATCGAAATCCCACTCCCCGGACACGATCTTGCCCGCGCCGGGCGGGGCCTCGGCCACGGCCTCGAAACGAACCGTTTCGCCGACCTTGACCTCGGCCCGCGCTGTGCCGTTGGCCGTGGCGGAAATCACGGGCTGGACGCCCTTTCGTTCGGCCGCCGCACGAGGCAGGGTCAGCAATCCTGAATCCTCGAGGCGATACGTCGAACTCGGCGGCGGGGCTATCCCTCTTTCCACCCAGGCGACTACGTCCTTGACCGCCTGCGCATAGGGGCCCTGGTAATTGATCAACCGGGTCAGGGCAGCCGGGCTCATGGGCACGAGATGGGCCGCGTTCTCGACCCACCAAATGCGGAAGTTTTCATCCAGCCGGTTTCCCAGATGTCGCTTGACGTCCTGAATATAAGGCTCGGCGCAATTCGGCCAGCATTCCCGGTCGTGGGCGTGCTGGAGCAGGATCATCTTCCCCTTGAATTTTCCGGACGGGGTCCGATAAGCGTCGAAGCTGCCCGGACGTTGAGCATAGATGGGCTTCGAGTCGATGAAAAACTGGCGCATGGCCGGGTAGCGTTCGTCCACCCGATGCCGGTGGAAGAAGAGGTAGGCCACGAAGTCCCGGTTGTTGATATCGATGACGTCTCCGGGCTGAATGTCGCGGAAGCCGACCGGGTCCATGATGGCAACCAGGGCCCCTTTGACCGCGCCCGAGCAGAGCATACGGCGGCCGGCGGCCTTGCCCGTGGCCACGCTCATGGTCGCGCCCAGCAGGCGGCTCAGGCCGACCGGCACGTCCACCACGGCCCCCATGGGGGCCTCGCTCGGCATCCGGCCGAGCACCGCGGCGTTCAGGTCCTCGAACATGCCTCCCCCGCCCAGCTCCTTGGCGGCTTTGAGTTCCCTGACCTTCGCCTTGGTCTCGATCAGCAAGGCCTGGAGGAGCGGGGCTTTCTCCTTGCCCTCGTACCCGGGCTCGGTCCAAAAGTCGGAAAAATACTTGCGGTCTTCGGCCCAGGCCAGTTGCATCCCCAGAATCCAAAACGAGTTCGCCTCGAGCTGCGACTCGGCGCCCCGGCAATACCCGGCCCGGTACAGCGCGGCCAGGGCCTGGCGCTGAACGTCGTTCTCGAGCACGGCAAAAGGGTTTCCGCCGCCGCCCGGGTCCATGGCGTCCACCGCGTCGCGGACCTTGTCCCCCAACACGCTTCCAACCCAGGCCGCGATGGACCAGTTGTAATTGATCAGGCCCGGCCGGTTGATCATGAACGGCACCGCGCCGTCCCAGATGTCCGGCGCCGCCTCGAGGCAGGAGACCGAGCGCATGGCCCCGCCGCTGCCGCCGAAGACGTAGCCGTGGTGCGGCTTTGCGCCATACATATCGGCGGCCAGTTCCCGCGCGTATCTCGCCGCCTGGGCACTGGCCCGCCACTCCAGGATGCTGGGGTCCCCCTTGAGGCCGGACAAATCGTTTCCGATGTGGCCCTGGTTGGACTCCAGGTAGTAGGCCGCGTTGTCCGCCGCCACATGCAAACCGCCGGTCACCACCCCCTGGTACTCGCTCCCGCCCTGGCCGCCTTGCAGAAACTGCACGAAACGGCCCTCGTAGGCCGAGGGCTCTGGAAAATAAAAGGTAAAACGGGTGTCGGTGTCGTTGAATCCGCCGTGTATGTAGCGATGCCGGTAAGGCCGGTCCCGCCACTCGTCCCTGCGGATATACGGCGGGCCAAAAAAGCCATCCATGACTGAATCACCTTTCTTGGTTGAATCCCGAATGCGCGGTTGCCGGGCGAAATCCTCATGGCTCGGCCGGCGACGCCGTCTTTGGTTTTAGCCTGAATCTTCAGGCGGCGTCAATAGAACTTGATCTCCTGCCAGATAACGATTCCTCGATTCACTCAACGAAAATGGTGATCCCGTCAGGTTACCTTATAGGGGTAATAACCGCGCATGACGTCGAACTGCGCCAGCTGCACGCCGCCCAGCCAAAGCTGAATCTCTTTCACGTCCCGCCAATATTTCTCCACGTGATAATCGCGGATGTAGCCGTAAGAGCCCATCAACTCCATGGCCTTGTTCGTCACCGCCACGGCCACCTGGCAGGCGTGATTCTTGGCCATGCTCGTATAGCTGAGCATGGATTCGGAATGGGCGGAGCCATAGATGGCGGGCTGGCTTCGCATCAAGGAAACCTGGAGGCAAAAGGCGCGGGCGGACTCGAGACCCGTGGCCATTTCGGCCAGCAGGCCCGCGGCGATCGAGTGTTCCCGGATGGGCTTGCCCGCCACCGCCCGCTCGCCGGTATATTTCAAGACTTCCTCGAAGGCCCCCCGCGCGCACCCCAGCGCGGCCGAGGCGCTGCCCAGCCGGCCGTTGGTCACGTTGTCTTTCAGATACTCCGCGTCCTTGCCCGGCCCGTGCGCTCGATAGGACAAGGGCACCCGGACGTCATCGAAGTAGATGTCGCAATTGCGATCCGATTGCATCCCGGCCTTGTTTTCGAATTTGCCGAAACTCAAACCCTTGGCGTCATACGGCACGTATATCTGCGCGATCCCTTCATCGCCCTTGGCCGGGTCGGTCTGGCAGACGACGCAGTACAGGGAGGAAATACCGGCGTTGCTGGGAAACCTCTTGGCCCCGTTGATGACCCAGTGGTCGCCGTCCTTAACCGCGCGCGTCTTGATGGTGCGCCCGTGAAGTTCAGGCAGGTTTTCCACGTCGCATCCGCTGGCCGGCTCAGTCATGGCAAAGCAGGCCAGGTTGGGTTCCCTTTTTGCCGCCATGGAATTGTACAGGTCGATCACCACCATGTTCTTGGCCTGGAGGGCGGCGTACATGGCCCAGCCGCAGATACCGAGAACCAACCCGATGCCCGCGTCCCCCCGGCACAACTCCTCGGCCACGATGTGACCGGTGTAGGGCGAGCGCGGCGGCGCGTTTTCGTCCCGCGGCCTGGCCCCGAAGACACCCAAGGCGGACATCTTCTTCAGAATCGAATTGACCAACACGTGGTCCACGTCATCGTCAATCTTGTCCCGAACGGGCATGATTTCCTGGTCGACAAACCTGCGAATCATCTGTGCCAGCATCTTATCTTCATCAGAGTACACCGGCGGGAACATATCCATGGCGTCCTATCCTTTCCCCTGAAAGTGTCCTTTACGAGACTGTTGCAAAACATAGGAAGCCGAGACGAAATCGATGGGGCGAGGATCGAAGTCGCTCGACAAGCTCACGACCCCGAGCAAAGCCGAGGGGCCGCAGGAATATTATCTATATTTCGAGGACTTTAAGCCGAAGCCCGATAAAGAGTTCGGCCGGCAGCCGAAGTTTTGCAAGGCTACAACCTCAGATTCCCGGTTTCCGGTTCTCCGAAACCTGCCTCAAGGCCCGACCGGGTCAGCGCACGGCCTGGCAAGATTTCTGTTTCCCGATTGGGGACGATTTCTCATTATCTGACTTAAAATTAAACGATTTTAACATGTTATGACATACTACCTTTAATATTCCCCCCTTGTCAAGTCGAAAAATCACCAGGCGTTCCTATGCTGGCCCCAGACTATTTGTTCCCATCGCCCTCGACGCGTTCCTTGACGCGGCCGCCTGCATCGCATATTGTTATCCGACCTCAACAAGGAGCACGGCATGGAAAAAATCAGACTGGGAAAAACAGGCCTTAACATCACCCGCCTCGGGTTCGGCGGCATCCCCATTCAGCGGCTTTCCGACGAGGATGCCGTGGCCGTGGTGAAAAGGTGTCTAGACCTGGGTGTGGCCTTCCTCGACACGGCTAACGCCTATACCACCAGCGAGGGACGCATCGGCCAGGCCATTGCCGGAAGGCGGCGGGAAGACCTGGTCATCGCCACCAAATCCCAGGCTCGGGACCGGGATGGAGTCGTAAAGCATCTTCAGCTCAGCCTCGAGCGTCTCGGTGTAACCTACATTGATCTTTACCAATTTCACCAAGTGAGCGACCAGAAAAACCTCGAGGCCATCCTCGCCCCCAACGGCCCCCTGGCCGCGGTCCAGGAGGCGATTCAGGACGGCCGCGTCCGACACGTCGGCCTCACCTCCCATTCCATGGACACGGCCAAAGAGGCGATCAAGACCGGGCGCTTCGAGACCGTCATGTTTCCTTTCAACTTCATCGCCAACGAACCCGCCCAGGAGCTCATCCCCCTGGCCAGGGAACACGACGTCGGTTTCATCGCCATGAAGCCCATGGGAGGGGGCCTGCTCGAGAACGCGACCGTGGCCTTCAAATACCTCATGCAATTCCCGGACATCGCCCTTATCCCTGGCATTGAAAAACTCCATGAAATCGAAGAGATCGCCGCTATCATGACCGGCCCGTCCGAAATGACCGAGGCCGAGCGGCTGACCATGCAGCGCCTGAAAGACGAGCTCGGCACCCGGTTCTGCCGGCGCTGCGACTACTGCCAACCCTGCACCGAGGACATCGCCATCTCCACGGTCATGGTCCTGCGCAGTTTTGCCAAACGATTTCCACCACATAGATTTTTCACCGAGCGCTTCTCGAGCGTCATTGAAAAGGCGACCGAATGTTCGGACTGCGGCGAGTGCGAGACCCGTTGCCCGTTTCACCTGCCCATCCGAGAGATGATGTCCGAGCAGATCGAATGGTACCAGGACGAATACCGCAAGCACCGTGCCTTAGGATAAAAATATCTAAATTTTGCTAAGTTACGATTTAAAAAGGAGGTTCTACATGAAAAAACAAGTGGACTATTTCGAAAAACCCGGCCCGGATAACACCAACCGCTGCCTCGAGATTCTGGCCGAGCTGGCCAAGGAAGGCATCCAGGATTTCGTGGTGGCTTCCACCTCCGGCGAGACCGGCGCGCGAGCGGCCGAGACCCTCAAGGGCCTGGCTAAAAACCTGGTGGTGGTGGGCCATTCGGTCGGGCTGAGGGGGCCGAACGTGGACACTTTGCTGCCAGAAAACAAAAAGAAAATCGAGGCTTTGGGAGGCCGCATCCTCCGCTGCACCATTCTCACCTCGGGCCTGGCCGCCTTCTTCGGCGATACCCATCCCAACCGCGTCATCGCCAACTCCCTGCGCCGCCTGGGCCAGGGCACCAAGGTGACTTGCGAGTGCGTCATGGAGGCCTGCGACGCCGGCCTGATCCCCGAAGACAAGGAAGTGGCCGCCATGGCCGGCACCGGCCGCGGCTCCGACACCGTGGTCCTCATCCGCTCGGCCAGCTCGAGGCGCTTCCTGGAACTGGCCGTGCTCGAATACCGCGCCAAGCCCCGTGGATAGCACGGTCCATGCCCGCATGATGCCCGCATGATGCCCGCACGGTGCCCGCAAAGCGCCCGCATGGTGCCGCCTTATGGCCGCTTTTCCCCAGCCTCATGATGTGCACTTGTAAGCGTATAAGGAACGATTGATGACCACGCTGCTAATCCATGAACGGTCCCATACACGCCTGAAGGACGACCTCAAGGCCCTGGATAAAAACCTCGAAATCGTGCTCATGGCCGCGGACGGCAGCCTTACCCAAAACGGCCAGGCCATCGCCGACCCGGACGTCCGGCCCGAGATCGGCTGGTACAGCATCGACACCATGCTCACCGGCCAGACCGGGCGATACTTCCGGCTGATGAAGGAGACGGGCGCGGTCAAGTGGCTGCAGACCTTCCACGCCGGCGTGGACATGCCCATTTACCAGGAACTGGCCCGGCGGGGCGTGCGCGTCACCCGCAGCGACGCCCAGGCCGTGGCCATCGCCGAATACACGCTGGTAGGCGTCATGGCCCTGTACCAGGGCGTGTTCGAGCGGCGTCGGCACCAGGCCGCCCATGCCTGGCGCATGACCACCTTCCAAGAGCTTTGGCAAAAGCGCTGGCTGATCATCGGTTACGGCAACATCGGCCGGGAGCTGGCCAAACGCCTCGGCCCCTTCGAAAGCCCGGTGGTGGGCGTGCGCCGTACGGCCGGGACCGACCCGCACGCCGAGAAGATTATCACGCTGGCCCAGGTGCCTGGCGAGCTGCCCCGGACCGACGTGGTGGTGCTCTCCTGCTCGCTGACCGAGGAGACACGCGGCCTGGCGAACAAGGCCTTCTTTCAGCGCATGAAAAAAGACTCTACCCTGGTGAACATCGCCCGAGGGCAGCTTGTGGACCAGCCGGCCTTGATCGAGGCCCTCCAGGCCGGAACACCTGGCCGGGCCGTGCTGGACGTCTTCGACCCGGAACCTCTACCCTCGGACAGTCCCCTGTGGGATATGGAACAGGTCATCGTCACCCCGCATTCCTCGAATGCCGGCGCCGGCACCCTCCTTCGCGGCGACCGCCTCTTCATGGAAAACCTGCGCCGCTACCTGGCCGGCGAACCTTTGAAAAACGAGGCCACCGCTGACCTCCGAGCTTGAAGAAAGGGCCAAGACCA
>Ga0315282_10001945_pt1 | contig 38668 bp, 32 predicted proteins | sample YL17G07_20_MG_FD_203693 | JGI IMG/M metagenome (GOLD analysis project Ga0315282, IMG submission 203693) | Sediment microbial communities from Yellowstone Lake, YNP, Wyoming, USA - YL17G07_20 | ecosystem: Environmental > Aquatic > Freshwater > Lake > Sediment | place: USA: Wyoming | collected... | reverse complement strand
AAGAAAGCCGGGCGGGCGAGGACGATCATTGTCGGCGTCCTCGCGGCCGCCGTCCTCGCCGGCACGTTCATGATGTTCATCCGCTGACCGCCCCCGGCCCAGGGGGGCGATGGACCGCATGGAAAGGGGAGATCCGATGCCTCAATTTCGGCGGAAAGACGAGGTTACGATCCGGGAGTTTGCTGTGACGGACTACGACCGGGTCATTGAGATTTGGGCTGAGGGCCGACTTCCCCTCAAGCCCAACGGCCGGGACAGCCGGGCCAAGATCGAGAAGCAGCTCGCCCGGCCCAACGTCCTTTTTCTCGTGGCCGAAGAAGGAGGCCGCGTTATCGGGACCGTCCTGGCGACCCACGACGGCCGCAAGGGCTGGATCAACCGGCTGGCCGTGGACGCGTCCTGGAGGAAGAAGGGGATCGGCCGGCGGCTCGTCCTGGAGGCCGAAAGACGGCTGGCCGCCGCGGGCATGGAGATCTTCGCCTGCCTCATCGAAGACGACAACACCGTCTCCATGGCCGTGTTCGAGACGCTGGGCTACAAGAAGCACCCGGAGATCATCTATTTCGCCAAACGCCGCTATCCGGACGTTTAACGAAACGCCAAGGACGCTTGAATCCTGGCCTTAAATACTATAAAATAAGTAGGAATTAAAGAGCGAAGGAGTCAGAACTTCATGAAACCGAGAGAGATCGTGCCGGGCGTCAAGTGGGTCGGGGCTGAAGACTGGGACCGGAGGCTTTTTGATTCGCTGATCCCCCTTCCGGACGGGACGAGCTACAACGCCTATCTCATCACGGGCCGGGATAAGACCTCCCTCCTGGACACGGTCGATCCAGCCAAGCTTCCCTTCCTCGAGAGCCACCTTCGGGGTGTGAAAAGGATCGACTATCTCGTCGCCCACCATGCCGAGCAGGACCATTCCGGGTCCATCCCGTGGGTCCTCGGGCGCTACCCCGAAGCCGTGCTCCTGTGTTCGAGCCTGGCCAAGGGAATGCTCATCGACCACCTCCATGTCGCCGAGGCTCGGATCAGGGTCGTTCAGGACGGGGAAAGCCTTTCCCTCGGCGGCAAGACCCTCCGGTTCATCTATACGCCGTGGGTCCATTGGCCGGAAACCATGTCCACGTATCTTGAGGAGGATAAGGTCCTCTTTAGCTGCGACTGGTTCGGCTCCCACCTGGCGTCGTCGGATCTTTTCATCGAGGGCGTCGAATGCGTCTACGAGCCGGCCAAGAGATATTACGCCGAGATCATGATGCCCTTCCGTAAGATCATCCAGCAGGACATGGAAAAGATCCGCGGCCTGGACATCCGCATGATCGCCCCGAGCCACGGCCCGGTCTATCGGAACCCGGCGTCCATCATCCAGGCCTACCGGGACTGGAGCGACGATCTCCCGCACAACGTCGTCGTCCTGCCCTGGGTAAGCATGCACGGCTCCACGGCCCTCATGGTCGACCGACTGGTCGCCGGCCTGGCGGAGCGCGACGTCACCGTCCACCCTTTCAACATGGCCACGGCCGATATCGGGAAGCTGGCCATGAGCCTGGTGGACGCGGCGACGATCATCGTCGGGGGGCCGACGGTTCACGTCGGGCCTCATCCCGCCCTTTTCTATGCCGTCGTCCTGGCCAACGCCCTGCGGCCCAAGGTCCGCTTCGCCTCGATCATCGGGTCCTACGGCTGGGCGGGCAAGATGCCCGAGATGATCAAGGCAAGCATTCCCAACCTCAAGGTCGAGCTCCTCGACCCGGTCATCTGCAAGGGGATGCCGAAGGAAGCGGATTTCCAGGCCCTCGACCGGCTGGCCGAATCCGTAGCCCGGAAGCACAACGAGCTCGGCCTGAAATAACCGGATTGGACCGGCCGAGACACGGAAGGACCTCGAGGCGGGCACTCCCTCAGACCGTAGCGGTGGTCCTTCGTCCCGCCAGAAAATCGACGATCCTGATGCTTCCCGACGGCAGGGGATAACGCCGGATGGAGCGAAGGGAGACCCAGCGGCGGTCCTTGCCTGGGGGCGGGGCTGGGGCCCTCAATTCGCACCGATAGACATGAAGCGTCACCTGGAACTGCGTGTAAGCGTGTTTGACGGTGGTCAGGAAGCGGATGTTTCCGATCCGGGCCCCGGTTTCCTCGAGGACCTCGCGGCGCAGGGCGATTTCGCGGCTTTCTCCCCGTTCCCTCTTCCCTCCGGGGAATTCCCAGAGGCCGGGGAAGAGGCCGCCCGGCGGACGCCTTTGGATGAGGAGCCGGCCGTTGTCTTCAATGACCGCGACGACGGCTTCGATCCTCTTCGTCGTCCGTTTCTTCGGCCGGGGAATGATCTCCTGGCGGCCTTCGAGGGCGGCGCGGCAGGCCCCGATGACGGGACAGAGCAGGCACTGAGGGTTTCGGCTCCGGCAGACGAGGGCTCCGAGTTCCATCATGGCCTGGTTGAAAAGCCCGGGGTCTCGGGCCGGGAAAACGCCGCGGAGATAGCCCAGGAGAGGCTTGTCGTTCCGGGCCGAGGCCTCGCCTCCTAGGCCGAGGATTCTCATGAGGACGCGCCGGACGTTGGCGTCGATGACGGGCATCGACCGGGCGTAGGCGAGGCTCAGGACGGCGGCCGTGGTATAGGGCCCGAAGCCCGGCAGCCGGCGCACGGTTTTTTCATCGTCGGGGATCCGGCCGCCGTGATCATGGACGAGGATGCGGGCCGCCCGGTGGAGGTTTCTCGCCCTTTGATAGTAGCCGAGCCCCTGCCAGGCCCGGAGGACCTTCTGGAGAGACGCCCGGGCCAGCGCCCGCATGTCCGGGAAAAGACGCATCCACCTCTCGAAGTAGGGGACGACGGCCCGGACGGTCGTCTGCTGGAGCATGATCTCGGAGATCCAGATCCTGTACGGGTCCGAGGTCTCCCGCCACGGGAGCCTGCGGTGATGGGCCCTGTACCAGGCGACGAGCTTCCGGACGAAATCCCGGTCCCGTGTCCCGACGTCCCGCTTTTTCGAAGGGGCGGCCGGATGCGTCTTCGACATAGGGTTCGTCGGCGCTACTTTTTTTTGTCTCCCGCGTCGGCCGGCCTGGCCGGCTCCGCTTTCCAGTCCTTCGCTTCTTTCGGGAGATCCTGGAGGAAGGAGGCATCGACGCGGAAGAGGTAATCAAGCTTGACGTTCTTGACGATGACCTGTTTCTTATCCTTGTCTTCTTTTCCGACGAGAAGGCCGGTTTCCACGGTCTTGCCATCGTTACCCTTGGTCCAGACCGTGACCTCGTCGGCCGGCTTGTCGAGCCCGTATTCCGCCAGGCTCTTGGGATTGTCGATGAACGACGCAGCCTCGAGTCCCTCGATCTTGCGGATGAAGGAGTCGATCTTGTCTCCGTCAGCGGGGTCCTTGGCCGCCGTCTCCAGGAACCACTTATCCTCGTCTTTGACTTTTTCTTTGGCGGCAGTCAGCTGGAATGGGCCTCTTTTCAGGAAGACCTTTTGGGCTTCCCAACTGTAGAAAGCGGCGACCTTTTTCTCGCGCAGCTCGTCCGGCTTCTTTTCAAGGTCGGCGAGAAAAGAGCCCTCGAAGGCGATGATCTTGTTGGACTGGGAGGTCATGGCATAGGATCTGTCGCCGTCTTTGTGCAGAGAAAAAACCATGTCCTTGTTGGCCACGGTCATCGTGAGAGCCACTTCGTATTCGGGTTTTTCCAGGCCGAATTTCTTGACGTCTCCCGGATTTTTCGTTTCGGACAGGAAATCCTTGGCCTTCAGGGCGGAGAGGGATTCGAGCAGAGTATCCAACTTGCTCTTGTTCGCCAGGGCCCGGACCGGAGACTTGAGGAGCCAGGCGTCCGCTTCGCGGGCGGCCTCCCAGGACACAGCTTTAGCCCTGACCCGGACGGACTTGACCTCGGCCGTCTCGAACTTGAAGATGTCTTTTTCCCGGAAATCGAAGACCTTCTTGTCGAGCGTCGTCTTCAGGGAACTCGAGAGCAGAACGAGGCGCGGGTCATCCTCGCGCTTGGCGAAGAGCGATTTGTCAAGAGGGTTTTCCATGCCGATGAGGACCCTTACGGGCGCGCCCTTTCCCTTGACCCAGAGGGCGACTTCCTGCCTGGGGATTTCATAGGCCTTGAGGTCCTTGGCCTCCTTCTCCACCACGCGCTCGATCCGGAGGCTGGAAAAGCCGGACAGGAGTCCGTCGACCTCGGCCCCGTCAGCCTTGGCTTCCAGGGGCGCCGTGATCAGCCAGGCGCCCTTGGCGTCCTTCCGGAAAGAGATCGTCCCGTCCTCCTTCTTGAGATCGATCCTCTCGACGTCGGCCGCGGCGACGTCGACCAGCTTCTGCTCCTTCTCCTTGACGGCCGCCTCCCGCTTCCCCTTGGATTCGAAGATGAGGACGACGGCCAAAAGGCCCGCAAGAACGGCCAGCAGGATGAGGGTCGTCCTGAATTTCACAGCGACCTCCTCCTGAGCCAGACATAAACCCCGATGATCAGGACGGCCAGGGGCAGGATGACGATGCTGGCGAAAAACAGCAGCCGGCCCTGGGAGGGAGTGAGCTGGATCGTCCGAGGCGTCTGGGTCTTGGGCTGGATCGAGATCAGATCGGACTCTTCGGTCAGCCAGTTGGCGATATTCAGGAAGAAGTTGCCGTTGCCGGACAGGTTGTAATAGTTGTTCTTGATGAAATCGGAATCGCCGACGACGGCGATCCGGGCCTCTTTTTCGTTTGTCGTCTTTTCCCCGGCCGCCTTCTCGACGGGCTTGGCCTCGGCGGGGGAGGCCCCTTCGGGTTTGACCTTCAGGGAGGCCACGGCCGCCAGGGTGATCGGCCCCTGACGGTCCTTGTCCTTATTGAACTTGACCTGCTTCTCCGTGAGCTCGCGCTCGGCCCAGGAGTTCGGGCTCGTCTTGGCCAGGGCGGTGAGCGTTGCCCCCTCGGGTTTCGTGTCGCTGATCTCGACGGACCTGGCGTAGGGGTAGAAGGTCGCGTAGCCGAACTTGCGCGTGATCGGGTGCTCCTCGTATTGGCTCACAACCGGCATGAAGTAATCGCCGCCGAGGAGACGGGAGACGGTGTCGACGACGACATCGTCGTCGAGCTTGAAACCATACCGGGCCAGGAACGGCTTCATCCCCGGGGCCGTTTCCGGGTCGACCATGAAGAAGACCCGGCCGCCGTCCTGGATGGACTTGTTGATGGTGTCGAGCTCATTCGGCAGGAGGTCCTTCTGGGGTCCCGGAACGACGAGGAGGGCGCAGTCCTTCGGGAAGCTGTCCGCCAGGGCCAGGCTCTGCTTCTTGACCTCGTAGCCCAGCTTCTCCAGCTCGGTCTTGGCGGTCGAATAACCGCTGTCGCCGGTCTCGGCCAGCGTCGCTTCGCCGTGCCCCTCCAGGAAATAGATGACTTTCTTCCCGGCCCGGGTGACCTTGATGAGGGCGTTGGTGATGTCCTCCTCCGAAGAGGCCGTGATCCGGCTCTCTTTGCCCCCGGCCTCGAAGACCGTCGTCCCGTCCTGGGTGACGTCGTAGCGTTTGACCAGGCCCGGGTTCTTATCGGGGTCGATGAATTCGAACTTGATCCTCGCCGAATGGTAGGCGTAGTTCTTCAGCAGGTTCTCCATGGCCGCCCGGCTGTAATTGCCCTCCCGGAAGAAGCCCTTGATGGAGATGTCGGTTTTCAGGTTTTTCAGGACCGTCACCGATTGGTCGGACAAGCTATGGATCTTGGCCGCCGTGAAATCGGCCCGGTAGTTATGTTTGGACAGGAAATAGTTGGCCAGGCCGAGAATGGCCAGGACGATGACGACGATGAGAAGGGTGTTGCCGGAGTAGATAAAGGATTTCCGGCGGAAGCCTTTTTTCAGGGAGGACAGATGGAGGACGGCGTAAGCGATGAGCGCGATCAGGCCGGCCAGACCCAAAGTCAGGATCACGATCTTGTTCTGCGGCCAGACGATCCACGTCGCCAGAGCTGCGAGGATCAAAATGAGCGCGGCGGAGTTGAGATTCTTCTTGATCGTTTCCATGGATCACCTCCACCGCCGGGACTGGATCAGGGAATGGGTCAGGAAAAGCCCAAAGAAGGAGAAGCTCAGGTAGTAGACGAGGTCCTTCGTGTCCAGGATGCCGCGGGTCAGGTCTTCGAAATGATCGGAAAAGGACAGATATCCCAGGACGGATTGCCACGCTCCGGAGCCGCCGGCCGTCACCCAGTTCAGGACCAGGAACAGGAGAAGGAGGCAGAAGGTCAGAAAGCCGGCCACGATCTGGTTCTTGGTCGTAGCGGAGAAGAACAACCCCGCCGCGATGAACGAGGCGCCCATGAGAAACAGCCCGAGATAGCCGACGAGCCAGGGGACGAGCTCGGGATTCCCGTAGGCGAAGGCCATCGACGAGAGCAGGGCTGTGAGGCCCAGCATGGCGGCCAGGACGACCAGGCAGGCCAAATATTTGCCGAGGATGATCTGGCCGACGGAGATCGGGGAGGTGAACAAGAGCTCCTCCGACCCGGTTTTTTTCTCTTCGGCCAGAAGCCTCATGGTCAGGAGCGGCACGACCAGGATCAGGATGATGCTCGTGTTGTGGAACAGAGGAGAGAAGACCATCTGGTTGATGTTGGCCTGCTGGTAATAATAAGGATTCTGGGCCATCTGCATGGCCTGGGCGTTGAACCACGAGACGAGATTGTAAAAGAAGAAGCCGAAAAGGAGCTGGAAGCCGAAGATGACGGCGTAGGCGATCGGCGAGCTGAAATAGGCGCCGAGCTCTCTTTTCGTGATGGACCAGATGTTTCTCATTGTTCGAGCCCTCCCGATATGATCTTCAAATAGAGGTCCTCGATGTTCGTGGCGACGGGCCTCATTTCCTGGAGCCCGAGGCCTTTTTCCACGGCCAGCCGGGCCACCTCTTCCCTGAGGTCCCGGCCCGGACTCCACTCGATCCGGATCTCGTTCGCGTCGACCGTCACGTTCTCGGCCCCGGGGATCCGCCGGGCCGCCTCCGCGGCGTCATCGCCGCCCCGGCGGACCCGGATCACGACGCCGTCTCTCCCGTGGACCGAGGCGGTCAGCTCTTCGAGGGAGCCGGAGGCCATCAGTCGGCCTTCGTTGATGATGACGGCGCCGTCACAGACCTGGGTGACCTCGGCCAGGATATGGGTCGAGAGCACGATCGTGTGCTCGCCGCGGAGGCTCTTGATGAGCTCCCGGATCTCGATGATCTGGGCCGGGTCGAGGCCGATGGTGGGTTCGTCCAGGATGAGGACTTGAGGGTCGTGGATCATGGCCTGGGCGATACCGACCCGCTGCTTGTAGCCGCGCGAGATGTGCTCGATGAGCCGCGACTTCACGGATTCAAGAGAGGCCAATTTCAGAACCCGGGCTACGGCCTCCTTCCGCTTCGCTGACGGGACCTGCTTGATTGCGGCCACGAATTCGAGATAGCCGGCGACCGTCATCTCGGGGTAGAGGGGAACGGTCTCCGGCAGGTAGCCGATGGCCTTCTTGACCTCGTTCGGCTGTTCGAAAACGTCGAAACCCGCCACGGTGGCCTTGCCGTCTGTCACCGCCAGGTAGCCGGTCAGGACGCGCATGGTCGTCGTCTTGCCGGCCGCGTTCGGACCCAGCAACCCCCAGATCTTGCCTTTCTCGACCCTGAAGCTGAGGTCCCGGACGGCCGTGAGCTCCCCGTATTTCTTGGTGAGGTCTTGAACTTCGATCATGAAAACCTCCCTTTCTCGTTCAAAAACTCGAGGCCGGCTCCGAGAGTTGCGTCACATCCGCTCGGGCAATGGAATGCCCATGAGCCCGAGCGCGCTCTTGAGCTGCTCCTTGATGTATCGGATGGTCAGGAGCCGGACGGCCCTGACCCCTTGGTTCTCTTCGGAGAGGACGGGGTATTGGTGGTAGTAAGTGTTGAGCTTCCGGCAGAGATTGAAGGCGAACTTGGCCAGGTGGGAGAACTCGAGGGATTTGACCGAGCGGAGGACCTCCTCCTCGAGCTGGGAACCGTAGAGGACGACGTCCCAGACATCGGCCTTCTCCTTGTCGGAGAGCGCGGCGAGGTCGACCGGCGCACCCGCGGCCCGGAGGACATCCGCCTCGGTCGTGCCCTCGCGCTCCTTGAGCTTGCGGAAGATGCTGTTCAGCCGGACGAAGGTGTACTGGAGATAGGGGCCGGTCTCGCCCTCGAAGCTCAGGGCCTCCTCGAAGTCGAAGACGATGAGGGAGTTCCGGGCGAACTTGAGCATGAAGTAGCGGAGGGCACCGGAGGCGATCTCCCGGGAGATCTTGGCCTTGTCCTCCGCGGAGAAGCCGGCGCCCCTCTTTTCGATCTCGGCCAGGGCTTTTTCCTCGAGCCGGTCGAGAAGGTCGTCGGCCTTGACGCCCAGGCCCTTGCGCCCCGACACCTCGAGGAAAGATCTGTCCTTCTCGTCCTCCGAGGCGGTGTAGCCGAGCTCTTTCAGGCTGTTGGGGGAGAGGGCGACCATCTCGTAGGAAAAATGGACCGACTTCGCGGCCTGGGCCGGGAACTTGAGCGACCGCAGCCCCTGGACGACGACCTTCTGGAGGTAGGACTGCCGGGTGTCGATGACGTTGTAGACCTTGCTGGCCTTCCCGAAGCCGGGGGAGGCCGGGCCGGGGACGTCCGTCGATATCCAGAGCGTCCGGCCGTCGACGTCGGCGAACGGCTCATAATAGAAATCCCGGCCGAGGAGGCCGAATTTCCAGAGCTGGTAGGCGATGTCCTTGCCGACGTAGGTGACCGTTCCGTCGGACCGGACGATGATCTTCTCCCGGTCCGAATCGTCCTCGAGCTTCATCACCCAGCAGCCCTTGTTCTCGCCTTCGGTGACATATTCGATGGCCTGCTTGTCCTTGAGGAGCTCGAAAGCCTTCTGCCAGAATTTGAGATGGAGGATCGTACTCTCGCACGGCAGGACGTCATAGGTGATCCCGAGCCTGGCCATGGTGGCCAGGTGAGCCCGGACGATCCGGCGGGAGACGTAGCGGGACATCGCGAATTCGGGGCCCTCGCCGTGCTCGATCTTTTTCAGGACCTCGGCCTTCCGCTTCTCGGACCCGGGATGTTCGGCGAGATAGCCGGAGACGCGGGCGTAGAGGTCCCAGCAGTAGTAATCGAATTTTCCGGGGATCCCGTCGAGGTCGGCGAGGGTCTTGCCTTCGATCTCCATGAAGCCGAAGACGACATCGACGACCTGGACGCCGGTGTCGTCGATATAGTTCTGGACCTCGACCTTCTCGCCCTTGTAGCGAAGGCAGCGGGCGAGGGTGTCGCCCAGGCAGGCGTTCCGGAGGTGGCCGATGTGGGCCGCCTTGTTCGGGTTGATGTTCGTGTGCTCGATGATGATCTTCTCTTCCTCGGGGACGAGCCCGGTCCGGCCGATGTCCCGAAGAAGGTTGTGGAAATACTTTTCTCTATCGAGGTAAAGGTTGATGAAGCCGGCCCCGGCGACCTCGACCTTGAGAACGCCGTCGAGCCCGGTGAGGAGTCCGGTCGCCTCCTGGGCGATCGAGCGGGGCGCCCTCTTGAGTTTTTTCGCGAGCTGAAGAGGAAAGGTCAGGGCCAGATCCCCCAGGCTCTGGCTCGGAGTCGAGGCGACCTCGAGCTCTTCGAGGGACAGAGGATAGCTCTCCGCGAGCTTTTCGTAAATCGTTTCTTTCAAACGAGTTTTGAAGTCCGGCATAACAACTCGATATTATAGCAAAATTTGGGCTCAGGACAAGCGGCGGCTCCCCGGCCCGGGCTCCCCCTTCGGGAAACCGTCCCGGATCCGACGCCCCTCCTTGGCACTTGAACGAGGCCGCGGAATATGATAATTTTGATGTTCTTCAAAGAAAGGATGGCCCCATGAAACAGACCCGCTTCAATGAGCTCCATAAAAAACTCGGCGCCAAGATGGTCGAGTTCGTCGGCTGGGAGATGCCCATCGAGTACAAGGGCATCATCGACGAGCACATGGCCGTCCGGACGCGGGCCGGCCTCTTCGACGTCAGCCACATGGGCGAGGTCCTCGTCACGGGCAAGGACGCCCTGGCCTATGTCCAGTGGCTGACTCCGAACGACGCGGCCCGGCTTCTCCCGGGCCAGGTCCAGTACACGGCACTCATGACCCCGGAATCGACGTTCGTCGACGACATGCTCGTCTACTGCATCGACCCCCGTACCTATTTCCTCGTCGTCAACGCGGCCAACACGGACAAGGACTTCGCCTGGATCGCCGGCCACACTAAAGGGTTCGAGGTCAAGGTCGAAAACCGGAGCGACGCCTATTCCCAGGTCGCCCTCCAGGGGCCGCTGGCGGAAAAGATCCTCCAGCCCCTGACCAACGTCAACCTGGGCGCCATGAAGTCGTTCTGGTGGGCTAAGGGGAAGGTGGCGGGAATCGCCTGCCTCGTCTCGCGGACGGGCTACACGGGGGAGGATGGTTTCGAGATCTACTCGACGGACCCCAATCCCGGCGTCGTCTGGACTTCGATCGTCGAGAAGGGCAGCCCGCTCGGCCTGCTGCCTATCGGGCTCGGCGCCCGCGACACTCTGCGGCTCGAGTCCAAGCTCATGCTCTACGGCAACGACATCTCCGACAAGACGACGGTCCTTGAGGCCGACCTCAAATGGATCGTCAAGCTCCAGAAGGGCGATTTCCTGGGCAAGCCCGTCATCGAAAAACAGCTGGCCGAGGGCCTCAAGAGGAAGCTCGTCGGCTTCGAGCTCATCGACAGGGGCATCGCCCGCCCCCATTACCCGGCTTACGTCGGCGGGCAGAAAGTCTCGGAGGTCTGCTCGGGGACTTTTTCGCCCTTCCTGAAAAAGCCCATCGGTCTGGTCTATCTTCCGATCGGGGCCACGGCCATCGGCACGGAATTCGAAGTCGGCATCAGGGATAAAATGACGAGAGCGAAAGTCATCCCCACGCCTTTCTACAAGAGGGCCGACAAGAAATAAACGGACAGCGCGCGCGGGCCGCGGGCCCGCTGCCTGAGATCAAGGAGGAGGTTTCGATGTATCCCAGCGATTTCTATTACACGAAAGACCATGAATGGATCAAAGTCGAGGGCGACGAGGGTCTGATCGGCATCACGGATTTCGCCCAGCACCAGCTCGGCGACATCATCTTCGTCGAGCTTCCCCAGGTGGGGGCCGAGCTCGCCGCCCATCAATCGATCGGCGTCGTGGAATCGGTGAAGTCGGTCTCCGACGTTTATTCCCCGGTCGCCGGCAAAGTCGTGGCCGTCAACGACGGCCTGGCCCAGACGGCCGACCTTCTCAACAAGGACCCGCACGGCAAGGGCTGGATCGTCCGCCTGAAGATCAAGGACAGGAAAGAGCTCCAGGGCCTGATGAAGGTCTCCGACTATGAGAAATTCCTGGAGGGGCTGGAAGCCTGACTTTCCCTTCCGGAAAAATGACAAGAGGTTGAGTTCATGAGCTATCTCTCTCTCAGCGACAAAGACAAAAAAGAGATGCTGGCCGCTGTCGGCATTCGCTCGACGGAGGAGCTGTTCGGCTGCATCCCGAAGGACGTCCGGCTCAAGAAGGACCTGGACCTGCCCGGCCCGCTTGCGGAAATGGACCTCGTCCGGGCCGTCGAAGAGGTCGGGCGCCGGAATTCCTATTCGCGCTACTTGTCCTTCCTCGGAGGAGGGGCCTACGAGCATTTCATCCCGACGGTCGTCGACTACCTGAGCTCGCGGGGCGAGTTCGTCACCCCCTACACGCCCTACCAGCCCGAGGTCAGCCAAGGAACCCTCCAGGTCATCTTCGAGTTCCAGACGCTCATCTGTCAGCTCACCGGGCTCGATATCGCCAACGACTCCCTTTATGAGGGGGCGACGGGCGCCGCCGAGGCCGTTCTCATGGCCCACCGGGTGACCGGAAGGCCCAAGGTCCTGGTCGCCCGGACGCTCCACCCTCAATACCGGGACGTCATCCGGACCTACATCAAGAACCTGGGGGTCGAGGCCGTCGAGATCCCTAGCGGTCGGGACGGACGGGTCGACGCCGCGGCGCTCTCGAAGCGGATGGACGACCAGGTCTGCGGCGTCGTTTACCAATCGCCGAATTTCTTCGGCATCGTCGAGGACATCAAGGCCCTGTCCGAGATCGCACACGCCCGCAAGGCCATGTCCGTCGCCGTGGTGGCCGAGGCCCTGTCCATGGGGCTGCTGGAGGCCCCGGGGGTTCTCGGGGCCGACATCGTGACCGGCGAGGGCCAATCCTTCGGGATCCCGCTGAGCTTCGGCGGTCCGTATCTCGGCTTCATGGCCTGCCGGAAAGAGTATGTCCGCCAGCTCCCGGGCCGGATCACGGGCCAGACGACGGATGTCGACGGCCTCCGGGGCTTCGTCCTGACCCTGGCCACCCGGGAGCAGCACATCCGTCGGGAGCGGGCCACCTCCAACATCTGCACGAACCAGGCCCTCTGCGCCCTTCGGGCCACGATCTTCCTCGAAAGCCTGGGCAAGGACGGCCTGAGAGAGATCGCCTGGCAGAACGCCCAGAAGGCCGCCCACGCCCTCGACGTGCTCACGGCCCTGCCCGGAGTCCGGAGGAAATTCAGCGGCCCCGTCTTCAACGAGTTCGTCCTCGAGTTCCCCAAGCCCTGGGTCAAGGTCGACGCCGCCCTCCGGGAAAAGGGGATCCTCGGCGGCCTCGGTCTCGAAGGAGTTTATGGCGAGCTCAAGGATTGCGCTCTTGTCAGCGTCACGGAGCTCAAGCGGAAGGACGACATCGACCGGCTCGGCCGGGCCGTCAAGGAGGCGCTGTCATGATCAAGGAGATCCGCGAACCCCTCATCTTCGAGCTCAGCGCCCCCGGCAAGAGGTCCGACCTCCTCCCGTCCCTCGACGTCCCGGAGACAAAGGACCTTCTCCGCGACGTTCCGCTCCGGCGGACGATCGACGGCTTTCCCGAGGTTTCGGAGCCGGAGGTCACCCGGCATTTCACCCGTCTTTCCCAGAAGAACTATTGCGTGGACCTGGGCCTTTATCCGCTCGGGTCCTGCACGATGAAATACAACCCCAAGATCAACGAGAGGCTATCAGGCCTGCCTCCGCTCGCCGCTTCCCATCCCAACGCCCCGGAGGAGCTCGTCCAGGGCAACCTGGAGATCCTCAAGCGGCTTGAGGGCTTCCTTTGCGAGATCGCCGGCATGGACGCCTTCACGCTCCAGCCCGCGGCGGGGGCCCACGGCGAGCTCACGGGGATGATGATCATCCGGGCCGCCCAAGAAGACCGGGGCAACCCGCGGAAATACGTCCTCATCCCGGATTCGGCCCACGGCACGAATCCTTCGTCGGCCCACATCTGCGGGTACACGGTCAAGGAGATCAAGTCGAACGAGGACGGGATGATCGATATCGCCGGCCTCGAGAAGGAGATGACCGAGGACGTGGCCGCGCTCATGGTGACCAACCCCAACACCCTCGGCGTCTTCGAAAGCGACATCCGCCGGATCGCCGGGATCGTCCACGCCAAAGGCGGCCTCATCTACATGGACGGGGCCAACATGAACGCCCTGACCGGGATCGTCCGGCCCGGCGACATGGGGGTCGACGTCATCCACATCAACCTCCACAAGACGTTCTCGACCCCCCACGGCGGCGGCGGGCCCGGGTCCGGCCCCGTCGGCGTCAAGAGGGAGCTCGCGGCCTATCTCCCGGTGCCCGTGATCGAGGAGAAGGGAGGCCGATTTTCGTTCGCCTTCGACCGGCCCAAGACGATCGGCCGCGTCCGCAGCTTCTACGGCAATTTCTCGGTCATCGTTCGGGCCTTTTGCTACATCCTGAGCCTCGGCGCCAAGGGGATCCGGGAAATCGCCGAATACGCCGTGCTCAACGCCAACTACATCCGGAAAAGCCTGGAGGGCGTGTATCACCTGAAATACACGGCCTCCTCCATGCACGAGTGCGTCTTCTCGGACAAGCTCCAGAAGGAGTTCGGCATCACGAACCTGGATATCGCCAAGCGGCTGATCGACCACGGCCTCCACCCGCCGACGATGTCCTTCCCGCTCATCGTCCACGGCGCCCTGATGATCGAGCCGACGGAGACCGAGAGCAAGCGCGACTTGGACCTCTTCATCGAAGCCATGAAATCGATCGCCCGGGAGGCCAAAGAGAACCCGGAGATATTGAGATCGGCTCCCCACGTCACCTATGTCCGGAGGCTGGACGAGGTGGCGGCGGCCAAGAACCCGGTCCTCAGGTGGGAAAAGAAACCCTAGATGTCCGTCCAAGACCTGATCCTCAGCCTGCACAGGTTCTGGGCCGCCCAGGGCTGTTACCTCGCCCAGACCTATGACCTCGAGGTGGGCGCCGGGACCATGACCCCGGACACCTTCTTCCGGGTCCTGGACCGCAGGCCCTGGAAGGTCGGCTACGTCCAGCCCTCGCGGCGCCCGACGGACGGCCGGTACGGGGAGAACCCCAACCGGGTCCAGAAGCATTTCCAGTATCAGGTCATCATGAAGCCCTCGCCGGACGACATCCAGGACATTTATGTCCGGAGCCTCGCGTCGCTGGGGATCGCCCTCGCGGACCACGACCTCCGCTTCGACGAGGACAACTGGGAATCTCCGACCATCGGCGCCTGGGGCGTCGGCTGGCAGGTCCTCCTCGACGGACTGGAGATCACCCAGTTCACTTATTTCCAGCAGTGCGGCGGGATCGAGCTTTCGCCCGTCCCGGTCGAGATCACCTACGGCCTCGAGCGGCTCGAAATGTTCCTCGAGCAAAAAGACGATATCTACGACCTTGATTGGTCGTCCGACGTCACCTACCGCGACCTTCGCCACCGCGAGGAGAGGGAGTTCTCCGAGTATAATTTCAACGCCGCCGACGTCGACATGCTCCGTCGCGCCTTCCAGGCCTCGGCGAAGGAGGCGGCCCGCCTGATCGAAAAAGGGCTGTTTCTCCCGGCCTACGACATGTGCCTGAAGTGCTCGCACAATTTCAACCTCCTCGACTCGAGGCGGGCGATCAGCGTCACCGAGCGGGTCAAGATGATCGCCGAGATCCGGGCCCTCGTGAACGGGATCGCCCGGAGGTTCACCGCCGGGAAGGAGGAGGCCTGATGGAATTCCTCCTGGAGCTGCTGACCGAAGAGCTCCCTGCCTCCCATATCCGGACGGCCCTGGAACAGCTCGGAGAAAGATTCCGGCAGGAGCTCGAAGCGGCCCGGGTCGGAGTCGCCGGCCTCAAGACCCTGGCCACCCCCCGGCGCCTCGTCGTCGTCGGCGATTTCGCCGCCGGGCAGGAAGACCGCGAGGCCGTTGTGACCGGCCCGCCCAAGTCCGTGGGCATCGGGCCCGACGGCGCCTTCACCCGGGCGGCCAGGGGCTTCGCCAGGTCCCAGGGGATCCCGGAGAGTGCCCTCGAAGTGGTCAGGACCCCCAAGGGTGAATACCTCGGTTTCAAGAAGAAATCGACGGGAAGGCCGACGCGGGAGATCCTGGCCGAAGCCGTGCCCCGGATCCTCGGCTCGCTCGCCTTTCCCAAAATGATGCGCTGGGGGGCGAGCCCGTTCCGTTTCTCGCGTCCCATCCATAACCTCCTCTGCCTCTTCGACGGGAACCCCCTGGACCTCGTCTTCGAGGGCTTCAAGGCCGTCGATTCGACCGTCGGACACAGGATCCTTTCGCCGCAGAAGTTCAGGGTCGGCAGCTTCGCCGAATACAAAGCTCTGCTCGCCGCGAACCAGGTCATCGTGGACCCCGCGGAGCGGAGAGCGATCATCGTGGCCCAGATCGAGGAAAAGCTGGCCCCCCTCAAGGCCAGTGCCTACCCGGACCCGGACTTGCTCGAAGAGCTGACCGTCAACGTCGAGCACCCGCTCGTCGTTTTCGGCGCTTTCCCCGAGCGCTTCTTGAGCCTGCCCATGGAAGTCCTGTCCACGGCCATGAGGAAGCACCAGAAATTCTTCTCCGTCCTCAAAGACAAAAAGCAGCTCCCTTATTTCCTGGGAGTCGCCGACGCCAGGGAAGACGCCAAGGGCCTCATCCGGAGCGGGAACGAGCGCGTCCTCAAGGCCAGGCTCGAGGACGCCCGGTTCTTCTGGGGCGAGGACCGCAAGGTCTCCCTGGCCGATCGGGCCGCGGGACTGCGGAGCGTCGTCTTCCAGGAAAAGCTGGGCAGCTACGAGGACAAGGCCCAGAGGCTCAGGAAGATCGCCTCCTACCTTTGCGATAAGCTCGAGGCGGCCAAGGTCAAAAAGGACGTCGCGGAAGCGGCCGGGCTGTGCAAGGCCGACCTCCTGACGGAAATGGTCAAGGAATTCCCGGACCTGCAAGGAAAGATGGGCGGCCTCTATGCCCGCGAGGAGGGTTATCCCGCCGCGGTCCACCAGGCGATCTACGAGCATTACCAGCCGGCGGGCCTGGAGGATGATTCACCGTCGTCCCTCTCGGGAGCCGTCCTCTCCATCGCCGACAAGCTGGACTCCATTGTCGGGGTCGTCGGGGGGGGGGTCGAGGTCAGCGGGTCGAGCGACCCGTTCGGCCTCCGCCGAAACGCCCACGGCGTCTGTAAAGTCATCCTCGACAAGGAGTTCCGGTTCCCCTTTCCTCTCCTCATCGACAAGGTCCTGACCGTTTATGGCGACAGGCTCACGGTGAAACGGGACTCCGTCAAACGATACGTTCTCGAATTCTTCACCGGCCGGCTCCGTTTCATCCTGGAAAAGCAGGGCTTCCGCTACGACCTCGTCGGGGCGGCCCTGGGGCCGGGGATCGACCAGATCCAGGACGTCCTCCTGCGGGTCCGGGCGCTTGATTCCCTCAAGGCCAGCCCGCAGTTCGAGCCCTTCATCCTCATGGCCAAGAGGACCAACAACATCCTCCGGGACCAGCCCGCCGCGAAGCTCAATCCCGAGCTGTTCGTCGAGAAAGAGGAACGTGACCTCTTCTCGGCCTTCTCCATCATCGAGCATAACGCTTCTCGGATGATCGCCTGCGGGGACTTCGTCCGCGCCCAGGGCATCATCTTCAAGCTCCAGCCCGTCCTCAACGCGTTCTTCGACCGCGTCCTCGTCATGGCGGAAGAGAAGAAGCTGAGGCAGAACCGACTCGGCCTGCTCCAGGCCATCAACCGGATGCTCTCAGGAATGGCCGACTATTCGCAGGTGGTCGTGGAAGGGGAGAGGCCGGCGAAGCAGGGCGCTCCGCGCTAGATGCTGAACTCGCTGGCCTTGCCGGTGCCCTCGCCGTTCGTCGGCTCGCTGAACTTCTGTTCGAGGGCGATGATCTTCACCAGGTTGCCGGGATAGTTCTGACCTTTCTCTTCACCGTAGGGGTTGAACTGGACGCCGGCCTGGTACTTGTAGCTCTTGCCCGGGTTGAAGGACGACCACCGGACCCGCCCTCTCAGGTTCAGGGGGATCCTTTCTCCCGGGATGGAGATCTGGAGAGCAACCCTGGACTTGAACTTCAGGGGCTTCTGAGTCAGGAAACGGACGCCGCCGCGGCTGATGTCGAGGACGGGGCAGAATTCCTCGTCAAACCCGACCTGGGTCGACAGGAACCTTTCCTTCCGGTAGGAGATCGTGGCCCCGGGGATTTTGAAACGCTGGCACAACCGCCTTTCGATCCCCTTGTCTGCCATGATCAGCCTCCCTTCTTAGGCCTCGTCGTCTATCCGTGAGCAGGGCCTCAGGGCCGGATTCCCAAAAATCCTTCTGATGCAGGATATATTAAGAAAGCGGGAAAAGTCAAAGATTTTTCTTTTCGAGGCCTGCGGCCGGGACGCTCATCGGCGCAGGATCGCGCCTCGGACAGGGTCCAGTCGGACGTCCGCCCGGGCGCCCGAGAGCGTGCCGTCTCCCGCCGCCCGATCGAAGGAGAATGACAGGCTGGTGACCTTCTGATAGGTCGGGGCCAAAGGCGCCGGAGGTTTCTTGGAGAGCAGGTCCTTCAGCGTCTTGTAGGTCAGGGCGAGGGCGTCCAGGATGGAGACGCTGTTCGCCATGGGGTCCGTCTTGGGGGGCGGAAGGTAGGGCTTGGTGCCGGGCAGGGAGGGCCCTGGAATCGGAATATTGATGGGAGGCATTCTGACGGCGAGCTTCCGGCTGGTCATGACGAGCTTGCCGCCGACATAGAGAGAAAGGTCGCCCTCGAGGTTCGACTGAACGGGGGGGGGCGTCCGGGCCTTGGAACCGTCTTCGACGGGGGGAAGCGCGGCCGGCAGGGGCCCGAGGCGAGCGATGGAGGAGACGATGACTTCGATCCTGATGGGCTTCCTCAAAACGAGAGCTCCGGACTTGAGGTCCAGGGTGAACTCGTAGGTCCCGGAGCGGTCGAACAAGTCCTCGACCGGGACGGTCACGATGTGAAAACCCCTCGGCCAGAACCCGCCCTCGAGGGCATAGGGTCCCAGGGAGATCTTGTAGTAGGCGTCATTCAGGAGGTCGAGCCCGATCTCGATCCCGGCCGGCAGGGTCGCCCCCGCGCTCCCGGGACGGAGAAGGAAGCTCATCCCCGAGACGAGCGGATAGTTTGACTTCCAGCGCATCCAGAAGTCCAGGAAATCCCGGTGGGTGGAATCATCCAGGAACCCGAACTCGGGGTCGTTATCCTTGTATTTCTCATAATAATCCGAGATCAGGTCCTGCTCCTCCGCCGTCCTCCCGAGCTTGCGGGCGAGGTAGGGGAGGAGCGCTTCAGCGGTCTGCCGGTCTCCGGACTCCATGCCCCCAGCCTGTCCGGCGAGGAGGCTCATGGCCTTCAGATAATCGGGGCGGGGACCGAGACAGGAGAGGAGCTCGGCCTTCCAGTCGGCCGCCCAGGCCAGACCGAGGGCCAGGAAAAAAAGGCCGGCGACGGAGATCCTTCTAATCATGATAGGTGAATTCGACGTGGGCCTCGAGGAAATCCCCAGGGAAATCGGCCGGCAGGGCCGGGAACGGCAGGCTGACCCGGATGGCTTTCACGGCCGCCCGCTCCAGGGCGTCGAGAGCGGTTCCCTCGACGATCTCCAGGGAGGAGAGGTCACCGCTCTTGCTGATGATCAGGATGATCCTCACCTGGGTCCGGTCAGGCAGATTCCCGACGGACGGAAGGTCCCAGTTCCTCACGATGAGCTCCAGGACTTTTTGGGCCCAGGGCGTGAGATCATAGCCTTTGAGCGGGATGGACATGGTGGCCCTTTGGCCGGAGCCCATCCCTCTTCCTCCTCTTCCCGTCCCGACGGACCCATAGCGGCCGCCGCCTCCCTCCCCGACAGGCCCCGGGAGGTAGCTGAAGAAGTCGGTTACGGTACCCTTGGCGGCCGGGGCGGCCGGACCGGGCTTCGAGCCCGGCGGGGAGAGAACGATCTTGAGCTCCGATTCCTGGCCGGTCTTGAGCCGTGACGCCAGGGACTCCTGAAATTTGGACGACAGGGCCGGAACGGCGGAGCTGGACGCTCCGGAAGGCCTGGGGCCGGCCGGGCCTGGGGCTGCCGCCGCCCTTTCCACGCTTCGGGCCCGGCGGCGGGGGGGAGGCGTGGTCCCGCCTTCAGGCCCGGGGCCACCTCCGGGCGGGGCTCCCTTGGCCGGAGCTCCCTGTCCAAGGGAGCCGACGATTTTGGGCAAGGAAGATGTCAGGGGAAGCCCGATGACGACATTCCGGACGGTGGGCCCGACTTTGAGGATCTTGATGGGGAACCGGGCATGATAAAGACCGTAGACGAGGAAAATATGAAAGACGACGGAGATGACGAGCGGGATAAGCTTTCCGGAACAGCTCCGGCCGTTCACTTTCGGAATCTGGATGCAGTCTTCAAACACAGCGCGCCGTCCTGACAGGCTATTATATTATAATCCCCCGCGACAAGGGATGGTTACATTCGACTATATAAAATTGCCTCATATGGGCCAGATAATTCAATCACTTACGTGAGATCTACGGCCAATCTGGCTTTAAGTCCCTTTCAGCCATTTTCAGCCGTTTTTAGCTTCCAACTGGACAAAAACTCGACAGCAAGCCGGCACCAGTATCCGCCTGGATTTCAGCCAGGGCGATTGTGGGCGCAATGTGTGATGCGGCGGTGACGTGGCGATCGGGTCGAGGCCTTGCGATTCGCCGATAAGTTGCACTGGGAATCCGGAAAACGCTCACGAACGCGAGTTTTGCGCCTCGTGGGTTTCTCCCTTGTTCGGCCTACGGACGTCCATGCTGAAACCGTAGCCCGCGACGGCGGCTCTTTCTACTCCGTCGCGGACCGCAGGATCCGCACCGGTCCCAGAAGTCCTGATGGCAACAACGGCGAGTCGGCCCGATAGAACGGCTGCGTTGTGTAGGTGAACTTTTTCGCCGCGCCGGGCTGCTGGTCGCCGATCAGCCGGTTCACCCACAGGTTCGTCACCTTGACCTGCAATTCGTTCGGGCCCGGTTTCATCGCCTCGGTCACCTCGACCCGGAAAGGCGCTTTCCAGACGATGCCCAGCGGCCGGCCGTTGACCGACACCTCGGCCAGGTTTTTCACGTCGCCGAGATCAAGCCACAGCCGCGCGCCGAACTTCATCCAGTCGGCCGGCGCCTGGAACGTCGTGGTGTAGGTTCCCGAGCCGGAGAAGTACCTGACACCCGGATCGGCGCTTTCGCTCCATGAGGTCAGCGCGTCGAGCGTGATCTGCGGGGGAGCCCCGCGCTCGGCCTGGAAACGGACCGTCCACGGACCCTCCACCGTGCCGAGCGGCGTTTCGATCTCCCGCGGCAGCGCCCTCGCCTGCATCGTGGCCGGCTTGAGGAACACAACGAAGACCGCGTCATAAGGATCGAGGCGCAGCGGCACGGTCGTGCGCCCGTTCGCGATCAGGTAAGGGGCCGGCTCCACCTCGCCGGTGTCAGCGTGCCAAAGCTCCACATCCTTCCCCTGGACCCGGAAGCTCGCTTCCAGGGTCTCCACCCGTTTGTTGCGGTTGTCGACCCAAAAGACGTCGCCGTCGGCCAGCTTGCGGTGCACGAACAGGAGGTGCGTGTCCACCCGCGGCTTGGTGTATTCGAAGTCAGGTTCCATCCGCAGGGCGGCCAACGCCTGTCCGATCGTCTGCCCGGCATAGACCTTGCCCTGGCCGTAAACGCGTTCTCCCTCTCCCGAACCCCAGAGCTGATCGGCGATGGAACGGAACTCCGCCTGATTGTCGCTCAGGCTCGGAGTGTCGGTGGGTTTGGGACCTACGACAACGGCGCCCGCGCTCACAAGTTCGCGGATCCTGCGCAGGACGGGGAGGGTCATGCGCAGGCTGTTGGCATCGAGGGCCAGCACGGCGTAGCTCATGCCGCTCGGCGTCGTGATCCGTCCGCCTTCCGCGGACAGGCGGTGCAGGATCGCATCGGCGTTGACGAAGTCGAAATCGTATCCGGCGGGGATGTCCGGGGGCTTCGCTCCAAAGAGGGCCGTGATGTTGGAGTCCTCGCCGTAGAAGTAGAGCACGTCGGCGACGAACTTTCCCTGTTGGAGCATGTAGGAGCTGCGGGCCAGATAGGTGGTCCAGGGCCTGGCCAGCTCGGCCCAGGTCTCGTGCCTCGTGAACCACTGGCCGAACGGCCCGAGCGAGAGGCCCGGGACTTTGTCCGAGACCGGCTGATGAACCGATGTGTGGATCACGAAGCGGTTCAGTCCCATCGCCAGCTCCGTGTCCGCGGTCGGTTTCAGCGTCTCGGGCGACCAACTCCATGCGCCCCGTTCGCCGCCGTAGGCCGTCAGGGATTCCGCGGCCACGAGATTCTGGCCGTAGATGTGGGCCACGGAAGCCGACTCGCGGATGTCGACGCCGTACCCGGGCGGCTCGGCGCTGGGGGTGTCCGGCGTCCACAGCGCGCTCATGGGGATCTCGGCGTTCCGCTTCACTTCCATCCCGTCTCCGATGAAAGCCCGTCCGGATTCGTGCGATTCGGTATAGCGGCCCATCCCAAGTTTGTGTAAGGAGGCGGAGATCTGATCGTAGTGATATTCCGTCGTCAGGTCGCCGATCGTCTTGCGGAGGTCCCAGAGAAACCGGTCGCTCGATTCCGCGCTCTCCACCACGCGACCCGTAAGGACCGGGAGCCAGGGATGCGGGTCATAGCCGCGGCGCTTCGTGAATTCCTCGATCATATCCTCGGTCCAGTTCTGGACACCGGCTTCCCAGCTGTCCGTGATCATATATTGCAAGCCGCGCCGGCCCATCAGGGCGCCCAGCATGTCCTTGTACCGGCCCAGATAGTTGTCGAGATAGGCCTCGACATGGCCGCGGTTGAGCTTATCCACCTCCAAACCGGTCGCTTCGGGCGAAGCCGGGGCGTTGCGGGCGCCGGTTAGCGAATAGCCCAGTCGCAAGACGATCCAGCGGCCGGCCGGCGGCGTCCAGTCCAGCCTGCCGTCCGGGCGCATTTTCGAGGTCAAGTCGACGACGTCGGCTTTGCGCACGGCGTCCTGGATCGGAAGGGGAGGCGTCGCGAGGCTGTCAAGGTTGGTCGCCGCCGAAAAAGCCGCCTTCTCCTCGAACCTGTTCACTCGCGCTCCGGTGTGCAGAACGATCTCGGCGATCTGCGTCCCAGCCGGGGCCGCGGGCGTGCCGCCGCCCGATCCACCCCGGCCGGCCGCCGGGGGCTGCGGCGTCTTGAACGTCAAGCGGAAATATTTGGCCGTGACGGCGGGAAACGCAATGGTTCGTTGAGCCGATCCGCCGCCGGGAATTGTTTCGATCGTTCGAAATTGCCGGCCGTCGTCGCCGGCTTCCAATGCCTGGACGCTTTCGCCCCTGCTCCCGTTGCTTCTCCTCCCAGTGCTAGCCACGATGCTGAGACCCCGAATGGCCTGAGGCTTTTCGAACTCGAACTGGATCCAGGCCTTCTGGTCGACGGGGGCAGCCGACAGAGTGATAGTTTTCGCCAGGTCGCCGTCGGTCAGTCCGGCCAGGTCGAATTGACCGCCGCTCGACGACACTTTCGGTTGCAACTCGGCCATCGAAAGGTCGCCGTCCGGCAGGCGATAAGCGACAACCGCGCTGTCGCCATAGTATTCAGGAGGGGGCGCGGATGTCCCGCCCTCGGATCCTCCGCGCCCGATGTTCTGAAATGGTCCGGTCGTGGATGGAGGCTTAGGCAGAACGCCTTTGAACGGCCGCCCGCCTTCCAGACGGGTCTCGCTCCAGACCAGCTTCTTCATGGCCTGGGCGAGCGGCACCCAGGGGCCTCCGGTCTCGCTCCATCCGGGAGATCCCGCGATGGCCATCTCCAGACCCAATTGGTCGGCCAGGGTCGCGGCGTATTTGAACGCGTCCTTCCACGCCGGCGTCATGTAGATCAGCCGTTTCTCGACGACCTGCGGCGTATTGAGCGCGGCGTCGAAGTTCTGGAAACCGCCGATACCGGCGCGCTTCATCCATTCCAGATCGGCCTTGATCCCGTCCCTGGTGATGTTGCCGTTCATCCAGTGCCACCAAACGCGCGGTTTGGCGCTATCCGGCGGGTTCTTGAAGCCGCGCTCGAGAGCATCGCCGGAGTTCTGGGCTCCCGCGGCCCATGCTCCCAGCAGAGTCATGACAACGGCGAGCCAGCCAATCCGCTTTGTTTTATTCCTCGTCCTCATCGGCGTGTCTCCTTTCGCCACGGGTTCCTTCCAGCCCCGTTTGATCATGGGGCTGTGCCGGCATGGCGTTTTGGCCATTGGGCAGGGTTCGGAAGAAGTTCCTAAGTTATGATATTTCCAGCCGAGGAGCGATGTCAATGACGAGCGGATTCCCGTCCCTGAAGCGCCTTCATGATGAGGGTCGTCGCCTCCTTCGAGTTCGCATTGTATCGATTGACATCGATCCGAGACCGAGGCTATCATCGCCTGTGTGATGAGAAGCATTGTTTCGGAGCCCATGATGCTCGGCGTATGTGCGGCGTCAAATCGCAATTTCTTATCCCCAACTCGTAGGGAAGGACGGCCATGAAAAGAACCCTCGTCCCCCGACACGTTCAATATCCCCACCGGGATCCGGGCCGCCATGCCCCTCGCTTTTTGGGACAACCGCATGGCCTGCGTCGTGACCGGAGAGATCTTCGGCGAACCCGACGGCTACGTTTTCATCTTTCACGAGTTCGTGCATTGCGCCCAGTGGGATTGCTGCGAACAAAAGCTCAAAGAGGGATTGTCGATCTATCGGGAGGCGATGAAGAACAAGGATTATATGTGGGAGCTCCAATACCCGTTTCCTTATTCGAACCCGGCCTTCATCATGTCCTATCTCGCGCTCTTCAAGTCCTGGGACGGGAATGAGGCCGCGGCGGCCGACTCCCTGGGGGCGACTTTAAACAAGGCGCTCTCGCCGGCGGAGTGGGAGTACCTCATCTGGCAGGAATGGAAAGATGGCCTGGCCAGGTATCTGGAGAATCGGATGCGCGAGGTCATCGGCCTGCCCGAAAACAGGGGTGGCGAAAACCCGCCTTTCAATCGCGTCACGTTCTATCGCGGCGGGGATAAGCTCATCGGCTTCCTCGAGCGGCGCCGGCCGGGGATCGTCAACGACGGCGGCCGGGGCCTCGGCCTTGCCAGGACCGGGGGTCCACTTCCGCCGTACTCGCCCGTGGATATAAGCCACGGGCGAGTGGCGAGCCGAAGGCTCGTCCCTTGACCTGGAGGAGCTCTACCGGGGGATCAGCGCCGCGAAAAAGGAAATTCCTTTATGCACCGACGGACGATCTGAGATTGTCATGAAACCTTTTCGTTGAAAGAAGGAGAGAGTGATCATGGTCCATGAAACAACGCAATTCGCGGTCGGATGGGGAACGCTCTCGCTGATCAATGCAGGACTCGCCCAAAGCAAAGGACGCGGAGGCCTACTCTGGTGGCTGCTGTCGCTTCTCCTCGGGCCAGTGGCAACCTTGATCATCGTCCTCCTGCCCAAAGTCGTTGCCAAGCAGAATTGATTTTTTTTAATCTGTCGCCAGATCCGGAGCCTCACCCATAAACGGATCCAGCATATTCGTCGTTGCCGCCTACAGGGATTCTTGACATCGCCAAGTCGCCGGAAGTATTCTCCCGACGTGAATAGGAAAGAAGATTCAACGTCCGGCACAGCGGATCGCTACGTTGCAGAAATGCGAATACCCGATACCCTGATCTCGGTTCAATGAAACCACTGTACCGCCGGATGCTCCGGGGGATGAAGGCGAAGGAGGAACAACCGGCGCCGAACGCGGCTGCGGGAGCCGTCTGGTTCCTCTATATCCTCGGATGCAGCGACGGGTCCTTCTACACCGGGGTGACCACCGATATTGACCGCCAGCTCCGGGGGCACCAGGAGGGCAAGGCCTCTCGCTACACCCGGACCCGGCGCCCTGTCGTTCTGGCTTACCAGGAGAAGTGCGGCACACGTTCCGAGGCCCTGGCGCGGGAGTGCGCGGTCAAGTCCCTGAGCCGGCGGCTCAAGGAAGGACTCATCTCGGGGGGGAAATCCGATCATAGGCGACCAGCATCTTGAGGTCATTCTCCTGCCATGCCGGGAATTTGCCGTCCCCAGATACAGCGTTTCTGACTGATCAGCCAAGTCCGTGACGTGCCCATTTTCGGCAAACGATCATCTCTTTTTCCTCATTATCCCATCCGGCGGGGGATAGTTTCGCGGGGGATGGCGATGGCCAGGACGAACAGGAAGCCGAGGATGTTCAGCACGGCCAGGCGGCCGAGGAGCTTGGGGATGCCCAGGAGCGGGATCACGAACGCTGAGGCCAGGACGACGCTGAGAAACGACCCGAGAAGGTCCACCCCGTAGCCCGTTCCCGGGTGGGGGCTTTCCCTGAGGTAAAGCCAGTTGGCGGCGACAAAGAGGTAACCGGCCAGGACGCCGAAAGTGAGGAGGAATAAAAAGGGGAGGATCTCGGGCCCCCGTCTTTCGGTCATTTTCAAGCCTAGAACAAGGAGCCCGGCGGATCCCGCCTGGACAGCGGCCAGGTCCATCGTGGCGGGCCGTTTCCTCTGCCGGCCCGCGAGGGAGCCGGCGAAGAGCCCGGCCATGAAGGCTGAAAGGAGCAGCGAGATCTTCCCGTAGACGTAGCCGTAAAAGGCCTGGAAGGCGATGAGGACGGCCATTTCGACGAGGATCGACGAGAACCCCGCGAGGGCCACGGGGACGAGAAAGCGGACCGGCGAGCACCTCCTCTTCCAGGCCATCAGGGCCAGGGCCAGCCCCGCGAGGACAAGAGGAAAGTCCAGGAGCCAGAACGCGGGGACCCGGGCGAAGAACCTGAGCGCGGCAGATTCGATGCCCTTGAACTGGGTGGCCCACAGGACGGAATGAAAATAGTAGCTCACCGGGACGAGGTCCCGGTCGACAAGTCCGGGCCGGGCCCGGATCTTCCCGCTGAGATAGTCGACTCGGAGCGGCGCCAGCCGGGCCGGGAGCATCTCCGGGCTGACGAACCGGTTGTGAATGCCGAGGCGTTCCATGGCCGCGATGAGCCTTCCCGGGTCGATCGAGAGGGGGGAGGCGGAAGCCAGGAAAACGTTGTTCTCGCCGGGCACCACCTGGACTTCGGGAAAGACGGCTCTCAGGGTGGTGTCGAGAGTCTGCAGGAACCGCTCGAGGTCCGTGCTGATATAGTTTTCGGCCGAGGGGACGACGAAGCTCAGAACGCCGTCCGGGCTAAGTTTTTTCCTGACCTCGGCGAAAAACTCCAGGGTGTAAAAACGGTTGATCTGGGCCGTGGCCGGCTCCGGCACGCTGAGGAGGACGGCATCGTACGTCTTTGACGTCCGCCCCAGGAAGGCCCGCCCGTCCTCGAAGATCAACCGGACCCGGGGGTTTCTTAGGGCCGCCAGCCCGGGAGGCGGCAGGTACCTTTCGGCCAGCCGGATGATGGCCGGGTCGATCTCGACGTACTCCAGCCTTGTTCCGGGATACTTGAGACACTCGGCGCAGCCCCCGCTGACGCCGCCTCCGATGAGAAGAATGTCCTTCATAGCTTCTCTCTGGAGGAGGGCGAAATGGACCGACTCTTCGGCGGCCTCCGTATTCGGGTAAGAAAAGACCCGCATCCCGTTGCTATAGAGGGAGTATTGGTCCCCTGTCTTCAGGACCTGGAGCTTTCCATAGGGCGTGTCCTCCGCTTGTACGAGGTCGAACGGCTTCCAGGCGGACTGAAGCGCGGGGAAGTCGGCTGCGGCGAACAGCGCGGCGGCGACTGCGGTGGCGAGGAAGAGCAGCCAGGCCTTGGGCCGCCGCAGGCCCATAAAGATCATAAATCCTACCGCGGCCGAAACGAGGGCGGCCCCTTGCCAATTCGAGAAGCGGGGGATGATGAGGAGATAAACGGCCAGGCCGGCGGCCGCCGCCCCCAATGATTCGAGAAGATAGACCCTCGGCGCATCGCCATGGAGAAGGGCCGCGTTGAGGACGAAGGCGACCCCCAAGGGAAAGCTGACGAACATGGACAGGCCCAGGGAAAAGAGGAAGGCGGGGACGAGGCCCGTGAGCTCGCCGGGCAGGCTCCCCAGCAGGCGATGAGAGAACCTCAGGAGGACGAGGCACGAAAAATAGAGGCCGATCGTCGCCGTGTAGAATCCGGGAAGATGGTCCGGCCGGAGGCGGAGTCTCGGACCAACCAGGCTTCCGATCCCGCCCCAGAGAAGCCAGGCCCCGAGGACGAAACCGAAGGTCAGCTCGTTGCCGGAGAAATGGACGGCGAACTCCCGGAGAAGGAAGATTTGGAAGGCCGTGGCCAGAAAGCCGAGGAGAAAGGCGGGCAGCCGGGCCCTCAGGCCCAGATCCCCGGCACGGGCGTTCCGCAAAACTCGCACTTTCCCCCCTTGAGCCGGATCGCAGTGACCGTGAAGCCCGTCCTTTGGATGATCGTCTTCTTACAGTTCGGGCAATACGTGTTTTCGCCGGGATGCCCGGGCACGTTTCCGACGTAGACGAACTGCAGCCCTTCTCCAAGGGCCGTGTCCCGGGCCATTTCCAGGGTCGAAACAGGCGTGGGCGGCAGGTTCTTGAGAAGATAGAGGGGCTGGAACCTGGAAAAGTGGAGGGGGACCCGGTCCCCGGCCTCGTTCTTGACCCAACGGGCCATCTCCCGGATGTCGGCCGGCGAATCGTTGAGCGTCGGGATCACGAGATAGACGATCTCAAGCCAGACTTTGCTCTTCGCCACGGACCGGATGGTCTCGAGCACGGTCTTGAGCTCGCCCCGGACGTAGTTCGTGTAAAAATCCTGCGAATATGCCTTCAGGTCGACCTTGATGGCATCGACGACGCCGATGAGGTCCTTGAGCGGCTCCGGCTTGATGTGCCCTCCGGTCACGACGGCGCTCCGCACGCCCTGCCTCCGGGCCTCCACGGCCGTGTCGTACATGTATTCGAAGAAGACGACGGGCTCCGTGTAGGTGTAAGCGATGGAGGGACAATCGTATTTTTCGGCTTGGGCGGGGATGACCCTGGGCGGAAGGTCGACATTCTCGACCTGCTCGGGCCGGACCTGGGAGATCTCCCAGTTCTGGCAGAACTTGCAGTTCATGTTGCACCCTGCGGTGGCCAGGGAGAGGGCCTTCGTTCCCGGCAGGAAGTGGAAGAAGGGCTTTTTCTCGATCGGGTCGACATTGAGGCTGCAGGCCTTGCCGTAGACCAGGGTGTAGTAGGTCCCGCCCTGGTTTTCCCGGACGCCGCAGTAGCCGCGCTCCTTGTCGCCGAGACGGCAGGCCCGGGGACAGAGCTCGCACTCGATCTCGCGGTCCGGGAGCCTCTTGTAATAGCGGGCCTCGACGTGCGAGAGGCCGCCCTTTTCCCCGAAGGCCGAAAGCCGGGAGCAGAGAGACGGCAGACCCGTCCCGATGACCAGTCCCGCCCCGGCCGCGCTCCTGAAAAAATCACGGCGCTTCATGGGACCGTTTCCTCGATCGTTTCGATCTCGCCAAGGTCGGCCCGGCCCAGGCCCATTTTTTCCGCGGTGAGCAGATAGGTGGGCTCGCGGCCCTCCTCGGCGAGCGAGGGGAGGCCCTTGGCGGCCCGGAATCGTTCAATGAGGCCCCAGCCGACGCGGTCGGCCGCCACCGGGTCGAGGCTGAAGACGAAGCCGCCGTACCGCTCCGCCCACTGGGGATGGAACGACGGCCCCCGGTGATACTGGACGACGAGGCAATCCAAGACGGAGAGCCTGTGTTTGCCCTTGACCGGAGGCGAATCGAAGACCTCGGGGACAAAGGGATTGCAGTGGAAATCGTGGTACTTGTTGGGATTGTGGATGGCGCCGAAGTAGTTCTTCATCCCGGCCGTGACCCCGGCCAGGCCGTGGTCCTTGAGGATGGCCAGGCTGACGGAGGCCGTCACGAGATCCGTTTGGATCTTCGAAAAGAGGCTGCCGATGTTGAGGTGGGAGACGAGCTCCCCGCCGTAACCGGCTCCGTCCGCGTCCGTTCCGAACACCTGGAACCCGCCCGCGCCTGCGGCAAGTTTGTAGCCGGCGTCACGGAGCTCGCGGTTCGTCCTGTCCCAGACGATGATATTTTTTTCCGGCAGGCCGTTGCGCGAGATCCAGCCGGCCAGAGCGAGGGAGATCTCGGGACGGGTGCTGATCGCCCGGCCGCCGATGGTGTTAACTTTGATCCCGACCCGGTCCTCCGGCCGGAAGACCGAGAGGACGGCGCTCCTCTCTTCACGTTCCCCCGTCAGGAGCCCGAATCCCCTGGAAAACATCTTGAGGATCCTGGCCTGGTCTGCCGGGCTGCCCGGATCCGTGAGGCCACGCGACCGGACGATGACGACTCGGGATCTGGCCATGGCAAATCCATGATGACCGCTTTTTCCGGGGTTGTCAACAAACCCCAACTCAGAGAAAAGATGGGGCCTGGCCCGGTGCATTCCTTATCAGGACTTCGGGGATGGCCTCCACTCCAGATCGCGGTTTTTTACGCCATTCCCCTCAGCCCCATCTCCATGCCTCCCCCCGCCTCTTGAGTTAGGCGGCCCGAGCTTGCCAAGTCCACTTCGGTCGTCTATAGTAGTTTCGTGAAAACGCGCGGAGGGTTCAGCATGAACGCGATCCGGTGGGAGAGATTCGCGGCAATCCTGACTGTCCTTTTGGCGATGACGATCTTGTCCACGGCGTCGGCGCCGGCCCAGGACAGGAAGCCCAATCCGGCCCTGGCGGCCCTGGTTCCGCAAGCCGAAGCCTGGAAACCAGCCGAAGCGCCGCAGAGCTTTTTCCCCGAAAGCCTCTATGAGTACATCGACGGGGCCGCCGAGAGCTATCTGAGCTATGACTTCAAGGAGCTTCTCGTCGTCCAGCTCAAGAAGGAGGGGACGGAGGCCACCCTGACCGTCGAGATCTACGACATGTCGGGTTCGCGTAACGCATTCGGCATTTTCAGCGCTGAGCGGTACCCTGAGAACAAGCCCGTTCCGGTCGGGGACCTCGGGTACCTCGAAGGCGAGGCGTTGAATTTCCTGGCCGGCCGCTACTATGTGAAGCTTCTCAGCTTCGGCCTGGGAGAAGGGACCGCCTCGGCCCTGACCGATTACGGCCAGAGGATCGCTGCCGCCGTCCCGGAAAAAGGCGGCCTCCCGCCCGTTCTTCGGGTTTTCCCGCCCGAGGGGCTGGTCGTCCGGAGCGAAAAGTTCGTCAAGAAGAATTTCTTGGGCTACGAATTCCTCCACGACGGCTTCCTGGCCACCTACAAGATTGATGGCCAGGAGATCGATTGCTTCGTGGCCGCGTCGGACTCGGAAAAGGAAGCCGAAGCCGCACTTGGCCGGCTCCTGGACTTTTTCGCTAAGGACAAGCAGGTGCCGGAAAAGATGTCCCTGGGTTATCGTGTCAAGAACCGCTATTCCCAGCTCACGTATATCGGCCATGTCAGGAATGTCCTCTGCGGCGTCCTGCGGGTTCCCGACGGCCTGGGATCGGCTGCAGAAAAACTGCTCGGGGCGCTGACGGATTCGCTGGCCAAGATTCCGGCCGCCAAGGGCTGAGACCCTGCGGACCGCATCTTTTGAGCGGGAGAGACGCCCGATAAAAGGCTCGGCCGGTGGACGACAATAAATATTTCCGCTTCTCGGTCGGCCTGATCGTCATCTTCGTTCTGGGGATTGTCCTCAAGGAGGTCCGGGAAGTCATCTATCCGTTTATTCTCGCCATTTTCATCTCTTACGTCGTCGATCCGATCATCGCTTTTCTCCTGCGACTCAAGATCCCCAAAGCGGCGGCCGCCGCCATCATCCTCCTCGGGGCTTTCGTCGTCCTTTCGCTCATCGGCATCGTCGTCTATTCGAGCGGGAAAACCCTGGCCGCGGAGCTTCCCCGGTTTGAGCAGAGACTGACCGACCTCACCGGCTGGCTCGAAAAAGGGGTCGGCGGACTTCCTCTTAAAGACCAGGTCGCTTCTTATGTCGGAAAGGTCAACCTCCAGCGTGCAGCCTCCTATGTGCTGCGGGCCCTGGGCCCCGTCCTCGGGCTCTTCGGCAAGCTCTTAATCCTCTTCCTGTTCCTGGCCGTCATCGTCTTCGGCAGGGGCAGGGTCACGGCCAAGGTCCGGAAATTCCTGAGCCCGCAGAGGGCGGCCCAGGTCATTGGGGCGCTCGACAAGATCAACTCCCAGGTCCGGAACTACCTCGTGATCAAGACCGTCATGAGCCTCATCAATGGGCTCATCGTCTGGATCGTCCTCGCGCTCTTCGGCGTGGATTTCGCGCTCCTCTTCGGCTTCCTGGCTTTCCTTCTGAATTACATCCCGAACATCGGCTCCCTGGTCGCCACGGTGCTCCGGGTGGGTTTCGCCCTGTTCCAGTTCGGGACGATCTGGACGCCGCTCTGGATCCTCGTCATCACCGTCGGAACGGACCAGGTCTTAGGGAACCTGGTCGAGCCCCGGATGATGGGTAAGGGGTTGGGCCTGAGTCCTCTCGTCCTCATTTTTTCTTTGGTTTTTTGGGGCTGGCTCTGGGGGATCCCCGGGATGATCATGGCGGTCCCGCTCGTCGCGGTTATCAAGATCGTCTGCCGGAACGTCCCCTCGCTCCGGCCGGTCGCCGTCCTGATCGGCTCTTAAGCGGCTCCGGGCGGGAGCCCGGAGGGCGGACCGCTCATTCGTCCCCCTCGACGATAAAGGCCTCGGGAGAGATCTCCTTCATCTTCCGGCCGAGATAGTTCTTGAGGGCCTTCTGGGCGGCCCTCTGCTCGGCTGTCTTCTTGGACGGGCCCTTCGCCTTGGCCAAGGGTTTGCCCTGCAGGGAGACTTCCACGGTGAAGGTCTTTTTATGCTCGGGCCCCTTGGCCGTGACGGTCCTATAAGCGGGCGCGGGGAGGTTGGATTTCTGGAACAGCTCCTGAAGGGCCGACTTGTAATTGTTGATCTGGAAGGTCTCGGTTTGGATGGGCTTCAGGGTCGGGGCGAGGAGACGGTGGATGAACGCCCGGGCGGCCTCGAAACCTCCGTCCAGGAAGATGGCCCCGGCCAGGGCCTCAAACGCCCCGGCCAGGATGGAGCCCTTCGTCCGGCCGCCGCCCTTCTCTTCCCCCCGACCGAGGAGGATGGCTCTGTCGAGCTTGATCTTCCGGGCCTGCCTGGCCAGGGCCAGGGTACTCGTCGCTGAAGCCTTGAGCTTGGAGAGCTCGCCTTCGGTCCGGTCGGGAAAGGCCTTGAAGTAGAACTCGGCCGTGGCCAGGCCGATGACCGAATCCCCGAGGAATTCCAGGAGCTCATTATCCTGGGGCCCGTCCGGCTGGTTTTCATAGGCGTGGGAGCTGTGGGTCAGGGCCTTTCGCAAAAGCTCGGCGTCTTTGAACGAGTAACCGGCGGCTTTCTCGACGCGGTCGGGCTTCATCGTCAGTATCCTCCGGCTTCAGGAGGGCCTTCCGACCGCCGTCGGGTAGGCGAAATCAAAAGGATAGACCACCCGGCCGGCAACGATCGTCATCACCGCCCGCCCCTTCAACTTCCAGCCGTCGAACGGCGTGTTTCGTCCTTTGGATTCGAAGTTTTCCCGGTCGACCGTCACTTTTTGGGACAGGTTCAGGACCGTGAGATCGGCCTCCGCCCCGACGGAGATCCGGCCTTTTCCCCGCAGACCGAGCAGGCGGGCGGGGTTGGCGGACATGAGCTCTACGAAACGGTCCAGGGAAATGACTTTTTTGTGGACGAAGCGGTCGAGAATGAGCGGGACCGCCGTCTCCAGTCCGACGATCCCGAAAGGCGCTTTTTCGATGCCCTGGCTTTTTTCCTTGACCGTGTGCGGGGCATGGTCCGTGGCGATGGCGTCGATGACGCCGGCCCTCACGGCCTCGACGAGCGCATCCACGTCGGCCCGGCTCCGCAAGGGAGGGTTTATTTTGAAGTCCGGGTCATGGCTTTCGAGGGCGGCGTCCGTCAGGATGAGATGGTGGGGCGTCACCTCGGCCGAGGCGGCGACCCCCTGCTCTCTCGCCGCGCGGAGGGCCGCGACTCCGCCCTTCGTGCTGAGGTGGGCGATATGGACCCGGGCCCCAGTTTCCCCGGCGAGGATGAGGTCGCGGGCGACCATGACCTCCTCGGCCGCCGCGGGAATTCCCTTGAGGCCGAAGCGGCGGGAGTAGGCCCCCTCATGCATGACGCCGTCCCGGCTCAAGGCCTTGTCCTCGCAATGGTCGATCACGAGCGCACCCAGGGCCTGGGCGGACTCGAAGGCCCGTTTCATGAAGCGGCTGTCGGGGACCGGCCGGCCGTCGTCTGAAAAAGCGATGGCCCCGGCCGCGAGCAGGCGGGCCATGTCCACGAGCTCCTCGCCCCTGGACCCCTTGCTGATGGCCGCGATCGGGAAGACGTTGACGATGGAGGCGCGCCCGGCCGCGGCGAGGATGTCTTGAGTGACTCGCGGGTCGTCGTTGACGGGATTCGTGTTGGGCATCGCGCAGACCGTGGTGAACCCGCCCCTGGCCGCAGCGCGGGACCCGGTGGCGATAGTTTCCTTGGGTTCGAAGCCCGGCTCCCGGAGGTGGGTGTGCATGTCGATGAGCCCGGGCACGACGACCAGCCTCGAGACATCGACGGACGGGCACGAGGGGGCCACGATCTTGGGCTTGATCTCGGCGATCCTGCCGTCGACGATGAGGAGGTCGAGAATTTCGTCGGTTTTCGTCCCTGGGTCGACCACGCGGCCGTTCTTGATGAGAAGCTTCATGGTCCCTGCCGCGCTCCGTCCTCTCAGATCTTCGTCGGCTCCGCGATCAGGACCTCGTCGATCGAATCGAGCTCTTTGAGCCGGACCTGGATGACCTCGCGGCGGGACGTCGGCAGGATCTTCCCCACGTAGTCCGGCCGGATGGGAAGCTCCCGGTGGCCCCGGTCGATGAGGACGATGAGCTGGACCGTCTTCGGCCGGCCGGCGTCCATCAGGCCATCCATGGCCGCCCGGATCGTCCGTCCCGTCATCAGGACGTCGTCGACGAGAAGCACGTCTTTCTTGTCGATGGCGAAATCGACTTTGGGTTTTTTACCCACGGGCCGGGCGTCCTTGGCCGGGAGGTCGTCCCGGTAGCGGGAGATGTCCAGGGCGCCGACCGGAATGTTCACGCCCTCGAGTTCCTTGATCAGCCGGGCGATCCTCTTGCCGATGAAGATGCCCCGGGTCTTGATGCCGACGATAACCAGGCTCTTCAGGTTCCGGTTCCGCTCGATGATCTCGGTCGAGATCCGGATGAGGACGCGCCGGATTTTGCTCGAGTCCATGATCCGGGCCTTGATCTTCTTGTCCATTCGTCAGCTCCTCGTAAGGAAAATGCTATATCGCCGGGAAAAAGTCAACCCGGGCCGGCGAAATAAGCCCTGGCGACGTCGATATCTATCCGGATCCGGGCCGCGAGGGCCTGCCGGTCGGCGAATTTTCTCGTCGACCGGATCTTTTGGAGGAGACGGACCGTGAGCCCGGCGCCGTAGAGCCGGACCCGGCGGTCCAGGATGTGGGTCTCGACGCTGACCGGGTGAACTCCGAAGGTCGGGTTGGTCCCGATGCTCGTGACCGAAGGGAACGCCCGCCCTCTCCAGATCGCCTCCGTGATGAAGACGCCGTCGGGCAGGATCTCGTTCGCGGTCCGGAGGTTGGCGGTCGGCGCGCCGATGCTCCTTCCCCGGGAGAGCCCTTTGATGACCTCGCCGGCGATCTCGTAGGGCCGGCCGAGCAGGCGGGCCGCCTCACCGACGCGGCCCTGGACGAGGAGGCGACGGATGGCGCTCGAGCTGACGGCGACGCCGTCGATGACCGCAGGAGGCACGATATGGACCCGGATCCCGTTCAGGCGCCCGAACTCCCGGAGGCGACCGGCATCGCCGCGCCGGTCCCGGCCGAAGCGGAAATCCCGGCCGACGACGACTTCCCGGGCCCCCAGCCGCTCCCGGAGGATCCGTTCGACGAAGTGCGACCCGGAGAGCTCCGAGAAGGCCCGGTCGAACCTGGTCATGAGAACGGCGTTGACACACGACTCCCCGAGGCGCTCAAGTCTCTGCTCGGGCGAGTCGATCATCCGGACGGCCTTTTTCCCGAGGGCCCGCTCCGGGTGGGGGTCGAACGTTAGGACGAGCGAGGAGAGGTTACGCCGCTCGGCCAGGCCGCAGAGGCGGGCGAGGATCTTCCGGTGCCCGAGATGGAGGCCGTCAAAGTTGCCGATGGCCACGGCCGCGGGGCGGGGGAGGGGCCGGAACTCTTCAAACCCGTGGAAGACGAACATGCGTCACATCTTGAGAGTGTCGGCCTTCTTGAGGTAGGCCATCTTGAGCTGGTCCAGCACGCCCTCCAGGAATTTTTCCTCTTCCCCATCGAGGTTCCCCTTGGTCCTGTCCTTGAGAAGGTCGAGGAGGTCGATGTTTTGCTTGGCCAGGGCCAGGTCCTCACGCCGCTCTCCGGACGCCGGGTCGTCCATGAGCCCGAGGTGGATGAGGGCGGGGAAGTAGAGGAGGATGACGATGGAGCTGAATTCGAGCGGGGGGATGAACCTTTTGTCTTCCGACGGGTGGGCGCGTCCGCCCCGATCGTCCGTTCGGTCGTCTGAGGTCATGGAAAAATCCTTTGTCCTGGGATGCCCTCGCCGGTCCGGCTCTCGCTTTCCGAACGATTTGAGCCTATCACGGATTCCCATCTTACCGTTTTGCCGGCCAAACATCAAGGTCGGTCCGCCGCGAAAGTCATCGGGGACGAGTCTCAGGGATGCCGAACGCGCTCCGGGGATTCAGGCGGCCGCGGGCGCTGATTTTTTCCTCAGGACGAGGGCGGCCCTGACGAATTCGTCGAGGTCGCCGTCCAGCACCCGGTCCGTATCGCCCGTCTCCACCCGCGTCCTGAGGTCCTTGATCATGCGGTACGGATGGAGGACGTAGGAGCGGATCTGGTTGCCCCAGGCGATATCGGTCTTGGCGTCCTCGAGCTTCTCGATCTTTTCCCGCTGCTTCCGCTGCTCGAGCTCGTAGAGGCGGGCCTTGAGGACTTTCATGGCCGAGGCCTTGTTCTTGTGCTGGGAGCGCTCGTTCTGGCACTGGACGACGATGCCGGTCGGGAGGTGGGTGATTCGGACGGCCGAGTCCGTGGTGTTGACGTGCTGGCCGCCTTTCCCACCGGACCGGTAGGTGTCGATCTTCAAGTCGTCCGGATTGATGGCGACCTCGATGTCCTCGTCGATCTCCGGGTAGGCGAAGACCGCGGCGAACGACGTGTGGCGGCGCTTGGCCGCGTCGAAGGGTGAGATCCGGACGAGCCGATGGACCCCGGATTCCTGGCTCAGGTTGCCGTAAGCGTAATCCCCTTCGACGCGGAGGGTCGCGCTCTTAAGGCCGGCCTCTTCACCGGGCTGGAGGTCGAGGACCTCGGTCTTGAACCCCTTGCGCTCCGCGTAGCGGAGGTACATCCGCAAGAGCATCTGGGCCCAGTCCTGGGACTCCGTGCCGCCGGCGCCGGGGTGGATGGTCAAGATGGCGTTCCGGGGATCGTTCTCCTCGAAAAAGAGGGCCCGGAGCTCACCATCCGAGAGGGCCTTTTCAAAGCGGCCGAGGGCGGCCTCGATCTCGGGACCGACCTGTTCGCCCTCCGACAGGAGTTCCGTCAGGACGTCGATCTCGTCCTTCTCGTCCTGGATCTTCACGAAAAACTGGAGGTCTCGCTCGAGCCGCTTCTTTTTCTGCTGGAGGGACAGGGAGGTCTTCTGGTCCTGCCAGACCTCAGGGGAGGCGAGGCGCCGGTTGATCGAGTCGCATTCGGCTTTTTTATGATCGAGGTCAAAGAAAACCCCGCAGCTCTTCGAACTTGCCGAAGAAGCCGTCGAGGCGCATCCTGAGGTCAGAGGAGATCTCTGTCATAGCCATGGCGGTGCCTGTCCTTCCGTTGATGGAACAGAGCCAGAATAGAGGACAGGAGGGCCAATGTCAAGCCGGCCGGGGGAAGGACGTCTCCCGTCCTCGCGTAGAGCGAGAGGCGGCTGGACGGAGAGATCGTTCCGGTGAGGACGGCCGGCGTCATGAGGCGGGAGCGGGTGAGCACTCGGCCGAAGGGGTCGACGATCCCGCTGATGCCGGTCGTGGCCGCCCGCAGGAGATAGCGGCGGTTTTCGACGGCCCGGAGGACCGCCTGGGCCCAATGCTGATAAGGGGCCGAGGACGTGCCGTACCAACCGTCGTTGGTGATCGTCGCGAGAAAGGTGGCGCCCCGCCGGACGAAGTTCCGGACGAGCCCGGGAAAGATGACCTCGTAGCAAATGGGCGAAGCGAACTTGTGCCCTGCGTACGTATGCAGGACGGGCTCGGTCCCCGGCGTGATCTCGCCGATGGCGTGGGTCAGCTTTTCGATGAAGAAAAAGACCTTCTTGTAGGGCGTGTACTCTCCAAAGGGGACCAGATGCATCTTGAAGTAGAGGCTCCGGGAGAGGTCCGGGTGCAGGACCATGGCCGTATTGTGGTAGAGCCGGTTTCCGGGCGGACCGGTCGTTTCGTTGGTCCCGAGGAGGAGTGTGACCCGGCTCGAGCGGACGTAATTTTCGAGCCCGGCGCTGAGTTCGCGGTAGATCTCCTCCCCGCAGTTGAAGCAGAGCGGGACCGTGAATTCCGGCCAGATGACCAGGCCCGAGCCGCCCGCTGCGGCCTGACGGGTCAGGGCCATGTGCTGGTCGAAGATCTCCCTGACCTGTCCCGGCTGAGCGAAATCCCAATAAATGTCCGAAGAGACATTTCCCTGGATGACCGACGCCTGGACCTTCGACGGCCCATCGAAGCTGGTCTTCTTGAGCTCATACCATCCCCAGGAGTGGGCGAGGGCGAGAAGCCCCAGGGCCGCGAAGAAAGGTCCCCGCTTTTTCCGGGTCAGGGCCAGGACGAAGGAGCTCTGGAGAAGGACGAGGACGAAGGAGATCCCGCTGACCCCCGTCAGGGAGGCGGTCTGGAGGAAGGGCAGGTTTTCGTACTGGCTCGTGCCCAGGAGCCCCCAGGGAAATCCCGTCAGGAGATGGGTCACGAGATATTCACAGGCGACCCAGAAGAAGGGGGCCAGGATGAAAGCCCCGGTCGGAAAGGCCCGGTGGACCGTGACGAAGAGGCTGCCGAAGAACCCCCAGTAAAGGGCCAGGAACCCGATGAGGGCCAGGTAGATAACGAGGCAGAGCCAGAGCGGCATCCCGGCGTAATGCCGGGGGACGTCCGGGATCCAATAGAGCAGGACGCCATAGAAGAAAAGCCCGGCGACCGCCCCGAGCCGGAAACCGGAACGGTCGTGCTTGCCGGCAAG
>Ga0315282_10001944_pt1 | contig 38681 bp, 37 predicted proteins | sample YL17G07_20_MG_FD_203693 | JGI IMG/M metagenome (GOLD analysis project Ga0315282, IMG submission 203693) | Sediment microbial communities from Yellowstone Lake, YNP, Wyoming, USA - YL17G07_20 | ecosystem: Environmental > Aquatic > Freshwater > Lake > Sediment | place: USA: Wyoming | collected... | reverse complement strand
TGTATCATTCTTTTAACCCCCTCTTTGGTTTTTGTTTAACCTGTTGGGTGATATTTTATATCACTCCAAATCATTTAACCAGAAGGGGGTTTTGATTTTTTGTCTATCTCTAAATCTGTTTTGGGGACCTTAATAACCAGTAATCAAACAGAAAATTTCAAGTAAAAATTATCAATGTGCAATTATCAGGTTAAATGTCCGATAATAATTTTGCATTAATAAGTGCTCATTTTTGGTTATTGTAATTTGGTTATTGGTTATTTTAAGCTTTACATAACATAATTGCTTTCATCAGGAGCTACTTATGAACATAGTCCTTGCCACAAGAAATAAGAAAAAGATTGAAGAGATAAAAAGAATTATGATGGGCATGGCAATATCTATTTTTACCCTTGATGATTTTTTAGGATGTCCTGAGGTTGAGGAAGACGGAACCTCATTTGGAGAGAATGCTATTAAGAAGGCAGTAACAGTTGCAAGATATACAGGGAAATCATCCCTTGCTGATGATTCAGGTCTTGAAGTATATGCACTAAGTGGGGCTCCTGGAACATTGTCCTCCAGATATGCTGGCGAAGCCGCGGATGACAGAAGCAATATAAAAAAATTGCTGTACGAGATGCGTTTAATGGTTAAAGAGGAGAGGAAAGCAAGGTTTGTCTGCTGTGTGGCATTAGCACTACCTGATGGCAGTGTGACTACATTTTTTGGATATGCTGAGGGTAGAATTGGAACAGAACCAAAAGGTGTTAAAGGTTTTGGGTACGACCCGGTATTTTATCCCGATGGTTACAGCAAGACATTTGCTGAGATGAGCGATGAAGAAAAGGACGCCATAAGTCATAGAGGTGGAGCACTGAAAGAGGTTCAGCGGTATCTCAGAGAAAAGATAGACTTAATAATTTAAATCCGGGTAATAAGTAAATCTTATCGTTTTATCAAAAATATGAATTTGACTTAAAATGTATTAGAGCATATGCTATAGAGGATTTTTTTGGGTTTCCAAAAAGTCACACTACCGCTTAACTTATTGTTTTAAGTAAAATCACGCTTATTTTTTGAGCGATTTCGATATTGTTTTGCCAGAAGTAGGTATTATTTTTTATTTATTTTAGTTTTAGTTGCCATTAAATAACTTTCAAAAAACGGGGGGTAAATGTATGAGACTTGTATTACTTGGTGCACCAGGGGCTGGTAAAGGGACTCAGGCAAAGATGCTTATTGAAAAATATCGAATTCCTCAGATTTCCACAGGTGATATCCTCAGAAAGGCTGTGGCTGACGGCACACCACTCGGAAAAGAGGCTAAGGCTATTATGGAAAGGGGTGAACTTGTCCCTGACAAGATAGTTCTGGGCCTTGTTGAGGAGAGGCTGAAACAGGATGACTGCAAGAAAGGGTTTATCCTTGACGGGTTTCCGAGAAACACTGTCCAGGCAGAAGCGCTTGATAAGCTGTTGAACGATATTAAGATGCCGCTTGATTCTGCATTAAGTGTTGATGTCCCAAAAGAAGACCTTATGAAGAGATTAACCGGAAGAAGGACGTGCAAGAGCTGCCAGCAGATGTATAACATATACTTTACACCGCCGAAGAAGGAAGGGGCATGTGATAAATGCGGCGGAGAACTTTTTCAGAGAGGTGACGATAAAGAGGAGACAATTAAAAAGAGACTTGATGTCTATGATGCTCAGACAGCTCCTCTCATAGATTACTACAAGAAAAAAGGCATACTAAAGTCTGTTGTAGGTACAGGAAGTATAGACGAGATATTCAAGAAGGTTTGCAATATCTTAGAAGGTAAGTAGGCGAAAGCTAATAACTAATTAAAGGAGGAAAAGAATGGAAAACATTGGACATGGCGGCAAAGAAATCGTTGAACGAGTTATGCCAAAGGCAGCAGCTATTAAGAGAGTAGAAGAGTTAAAGGCAGCTAAGGTAAAAACCTTAGATGTCCGGTTACAGATGGCAACAGAGGTCATTGACATCGCATATGGCTTTTTCTCACCGCTTGAAGGGTTTATGACGAAGGCTGATGTCGAGTCCGTCTGCGACAATATGCTCCTTGCAGATGGAAAAACTGTTTGGAGTATCCCTATTGTTTTTGACATTTCTGAAGAAGAGCTCAAAAAATCAGGCATCAAACAGTATGATGAAGTCCTTCTTACCTATACCGGAAACCCTTTTGCTGTTTTCGATATTACTGATATATACACGTTAGATAAAAAAGAAGTGGCAATGAAGGTTTACGGAACTACTGAAGATAAACATCCGGGCGTAAAGAGGACATATCAATATCAGGATAAATTCCTTGGTGGAAAGATTACCCTTCTCAACCCTCCGAAGATAAACGAGCCTTTCACAAGATTCTGGCTCACCCCGAAACAGATGAGAGAAAGATTTAAGGAAAAAGGATGGGAGATGATCATCAACCATCAGACAAGAAACGTTCCGCACACAGGACATGAATGGCTTATGAAGGGTGCATACTTAGGAGCTTATGGTTCTATGATGGTAGATAAACCTCGTGGTGGTATTCTGGTAAATGCGATCATCGGCTCAAAAAGACCCGGCGATTATATTGACGAGGCAATAATCCTTTGCCAGGAGGCGCAAGGTAAACATGGGTACTTCAGAGAAGATATCTTTTTAACCACATGCAGCCTCTGGGATATGCGTTATGCGGGGCCGAGGGAAGCAGTATTCCATGCATGCCTGAGGACCAACCTCGGCTGCACCCACCACATGTTCGGTAGAGACCATGCTGGTGTTGGAAGTTATTATGATCCGTATGATGCACACAGGATTTTCAATAAACTGCCGAAAGGTTCTCTAAACATAACTCCTATCTTTAATCTTGACTGGTGGTTCTGCCCAGTTTGCGACGAGGTCACCTACATGGGTTTTTGTGGCCACAAGGATAAAAAGGCGTCATTCAGCGGCACATTGATCAGAAGCATCATCCAGGATGGAGTAAAACCGCCCCGTCGTATCTTCAGGCCGGAAGTCTTTGACATGATCATGGAATGCGCCAAGAAGTATGGCTTTGGCGATGCGTTTGTTACAGAGGATTACCTCAAGAGGAGAAATCCTGTATTTACGATTGAACCCTTGAAATAACGAATTGAAATAGAAAAAGGAGGAAAATATGGCAGAAGAAACCTATCCAATCAATTTATGGATTAATGAGGAGCGGCTTGAAAAACTTCAGGCTGCCGGTCTTGCAGGTATGTGTAAAGAAGTATTGGCAGGGTTAAAGGTTCTTGCTGTTCCGAACACAGCTGAACAGAGAGACAAGATTCTGAAAATATTCCCTATGGCAAAATTTGATACTGCTACTACAAAAAGCATAGAGTTGCTACCAAAGGCAGTAAAAGACAAGATATTCGACCTTGTGGTCAGCAAAAAATCTCTTAATGTGATGGGTGACTTTATAAAATCTGTAGAGAAATAACAAATGAAAGGAGGTGGAAAGACAGTAAGCTTTTTAGTTTTGTTTGTTACTTTTAATTTTTAACTTTTACAATAAAAGGAGGTGTATTTAAATGCCAAGTTTTGTAATCACAGAAAAATGTGACGGATGCAAGGGGCAGGATAAAACTGCATGCATGTATATATGCCCCAACGACCTGATGATCCTGGACAAGGAGAGGATGAAGGCATACAATCAGGAGCCTACTTACTGCTGGGAGTGTTACTGTTGTGTAAAGATATGTCCACAGCAGGCTATGGATGTAAGGGGTTATGCTGATTTTATGCCCCTTGGCGCTGCATCAACTCCTCTGAGAGGAACAGAGGACATCATGTGGACAATCACATTCAGAGATGGAAGAATCAAGAGGTTTAAGTATGCAACGAGGACTACACCAGAGGGTTCGATAAAGGCACTGGAGGGATTTCCCGAGGCAAAGGCAGCAGATTTAGCCAATCAGTTGATGCTTGGAGAGCCTGACATAATGGGAGTAAAAGAACTCCCAACAAAGAAAAAATAAGAAAGGAGGGATGACCATGCGAGAAATTGCAACAGAAGTTGTTGAAACCGATATATTGATACTCGGTGGAGGAATGGCCGGCTGTGGTGCTGCAGTAGAGGCTGCATACTGGGCAAAGCCACTGGGTTTAAAGGTAACACTTGTAGACAAGGCTGCCATTGACAGAAGTGGTCCTGTAGCGATGGGCCTTTCTGCCATTAATACATATATGGGGATGGATGGAAAGGTAACTATGAATTCCCGTATGCCGGAAAGGTATGCTGAGTATGTGACGAATGACCAGATGGGTTTAGCAAGGCAGGATCTCGTCTTTGATATTGGAAGACATGTGGATTCGTCAGTCAGACTCTTTGAGAAATGGGGACTTCCTATATGGAAGGATGATGCAGGGAATTTTAAAAAATCAGGTGAATGGCAGGTGATGATATCCGGCGAGAGCTACAAGATCATCGTGGCAGAGGCAGCAAAGAACGCTATAGGTACCCTTGGTGATAAAGGCCAGATAATTGAGAGGGTCTACATCTCACACCTTCTGAAAGATGAGAAAGAGCCTGACAGGGTATGTGGTGCAGTCGGTTTTAGCGTCAGGGAAAACAAATTCTATGCCTTTAAGGCAAAGGTAGTTGTTTGTATATTGGGTGGTGCAGTCCATGTATTCAGGCCAAGGTCTCAGGGTGAAGGCTTTGGGAGGTCCTGGATGCCGCCATTTTTAGGAGGAACGACTTATGCCCTCACTCTCCAGGCTGGGGGTGAGCTTACTCAGATGGATGTGACCTTTGTCCCGCCAAGGTTCAAAGACTCATATGGTCCTGTTGGCACATTCTTCCTGCTCTTTAAGACACCGGCAACAAATGCCTATGATGGGCCATACGTTGGTGCGTATGGGGCCGAGACAGACAAGTGGGCGCCATATGCCAAGGCAAAGCCCTGTCCAACTCCTGTGAGAAACTATGAGATGATACTCTGCACGAAGGAAGGCAAAACTCCGTTTCTCATGCACACAAACAAGGTGGTAGAAAGGTATCAGAAGGAGATAACAGATCCAAAGGAGTTGAAGAAGAAGATAAAAGAGTATGAAAGCGAAGCCTGGGAAGACTTCCTCGACATGACAATCGCAGGTGCCACAAACTGGGCTGCCCATAATATTGACCCTATGGAAAAACCGATGGAGCTTCAGTTGTCAGATCCTTGCTTCATAGGTTCACATGCCTCCTCTGTTGGTGCATGGTGCTGTGGTCCTGAGGACCTTATGCCAAAAGAGTACAAGGATGCATTCCCTGCCCAATACAACTGTATGACAACTGTTTTGGGTTTATTTACAGCAGGCTGCGGGGTAGGGGCATGTGCCCATAAGTTCTCAAGCGGCGCCCATGTAGAGGGAAGGATTGCAGCAAAATCAGCGATTAGGTTTGCCAATGATAAGAAGGACTACAAACCAACTGTATCTGATGATACGATAAACAAACTCAAGGAAATAGTATATAGGCCATTTGCCCTCTATGATGAGAAGAGCATGTATACAACGATGCCTGATGTGAATCCTAACTATATCTCCCCGCACAGTTTCCTATTCAGGGTACAGAAGATAATGGGAGAATATGCAGGTAGCTGGGAGACATTGTATGGAACATCTGACAAGATGCTCGAGACCGCCCTCTGGAAGTTATCATTCTGCGTAGAGGATGCAGAGAAGATTGCTGCCAAGGACCTTCATGAGCTACTGAGAGGATGGGAGGCAATACACAGATTGTGGGTTGCCGAGGCATGTGTAAGGACAAGGCTGGCGAGGAAGGAGTCAAGATGGCCCGGGTATTACTATAAGTACGATTACCTTAAACTGGATGAAGGACAGAAGCATTTTGTAAACGTGAAGTATGATGTGGATAAGAAGGAATGGAAGATAATCGAAAGGCCAATGATCCCGATCATCTAAGCTAATAGTCCTGAGAGATATTTAGTTTTGGGGCGACTTTCGGGTCGCCCCTCCCAAAATTTATTATACAGAGTGTCACAAATCAACAACAACGTCATTCCCCGACTCGATCGGGGAATCCAGAAAACACTGGATTGTCCGGTCAAGCCGGACAATGACAAATTGATTACGACTTCTGACGCTGAGTATAGAATATTAAAATAGTAGAGAGTAATCTATGAATGAAGAATATACCGAAAAACACCGAAGACTCTCTTTGTATGACAAATTCAAATTCTCATGCCATAAAGGACTTCTCTGTTTTAACACCTGCTGTAATGATGTAAATATCTTTCTTACACCTTACGATGTCCTGAGGATGAGAAGATCTACTGGGTTATCTTCTGGAGAGTTCTTAAAGAGATATACCATCCCACTCTTAGGAGACGAAGGGTTACCTCTGGTGGTGCTTAAGATGATAGAGGATGAAAATAAAAGCTGCCCTTTTGTCATGCCAGATGGGTGCGGGATATACCAGGACAGGCCATGGTCATGCAGGATGTATCCTATATTCCCGGTTTCCTCGAGGGAAGAAGGGTTTTTGATAAAGGAAGATCCCCCATGCCTTGGATTTAAAGAGGAAAAACAATGGACAATAGAAGAGTGGAAGAAGGATCAGGGGATTGATATCTATGATAAAATGAATGAATCTTACAAGGAGATCACCTTCCATGATTATTTCCAGAAGGGGAATAAGCTTGATTCAGGAAAAGCGAAGATGCTTTATAAGGCCTGTTACGACATGGATGAGTTCAAGAGATTCATCTTTGAAACCAGGTTTTTTGATATCTATGATATCGAGAAAGAGGGTATCGAAAAGATAAAAGAAGATGAAGAAGAACTCTTAAACTTTGGCTATAGATGGGTAAGATCCAATCTATTTGGGGAAGATACCTTGAAACTCAAAGACAAGGAAATGGATAAGCTCCTGAAGGCCAAGAAGGAAGAATTAAGGCTAAAAACCTGAGTTTAAAGGATAAGATCACTTTGGCTTATCACCTTAATGCGAATTATGCTCAGTCCCTACTTCAGGATAAAAAGATCCAGGATCTGATAGTCCAACTGGACAAGGGGGTTGAAGCTACCTGGGGGGAAATGGCCTCCGTCGGGGTTGTCAGAGAATGTACATATTGCGCACTCAATGGAGGCGGAAGCTGCTGTGGTGCTGGTATGGAGAAGATGTATGATGAAATACTTCTTCTCATCAACCTCCTACTGGGAAAGACCTTCCCAGAACAGGCGAATGACCCAAGTTCATGCTACTTCTTATCGGAGCGGGGATGTACCCTCAGGGCACGCGAGGTAATTTGCGTCAATTATCTCTGCCAACGACTCTATAAAAATATTGAGCGCGAGAAACTCATTCACCTCCAGAGGATTACAGGGGAAGAGCTTAAAACCCTTTTTATTCTTGAGGAATGCATCAAAAAGGAGATAAACATCCAAAGGAGATAAACATCCAATGAATGGTAAAAACTGGAGGAGATTCTGTGCAAAATATTTTATAATTTATAAATTAGATTGTCACGGAGAGGATTAAACCATGTTACTGAATATGAAGTTTGTAGAACCTATTGAGCGCACATTGAATTCAAAATTCAAGTTCAGGTGTCATAAAGATATCAGTTGCTTTAATAAATGCTGTAGACTTACAGATATACTTCTAACTCCTTATGACATCTTAAGGATGAAAAAGAGGTTGGGAATTTCTTCAGAAGAATTCCTTAAGAAATACACCTATATTCATATTGATGAAAAGTCTTCACATCCGTATGCAGTGCTTAAGATGATGGATGATAATGAAGGGAAATGTCCTTTTGTAACACCTGAGGGCTGTAGTATTTATGAAGACCGGCCTACTAACTGTCGATATTATCCCGTCGGTCAAGGTCTCATGATAAGTGGATCGGAGAAAGAGTCAGTAAATAAGGATTTCTATTTCTTTATCAGGGAACCGCAGTGTCTCGGCTATCAGGAAGACAAAGAGTGGACCATTGAAACATGGAGGATTGAGCAGGGAGTTGACCTCTATGATGAGATGAACAAAGAGTGGAAGGAGATCCAGCTGAGAAGGGACACCCCTGGGCAACCTAAACTTGACCAGAAGAAGCAGGCCCTGATTTATATGGCAAGTTATGATATAGACAAATTTAGAAGATTTATTTTTGAGAGCCGTTTTCTTGATGTTATTGATACTGAAGAAGTCGAAAAAATAAAGGCTGACGAGATTGCGCTGATGAAGTTCGGATTCAAATACTTAAAGTATGTTCTGATGCTTGAGGAAACATTGAAGGTGAAGGAAGAATATAGAAAGGGAAAGCGTCCGCCCGAGGCGGAAGGTCCTTAGAGTTCTAAGGAGTTCATAAGTAATGACACATTTACATACCTTTTTTGTCATCCCGTGCTTGACACGGAATCCAGTCTTTTTGCTGGATTCCCGCTTTGGAGACTGTGTCGCAATGATAAATTTTATATTGATGCACCAATATATTGTAGCCGCAAACTTTAGTTTGCGCAGAATCTACGCAGTCTAAAGCCTGCGACTACTATTGTGACACAGCCTCTTCGCGGGAATGACAATTCATGTGGTCTTACCTATGAACTTCTTAGTAATTTATATTCGACGGAGGCATCAGATGGCTGAGAGATGTGTAATTGGAACTGAGGAAAGAATTTTTGATTTTATAACCGGGCAGCTATTCATTGATACTGATGATGAAAGGATTAGACAGACAATAGAACGACTTCTAACTGAAGAAAATGGTTATTCAAAAAAAGATATCGAGGTTGATAGGGAATTCGAGATTGTTATAGGCGAAGAAATAAACAGATCAAAGGTTGACCTTATTGTAAGTGTTGAAGAAAAAATTTTCATGATTATAAAATGTGCTCGTGGTTCATTGGTATCGAGGGAGAGGGAGGTTTTATCCTGTGCAAGAATCTTTGATACCTATCAGATTCCCTTTGCTGTTATAACTAATGGAGAAGATGCAGAGATTCTGGACACTATATCTGGTGAAGTAATTAGCTGTGGTTTAGGAGCGATACCCTCAAAGAATCAAGCATTAGAAGCCCTCGGAAGAATTGAATTCAAGAGACTTCCAGAAGAAAGGATTGAGAAGGAAAAGAGAATCTTTTTAGCATTTGATGCATTCAAATGTCCCTCAGAATGTGATTAATCTTTTTCTTAGTCTCCAATTTATTTTAATATTAATATATTTTATGGCTCTATTTTTTATTGACAAAAATATATGTTTTGTATTTAACTAATACGCTTGAAAATCTCCACAGAATATAAATGAATGTGCAATTAAATTATGCTAAAACGTCATTTGGGATGTTCGAAATTTTTTTATATGCCTTGAGCATATAACCATTTATGGAGGAATAACATGACAGCGGAGAAGACAAAAAGTATATTAGTTGTAGGCGGAGGGATGAGCGGGGTAACCTCAGCATTGGAAGCAGCTGAGGTGGGGTATGAGGTCACCCTTATCGAGAAGAATCCATACCTTGGTGGAAGGGTAACCCAGCTCAATAAATATTTTCCAAAGTTGTGCCCACCCAATTGTGGGCTGGAGATTAATTTCAGAAGGATTAAAAATAATCCGAGAATCAAATTTTACACCTTAGCAGAGATAGAAAAAATTTCTGGTTCTGAGGGAGACTTTGATGTAGCGATAAAACTGAATCCGCGTTATGTGAATGAAAATTGTACTGCATGTAATGCATGTGTTGAAGCCTGTCCGTTGGAGAGACCGAATGAGTTCAATTTTGGTATGGATAAGACAAAGGCCATTTATCTTCCTCAAGACTTTGCCTTTCCATTGAGATATGTTATTGACGATAAGTACTGCAAGAAAGCAGAATGTGCTAAGTGTGTAGAGGCTTGCACATATAAGGCTATTGACCTTAATATGAAGGCTCAGAGCCTTTCATTAAAGGTAGGCTCTATTGTTTGGGCTACGGGTTGGAACCCTTATGATGCCACGAAAATTGATAATCTTGGATTCGGGAAGTATCAAAACGTCATAATAAATATGATGATGGAGAGGCTTGCCTCTCAAAATGGCCCTACTAAAGGTAAAATCCTTCGCCCCTCTGATGGAAAAGAGCCCTCAAGGATAGCCTTTGTCCAGTGTGCCGGCTCCAGAGATGAAAATCACCTTCCATACTGCTCCTCTGTGTGCTGCCTTGCCTCTATGAAACAGGCTACCTACATACGGGAGCAATATCCTGATGCAGAGGTATTCATATTTTATATAGATATTCGGACACCAGCAAGGGCTGAAAGGGTCTACCTCAGGGCACAGAAGGATGAAAAGATAAAGTTTATTAAAGGTAAAGTTGCCAAGATAGAGGAAGACCCTTCCACAAAGGACCTTACAGTTACAGCAGAGGATGCACTAACATTGCAAAGGATTCATGAAAAAGTAAACCTTGTTGTCCTTGCCACTGGTATGGCTCCTAACACAAAGGAATGGAAGGCTCCTGCAAACATATCTTACGATACAGATGGTTTCATTTTATCAAATACTGGAGTAGCCGGGATGTATGCCGCTGGTTGTGCCTTAAAGCCAATTGATGTCTACTCATCTGTCCAGACTGCTACAGCGGCAGCCCTTAAGACTATTCAATCTTTGGTAAGGAGGTAAATCATGGAGAAAAAGATAGGAGTTTATATATGCACAGATTGTGAGATAGGAAAGGCCATCAACATAGACCAATTAGTAAAGGTTGCTACCAAGATGAAGGCCCCTGTTGTAAAAACCCATCCGTCTCTTTGTCAGAAAGAAGGTGTCGATTTCATCAAAAATGACATGGCTGCAGAAGGTGTTAATGCAGTTGTGATTGCTGCCTGCTCACTACGTGTAAATTACAATGTCTTTGATCTGGGCATACCTCTGGTGGAAAGGGTAAATTTAAGGGAAGGGGTTGTCTGGACACACCCACCTAATGATGAAGACACTCAGATGATGGCTGAAGACTACATAAGGATGGGAATCCTGAAAATGCAGAAGATGGAGGCCCCAGAACCTTATAAGGTAGAGGATCTCTGTAAAAACGTGCTGGTTGTTGGTGGTGGCCTGGCTGGGATTACTGCTGCCAATGAGGCAGCTAAGGCAGGTTATGATGTCTACCTTGTGGAAAAGGGTGATTCCCTCGGTGGCTGGATGGCAAAACTTTATAAGCAGACACCAACAAAACCCCCCTATACAGATCTGGAGGATCCATTTATCAATGATTTAATCAAAGAGATTCAACAAAATCCAAAGATCAAGGTTTATACTTCTTCGTTAATAGAAAAGATAGATGGTTCACCCGGCACGTATGATGTCACGGTCAAGCAGAATGGAAAGGTCGAGACTTTCAGAGCTGGCGCTATCGTTTTAGCTTCCGGCACTGTACCATATGACGCCACAAAAATTACTCATCTTGGTTTCGGACAATTCCCCAATGTTATAACCAACTATATGATGGAAGAGATGGCCTCAAAGGGAACAATCGTTCGCCCCTCTGATGGTAAACCCGTGGCAAGCGTTGCCTTCATACTATGTGCAGGACAAAGGGATGAGAATTATCTGCCCTATTGTTCAGCAACCTGCTGCATGGAGTCTCTAAAACAGGCGAAATATGTAAGGAATCAGGATCCTGAAGCAAAGGTTTATATATTCTATAGAGACATGAGGACCCCCGGACATTATGAATATTTTTATAAGAGTATGCAGAATGATCCTGGAGTATTTTTGACAAAAGGTGATGTTAAAGGTGTCTCGGAGGATGGAAATAAAAATCTGAATATAGAGGTTGAAAATACACTTCTGGGAGAAAAAATAGTTGTAAATGCTGACATGGTTGTTCTTGCAACAGGCATGGTACCTGTAGCAGGACTTGGTGAAGAAATACTTCCGCCAGGGGTAAAACCAGGGGACGAGTTCATCCCTTACGTTATGATCGAAACGGACATACTGAACCTCGGGTACAGACAGGGAGGGGAGCTTCCATCTTTGGCTTATGGTTATCCCGACTCCAACTTTATCTGTTTCCCATATGAAACTCGAAGAACAGGTGTTTACGCTGCTGGTCCTGGGAGGGCGCCTATGGATATACTCTCTACTGTCGAAGATGCTACGGGGGCAGCCCTTAAGGCAATCCAGTGTATTGAGATGACAGGCAGGGGGGAGGCAGTTCATCCAAGGGCTGGGGATATATCTTATGCAGACTTCTTCATGCAAAAATGTACCCAGTGTAAGAGATGTACAGAGGAGTGTCCATTCGGTGCTATCAATGAAGATGAAAAGGCTAATCCACTTTACAATCCGACACGTTGCAGAAGGTGTGCGATCTGTCTGGGTGCATGTCCTGAAAGGATTATCAGCTTTAAGAATTACTCGGTTGATATGATAGGTAATATGGTCAAAAATATAGAGGTCCCTGGAGAAGAAGAAGAGAAGCCGAGGGCTATAGTCTTCGCCTGCGAAAATGATGCCTGTCCAGCGCTGGATATGGCGGGAATCAGCCGCCTTCAGTATACCCCCTTTGTAAGGGTTGTTCCATTAAGATGCCTTGGCTCAATGAATCTGGTATGGATAGCTGATGCCCTCTCAAAGGGTATCGACGGCATACTCCTTCTGGGATGTCAGTATGGAGAAGACTACCAGTGTCACATGGCAACAGGAAGCCACCTTGCTAAAATCAGATTGTCAAAGGTCGCCGAAACACTGGACAGGTTAAAGCTTGAGTCTGGAAGGGTTCAAATGGAACAGATATCTATCTCAGAATATTACAAGCTACCAGAAGTATTAGACAGCTTTTTGGAAAAATTGAAGGGGTTCGGTCCTAACCCATATAAAGGATTTTAAAAGGATGACGAAAATTAGTAATCCCCCTACATCCCCCTTTAGAAAGGGGTGGGTGAGGGGGGATTGTAGAAAGGTATTTTCGGAGCAAAAGTAAAAAGTAGGAGGTAAAAGGATGCCAGAGCAAGTTATAAGTCCGGATTTAGGGTTTGTAAAAGATGTTATTGCAGGAGGAGGTGAATCCTTAAAAAAATGTTATCAGTGTGCAACATGCTCTGTTGTATGCAATTTAACCCCTGATGATAAACCTTTTCCAAGAAAGGAAATGATATACGCACAATGGGGGTTGAAGGATAAGCTCTTCCCTAATCCTGACATATGGCTCTGTCATCAGTGTAGTGACTGCAGTGCTTATTGTCCGAGGGGGGCAAAGCCAGGGGAGGTCCTCAATGCGGTAAGAAAATTATCTATCGAAAATTATTCTGTGCCGCGATTTTTAGGAAAGGCTGTTGGAAGCCCTGGTGCTCTCGTTCCCCTTCTTGCAGTCCCTGTTGTAATCTTCCTCATTATTCTTAGTTCGCTCGGTCATCTGAATCTGGCAAACATTCCACGGAATGAGCTTGGTGAAATTTCCTATGCAAAGTTTTTACCTTCGATATACATTGACAGTGTTTTCGTACCGATAGCTCTCTTTGCTGTAGTTTCCTTAGCCATGGCAATCTTAAGATACTGGAAAGATATGGAACGAGTAGCAGGTCCGGTCCGTAAAGGTAATATTTGGAACACAGTTATTGCAACCATATGGGAAATACTCGAACACAAACGTTTTGAAAAATGTAATGTGACTAAAGATCGAAAGATAGCGCACTTTTTAGTATTTTACAGTTTTATTGGCCTTGCAATTACAACCGCATGGGCTGTTTTATATCTCTATGGCCCTGGTCTGATGAAACTCATAGGTTCGAAACCTTTTAGCTGGATGCTCGGTGAATCACCATATCCATTAACAGATCCTGTGAAATGGATTGCAAATGCAAGTGCACTTAGCCTGTTTATCGGTATTTGGCTTGTCATAAGTAACAGGTTAAGAGATCAGGAGAAGGCTGGTAAGGGCAGTTATTATGACTGGCTCTTCATATACATAGTACTTGCAATAATGGCTACGGGTATCCTTTCTGAAGTGGTGAGATTAGCAGATATAGCGGTCCTGGCTTATATCATATATTTCGCTCACCTTGTCGTTGTCTTTTTCCTTTTTGCATATGCCCCATTCTCAAAGATGGCTCACATGGTCTATAGGGCAACAGCAATGGTTTTTGCAAAGGCTACTGAAAGAGATGTCGAGGTTAAATAGTAATGTTTGTAAGCATAATAATTGATAAGGAGGATTTGTAAGCATAATAATTGATAAGGAGGAGGGAGGTGGAAGGTAAAGAGATAAGTGAACATTTTTTAACTTTCACTTATGACGTATTAAGCAAGATTAAAAAAGGAGGGGCTAAATGAGTGGAATCATTTTATTTGGTTTAGTCTGTGGTGTAATAGGCGTTTTATATGCTCTGACGACTGCAGCATGGGTATCCAAGCAGGATGCCGGAAGTGAGCGCATGCAACAGATAGCAGGTGCTGTAGCAGAAGGCGCTGCTGCTTTTCTCAAACGTGAATATACGACTGTTGCAATGGTAGGTGCAGTAATCACTATATTATTATTTTTCCTGGGCACATGGACAGCAATTGGTTTTGTAATCGGAGCAGTTGGTTCTGCACTTGCTGGATATATAGGCATGATGGTTTCTGTGAGGGCTAATGTCCGCACCTGCCAGGCTGCATACAAAGGGCTTGGTGCAGCACTGAAGCTCGCATTCAAAGGCGGATCAGTTACAGGCATCATGGTTGTCGGTCTCGGTATTATCGGCCTATCCGGTTATTACTTTATCGCAAAATCATATGCAGGTGAAAATGCATTTCGTGCCCTTATCGGGCTTGGTTTTGGATGTTCACTGATGAGTGTTTTTGCCCGTATCGCCGGCGGTATTTACACAAAGGCTGCTGACGTAGGTGCCGACCTTGTTGGTAAGGTTGAAGCAGGAATACCGGAAGATGACCCAAGAAACCCTGCAGTTATCGCTGACAATGTTGGCGACAATGTTGGTGACTGTGCTGGAATGGCAGCAGACCTTTATGAAACATATACAGTTACACTTGTTGCAGCAATGCTTCTTGCAAAGACTGCTTTTGGACCGGATAGCCCATGGGTTGAATTCCCATTGCTTATCGGCGGCATTTCAATCATAGCATCTGTTATCGGAACATATTTTGTACGCCTTGGCAAGAGCCAGTATATTATGGGCGCCCTGTATAAGGGGTTGGCAGTATCGGGTATTCTGGCTGCGATAGCCTTCTTTTTTGTATCCGGATGGTTCTTGGGACTTCCTAATGTCAACCCAGCTTTTACACAGATGGGAGTCTTTACAACAGCCCTGATTGGTCTTTTGCTCACCGGTCTGATCGTTATGATTACAGAATATTTTACATCCAAGAGTTTTGGACCAGTTAAGCACATAGCAGCAGCAAGCCAGACAGGACATGGAACAAATGTTATTGCAGGGCTTGCTGTCAGTATGAAGTCAACAGGCATGCCTGTTATCGTAATTTGTGGGGCAATCCTTTGGGCGTACTATATTGGCGCCGGAGGTTTTGTAAATGTTACTCCGGAACAGGCAGTAGCAGGACTTTTTGCAATTGCCCTTTCAGCGGTCTCAATGCTTTCCATGACGGGTATTATTGTGGCCATTGACTCATACGGTCCGATTACTGATAACGCTGGAGGTTGCGCTGAGATGGCAGAACTGCCGAAAGAAATCCGTGAAATTACCGACCCGCTTGACGCAGTCGGAAACACAACAAAGGCTGTTACCAAGGGTTATGCTATCGGTTCAGCAGGTCTTGCTGCCCTGGTTCTCTTTGCAGAGTATTCGAGGTCTTTTGGAACGACTCTATCATTTGACCTTTCAAACCCATTGGTCCTTGTCGGACTCTTTATCGGTGGACTTCTTCCATACTATTACGGTTCACTCCTGATGGAAGCGGTTGGAAAGGCTGCTGGTGGTGTTGTCGAAGAAGTGAGAAGACAGTTCCGTGAGATAAAAGGAATTATGGAAGGCACAGGGAAGCCAGAGTACGGCAAGTGTGTTGATATCGTTACAAAGTCAGCAATAAGACAGATGATGCTTCCTGCCCTTATCCCTGTTGTCGTACCGATAGTAGTCGGGTTAGTTTTAGGTAGGGAGGCACTGGGTGGAGTCCTCATCGGTAGTATCATAACAGGACTATTCCAGGCAATAGCAATGACAAGCGGTGGTGGAGCATGGGACAATGCCAAGAAGTTTATCGAGGATGGAATGTACGGCGGTAAAAAGAGTCCTGCTCATCAGGCTGCTGTCACAGGCGACACGGTTGGTGATCCATATAAGGATACAGCAGGTCCGGCAATTAACCCTATGATTAAGGTTATCAATATTGTTGCGTTGCTGATCGTTCCGCTTATCTAAGCATAGAAATAGACCAAAAGGCCGACAGACAATTCTGTCGGCCTTTTTTGTTATTATAGTGTGGTGTCTCATAAATAACTTTACTCAAATTGTCATTCCTGCGGAAGCAGGAATCCAATGTGTTGTAGAATAATGAAAAACTTATCCTGGATTCCGGGTCAAGCCCGGAATGACAGAAAAAAAGAAGAGCATGCCTTGTTATATACGAACTTATCTGTAACTTGATAATTGATCATTGATAATTTTTATTTGGATTGATTAAGGAGGTTTTATGTCAGATATAAAGAAGATGTACCGCACTATTATGGCTGACCATTTCCCTGATGAAATGATAATCAAATTTGGTGATCAGACTTTAGTATATAAAAAGAGGACATGGAAGATACCTGATGAAAAAACTGGGGAATTGATAGAAAAAGGGCTTCGTTATGGTGAAAATCCTGAACAGGAGGCAGCACTTTATGAGTTAGTCAACGGAAATCTGGCGCTCGGGGGCTGTCAGTTTATACAGCCGGGGAACGGACTTGTAAGCAGTATTAATGAAGGGGATATGATCCAGGCAGGAAAGCATCCCGGAAAGATAAATCTGACAGATCTTGATAATGGTCTTAATGTTATCAAGTTTTTAATGGATAGACCTGCTGCCGTGATCTTAAAACACAATAACCCCTGTGGTGCGGCATACGGCGCAACATTAATTGATGCATATGATAAGGCTAACACGGCAGATCGAATTGCAGCTTTTGGTGGATGCCTTGTCGTGAACAGGGCAATGGATAAAGAAACAGCAGATATGGTTAGTAGAAACTATCTTGAGGTTGTAGCTGCTCCTGAGTTTGAAGAAGGTACTATAAGTATTCTGGCAAAGAGAAAAAATTTGAGGATTATCAGGGTCAGCAAAATAAAGGAATTAGAAAAATACAGAACCCTCCGCTTTGTCGATTTTAAATCGTTAATTGACGGAGGCATCATCGTCCAGCAGTCTCCTATAAATAGAATTAAATCAAAAGAAGATTTTTTGCCTGCAAAGACTACATATCAGGGGAAGGAATATGTTATCGAGAGGGCGCCGACTGAGAAGGAATATGCTGATATGCTCTTTGGGTGGAATGTTGAACAAGGTATTACATCAAACTCAGTAATTTGCGTAAAAGACGGTGTTACGGTTGGGATCGGAACCGGTGAACAGGATAGGGTAGGTGTGGCTGAGATAGCAATCTTCAAGGCATATACAAAATATGCTGATGCATTATGCTTTAAGAGTTATGGGATCCCTTATAAGACATTTGAGCTTGAGGTAAGGAATGGAAAAAGGGATAAGGGCGCACTCCTTGAAATAGACGAGGGAACAAGAAAGGAAAAAGGTGGACTTGTAAGGTCTGTGATGGTCTCTGATGCATTTTTTCCCTTCAGGGACGGTGTTGATGTCGGTATTAAAGAAGGAATCTCAGCAATAGTCCAGCCGGGAGGTTCTGAAAGGGATTTTGAATCCATAATCGCATGTAATGAGGTGAATCCAAAAGTAACCATGGTCTTTACAGGCCAGAGGGCATTTAGACACTGAGATCACCTCAGAGCGGTTTAACACCCCAACCTCTAATATTTTTTAGGGACTATTCTAAAAACTACAGCTATTTTTTCTTGTGAGTTGCGCAGAATTTCGATTTTCCAGTTACGGTATTCTTACATTCTGTTCCCTTACTGGTTTTTGCTGCGCATTTTACCTTTTCTACTTTTGCCATGTTCACTCCTCCTTTTAGTTAAAATAAATTAAATCTATTGGCTTTAGTATAGCATAAAATAATTCAAATATATATTTCTCTTCGTTTATTTTCATGTTGGCCCACTTTATTGAATAGGTCTGATTGACCTGCTGTCATAGAATCGCTACAATATCTCTAAGATAAAATAATGACAGAAGATACATGCATTAATCTACAAAAGTAAAATGGGAAAGACAGCGGGTATCATCATAATAGGTGACGAGATCCTTTCCGGGAAAGTTCAGGACGACAATTCTTTTTTTATGGCTCAAGAACTATGGTCTCATGGAATACAGTTGTGCCGTATAGCAATCATACCTGACTCTATTGATGCAATAGCTGAAGAAGTCAGAAACTTTTCTCAAAGGTTTGATTATGTTTTTACCTCCGGAGGGATTGGGCCAACACATGATGATGTCACGATAGAAGCCATTTCAAAAGCATTTGATGTAAGTCCTGTTATTGATCCCACGTTAAAAGAATTCCTCGAGAAGAAGCAAGGGAACCTATCGCCTGAGCAACTGAAAATGGCAGAAGTACCTGATGGTGCTGAACTCGTCAGCGATGAGACTCTGTCTTTTCCTTTGATAAAGTTTAGAAACATATTTATTTTTCCAGGTATCCCGCAATTGCTCAGGAAAAAATTTTTTGCGCTAGAAAAAATATTTCAGGAACCTCTGATTCATCTCAAAAAAATCTATCTTAATGCATCTGAATCTAAGGTTGCACCCATTTTGAACGAGGTTGTAAAACGGTATACAAATGTCAAAATAGGCTCATACCCTATTATGGAAAATAGAGATTATTCGCTGATGGTAACATTGGAATCATTAGATAATGTCAGCCTAAATTCAGCTTTTGAAAATCTTCTTAACAGTCTGACGAGAGAAAGCCTCATCAGAGTTGAAGACTAAAAAGGTGTATTATGATATTTTAAATCCTTTTTTTATAATTGAGAGGATTTCAAGAGATAATCGATAACCTACAAAAATGAAAGTCAACGAAAATTTAAGAAATGCTATCTTTGAAGTAATAGACAACCAAATCAATGCCAATGACCCAGTTGAGACAGCAATTACTTTGAAACGACTAATGGATGAAGGTTATTCCGAATTCGAAGCGAAACAGTTTATAGGACAAGCTCTTGCAGTTGAATTATTTTATGTAATGAAAAAGAAGGTTCCATTTAATGAAGCAAGGTATATCAAAAATCTAAAAAACCTACCCAAAGAACCTGCTGAAACATAGACTTCTTCCTTGTTGTATGGACAGATTCTTTTTGATTGTAAACAGTTCACATAGAAAGATTGATTTTGAGCGGCTGCGGGCGCATCTCACTTTCTCACAGAAACAAACGCTTCTGTACAAGCTGATAATTATGTGTGTTTCTTCTGGAATAATGGTTATTTGACCTTCTTCGCTCTCGTGCAAAGAATCTTTATAGCTCTTCAAATGCCGGGAACTCGATGCCGTATTCCCGATAGTCATCTTTGTATCTTTCGAAAAAATCTTTCTGAGTTTCTGTGCAGTCGATGCCCCTTTCAAGCGCTCGGAAATGGTTCACTATGCTCTCAAGAGCAATCAGTTCCGTGATATCCACATCGAATCCATGCACAAATATATTCAGTGGTGGACACGAATAGAAACATGCTTGTTGACCAACGTGTTTCACAAAATGTTTTTGTAAAAAATTATCATATCTCAATGGTATGAACCGTTTTATCTCTTCAGAATAAAATAGCTTTGTCGACCCAATATCGTTAAGCACTAAAATGTCTGATAACAAGCCTACTTCAGGAAAATAGTCACGAAAAGAGACCTTCTTATATTCCAGTATCAACCTTATCTTTGCATATTCTTGTTCACTTGCGAAAATAATTTTGGGAATTTCATCTATATGAGAAACATCCTGCAATAAATTTTCAAACAACTCATGTTGTTCCTCGGAAAGAGAGCCTTCTATCGCTGGCATCTCTATACCGCTTATTTGGTACTCTGTAGGTAAGATATACTGCCTTAATTTGTCCCATTGAGCGCCTGTCCATTCATTTTCTTGGACTTTTCCTATCAGGACAAAAGAGGTAAAATTCAATTTGTTAGATACGTTTTCTCTTATGATTTCTTGGGACTCGTTACATAATTCAGCATTACAAAGAACTGCATCCCACTTTGAGACTTCGGTAAATTTAAGGTGTGCGTCTTTAGTAGACGTAGAGTTATCATCGTCAAATTCAGCATTTCTTTCCTCGATAAAATCACTACACTGAACGCTGACAACAGAGAAAGAAATTATTCTTTTTATATCTTCTTCTCTTGTGCTTTTCCTAACAATACAAGCAAAATCTATCCAATGTGGCCATATAGCATGTACAAGAAATCCTTCTTCGAATAAGCACTCAATAATTTTCGTCTTTTTTATTTCACCAAAATGAGAATTCCATATAGGTAAAACGGCTAAAGCATCTTCTCGGCGTAGATCCTCCAGTATGGAATCAAAAGAATGCCCCTCTACGTATTCGACACCAGGGAGCTTAGTTTCTGTCGCATCTCCTGTCATGGTTCCCTTGCCTTGGAAGACTATCAATTTATCTAATGGCATGATGAGTTCAAGGACTAAGAATATTTTTGATCTCTTGAATCAAATCTTGTAGTAATTTTTGGGCGGATTTAGTTAATTCGGCAGAAGAGAGTTTAGTAACCCATTTAGAAAAATTCCGTATCTTATCTTCAACGGACTTAAGGGCTTTCTTCTCCATATATAGGGCTTCAACTAGATCAATTTTGGAGCCTTTTGACTCAATAAGCAATTCCCATAAATAATCATCTCTAAAAGCACGGATCATAGGCTCAATCTGCTTCATTTTGTCGAATTTATCGGTTAACATCATTTCAAAAAAGAGTTTTCGTACTCTCGGAAATTCAAGTTCATCCAAGGCACTTCTGCCTTTAGTGGCTTTATTATAGAATTCCCAAAAATATACAAACTTTCCCTGCAGGATCTGCCGTCGTTTTAACTCATCAGTTTTATTTTTACTCGCGTCTAAAAACTTATCTGCAATCTTTAGAGCTTCGATGTAATCTTTTGCGTCTTTTTTCTGTACCGAATATACGTTTATAATTTCTTCAAAGATATTTTCATCCTCCATGCCCTTTTTCTTACGTATTTCATAAAACTCTCTGATAACTTTAGCCTTAACATCCAGCGTCCACTCTACTTTATAATCAGGCACAAAATTGGCTTCCGCGAGTATTTTTTGTTTTTTAATTTCGTCGACGTCTTTATTTTTGATTACATAAACCGGAACGTGTTGTAATATTTCAGGCAGTTCCCTATTCGTGTTAACATATTCATATTGCAGGAGTTTACAGGCGAAATACCTTCTATTACCATCCAAGAGTGTTCCGTCATCAAGGATAATTAAGGGGACTCTTACGCCATTTTTTTCAATTGATCGCATAAGGTCTCCAAGTTTTAAGCGGGGTTGTTTGGATAGAAACCTAACGATATCTATCTCATTCAGCTCATCTAACTTTTTACCTTTTTGATTTGTAAGAAGATCAAAATCAAGTATATTTCTGGCATTTGCAGGCCAAAAGAAAATTTCGTCTATATGAACGTTTGTTGAATATACTGGTATCTTTTCGTTATGAAATAATTTTTTCTCAGGCCTTATTCTAGTAATATCAATCATGTATTGTTTTTTCTTCCAAAGTGGGCTATTTAGTATAATAGTTTTTGCTATTTTTAGACATGATTGCTTACAAAGTCAAGATAAAGGTTGTTTTAAATTGAAAAAGATAGGAAATATTGTACCTATAATATCGAAAATTTTGGATAACATATATCATTCTCCCCGTCTCGGTAATAAAAAGAATCCATTGAACGAGCTTTTATATATACAGTTATCCCTTCGCACTACCGGACAAAGTTTTGATAGGGTCTACAGGATGTTTAAAAGTAGATTCCCCAAATGGGATGACGTTTATGAAGTTTCTCAACAGGAAGTTGCAAAGACTCTTTTCAATGCAGGCCTTTCAAACCAAAAGGCAACAAACCTTAAGGCAATCCTATCTAAATTGAAGGCTGATTTTGGGAAGGTCTCTTTAACACCACTCAAAGGTTATTCAGATCGTGCGATTGAGGACTATCTATGTTCCCTCCCCGGGATAGGTAGGAAGTCGGCACGTTGTATTATGCTCTATTCTTTTGACAGGGAGGTATTCCCCGTAGATGCCCATTGTTTCCGCATCATTAAACGTTTAGGTTGGATAAGGAATGATACAAAGTATAATGATAAGATGGTAGATAGGATCCAACATATTATATCCCCCGAGCTGCGCTATTCTTTACATGTGAATATGGTCGCACACGGCAGGGTGCTTTGTCTTGACCGATATCCGAAATGTAACATCTGCCCTCTTTTGAAGATATGCCCTTTCGGGCAGAGAAAGATGGGTTTACACAGACGGACTAAAGGATCACGGGGATGAGGCTATATACTCACCTTTACTTGAAGGCTCCTACCGACTTGGGATAGCCATTCTCTTGCTGCTTTGGGGTCAGGGTCAAGTCTCAGGCGGGGAGGATGCAATTGGGTTTTACGACGTTTTTGAAGTCGTTTTGCTAAAACTGGGTCTTCACACTTCACAACCTCTTTTCTCGCTTCTGCATCAGCAGGTAAGCCCTGCTTCGCTGTTCGCTTTATCGTAGCTTTTAACATATTTCCTATTGCAAACCCAAGACCGAGCGGTACAGCATTACCGATCATAATATATTTTTCTCTCGTATTCCCCTCAAAAACATAACTGTCTGGGAACTCCTGTAATTTGGCATATTCTTCAACGGACAGCGGACGGTCTCCAGTCGGATGACAAAGCATTGTAGCTTTCCCGTCCGGCGCGGTCGTTAAACTTGGCGCAGGTTTATCCCAAGATAACTTGCGGTAGAAACCCTTCCTACCACCCCAAGAGATATACGCAGCCCCGAGTGCTTTTTTCTGTAATCTTTTGGGTAATGAAGTCCAACACTCGCCAGGACTGATACGACTGAGGAAATTCATGTTCCTTTCAGAGAACTCGACCCATTCCTCTGACTTAACATCACGGATCGCTGTTTTTAATGTAACCCATTTCGACTTCCCGTTTTCACCATCCTTTGAATGTGTTGTTTTCGGAAAAGAAATCATTTCACCATCTCGACTTCCTATTATCACTACCCTGTGTCTTATTTGAGGTGTACCGTAGTCTGCAGCATTAACAAGACTATATATCACGTAATACCTAAGCGTAGCGAGTTCCTGAAGTATTACTCTAAAAGCCGAGCCCAACTCTTCTTCAGGTGAAAGTGGTGGGAACCCTGAACCTCGCTCATCCAAAGGTCTGTGTTTTATAGCTGATGACAGCAGCCCTTTAACATTCTCCATGATAAAAAAACGTGGCTGTGCTTCTCTGACGACTCTGCAAAAATCTTTAAACAAACTCCCTCTTGGGTCACATAGCGCACCTCTTCTACCAGCAGTACTAAAGCTCTGACAGCAAGGGCCTCCCGAAACAATCGTTGCCTCCCCCGCCGACAGGTCGGCTTTCTTGAGAATATCTTCTGTACGGATATTTTGTATCTGTGCGTTAATAACAGGTAAACGTTTTTTGTTGGATTTGATTGTTGTCACTGCAACCGTATTTGTCTCAATAGCAACACGGGTCTTAAACCCAGCTTTTTCTAACCCCAGATCAAGACCCATGGCCCCGCTAAAAAGTGAGATAATTGAATTATTCCTGCTTGGCATACATCTATATTACACAAAAATTTCAAAAAGGTCCAGAGAAGAAAGTTCTCTATTTTAGAGTATACGGTACTTCATAAAATTAATACCGCTTCTTCTCCGCAACCTCCCTAAGCTCAATACTTTCCTATGACATACATATTTGTTCCAGTAATCCTTAATAATTTCAATACACGTTGAGTGTCTCTTTGAAGGTGTTACCCGCATTTTATTGAAGTGTGATCTTCCCCCATTATCACGGACACTCAGTTAAGTTAGGCTGCCATAGCCTTCAGCTCAAATGATACCGGTGAACGGTACCCCAGGGCTGAATGCCTCCTCTGACGATTATAGAACATTTCAATATATTCGAAAATGCTCTGCCGGGTCTCTGCCCGTGTTTCATACCGATACTCATACACATGCTCTGTCTTTAGCGTATGGAAAAAGCTCTCAGCAACCGCATTATCATAGCAATTGCCCTTCCTGCTCATGCTCTGAATAAAGCCATAAACCTTCAGTACATCCCGGAAATCAGTGCTCGCGTACTGAATACCTCTGTCAGAATGAAAAATACATCCTGAAGCTGGATAACGACGCCCTATCGCCTGATATAAGGCTTTCACGACAAACCCTGACGTCAGCCGATCACTCATGGCCCATCCCACTACCTGCCGGGAATACAGATCAAGGATCACTACCAGCCAGGTACAGCCAGCCTTCCAATGTTGGAATGTACGTGATATCCGAGGCCCAGATCGCATTGGGCTTCTCTGTCACAAAGTTCTGTTTTAGAAGATTCTCAGCAACCGGCAGGTTATGCTTCGAGTTCGTCGTCGCCTTGAACTTCTTTTTTGCCTTGCCGACAATCCCATGGATCTTCATCAGGCGGGCCACTCGGTTTTCACTACACCTCATTCCTTTTGCCTGAAGGTCTTCGGTAATCCTCGGACTTCCATATGCCCTACGACTGTTTTTATGTGATTCTCTTATTTCCATGAGTATTTTCTCGTTGTCCTTTTGCCTCTTGCTCTGAGGCTGTTTCCTCCATCCGTAATACCCGCTCCTTGATGCTCTTATTACTCGGCACATCTTCTGCACCCCATGCGAGGAGCGATGCTGGTTCATGAACCAGTATTTCATTTGGGGTGTTTTGAGAAGATGGCCAACGCTTTTTTTAGGATTTCCCGATCCTCCTTGAGGTTGGCGTTTTCTTTCTGCAATCTCCGCAGTTCCTCATCCTAGGGTTTTAGACGCCCCTTACCAGGAAAGCTACCTGCCGGGTCTTCTTTATGCCGCCGTTTCCAAGTGTGTAACAGATTCTCATGTATCCCAAGACCACGGGCTACGTCACTAACTGATCGCCCGCCCTCTGTTGCAAGCTTTACTGCTTCTTCCTTAAACTGCCTGTCGTACTTCCTCCGCCCACTTCCTTCTTGCATTTGACACCTCCCAAGATTATATTGTACCTAACCTTTCGGTGTGTCCGTTAAACCGGGGGAAGTGCAGAAATCTCTGAGTGCGACTTTGATGAAGAAACCGATAAGATTTCAGAACTCTTGAAATTCTCTGTTCGTAGGTATGCTCCGCAGTCTTAGAGAGCCTATTGATGTGCATAGCAGATGAACAAATCGAGAATCTGCCATATACTCTTTTATGCGTTGATTACAGGGTGAGAGAGGCAACCATTTCTGACATAGTAAGACAATATAACAATCAGCAAACCAAATAGAATCTGATGTTTAAAGACGGTTACAAACTATTATCAACACAAAACCTTATGATCATAAGCTCTACAAAGGTTAAGACAGTCCATTGGATTGAAGTCAAATGAAAAGAATACAACGCCCTGATGATCTTCTCCCTGGACGCTTTTTTGAATAATTTTACTTTTTCTTTTTTCATTTCTTCTGTGCTATATTTTCTTGTGATTATTATTATATCTTAATCTAAGATAGGATTTAGTCAGTATGCATAAAATGAATTAAATGAGTTAAGGCTATCCTTCACTGGATAGGATGAAATATGAGGTATATGAACATATTGAAGCGAGGCATTTTGATATCAGGTGCGGTTGTGCGCTCTGTCATAGGAATAGGGGCAACTGCATTGCTCTTTTTTGGACTGAAAAAGAAAAAGGCAAAGAAGATATAGACTCTTATTGTTACCCTGAAGTTGGTTCAGGGTCTTCAGAACTCTCAATTCACAAACTTACGCGTGTCCCAGTATTTCCATTTGAAGTACTCATTGATTGCATTTGCCGCCTTTTTCCCTGCACCCATAGCCAATATAACTGTTGCAGAGCCGGTAACGATATCCCCCCCAGCGAAGACACCTGTTTTTGAGGTCATGCCAGTGCCTTCTTCAGCTACAATATAACCCCTTTTGTTCAATTTCACATCCGACATTGTTTGAGTTAAAAGGGGATTTGCCCTTGTCCCCAGTGCAGGGATTGCAACATCTATCTCAATCTGGAATTCACTGCCTTTTAGAGGGACAGGTTTTTTCCTGCCAGATGCATCAGGTTCTCCCAGTTCCATCTTTATGCATTCAACCCCGCAGATATTTCCCTTACCGTCATCAATAAATCTTAATGGATTTGTTAATAGCAGGAATTCTATTCCCTCTTCATGTGCGTGATGGACTTCTGCTTTTCTTGCAGGCATCTCGGCCTCGGAACGCCTGTAAATTAGATAAACCTTTTCTGCTCCAAGTCTTAACGCTACCCTTGCTGAATCCATAGCAACATTTCCACCGCCAAACACGGCAACCTTTTTCCCTCGCTTTATCGGGGTATCATACTCTGGAAACAGATAGGCCTTCATGAGGTTAGCCCTTGTTAAAAATTCATTCGCAGAATAAACACCATTAAGATTTTCTCCGGGTATCCCAAGAAATATAGGCAAACCTGCCCCTGTGCAAACGAAACAAGCATCGTATCCCTGATCATGCAATAGTTCATCAACAGTGTGTAGCTTTCCGATTACCGCATTCAGTACGACTTCAACTCCAAGCTTCTTTATATATTCAACCTCTCTTTCTACTATTACCTTTGGAAGTCTGAACTCTGGTATGCCATACATTAATACCCCACCCGGTTTGTGCAATGCCTCAAATAGGGTAACCTGATGACCTGATTTTATAAGGGCAGCTGCACATGTTAATCCCCCCGGCCCTGATCCTATTATGGCTACCTTTCTACCAGAGGGTCCTGGTATCTCAGGAATCTGAATCTCGCCTTTCTCTGCCTCGTAATCAGCGACAAATCTCTCCAGATTGCCTATTGCAACAGGTTCGCCTTTTTTGCCGAGAATACACAGAGATTCACATTGTATCTCCTGCGGACATACCCTCCCGCAGACAGCGGGTAATGCATTATCCTCTTTTATTTTCCACGCTGCTTCTATAAATTTTCCTTCTTTAATTAATTTGATAAACGCAGGTATATCGACCGACACAGGACAACCGTTTCTACAGGTAGGTTTCAAGCATGATAAGCATCTAAAAGCCTCTCCAACTGCCTCTTCAGGTTTATATCCGTAAGGGACTTCCATGAAATTTCTTGCCCTTGCCAGAGGGTCCTGTTCCCTCATCTTTATTCTGTTCTTTGTCTTTTTCTCTTTCTCTTTCTCTTTCTCTTCTTTTCCCTCCATTTATTTGACCTCCACCTTTTCTTTATACCGCTCCTGGGCTACTTTTTCCTCATCAATGTACATTCTCTGCCTTGACATGAGTAAATCAAAGTCAACCTTATGACCATCAAATTCAGGACCATCAACACACGCAAATTTTGTTTCTCCACCGACTTCTACTCTGCAGACGCCGCACATGCCTGTTGCATCAACCATGATAGAATTTAAACTGACTATTGTTTTCACATTGTGTTTCTGTGTTGTTATGCAAACAAACTTCATCATGATGGCAGGACCAATAGCATATACCAGTTCAATATCTTTTTCTTCTCTCAGATGTTCATCTAAAGGAACGGTCACGACTGCTTTTCTGCCGTAAGAACCGTCATCAGTTGTGATGATCAATTCATCTGATACGCTGCGCATCTTGTCTTCCCAGAAGATGAGATTCTTCATTCTCGCTCCAATAATTGAAATTACTATATTGCCTGCCTCTTTTAATGATCGTGCAATCGGATACATAGGAGCTATTCCAACGCCACCGCCGACACAAACTACTTTTCCAAAATTTTCTATGTGTGAAGGCATGCCGAGCGGGCCAATGACATCTAAAATAAAATCACCTTCATTTAAGGTGCCGAGATGATGAGTTGTCTTGCCAACCTTCTGGAAAACCGTAGTGATCGTTCCTTTCTCTCTGTCAAAATCAGCAATCGTTAACGGTATTCTTTCTCCTTGCTCGTGGATTCTGAGAACAAAAAAATTGCCTGCTTTTGCCTTTCTTGCGATGTCTTTTGCTTGTATCTCGAATAGGATTACTAAATCTGATAATTCTTCCTTCTTTAAGATTTTGAACATGAAGATTTCCTCCTTTTATTTCTCCATTCTGTTGTCAAAATCTGGATTTCAGATATCAATTTTTTACTTGACAAGAGTTAACGCTTTTAAGTATAACATAACCGCTTATGCCTGGAACGTATTTGCCATTAGAATATTTACCAGTTCTTATCTTCATTATGATTGCAACGGCGTTTGGAATCGGCGCCCTGCTAATCGGTACAATTTTCAGATTGAAAAAACCATATTATGAGAAACTCATGCCTTATGAATCAGGTATCACTCCAACTGGAGAACCACGTACCAGATTTGCTATCAGGTTCTATATTATCGCTATGCTTTTTGTTGTATTCGATGTTGAGGCAATTTTTATTTATCCATGGGCTGTAGTCTTCGATAAGATCGGGGTTTATGCTTTTATAGAAATGGTCATCTTCATTGTGATTCTTTTAATCGGTTATATTTATGCCTGGAAAAAAGAGGCATTTGTATGGGATTAAAATAATAACAGGGGGCATGAGATGTTGATAGATACATCAACAGTCGGGCTTGTCGAAGTAGAAGAAGGAACAAAGATATTACCCCCCAATGTAATCATTACGACTCTTGATAAGTTTATCAATTGGGGAAGGTTATCTTCGATCTGGCCAACGACCTTTGGACTTGCATGCTGTGCAATTGAGATGATGGCAGCAGGTGCAGCTCATTATGACTTTGACAGGTTTGGAATTATCTTCAGAGGTTCGCCGCGACAGGCAGATTGTATGATAGTTGCAGGTACCGTCACAAAAAAGATGGCTCCCGTTGTCAGAAGGGTTTATGACCAGATTCCTGAACCGAGATATGTGGTTGCAATGGGAAGTTGTGCTTGCACGGGCGGCATATTCAGGACATACAGTACAGTTCAGGGATGTGATACCTTCCTGCCAGTTGATGTGTATGTTCCCGGTTGTCCCCCAAGGCCTGAAACACTGCTTGAGGGAATGATGCTGCTTCAGGAAAAGATAAGGAAAGAGCAAGCGAGGTGGAGTCCATGGCGGTAACTGAAGTAAGAATTTCAATACACCCCGCAGGACTGAACCCAAAAGATATCGCTGAGAAAATAAAGGAACAATTCCCTGACCAGGTAATTGAAGTTGCAGAATTCAGGGATCAGGTCTCTGTTATTGTCAAGAGAGATCAGATCGTTCCAATTCTGAAATATCTCCATGATGACCCGCTGTTAAGTTTCGACCATCTCCAGGATCTCACCGCTGTTGATTATCTCAATAAAAAAGATATCAGATTCGAGGTTGTATATAACCTTTATTCAATAAAATATCGTCATAAGATTCGTATCAGGGTTCAGGTTCCTGATAATGACCCGAAAATAAATTCAGTAGTTCCCATATGGGCTGGTGCAAACTGGCACGAGAGGGAATGCTTTGATATGTTCGGTATTGTTTTTACAAGGCATCCTGATCTCAGAAGGATTCTTATGCCGGAAGACTGGGAAGGACACCCGTTAAGAAAGGACTATCCTTTAAAGGGACCTGCACCTGAAAATGAGTGGCCTGGTTTTGTTGAGGTGCTCAATAGGTCAAAAGAATTAAAAGAGTTTGAGTGGGAAGGATAAGATGATTCGGAAAGAGGCAGAGAAGATATTCGAAACAAGAGAACTCAATGTAAACATGGGGCCCCAGCACCCTGCTACGCACGGTGTTCTGAGGCTTGTTCTTGATATAGACGGTGAAACAATTGTCAAGGTTACACCGTATGTTGGATATCTCCATAGAGGAATTGAAAAACTCGGCGAGAGTCTAAGTTACTTTCAGGCCCTCCCGCTTACTGACAGAATGGATTATGTTTCTGCAATGTCAAATAACATCGGCTATTGTGTTGCAGTAGAAAAACTTTTTGGGATAGAGGCTCCTGAGAGGGCAAAGTTCATAAGGACAATCGTCGGTGAGATGTCAAGGATAGCGAACCATCTCCTCTGGCTTGCAACCCATGCCCTTGATATCGGAGCAATGACCGTATTCCTTTACTGCTTCCGTGAAAGGGAATGGATCCTCGACCTGTATGAGATGATATGCGGTGCAAGACTCACCGTCACATATCCGAGAGTGGGCGGTGTAAGAAACGATGTCCCGCAGGAGTTCCTCGACAGTCTCTGGAAATTCACGGAAGAATTCCCTTCAAGGATTCTTGAGTATGAAACCTTGATTGACCAGAACAGGATTTGGCTCCTGAGGACAAAAGGCATCGGTGTAATATCGGCAGAAGAGGCAGTAAGCTGGGGAATGACCGGTCCTACATTGAGAGGTTCCGGAGTTCCTTATGATATAAGAAAACACATGCCATATGATGCATATGATAAGGTCGAATTCGAAGTACCTATCGGAACAGAAGGTGATACGTATGATAGATACCGTTGCAGGATGCTGGAGATGAGGCAGTCGAATAAGATAATAAGACAATGTATCGAAAAATTACCAACAGGGCCTGTTATGGCTGACGAACCTAAATTTACCTTACAGCCAAAGGATATGATGATGCCAATTACCCATCCCACAAAAGAAATGGCATATTTCATAGATGAAAAGAAATGCAAAGGATGCGGTATGTGCCTGAGGGCATGCCCTGCAAAGGCAATCTTCGGTGAGAAGAAAAAGCCGCACAAGATAGACCAGGCACTCTGCCTGCAATGCGCTACCTGTTTTGTGACCTGCAAATTCAAGGCGATGAAAATAATACCTGGAGGCAAAGGACTGAGTGATGAAAAATTAGCTGAATTAGCTGCTGCTCCTGTACCGGAAGAAATTACAAAGGCTGCAGAATATCTTGTCAGGCAGTTCGAATTTGTCAAGAAAGGACCGAGAGCGCCTGAAGGAGAACTCTATGTCGCAACCGAGGTACCAAAGGGTGAGCTCGGGTTTTATTTTGTGAGCGACGGCTCAGGAAAACCTTACAGGATGAGGCTAAGGGCTCCATCTTTCATACATGCTGGCTGTTTACCGAGACTCTGCATTGGGCATCTGGTTGCTGACGTTATCGCAGCCATTGGAACGATCGATATTGTGCTTGGAGAGTGTGATAGATAACTATGGATATCTCGAACATAATTGATCAACAAACACTTGATGCGCTGATAAAGTTCGGGATTAATTTATTAATCATCATACTAAAGATTGCAGTTGTTCTCGGGATTGGATTACTTCACGTCGCATATGCGACATATTTTGAACGTAAAGTCATCGGACACATGCAGGTAAGGCTTGGACCTATGAGGGTCGGTCCGCATGGTTTATTACAGCCTATTGCTGATGGTTTGAAATTGTTCTTTAAGGAAGATATCATTCCTGAAAAAGCGGATAAACCTGTATTCTACCTTGGTCCTGTTATCTTTATGGCCGCTGCTATGGTGAATCTGTCTGTTATACCGTTCTCTTCTCATTTTGTTATTGCAAATATTAATGTAGGTTTATTATTCATCTTTGCCATGGCGGGAATGGGTGTCTATGGCATATTTATATCCGGGTGGGCTTCGAACTCTAAATATGCATTCATAGGTGGTCTCAGGTCATCGGCACAGGTTATCAGTTATGAGATTGCTATGGGTTTGAGCCTTGTCGGCGTCATGATCATGTCAGGTTCTCTGAACCTGACAGATATCGTAAGGGCACAGGAAGAATCGATATACGGGATGTTTGCGATACCTCAGATAGTAGGGTTCGTTGTTTTTACTATCGCAGCAGTAGCCGAGACAAACAGGACACCATTTGATATGCCTGAGGCTGAGAGTGAACTTGTTGCTGGATATTTTACAGAATACAGCGGATTCAGATTTGCACTCTTTTTCCTTGGTGAATATATAGCAATGTTCATAATGGCATCAATGGCAACGGTGTGTTTCCTCGGCGGATGGACGTTGCCATGGTATATAAAAGTAATACCCTTTATAAATTATGTTCCCGGTATTGTTTGGTTCCTCATGAAAGTCTATGCATTTATATTCTTCTACTACTGGATCAGGGCAACGGTACCGAGGTACAGGTATGACCAGCTCATGGGAATCGGCTGGAAGATACTTATACCGGTGGCACTGGCAAATATTTTGATAACAGGTCTGGTGAAAATCTTACTATGACGATAAAGGGAGTATAGTGTGACTGTCAGGGAAATTGTAAAGAGGTTTACCTTTATCGAGATATTCAAGGGTATGGCCCTTACCTTGAAGAGAATGTTTTCACATGCAGTTACCATACAGTATCCGAAGGAAAGACGGCATATAGCACCTGGCTTCAGGGGCCAGCATGCCCTTGCAAAGAATCAGGCTGGCCAGGCAAAATGTGTCGGCTGCGGGCTCTGTGCTACCATCTGTCCATCTCAATGCATTCACATTTCAAGAGCGAAAGGACAGGTAACCAAATACGAGATAGACATTTTAAGATGTATTTACTGCGGATTTTGTGTCGAGGCATGCCCTTACGGAGCAATCGCATTAACAGAGAATTATGAATATTCCGATTATAGGAAAGAAGATATATATATGACAAGGGACAAGCTTTTATTGAATTGGGATAAATATATGCCTGGCAAAAAAGGCGAAGATTATTTCAAGAAATTCTGGCGGCCGATGTCCGAAGATTTTGGAACGCCTCCGGATCAGGCAGTCTTTAGAGGGAAAAAGGAATGATTCAAGAGTTATTTTTTGCATATTTCGCATTTGCGATAGTGGTGCTTTCTATACTTGTTATCACAAGAAGAAATCCAGTGCATAGCGTTCTCTGGATGCTCCTTCTATTCTTTCATATTGCAAGCTTATATCTGTTCTTGAATGCTGAATTTATGGCTGCAATACAAATTATTGTGTATGCAGGTGGAATACTCGTGTTGTTCCTCTTTGTTGTGTTGCTGATGAATATCAGGGAAGAAGTAAGGATAAATAAATTTATTGGTGCTTGGCCCACAGGTTTTACCTTTGCTGCTGGTCTCTTAGTAGTTATTATTATGTCTATCAAGTCATTTATCGTTGCACCTCCGGGTATTTATTCAATTGATTTGATTAAACAGGAAACCCATACAAAGGCATTAGGAAAGCTTTTATATACAGAATTTCTCTATCCGTTTGAAGTGGCATCGCTGATACTTCTTGTTGCGATTATAGGTGCTATAGTCCTTGCAAAAAGGAGGCTGAAACATTAATGGTCCCGTTAAGCTGGTATATGTTCCTCAGTATGGTGGTCTTTACAATAGGGGTCTTTGGCTTCCTTTCGAGGAGGAATATCATCATCATGTTCATGTCCATAGAGTTGATGCTGAATGCAGTAAATATCAATCTGATATCTCTCAGCCACTACCTCCAGGATATGAGGGGACAGATACTCGCTTTCTTTGTTATTGCAGTAGCAGCTGCTGAGGCAGCTATCGGACTTGCAATAGTAATAGCCTTGTTCAGAAACAAAGCCACTGTGCATGTGGATGAAGTGAAAGAGATGCGGGGATGAGGGGTAATTTATGAAGTATTATCTTTTAATACCATTTCTGCCGCTAACAGCATTTATAATTAATATCCTTCTTGGGAAAGAAGTCTTAAGAGAAAAGGCCCACTGGCCATCTATCCTTGCAGTAGTCGGTTCATTCTTTATAACCATAACATCGGTGTTACCACAAATTACGGCAGGGAAAATTATCAATGAAGACCTTTATTCGTGGATAGTCTCAGGTACGTTCAATGTCACGGTCGGATTCCTTATTGATCCATTGACAGCAGTCATGCTGATTGTTGTTACAACATGTGCATCATTAATACATATCTACGCTGTTGGCTATATGCATGGAGACACAGGCTATTACCGGTTCTTTGCCTATATGAGCCTCTTTACCTTCTGTATGTTAATGCTCGTTATGGCAAACAACTTCCTGCAGCTCTATTTCGGATGGGAAGGTGTCGGTCTCTGTTCATACTTCCTCATCGGATATTACTTCAATAAAAAATCAGCCGCTGATGCCGGTAAAAAGGCATTTATTACATGCAGATTTGGTGACTTTGGCTTTGGTCTCGGCGTATTCATGATATTCCTTACTTTTGGGACACTCTATTATGCAGATATATTTGCCAATGTCTCCAGTATTGCTGGCAAGACAGTAAATTTCCTGGGATGGAACGTTGATCTCCCAACCCTTATCGCCCTCTTGCTTTTTGCTGGTGCAGTTGGGAAATCTGCACAGATACCTCTTCATGTCTGGCTTCCTGATGCGATGGAAGGGCCGACGCCAGTCAGTGCACTCATCCATGCCGCCACGATGGTTACCGCTGGAGTATTCATGGTTGCGAGATGTAACCCGATATTCAACCTATCCGAAGTTGCAATGAATGTCGTTGCTATTATCGGTGCGCTTACGATGTTCTTTGCTGCGACAATTGCGGTTGTACAGAACGATATCAAGAGGATCATTGCTTATTCCACCTGCAGCCATTTAGGGTATATGTTCCTTGCGTGCGGTGTAGGTGCTTATGCTGCAGGTATTTTCCATCTCTATACACATGCGTTCTTTAAAGCATTGCTCTTCCTTGCTGCAGGTAGCGTTATCCATGCCGTCCATACCAACGATATCCAGGAAATGGGCGGACTGAAAAAATATATGCCGATCACCTATGCTGTGTTCGTGATTGCAGGACTAAGTGCCGGAGGATTTCCGGGACTATCAGGATTTTTCAGTAAGGATGAGATTATATGGTCTGCGTATGCCTCGCATTCTCATGTCGGGAAGTTTGTATGGGTTCTCGCCCTTGCAGGAGCATTCTTTACCCCGTTTTATACATTCAGACTTATATTCTTAACGTTCCATGGAAAATACCGTGGAGGTCATCATGAGGAACATCTTGGTGGCCATGGGTCTCAACACGGCGAACACCACATCCATGAATCACCGAAAGTCATGACGATACCTTTAGTGCTCCTTGCGGTCGGTGCGGTTGCAGCCGGATGGGTCGGTATTCCGCCCCTGCTTGGTGGAGGTGCACATTTTGCCGAATTCCTGAAGCCCGTTGTCGGACATCCTGAATTCCATGGCACGCACGCTGAAGAGTGGGGCGTTATGGGACTTTCGACAACCCTGGTTATGATCGGGTTAGGCCTTTCCGCATTTCTCTACTTAAGGAGAACCGATTTACCGGAGAAGATCGCCGAGGGTTTCAAACCAATATACCGGATACTTTTCAATAAATATTATGTAGATGAACTGTATCACTACACTATTGTCAACCCTACATTGTGGATTGCGAACAAGGTTCTCGTAGGCATCACCGATGCAAAGATCATAGAGGGAATCGTCAACGGTGTGCCCGGGTTAATCGGCAAGTTCAGCCAGCAACTGAGAAGAGTGCAGACAGGGCTTGCACAGCATTATGGCATCATCATGGCAGCAGGTGCGTTCTTTATAATCGCATTGGTATTATTGTTACGATAGGAGAAACATGGATCAGATAATCATGAATCAATTGAGTTATCCAATCCTGAGTACAGTCATATTTCTGCCTGTTTTCGGTGCCCTTCTCATTCTTCTGAGTAGAAGATCATGGGAGTTGCTCACAAAATGGATTGCTCTTGCAACAAGCATTGCGACATTTCTCCTGTCAATCCCATTACTTACTGAATTTGACAAGTCAACCCATAAAATGCAGTTTGCGGAGAAGCACATCTGGATCACAAACTGGAATATTAATTATTCCCTCGGCGTTGACGGTATAAGTGTCTTATTTATCCTGCTCTCAACATTAACAGCAATCCTCTGCGTTCTCATATCATGGGAAGCTATCACTAAAAAAGTAAAAGAGTTTTATATATCAATACTGCTTACGACTTCATTCATGATTGGTGTCTTCTGTTCCCTGGACTTCTTCCTCTTCTATCTCTTCTGGGAGGCCATGCTGATACCGATGTTCCTTATTATTGGGGTATGGGGCGGCCCGAATAGAATATATGCAGCAATAAAGTTCTTCCTGTATACGCTGGTCGGAAGCTTACTGATGCTCGTCGGCATCATCGTCCTGTACCTCTATTCTGGAAAGACATTCGATATCCTCGAACTCATGACAAAAACATACCCTTACAATATGCAGCTTTGGCTCTTCTGGGCGTTCTTTGCAGCATTTGCTGTAAAAGTCCCAATGTGGCCGGTACACACATGGTTACCGGATGCTCATACAGAAGCACCAACAGCAGGTAGCGTAATCCTTGCCGCAGTTCTCATCAAAATGGGTGCATACGGTTTCCTCAGATTTTCTCTCCCTCTCTTCCCTGAGGCATCTAAGGCAATGGTGCCCGCTATGTTGACCCTTTCGGTCATAGGAATCATTTACGGTGCAGTTATATGTCTTGCCCAAACAGACTTAAAGAGACTAATTGCATACAGTTCGGTGAGTCATATGGGTTTTGTAACTCTTGGAATCTTTGCTCTGAACAGTCAGGGACTCGAAGGAGGAATCCTGCAGATGCTCAATCACGGTATTATAACAGGTGCGCTCTTCTTATCAGTCGGAATAGTATATGACAGGACACATACGAGGAAGATTGCAGACTACGGAGGGCTCGCAACAGTCATGCCTATTTATGCAGCCTTCTTTATGGTATTTACTCTCGCGTCTGTAGGGCTTCCTGGTACAAATGGGTTTATCGGTGAATTTCTTATACTTCTGGGTGGGTTTACTGCAAATAAGTGGGCAGGTGTACTTGCATGCACAGGAATCATTATCGGTGCTGGTTACATGCTCTGGCTTTATCAGAAGATATTTTTTGTGAGCGTCAATCCTAAAATTGTCGGATTGCCCGACATGGATATCAGAGAAACTATAACGTTGGTCCCATTAATACTACTTGTGTTCTGGATAGGCATTTATCCAAATTCATTCCTCAGCTTCATGCATGTATCAGTCCAGCATCTTATGGAGAGGGTTAACATGGGCGGTGTGCAGGAGGCAAACATAGCAAAAACTATTATGGAGGTAGTCAGATGAATTTTCAGCTTCCTGATCTCAGTCCTATGATACCTGAACTCCTGATGACTGGCTTAGCATTAATAGTACTGCTTATCAACCTTTTAATAAAGAAAAAGGAAGTGATAGCACTGATAAGCATGGTGGGTGTTGCATTTGTTGCATTAACGCTCTTTGGGCCACCTGGTGTCACGTTCGGGACCATGTTTATCTCTGATGGTTACAGTACATTCTTTAAACTCATCTTTTTCATCAATGTCATTCTCTCTGTTTTAATATCCATTAAATATATAGCTGTCGAGAGGGTAAATTATGGAGAATATTATAGTCTGATCCTGTTTTCAACAATCGGCATGATGATCATGGCATCTGCCGGTGACCTCATCGTGCTATATCTTGGTCTTGAACTCATGGCCCTGAGCACATATGTTCTTGCAGGTTTCATCAGACATGATATCAAATCAAATGAGGCAGCACTGAAGTATTTCCTCTTGGGGGCTTTTTCTTCGGCGTTCCTGCTTTACGGGATATCAATCATATATGGTCTAACAGGCACAACAGATATTAAGGCAATATCGTTTTTTATTAGTGAAAATGGTCTTGCAGGCAATCTTTCTCTCTTACTTTCTGTTATGTTCTTTATAGTTGCGTTTGGTTTCAAGATCGCTGCCGCACCATTCCATATGTGGGCACCCGATGTCTATGAGGGCGCTCCAACATCCATAACAGCATTCATGTCAGTCGGCCCAAAGGCAGCAGGGTTTGCGGTTCTTGGAAGGGTCTTCATGGTAGCTTTTGCATCAGTTAAGGTTGACTGGGCGGCAATATTGATTCCTCTTTCAATACTAACTATGGCTGTAGGAAATATCGTTGCTCTGTCCCAGACGAATATCAAGAGAATGCTTGCATACTCATCAATTGCGCATGCGGGATATGCCCTCCTTGGTATTATTGCTGCAAACAATGAGGGTCTTGCCAGCATGATGAATTATCTCATGATCTATGCATTTATGAATATCGGTGCCTTTGCAGTGATCATCATGCTCAGGAGCGAAGGATTCAAAGGCGACAGTATATATGATTACGAGGGTCTTTCAAAGGCCCATCCATTAGCAGCAGCACTTATGCTTATATTCATGTTTTCCCTGACAGGAATTCCACCCACGGCCGGGTTTATCGGTAAGTTATATATCTTTATGGCTGCGATAAATGCAGGTTACACATGGCTTGTTGTTGTTGCCGTAATCTTCAGCGCAATATCAGCGTACTTCTATCTCAGGATTGTCATGTATATGTATATGAAAGAGCCGAAGGTAGCAGTCAGCCTTACCACATCTCCAGGAACCGATGTTGCGCTCGGTATAACAGCAGTTGCTGTGATTTTGATCGGGG
>Ga0315282_10001943_pt1 | contig 38692 bp, 33 predicted proteins | sample YL17G07_20_MG_FD_203693 | JGI IMG/M metagenome (GOLD analysis project Ga0315282, IMG submission 203693) | Sediment microbial communities from Yellowstone Lake, YNP, Wyoming, USA - YL17G07_20 | ecosystem: Environmental > Aquatic > Freshwater > Lake > Sediment | place: USA: Wyoming | collected... | reverse complement strand
ATGAAAATGGTTGTGCCGAAGGCACCTTGGAGTGCGGTATCCGTCAGCCGACGGACTTTTCGCTCGGAACTCAAGGCGGTCCCGCATGGCGGGACCGCACTCCAAGGCGCTTCGCGCATTCTCATGCAGAGTGGTGGGCCGAAGGATCATGAAGTCTGCGCTCGGAATGACACCCACAAGCGTCGCCAGACCGCCCGGACCACAGCGGGCGGGACGGACCCGCCAGGCTTGCAAGTTCTTGCCAGCGGGGGGAAAATAACAACCCTTACGTGAACCTCAAGGAGGGCTGATTAATGCGAACAGGAATGGTGGCTATCCTGATAACTTGTTTGTTGTCAGGTTTGGCAATGATTACACCCAGCTTGAGTTTCGGTTCGGAACCGCTCGCCGTGACCTCTCCGGATGGCAACCTTAAGGTTGAGTTTGAACTGAAAGCCAATCCTCAGCCCTATCTGCCCGGCGAGCGAGCCTATTATCGGATTTCATACAATGGGTTTCTGGTTCTTAAAGATTCTCCCCTCGGATTGGATTTCGAAGGATCGCGGCCCTTGGATCGCGATTTCAAGATCCTAGGGTCGCAGCGACAATCTCACAATGATACTTGGGAAAATGCCTTCGGAGTGAAACGCCGGATTCCCGACCACTACAACCAGCTTACGATTTCGTTACAGGAGCGCGATGCGCCGAATCGCAGGTTTGACTTGATCTTCCGGGTCTTCGACGAAGGCGTGGCTTTCCGCTATTTCCTGCCGCAACAGGCGGCCCTGGGCAAATTCGTTCTGGCGGCGGAGAACACGGGGTTCTATTTCGTCCGAGACTCGTCCGCGTTCGCGCTCAATTTGGGAAAATTCAATACCTCCAACGAGGGCGAGTTCCGGCACATCAGCCTGGATGAGATCAAGCCTTCCTCGATTATCAACTTGCCTTTGTTGGTCGAAATTTCCGGCGGCGCCTGGGTTGTCCTGCTGGAAGCAGACCTGACGGACTATTCAGGAATGTACGTGGGCGGCGTGGCGGGTGTGGAGAACGCGCTGCTCAGCAAACTCTCGCCCACCCGCGAGCGGATGGACCAGGCAGTAGTGGGTTCCACACCCAAGAGCACACCCTGGCGGGTTCTCTTGATAAACTCGCGGCCGGGGGCGCTGATTGAGAGCAACTATATCGTCCTCGATTTGAGCGCGCCTTGCGCCCTCGCCGACACTTCCTGGATCCAACCCGGCAAGTCCGCGTGGGATTGGTGGTCAGGAAGCTTTGCCAAGAACGTGGATTTCAAGCCCGGCATGAATACCGCTACGATGAAGCATTACATTGACTTCGCGGCGGAGCACCACCTGGAATATATGCTGGTGGATGCGGGATGGTATCCGGCGCAGGATTACACGCACGCCCTCGACATCCTGCACCACGTCCCGGAAGTGGTTATCCCCGACATCATTGCCTACGGCAAACAGAAGGGCGTGAAGGTCCTGCTCTGGCTGTACTGGAGCGCGCTGGATAAACAGATGGACGAGGCCATGACGCTTTATGAGAGATGGGGGGCCGCGGGAATCAAAGTTGATTTCATGGACCACGACGATCAGGAGATGGTGAACTTCTACGAGCGGTGCGTGCGCAAGGCCGCCGAACATCACTTGGTGGTGGATTTCCACGGCGCCTACAAGCCCACTGGGTTACGCCGAACTTATCCCAATCTCCTCACCCGCGAGGGCGTGATGGGCATGGAGTACAGCAAGTGGAGCGAACGCGTCACCCCGGAGCACGACGTGACCATCCCTTTTACGCGCATGCTTGCCGGGCCCCTGGACTTCACTCCCGGCGCCTTCAACAACGCGGCGCGAGGCCATTTCGTGGCTCGTAATGTTGAGCCCATGTCGCAAGGCACACGCGCTCATCAACTGGCTATGTACGTGGTTTATGAGAGCCCGCTGGTCATGCTTTCCGATTATCCCGAGGCCTATGACCACAACCCCGGCATGGAGTTTCTCGATAAGGTCCCGACCGTTTGGGACGATACCAAGGTCTTGAACGGTGAACCGGCCAAGTACCTCACCATCGCCCGCCGGCATGGCGACGCGTGGTATCTGGGTAGCATGACGAACTGGGATGCGCGGGACTTGGAGTTGCCCTTGGATTTCCTTGGTAAGGATGAATATGAGGCTCAGATTTTCGCCGATGGCCCGCAGGCGGAGACGCTGGGAACTAGCTTGACCATCCAGGCCAGGCGCGTCAAGCCAAGCGGCAAACTCCATGTCCACTTGGCCCCTGGCGGCGGGTTGGCGGTGATCTTTACCCCTCAGCCGTAGCCGGAAAGCCCCTCCGTGAGGCTACCGAGTGCCGAGGGTACGATCGAGGGATAGGGTTTTCTCGCCCTGAAAGGGCAGAAGTGAGTAGCCGGGGGTAACGCCCCCGGAAAATCGGAAGCCTCATGCCCGACCCTGAAAGGGTCGTAGGGCTTGATCTGTTGGCGGCTAGACCGGTATGACGCTATCCTTATTCGACCCTTTCAGGGTCCGATGCTGTGGGGTGCGCGTTTCCGGGGGCGTTGCCCCAGGCTACTCCATTGACCCCCTCCGGGGATCATCGATTGAACTGTGGCTCAATGCGCTCGTTGGCTGTGATTCTGCGGGCGTAAACCAAGCACGCCTGGATGTCTTCTCTTTCCAGCCATGGGTAGGCTTGCAGAATGTCATCGGTTGCATCTCCGGCGGCCAGCATCCCAAGCACATGTTCGACAGCAAGCCTTCGGCCACGGATAATCGGCTTGCCGCCAAAAATCTGAGGGTTCACCCTGATGCGTTCAAGCAATCGCCTTTCGTCCATCACCGACCTCCAACGGGGATGCCCCCCTCTGGGTCTACCCATATGTTACTCGATGCAAACGCACCGTGCAACTTGGGCAGTGGTAAGTAGAACGCTGCCTCTACCATGCGCCTGTCATCCTGAGGAGTCCCGATCTGATCGGGACGACGAAGGATCTCGGCGGTTCGCTTGGAAGGTTGACGCCAAAGGCTGACCGCTGTGTCATTCCGAGCGCAGACTTCATGATCCTTCGGCTCACCACTGTGCGTGAAAATGCGCGAAGCGCCTTGGAGTGCGGTCCCGCCATGCGGGACCACCTTGAGTTCCGAGCGAAAAGTCCGTCGGCTGACGGATCGGAATGACAGCCGGGTAGGGGTCGACCATGCAAATGTCGGGCACGATGACCTCGCCACTACGGTTTCCCCCTCCCGTAGAGCACGCGCCCGGGTTTTGCGCCGCTATGTTGTCCCCGGTCGATAACGACGACGCCATTCACGACGACGTAAGGAATCCCCACTGGATATTGCAGGGGATTTTCGAAGGTGGCCTTGTCGCTCACCGTCTTGGGGTCGAAGATGGTAATATCCGCCGCCATGCCAGGCCGGAGCAGGCCGCGATCCGCGAGGCCGGTGATTTGGGCAGGGAATGAAGTCATCTTACGGATGGCGTCGGGGAACGTCAGGACTTTCTTCTCGCGAACATAAACGCCCAGGACGCGCGGAAAGGTGCCGTAAAACCGCGGGTGCGGCTTACCCACGAAGGTCATTGCCGGGCTAACGGCAGTGCCGTCCGACCCCACGCCTAGCCACGGCTGTTTCATGGCCAATTCCACATCAGCCTCGCTCATGCCAAAGTAGACGGCCTCCGCCGAGCCGCCCTCGGAAATCAATAAATCACACAGAGCATCAAGTGGGTCCTTGCCCATTTCCTTCGCGACCTCGTCCATGCGCTTGCCTTCGTATTGTTTGTTCTGGGGCTTTTGCAGCGAAGCCACCAGCACGCCATGCCACCCGCCCACGCTCTTCACCTCGTTATCTTCCCAGCCCGGCAGGCCGCTCGAGATGGCCTGGCGGATTTCTGCGCGTACTTTGGGGTCCTTCAATCGCTCGACCACTTGCTGCGAAGTGCCCTCGAGATACTTGGCGGGGATGCACATTTCAAGCCCCGTCATCGAGGCGATGTACGGGTATTGGTCCACCGTGATGTCCACGCCGCGGTCGCGCGCGGCCTGAACCTCAGCGACTTGCTGTGCCATCTTCCCCCAGTTTGCCTGGCCGTCCACCTTGAAGTGCAGGAGATGAACCGGCAAGTGTGCCTTCTCGCCGATCTCAATGGCCTCGTCGATGGATCGTTTCCAATGGTCGGACTCGCCTCGGATATGACTGGTGTAGATTCCGCCGTAACGCGCCGCCACTTGGGCGAGCTCGATGAGTTCATCCGTGCTGGCGAAGGAGTTGGGGGGATAAATCAAGCCGGAGGCAAGGCCGAGGGCGCCTTCGCGCATCGCTTGCTCGACCAGGTCTTTCATCTTTGCCATCTCCTCCGCGGTTGCTTGCCTGTCGACGTTGCCCAGCACGTCCATGCGCACCTGGCCGCTACCCACGTAAGAAGCGATGTTGACGGAGGTCCCTTGCCGGTCCACGCGCGCGAAGTACTCGCCCAAAGTCGTCCAGTCTCTCTTCAGGCCATAGCGGGTCAATTGCTTGTCGAACTCCGGCACGGCGGGGCCCAGGATGGGGCCTGCGGATTCCGATTCGCCCAGGATTTCAGTTGTGACTCCCTGGCGAATCTTGCTCTCCGCTTTTCCGTCCACGAGTAGGGTGTAATCGGAATGGCTGTGCAGGTCGATGAAACCTGGGGCAACGGTCAATCCTCGAGCGTCGATCACGCGCCGCGCCGTCACGTTCGGGAGTCGGCCCACAGCGGCAATCTTGCCGTCCTTTACGGCCACGGAACCCTCAAACCAGGGGCTTCCGCTGCCATCGAGGATGTGGCCGTTGGTAATGACAAGGTCGTACGCAGGTGCTTCAGCAAGGTATCGGGCACCGAGCAGACCGGCCGCAACCATGAGAATACAGAGTGCAAGGTATCTTGCCGCTCGATTATGTTTCAGGTTTGTTGAAAGCGTAATTGCCATGTCTGACCTCCGGTTCTTCTCTGCCTTCATCTGCGTCAGCATAGCACAGTGGTTAGAGTTGTAGCGCAGACCCCCGGTTTTGGGGTTTGCGGCCCTTCCCCTGGGACCGGAGAAAAGCTGCGGACCCCAAAACCGTGGGTCCGCGCTACCCCAGTCGCATTGGCCGCTAGCCACCAACCAGGAAACGGCTATACTAACAGTGGAGGGTTTCTTTCAGCCATGCCGTATTGCCCAAACTGCTTGACCGAATACGTGCAAGGAACCACCGCCTGTGAGGACTGCGGCGCGGAACTTGCGCCAGGTTCACCGCCCGAGACGCCGCCTGGGACCTCGGCGCAAATAGAAAGTGCCGACTCCGGGGACTCCAAGCTCGTGACCGTCCGTCTCTTCAGCGGGGCCACCGCCTTGTTGGACGCAGATGTGGCGCGGAACATCCTCCAGACCCAGGGCATTCCTTCCTTCGTGCCGGGTGAAACCTCCGTGGAACTTTTGCCAGTGCTGGATGTTCCATTGCTGGTGCGGGTAGGAGATGCGGAACGCGCCGCCACCATTCTTCACGATTACCTGGACGCCGAAGCCGCGAGCCCTGCCGAATGAGATGTTACTTCCGAGTCGCTGGGCTGCTCGACGATTTTCCTTCGGAGGAAAGTTGTTTTTCCAGGCGGGTGATGGCTTTGTGAATGCTTGTGGCTTCCTGAGCATCCTGGGCGGAGGGAAGTTCGTCCAGATATTTGCGATACGCGTCCAGCGCTTTCTGCCAAAGTCCCATTTTCTCGTAAACCTTTCCCAACCCTCGGTACGCGGGCGCGTAATACGGGTCGGTCTTCAACGCCTCCTGAAATCGGCTCAGCGCGGCGTTGAACTTTTTCCTCCTCAAATAAAAATGGCCTATCTCCACCGACTTCGCAGCCGAGGGTGAAACGTAGGCGCGTATGGGGTCACCTTCATCAACAGCAGGTTGTGCTGGCTGCTGTTGTGCGCAATTGACGGGTCCGGACGTGTGGAACACAAGGACTGGCAACAGGGCTATACCGACGATCCGCCGCATGAAAACGATTCTCGCCCTTCATCGCATGAAGTGTCAATAATCATTGACAAGTGACGAGTGACAAGTGACGAGCAAAAAGCTGCTCTGGTTTCTGCCGGTTATCCCTTGTCAGTTGTCCCTAAGTGAAACCCTGCCACAGCTCACTGTCATTCCGAGCGCAGCGAGGAATCTCGCTCTGCTCACAAGCCGAGGGGTCGAGGGTCGAAAGGTCCTCAGCTCCTCGACCTTCGGTTCCCTGCTTTTTCAGGGCGAGATTCCTCGCTGCCATGAAAATGGTTGTGCCGAAGGCACCTTGGAGTGCGGTATCCGTCAGCCGACGGACTTTTCGCTCGGAACTCAAGGCGGTCCCGCATGGCGGGACCGCACTCCAAGGCGCTTCGCGCATTTTCATGCAGAGTGGTGAGCCGAAGGATCATGAAATCTGCGCTCGGAATGACAGTGAAGACTGCTCGTCACTGATCACTCGTCACTTTGACAAAGCCGGGCGCTGGCGGATAATGATAAGTTGTAGCGGCGAGTTTAGCCGTCAGTTGACGGATAAAGCCGCCTCCGCTGAGGAGCAAGTGGTGAATCCCGCCCTCGCCGAAAAAGCCGAAACCCTGCCCGCCCAGCCTGGCGTATATATTTTCAAGGATGAAGCCGGCTGGCCTGTCTACGTTGGCAAAGCAAAGTCACTGCGCCACCGCGTGCGCTCCTATTTTCAGGAGTCTCGTCTCGGGGACGAAAAGCGGGACCGCATGTTGGAGGTGGCCGAGGACCTTGAGACCATCCTCGTGGATAACGAGCGGGAGGCGATGGCGCTTGAGAACAATCTCATCAAGCAGTTCAAGCCACGCTATAACATTCTGCTCCGAGACGACAAATCGTATCCTTTCATCAAACTCACCCTCCAGGAGCGCTTCCCGCGCGTTTACGTGACGCGGCGGGTCAAGAAAAACGGCGCAATTTACTACGGCCCGTATTTTCCCGCCAACCTGGCTTATCGCATTGTGGATTTCATTCATCGCCACTTTCTTGTCCCCTCGTGCAACGTTGATTTGACGCGTTACCATCCCCGCCCGTGTCTTCAGTATCACATCCAGCGCTGCCTCGGGCCGTGCGTGGAGGGTTTGACCACAGCGGAACGTTACGCGGAAGCAGTCCGTGATGTTCGCATGTTGCTCGAGGGGCGGGAGAGCGACCTGGTCCGCAGCCTGCACGCCCGCATGGCGGAAGCATCCCAAAAGCTTTTCTTTGAAGACGCCGCGCGTTACCGCGACCAAATCATGACCGTGGAGGAACTTCGCGAGCGGCAGAAAATGGCGGCCTGGTCCGGGCAAGAAGCCGACATCCTCGGCTTCCACCAGGAGGGTCCGCTGGTGGCCGTGAACCTGTTTCACTTGCGTGGCGGGCGGGTTTTGGACCGGCGAGAATTTTTCTGGGAGGATGTCGAGAGCTTCCATCCCGGCGAGTTCTTCTCCTCGTTGCTCAAGCAGATTTATCTCGACCAACAGTACCTTCCTGGCGAAATCCATGTGCCGGTGGATTTTGAAGACCGCGAACTCCTGCAAGAGTCGCTGGCGGAGAAGCGAGGACATCCGCTGAAGATCCTCACCCCCCAGGCGGGGCGAAAGCGCGCCCTGCTTGAACTGGTCGCCCGCAATGCGCGCCACTCTTTCGAAAGGCGGTTTCGAATTCTGAAGCCCAAGACCCGCCAAGTGCTGGAGAGCCTGGCCGAGGCGCTCGACCTGCCCCAACCGCCCAAACGTATTGAGGCCTTCGACGTTTCCCACACCCAAGGTTCGGATATTGTGGCTTCGCTGGTGGTTTGGGAAGGCGGCATGAAGAAGTCCGACTACCGCAAATTCATCATCAAGACGGTTGCGCAAAATGATGATTTCGCCAGCATGCGAGAAGTGGTGGGGCGCCGCTACAAAAGGCTATTGGAGGAAAAGAAAACGTTGCCCGACCTGGTTCTGATTGACGGAGGAATCGGCCAACTCCACGCCGCAGCAGAAGCTTTGGAGCGCCTGGGTGTTATTAACCAGCCCTTGGCGAGCATTGCCAAGCGGGAGGAAATCCTTTACCTTTTGGGACGCGAAGATGACCCTGTAGTTCTGGATCATCACTCCCCGGCCCTGCATTTGATCCAACAAATCCGGGACGAGGCGCACCGTTTCGCCGTCACTTTCCACAGGGCACGGCGGGGAAATCGGGAGCTGGCAAGCGAGTTGCTCGACATACCCGGGATCGGAGAAAAGACGGCCCGCAAGCTTCTTGCGCACTTCGGCAGCCTGAGCGCCTTGCAGAGTCTTTCCGCGGAGGAGCTCAGTCAAGTAGTAAATTCCACTCAAGCCAAGCGAATTCTGGAGCACTTAGAGCCGAGGAGGCAGTCTCAATAAAATAAGCCGTCTGGACCGTCTATTTATAATCTTAACTAATTGCGTGATTTTATTCTTGCCTGACTTGGCACGCCGTGCTAACCTTGCTCGGTAAGGACGGAGGTAGCTTATGGCCAGATGCAGCGTAGCTTTGAAGGTTGGCTATTTTGTTGCCGGGGTGGGTGTTGGCACCGTGCTGGCCCTGCTTCTTGCGCCCAGGACGGGCGAGCAGACGCGGAAACTTATTGCCAGGAAAGCGGAGGAGGGCAAGGAATTCATGGCCTCAAAGGGGAGGCAAGTCAGGGCACAGGCGGAGGAGTTGGTGGAGAAGGGCAAGGAGCTTGCGGCCAAGCAAAAGGAACGGCTTGCCGAGGCACTTGAGGTCGGCAAAGAAGTCGCGAGAAGCACACTTTCGATAGTATGAAGCGGAGGTAGCATATGAGCGAAGAGGGCAATGGCGCAACGAATCTTGGGTTCTTTCTTGCCGGTTTGGGCATAGGCGCGATTCTGGCCCTGCTGTTTGCTCCCCGCTCTGGGAAAGAGACTCGGGAGTACATTGCGGGGAAAGCAGAAGAGGGCCGAAATTACGTAAAGGCCAAGTCGGAGGATTTGTGTCGCCAGGCGGAAGGGGCTGTGGAGAAAGGCAAAGATCTTGTGACCAAGCAGAAGGAACTGCTCTCCGCAGCGCTGGAAGCGGGTAAGCAAGCCTACCAGGAAGAAAAAGCCAAGGCCAAGTAAGCGGCTGGAATGCAGAAGGACTGGTGAGCGAACCATGGAGCAAAGCGCAGGGCTGACCATTGCGCTAATCCTCGTAGCCTTGGCGGCCCTGATGCAGGCGGGGGCAATGATCGGGATCTGGCTGGCGGTGCGGAAACTTCCCGGCCAAGTCGAGGCTGTGCGCGCCGACGTCAAGCAACGCTTGGATCCGCTGACGGGGGCGGTAACAGAAATTGTGAGCAACGCCCGCGAGCCTTTGCGGGCCATTACCACGAACATGGCCGAAATCAGCAAGATGCTCCGCGATCGGACCGGCGATGCAGACGCACTGGTGGCCGAACTGGTGGATAAGTCACGCGCCCAGATCCTTCGCGTGGACCAGATGGTTTCCGACCTTGTCAGGAAGGTCGAGACCACCTCGGAGGCCGTGCAGCGTGGAGTGCTGGCGCCGATCCAGGAATTTTCGGCCGTTATCAAAGGCATGCAAGCGGGTTTGGAATTCCTTTTCTCGCGCCGGCGGACGACCACTGTGAGCGAGGCAGCGCAGGACGAGCAACTCTTCATTTGATGGTCGGTAGGTGGCATGTGGTAGGTCGTATGTTGGGAACAGCACCCACCCATAACCTCTGTGTGCGCGGAGGTGCTTTTTGGTAGGTCTTCCGTGGGGAGAGGCGTCTGCGCCCTACCTGCCACCTACCACCTACGACCTACCGTCTGTCGCTGTTTTCGCGCGTGTTCCCATCGCCGGGCATGCCAAGACTCGTTTGATCCCCCTGCTCGGCATGCAAGCTGCCGCAGACCTTCAGGCCGCGCTGATTTCAGATGCGCTCCGGAAGGTTGTCGGACTCAAAGGAAGTGTCCAGGCTTATTTGTTCCTGGTAGGAAATTCCTCTGCCTTTGGGCGGCGCCACGCCGTAACCAATCTCCGCCGACAAAGTTGGGCGCCGGCCTGCATCGGCAAATTCCGCATCCTCCGCCAACAAGGCAAGGATTTGAGCGAACGCCTGGCCAATGCTTTTCTCCCGCTGCTGCGTCTCCACCCAAGCTGTGTAATCATCGGCACTGACTCTCCCTTGTTTCCTGGGCGCATTTTGCGCCAGGCGCTGCGTGAGCTGCAGGTATGTGAGTCAGTCCTGGGCCCCTGCCCGGATGGTGGGTATTATTTGATTGCTCTCCGACGACCGGTAAGTCCAGGGATGTTACAGGGCATCTTCCGTGGCGTTCGTTGGGGCACCGCCTTCGCCTGCCGCGATACGCTTCGGAACCTTTTGCGGCTGGGCCTTTCGTGTTCGGTGTTGGAGGGCTGCGCCGACGTCGACTTGCCGCGTGACGTGCAACCCCTGAAAAAGACTTTGTCCCAGAGCCGGACCGCGCGCCGTCTGGCCCCAGCCACGTGGGAATTCCTGAAACGCATTTAAGTGTGGGCGCAGCTCCTTCCCCCTGTCATGCTGAGGACGCCGTTCTTCGGCGGACGAAGCATCTCTGCAGTTTGCTTGCACCTCTAACCGGCGGATACCTCATGCGAACTGTGGAGATTCTTCGCGGAGTTCACCCTGAGCCAACTGCCGAGATTCTTCTCCGTCGGCTGGCGGATCAGAATGACAGGCGAAGGGCTCAGAATGACAAGACGCGAGCAATCCATCCGCCACCCAACACCTCGTCCCCATCGTAGAAGACTGCGGCCTGCCCGGGAGTGATGGCGCGCTGAGGCTGGTGGAAAGTGACCGCCGCTTCACTCGCCCCATGCGATTCCACTTGGGCCGGGGCGCCCGGGTGATTATGGCGAATCTTAACATGGGCCTCGAACACCTCGCCCTCCCGAACCGAGCGAATCCAGTTGAGGTCGCGGACCACAAACTTCCGGTGGAATAACTCCCGCTCCGGCCCCACAACGACGCGGTTCTTTCCAGGCTCGAGCCGGATGACGAAGAGCGGCGAGCCCACGGCAAGCCCCAAACCTTTCCTCTGGCCCACGGTGAAGTTGTGAATCCCTCGATGCTCCGCAAGCACCTGCCCTCCAGTCGACACGACTTCACCTGGCTGCGCTTCCGGCTTCTTGCCCTGCTCCTCCAAGTAGGCTTCGATAAAGTCGCGGTAACTGCCCGAGGGGACGAAGCAGATCTCCTGGCTTTCGGGTTTCTCCGCCACGGGAAGCTGCTGAGCCCGGGCTATCGAGCGCACCTGCTCCTTGCTCAGTTCTCCCAGCGGGAAAATGGCGCGCGCAAGTTGCTCTTGCGTGAGGCCGAAGAGGAAGTAGGCCTGGTCCTTGCTCCGGTCGACTCCACGAAGGAGCTGAAAACGGCCCGTCCTTTCATGGCGCCGCAGGCGGGCGTAATGGCCCGTGGCGATGCGCTCGGCGCCGATCTGGCGCGCGAGGGAGATAAATCGCTCGAATTTGATTTCCGTGTTGCACAGGCTGCATGGAATGGGCGTTTCTCCTGCCTGGTAACGTTCGACAAATGGCCGGACCACCGTCGCCTCAAACTCCCGCTCGAGGTTAATGACATAGTGCGGGATGCCCAGGAAATGCGCCACGGCGCGGGCATCATAAACATCATCAAGCGAGCAGCAGCGACCGCTGGCGTGCCCCATCGCGTTGATGTTGCCCTGCTGGCCTTGCAAGCGCGGCAAACGACGCTGGTTCCATAATTGCATCGTCAGCCCAATCACCGAGCCGTTGGGGGTGGAGTTTGGGGCAAGCTTGGAATCCGAATTGGCTTCGACGAGCAAGGCGGCAGCAGTGGAACTGTCAACGCCCCCGCTCATCGCGACGGCAATTGTTGTCATGGTCGGAAAATGCGAACTCGAAAATCGAAGCTCGAAAATGGAAACTGGAAAATAGAAAATGGAAATTGGAGACTGGCAATAGGGCGTAAGAAGCGCGGAATTCGAATCCAAAATCCAAAATCTAAAATCCAAAATTGCTCCAGCCCCTAGCCCCTAGCCCCCGCTGGTTTGTAGTGTGGCGACACAGCGCGAAGTCGCTCGACCACGGCAGGGAGCGTGGCGAGCGTGGCGTCGATATCTTCGGCGGTGGTGTAACGGCCCAGGCTGAACCGGATGCTCGAGCGCGCCTGCTCCGGGGTCCTGCCTAGGGCGGAGAGGACGTGCGAAGGCTCGATTGAACCGGAAGAACACGCCGCACCCGTCGAGCAGGCGATGCCTCTCAGGTCCATGGCTATCACGAAGCCTTCACCCTCGATGTATTCGAAGCAGAGGTTGCTGGTGTTGGGGAGCCGCCGCTGCGGGTCTCCGTTTACGCTGACTTGGGGGACCAGCTCGAGGATTCCCTGCTCCAAACGATCGCGCAAGCCCGCCACCCGCGGCCCATATTCCTCGAGGTGAGACGCGGCGAGTTCCGCCGCCCTTCCCAGGCCGACAATCCCCGGCACATTTTCGGTGCCCGGACGGCGGTCGCGCTCGTGATGGCCTCCGTAAAGCAGGGGCTTCAGGATGGTGCCTCTGCGGATATACATTGCGCCCACTCCCTTCGGGCCATTCAACTTGTGCGCGGAGAGAGAAAGCAGGTCCACGCCGAGCTTCTCGACGTCTAGGGGAATCTTGCCCACCGACTGGACTGCATCGCTGTGGAAGTAAATATCGCGCTCGCGGGCGATCCTGCCGATTTCCTCGAGCGGTTGTATCGTACCGATTTCATTGTTAGCATGCATGATGGAAATCAGCACGGTTTCGGGACGAATGGCGCGGCGCACGTCCTCCGGATCAACCACCCCGCTTGCGTCCACGCGCAGATAGGTAACATTGACGCCTTGTTTTTCGAGGGCCTGCGCCGTGTTGAGAACGGCATGGTGTTCGATAGCCGTGGTGATGATGTGCGGAGCCGCCACGCGCGCGGCCTGGACAATGCCAAAGAGGGCAGCGTTATCCGCCTCCGTGCCTCCGCTGGTGAAGATCACCTCGCCGGGCCGGGCGTTGAGCAGCTTCGCAACCTGCTGGCGGGCTTTCTCGACCGCGTTCTTGGCCTGCTGGCCGAACCAATGGATGGACGAGGCGTTACCAAAATCCTCGAGCAGGTAAGGCTTCATCGCCTCGAACACTTCCGGCGCGAGCGGCGTGGTCGCGTTGTTGTCCAGATATACTCTTCTCACTGTTGCTTTTTTACCTATGAATCTTAAAATTGTGTTCTAGCCAGCAATGGTTCGCTTGCGGGATTAGCCCCACCCTTTGAGATTAGCTGGCCGCTGGAATGAAGTCAAATGGCGTAAGCGCAGGGTGCTGTCCTGATTTGGCTCGTAGCGCTAGCCTTTAGGCCAGCACTTGCCGACCTAAAGGTCGGCGCTACACCCAAATGGAACAGCACCAGGGGCCCGCAAGACGTTGAGAAGAGGAAGCCTACTGTCCGCGTGAGAGGCTTGGGCACTCATACAGCCTCGGTTCAAAACTGGTGAGTAACCGAACCACATTCGAAGCCGAGCCGCGAGGAGCAATCAAGGTCTCCGCGGGACTCCGAGGCATTTTGTCTCTTATCGGCTTTACTTCCGTCATCGCCCAGATCGTCTTGATGCGCGAACTGATCGTGGTCTTTTACGGCAACGAGATTTCGCTGGGCATCATGCTAGCGGGCTGGCTGCTTTGGACGGCCATCGGCTCGAGCATGTCAGGGAAGATTGCGACGCGCTGGCGCGATTCCCGAAAACTCGTGGCCCTTCTGGAAACGCTCATCGCGGGGGTTCTCCCGCTGACCATTTTTGTCGTACGCGCCAGCCGAGCCGTGCTTCAGTCGGTCCCCGGAGAAATCCTTGGCCCGGCCCCAATGTTCCTCACCTCCTTCGTCACGCTAAGCGTCTTTTGCCTGCTTTCCGGCAGCCTGTTTGCCGCCGGCAGCCGGCTATGCGGCGACGAAGCCCAGACCTCGACAGCCTCGGCGGCAAGCTCGGTTTACCTGCTCGAGGCCGCAGGTTCGGGCCTGGGAGGCATACTGGCAAGCCTCCTTTTGATCCGGTATTTCACCTCCTTCGAAATTGTTGCTGGCGTGGCCTTGCTCAACTTGCTGGCCGCGGCATGGATCGGGGTGCGCACGCCTGCCTATCGCCGTGTCCTGCTGGGGCTGCCTCTCGCGGCGGCGCTTCTCATCCCTCGCGCCGCTCGCCTGCTCGAGACCAGATCGCTCGCCCTACTGTGGCATGGCTTCAGTCTTGTCGAGTCACGGAATTCCGTTTATGGCAATCTGGCCTTGGTGGCGACAAGCGAAAGCCGCAGCCTTTTCGAGAATGGGTTGAGGGTTCTAACGGTGCCTGACCCTTCCGCCGCCGAGGAGTCCGTGCATTTCGCGCTTCTCGAACACGCCACACCTCGGTCGCTGCTGCTGGTCGGCGGCGGCATCAACGGCAGCCTGGCCCAAGCCCTCCAATACTCGAGCCTCGAACGCCTCGACTACGTCGAACTGGACCCAGCTATACTGGGCATCGCGGAGCGCCACTTTGCGCTAGCTTGGACGCGCGTGCGCAGCGACCCTCGCGTGTTCATCCACCCCCTGGATGGGCGGCTGTTCCTCAAAACCAGCAGGGCAAAGTTCGACGTCATCATCGTAAGCTTGCCTGATCCCTTTACCGCGCAATTGAACCGCTTTTACACGCAGGAATTCTTCCGCGAGGCCGCGGAGAAGCTCAATCCCGGCGGAGTTCTGTCTTTCCAGGTGACCGGCGCGGAGAACTATATCAGCCAGGAACTGGCTGACCTCTTGAGGTGTCTCGAGAAGACGCTGCGCACTGTTTTCCCGCAAGTGATCGCCATTCCGGGCGAGACGGTGCATTTTCTGGTCTCCAATCAGCCCGGCTCGCTTACTCTCGATCCCTCCCAACTGATGGCCCGGCTGCGCGAGCGCCGCATCCACACCCAGTATTTTCGCGAATACTACCTCCCCTTTCGCATGTCGCCAGACCGCTTGCTCGACCTCGAGCTGCAAATCGAGCCGCAGCCCGCAACGCCCATCAACCGGGATTTCGCCCCCATCGCTTACTATTTTGACGTTGTCCTCTGGAGCTCGCGATTTCACTCCCATTGGCGCGGGATGCTGGAATCCCTGGCGGGGCTGAGATTCGGCGTCGTGGCGGCGGCCGTGGCCCTCGGTTTGTTGGCTCTGGCGCTGGCGGTGGGGTTGTACGAGCGGGTCAGAATCGTACGACATCGCGGTCGCGGCGATTTTACAGCGCCACAAGATGGCGACGTAAAGTCGCCGTTACAGCGCCACCACGCCACACTGGGCCTTTGCGTAGCCGCCATGGGATTCACGTTGCTGGGCCTTGAAGTACTGCTGCTGCTCGGATTCCAGGCCCTCTACGGATATGTTTACCAACAACTGGCTATCCTGGTAGCCCTATTCATGGTGGGCATGGCGGCCGGAGCGTGGCTGGCCTTGAGAAACGACCCTGGCCTTCCATTCCGAGGAGTCCCTCCGCCGCGGAGCGATGAGGAGGTTCGAAAGTCCAGGGCAAGATTCCTCTCCGTCAGCCGACGGATCGGAATGACAACTTCGGAGTACTTGAAGCTCGCGCTCCTGCAACTTCTGGCCGCGTTGGCTCCTCTTCTGCTCTATGCCTTATTTGTTTGGCTGGCGAACACGAGAAGTCTGGCCGGGCTTCTCACTACCGGCGCGATGGTCTTCCCTGTGCTGGCGCTGATTGCGGGGTTATTGGGCGGATATCAGTTCCCGCTGGCCAGCCGCATTTACTTCGCGGGTTCGGAAGAGCCGCGGATCCCGCGCGGCGGGACGGAAGTCCGCGCTACCCACACACAGCGCAACCCGGGGATACTCTATGGCCTTGACCTGCTCGGGGCTTGCCTGGGAGCGGTGGCGCTGAGCGCCTACCTGCTCCCCGTCTATGGCTTCCGGCGTACCGCCATCCTCATGGCCGTGGTGAACCTGGGCCCGACCGCTCTGACGGCGTTGGCGGCTTGGGAGGTGAAAATTCGTCGGACGTAGCAGCTTTGGACTTGGTGGGCTCGCCAAAGACCAGCGCGGTAAACATGAAGAGGTCGGCATCCTCGTCCTTCCAAGCCTGCTCGGGCAGGCCCGCTTTCACACACACTTGTTCGAGGAAAGTGTTCCGGTTCCAACCTTCTTCCGTAGGCACCTGAGGCAGCAGCACGCCTTCGTACTCCCCCTTGCGGATGAGCAGCCCGTGCTGGCCCACATGGATCTGATTGATGTCTTCGACCTTGAGCAGCGGGGAAAGCACTGAAATTTCGTATTCCAGCATCCCCAACTCGCTCTCGCCCACCGGGCGGAATCGGCGGTCCTCGAGCGCCGCAAAGGCGGCCACATCCCGCACCGTTTCGGCGAGCGGTTTCACAGGCGACATATAGCCAATGCAGCCGCGCAAATTCCCATGCTCCTTCAAGGTCACAAAAGCGCCGCGCGCAACCCGCAGGGCTTCCGGCTCATTGGCGGGCACCGGATAGATCTTCTTCTCTCGAACCGCAACTTCCACCGACTGGCGCGCGATTTTCAAAAGCTCCTGCTTCTCGGCGGGAGTGAGTGAGAAATCAGCGCTCTTGCGCCCGTGCTTCTCCTTCTCTTTTTCCGCCACCAGCGCCAGCGCTCCATAGCCGACCACGCGGCTCTTGTCTCCCGTGACGTCCCCGGAATTGGCATACATGAGGAGCTGCGCGCGATGCGCGCCCATGCGCTCGGCGGCGATCATGGCGGCGACGATGGGCCCGCCTCCGCAGGGGCCCTGCCAGATTCGCCGCTCGGAGTTTTGCGAGAGGGTCAGGTAATCCCAATCTTGAATCGTCCTCAGAATCTGGTGGTCAATGCTCTCTGCTTCCTGGTAGGGGTGATAATGAGAAAGGTCAGAGCTCACCAGAATGAGCGTATTGGTGCCTGGCACCGCTTTGGCCAGGGCGATCCCCAGGGTGCGGCAAGCGTCGTAACCCTGGTCTCCCATGACGATGGGCACCAGCTTGAACTTCCCCAGCACGCGCTGCAAGAAGGGCAGTTGATCCTCGAGGGCGTGCTCGCCATACCGCTGGCCACGCTCTTCAACTTCGCCGTGTCCACGGTCTGAGATTTTGATTGTCGGGCTCAGCTTCGCCAGCGTGGCGGCAAATTCCCGGTCCACGGGAACGTCGCCCAAGGGCGTCCGATAAGCCTCTCCGTCGTAAATGGAGGAGAAGGGAAACGACTCGTAGTGCGAAGGAGCAATCACCACCACGCGGTCGTAGCTCCTGCCTTTAAGTTGGATATACGAGTAAGCGGCCACGCCGCCGGAGAATATGTAGCCCGCATGAGGACAAATCAGGGCCACCAGGCTGCCCTCGAGTTTCTGGGCGGTAGCGCGCGCCAGAAATTCGTCAATCATCTTTCCCAGTTGGTTGGCGTCGGCGGGGTAGAAACCTCCTGCCACATAGGGCGGCCTGATCTTTTGCTCCGCGCTCAAGCCAAGATTATGCAGGCCGACCACAAACCATGCGACAGGGATAAGTAAGGCAAATAATAATGGAGTTAGTTGGATCTTCATGTCAGGACCTTTGGCGAGGACTCACGGGCTCACGGCTCATTAGTCTACACCTTGTCAGGTGTCAGGTGCCAAGTTTCAGGTGTCAGGGGGTGCACGACACGGAAGTGAGTTGATTCATGTATCTGGTTGCAAGTGCTAGGCGTCCGACCTCTATTGCCAAGCGTCAGACGCTATGTGACCGAGGTGCCAGGTCCTCGCCCCCGGCTCCTGACATGCAGAACCCGACACCTGACACCTGAAACCTGGCACCTGACACCTGTCCCAGGCTCTTGACTGGGTTGAAGGTCTGAATGAAACTAGGCCTCTCATCTTTCAGAACGGAGGTTTTGGACCATGATATCGTTGACACGGCGCCGTCTACTGGGGCAGGCCGCCAATCTGGCCGGAGCACTCGCCGCGGGCGCACACGCTGGGAAGATTGCCTGGGCAGCGCCCAGCCAATTACGGGTGGTAGTCGCGGGGGCCCACCCCGACGATCCTGAGAGCGGCTGCGGCGGCGCGATCGCGCGCTTCTCCGATGCCGGTCACGAGGTCGTGATACTCTATCTCACGCGCGGCGAGCGGGGCATTAAGGGCAAGACCTTCGACGAGGCGGGCCGGATACGCACCGCAGAGGCGCAGAAGGCCTGCGAGATTCTCAAAGCACGCCCGGCGTTCGCAGGCCAGGTGAACGGCAAAGTGGAAGTCAACTACGCCCGCTATGATGAGTACCTGAAGATCCTTAAAGGCGAGCAGCCGGACGTGGTGTTCACTCACTGGCCCATCGATACCCACGAGGACCACCGGGCCACTTCACTGCTGGTTTATGATGCCTGGCTGCGCATGGATAGGAAATTCGCGCTCTATTACTTTGAAGTCATGACGGGCATGCAGACCTCTCAATTCTCGCCCACCCACTACGTGGACATCACGGCGACCGAGCCTCGCAAGCGCGCCGCCTGCTTCGCGCACGCCAGCCAGAATCCCGAAGAGTTCTACGCGGTCCACGACCAGATGAACCGCTGCCGCGGCATGGAGATACGCGTGAAGTACGCGGAGGCTTTCATCCACCATGCGCAAAGCCCTGAAATACTGCTGCCGGCGTAGAGGCTGGAAAGATACCATTTTTACAGGAGGCAATCATGGAGAGAGAAAACCGCAGGACGTTCATGAAAAAGCTGGGGGTGGCTTCGACGCTGGCTGCGGGTGCGGCCATCAATTGGAACCCGCGCGCTTTGGGAGCTAACGAAAAGGTAGTGCTCGCCTTGATTGGCGGCCACAATCAAGGCAAGCATGATGCTATACGCGCCATCCAGGGTGGCGCGGAGATCAAGACCTTCTGCGATCTCGACCAGGACGTGCTGGATAAGGTTAATCCGGATCTGGAGAAAGCCCAGGGCAAGAAACCGGAGACCACCAAAGATTTCATGCGGGTGCTGGACGATAAGGAAATTGATGGCGTGATCATTGCGGTGCCCGACCATTGGCACGCTCGGCTGGGGATTCTGGCCTGTCAAGCGGGCAAGGATATATACATTGAGAAGCCCCTCACGCAGACCATTCACGACGGTCAGATGGTTGTGCAGGCGGTGCGCAAGTACAAGCGTGTGGCGCAAATGGGCACGCAGAATCGCAGCATCGAGCACATGAAAAGCGCCGTCGAGTACCTCAAGACCGGCAAGCTGGGAAAGATCTGCGAAATCAATACCTGGATGTGCCAGGTGCGCCCCAGCATCGGCAACCCGCCAGACAGCGACCCGCCCTCGACCGTGGACTACGACGTTTGGCTGGGGCCGGCTCCCAAGCGGCCCTTCAATCCCAACCGCTTCCACTACACCTGGCGGTTCTTCTGGGATTACGGGAATACCGAGTTGGGCAATCAGGGCGTCCACAACCTGGACGTTGCCATGTGGGGCATCGCCACCCTGCGCGGAGGAATACAAAACATCCTTCCCACGCGTGTTTCCGGCCATTCCGCCATCTACTGGCTGAACGACGCCAAAGAGGTTCCCGACACGCAGGTCCTCGCCTGGGACTTCGGCGACTTCATGCTGACGTGGCAATTGCGCAGCTTCGCGAGGCATCATCCCATCGACGGCACCGAGTCAGGGCTGGTTTTTAATGGCGTCGACGGCACGTTGATGATCCACGATGGCGGCTGGGATGTCACTTTCAAAGACGGTAGTAAGGGACCGGTGGTTGAGGCGGAACGCGGAGTCCGCGGGGGCGGCACGCATGAAAAGAATTTTATCGACTGTGTGAAGAGCCGGCAGGAGCCCAATGCCCCCATCGAAGCGGGCTGGCTTTCTACTACGATTTGCCACTTGGGGAACATTTGCACGAGACTGAAACGGGACGTCACGTTCGATCCCAAGACCAAAACCTTCGGGCATGACCAGGCAGCGAACGCTTATTTAACCAAAGCGTATCGCAAGCCTTACGAGCTGCCCAAGGTTTGACATGTTCGTGTCATCCTGAGTCCCGACTTGTCGGGACGAAGGATCTCAGCAGTTGATTTCGGGTCTGCAACGAACTGCAGGGATCCTTCGCTGCGCTCAGGATGACAGGGATGTAGTCAGGGTGGCAGCGCGGAAAATGATGAGCATGGGGCGACGTCAATTTCTAAGAACTACGGTGGCTGGAATGGCCGCAGCCCCCGCCATCCTCAGGGCCGGACCGCGTAGCACCGACATCCGCATCGAAGAGGTCAGCACCGATTACGTCTATTACCGCTATCGTGTGCCGATCAAATTCGGCGGTGTGGAGTCTGACAATGCAACCATTCAAAATGTTGACTGCGCGGTGAGCTCGAGGAGTGGCAAGGCGGCCAAAGGTTTCGGGTCAATGCCGCTCGGCAACGCCTGGTCGTTCCCATCGCGCCAGGTTTCGCATGCCGACACGCTCGAATCCATGAAGAGGCTGTCGCAGCGGATTGCCAAGATTACGGCGAACTACAAGGAATATGGCCACCCCATTGATCTGAACTACGCCTTGCAGTCCCTGTATTTGAAAGCGGCGGAAGAAGTCAGCCGGGAAATGCGCCTGGCCGAACCGATCCCCAAACTTTGCACGGAGGTGACGGCGAGCGCCTTTGATGCGGCTATCCACGACGCGTTCGGCAAGCTCCACGGCGTGAATTGTTATTACACCTACGGGCCGGAGTTCATGACTTATGATCTCTCCCGCTACGCAGGGCCGGAATATAAAGGAGAATACCCGAGCCAGTACCTCTTGAAAGAACCTAAGCCTCGCATGCCCCTTTACCACCTGGTCGGAGCCGCGGACGCGCTGGAGGACTCCGATATCAAGCAGCCCGTCGCTGACGGGTTGCCAGAGACGCTTTCCGAGTGGATCAATTTCAACGGCCTGACCCACCTGAAGATCAAGTTGGACGGCGACGACGCAAAATGGGACGTGGAGCGGCTGGTGCGCGTGGACCGGATCACCACCGAGACCCAGAAAAAACGCGGCGTCAAGGAATGGGTTTACTCGCTCGACTTCAACGAGCGCTGCCCCAACATCCAATACCTGGTGGATTTCTTGCATACGGTGAAGGCGCAGACTCCCGACGGGTTCGAGCGCATCCAGTACGTAGAGCAGCCCACGGCGCGCGATCTGAAATCCCACCGCGAAAACGCCATGCAGGCGGCCTCGAGGATAAAACCGGTGGTGATTGATGAATCGCTCACCGATCTGGAGTCGCTGCTGCTCTCGCGCCAGATGGGTTACACGGGGGCGGCGCTGAAGGCCTGTAAGGGACAGAGCTTCATGATGATCGCCGCTTTGGTGGCTGAGAAGCAGAAGATGTTTCTGTGCGTCCAGGACCTGACCTGCCCGGGCGCCTCACTGATCCAGTCTGCGAGCATGGCGGCGCACGTGCGGGACGTGATGGCGATCGAAGCCAATGCCCGCCAATATATGCCCATCGCCAACCAGGGTTGGGAAAAGCGTTTCCCGGGAGTCTTCATCATCAAGGACGGCTACATGGACACGGCGCACTTGAATGGTCCGGGAATCGGCGCTGTGCTTTAGCCCCGCCGGCGCGGACTGAAGGTCCGCGCCTTGGAGTGCGGTAGCGCAGCTACCGCCTTTGTTGCTCTGCTGTTTGCACCTCAGCCGAAGGCAATGGAACGGAAGGCGGTAGCTCCGCTACCGCACTCCAAGGCGGGCTCCGCCCGCAAAAATCAAAACTCGTGGCGCAGTCGTCTACGCGTGCCACACGCCGGGGATGGGCTGCTGGCAGTATTGGCATTTGCCGTTGCGGATGTGCACCGTGCCGACGGTGTACCCGGTGCGTTCCACAACAATCTTGTGGCACTTGGGGCAATAGGTATTCTCAGCGGGGTGGCCGGGCACATTGCCGATGTAAACGTAGTGAAGACCCTCGGCGTCAGCGATAGCTTTGGCGCGCTCGAGCGTTTCGATGGGCGTGGGTGGAAGGTTCTTGAGAAGGTATTCGGGATGGAAGCGCGAGAAGTGGAGGGGAACGTCCGGCCCCAATTCGGATTTCACCCACTTGGCGAGCGCTCGAAACTCGCCCTCACTGTCGTTCAAAGTGGGAACCACGAGATAAACGAGCTCATTCCATACTCCGCGCTTGTGAATAGTAACTATGCAATCGAGCACCGGCTTCAGCTCGCCGTTGACCACTTCCTTGTAGAACTTCTCGGAATAAGCTTTCAGGTCCACCTTGATGGCGTCCACCTGGCCGCACAATTTCTCCAGAGGCTCTTGGTGAATGTAACCGCCTGTCACCACCACGCTCTTCACGCCCAGCCGGTGACCCGCTTCGGCGCAATCGGCAACGTATTCATAAAACACCACCGGCTCGCTGTAAGTGTAGGCGATGCTGGGGCAGTTGTTCTGCACGGCTAACTCCGTGATCCTCGAAGGGGGCGCGTAGCTCGACCGGACCTGCTCCGGGCGGACCTGGGAGATATCCCAGTTTTGGCACATCTTACAGTTCACATTGCAGCCTGCGGTGGCAATCGAGAACGCCGCGGTGCCGGGGAGATAATGAAAAAAGGGCTTCTTCTCGATGGGATCAATGTGCGCCGTCACCACGCGAGAATGCACCAGAGTGTAATAGGTACCGCCACGGTTTTCACGCACGCCGCAGTAACCGCGCTCCCGGTCGTCGATGGTGCATTCGCGCGGGCAGAGCTTGCATTTGATTTTCCTGTAGGCCTGTTTATCGTAGAACCTGGCCTCCTTGATGAATTGCGAGTCGTCGCCCGCGAGCGGAGCCGCGAAAATGGGGACAGCATCCTGCCGCCCAATAACTGCCCCCGCGCAGGCGGCGAAGCAGGGAAGGGAAGCAGCCTTTAGAAAAGCCCGCCGGTCGAAGCCGCGCCGGCTGGATTCCGTGGGGCGAACGAGCGCCGTGCATTGTAAGGCCGAATCCGTCAACTGGGGGATTCGGTCCCGGGGGCGATCGGTCGGCTGACGGACGCTCGGCCCTACCTGCGCCTCTACGAATCGCAAATCGTATTTCGGCGCCATCAGACTTCCACCTTGGGATTCCAGGTCCCAAATTCAAAATTCAAGAAGGTGGGAATCCCATTTTGTTGCCATCGGACTTCCACCTTGGGATTCCAGATTCCAAATTCAAAATTCAAGAACGTGGGAATCTCACTTTGTTGCCATCGGACTTCCACCTTGCGATTCAAGAATTCCAGATTCAAGATTCCAGAGGTTGATTCCAAATTCAAAATCCCGGGAATCAGACTTCAACCACCTTGATGCCTTGGGGGTCGTTGGTTCCCAGGCCGTGTTGGGCGTCGGCAGCCGTCGCGATGTAAGCCGGCTCGCGTTTCATCTCCCTCAACGATTTCATGCCCACTTCGGCGCGCTTTTTTTCGATGATTTGCCAGCCTGTGTAATCCAGCGCCACAGCATCGCGCCCGACGATCAAGCCATTGTACGGCCACATCCAGTGAGGCATGAAAGAAGGCCCGCCCTCGTATTGCGCCGTGGTGGCGTCGCAGATGTGGAGCCGGACTTTACGACGAATCGGGGGCAGCATGCAGACGTCGGCCACGTAGGGATTGCCGACGTTCACGTGGTATTTGTTCGGGTTGTGGATGGCGCCAAACATGCTCTTGAGCGCAATCGTCACGCCGGCGATGCCGTGGTCCTTGAGCACGGGGAGATTGATTACGGCATCGCAAACTTGAGTGAGGGTTCTCGAAAGCAGGCTCCCAACACTTCCGAAGGTGGCCAGTTCGTCTTCGAAACCCATCGTATCGTTTCCGAAACAGCGAATCCCGGAACCGCGCTCGACAATCTTGAAGTGCGCGCTTTCCAGGTCCGAATTCAGCCGGTCCCAAATGACGATTTCCTTGATGCCGGCCTGCTGGAGGCGTTCGCAAATGGCGTTCACGAGCTCCGGGTGCGTGGAATTACCCCTGCCGGCGAGACAATTCACCTTGAGCCCGACCACTTCGCCGGGCCGCACGACCTTCCTCCAGGCCTCGAGGGGTGAATTACAGTCGTGTAGAGCCTGCATGGCACGGTCCAGGCAGTTGAGGAGGCGGGAGGAATCCAGGCTGGCTGCTGGGGCGGACCGGAGGTTGGAGTCGCGTGAGATGACCAGGCGCGTTTGAGATGCAGCCGCGCCATAAGTCTTTTTCGAACCAAGCCAACTATAAGCCCCACCCGCCAGCAGGGCGCCACCCAGGCTGAGACTTCCTTCTAGAAAATTACGGCGAGTTGTCGCGCGGGCGTCTTTTGACATGGTAGCAGCTTGGCTTGTCTTGAGGCGAGGGAGGCAGTGGCTTTGCGCCCAATTGGACGTCCTCATGTAATTATCATAGCACCTTGGAAGCCAAACCCACTCCGAAGTCAGCGGTCAGCAACCAGGATCTAGAAGAAGAACGTGGCATTCATCCTTCAGTCGTTAGGCCTCTTAAATCCCGGCGCCACTTCCGGTTCTCCGGGTGCGCGCTACCCGACTCTTCTGGGTCCATGCTTCAACCCTGGAAACGCGCGCATAAAATTTGCATGGCGACATGCAAGAGAATCATGTGGACGTCTTCGGTCTTTTGCATGTCGTGCACCGGGGCGAGGATGGGAGTACGCACTGCGCCAGCCAGTTTACCTCCGTCGAAGCCGCACAGGCCGACCGTGTGAGCGCCAAGGCTATTCGCGTAGGTGATGGCTTTGAGGACGTTAGGAGAGTTGCCGCTTCCCGAGATTCCCACCACGAGGTCACCCGGACGCAGGAAGTTTCTCAACTGCTCGACGAAGACATCCTCGTAGCAGACATCGTTGGCATAAGCAGTCAACGTGGAGAGGCTATCGTTCAGGGAAATCGCTCGGAACCGTTTCTGGCGGCCGTAGGAGACGCCTTTGTTGAGATCGCAAGCGAAGTGGGAAGCGGTTGACCCGCTGCCGCCGTTTCCCATCAGAAAAACCTGGCGCCCCTCCTGACGCGCATTCTCGAGGAGATGCACGAACTCTTCGAATCGCTCCTGAGACACGGCTTCGAGGGCCTTGCTCAAGCCTGTGCAGTACTTCAAGAAGCGTTCACGAATCATGTCCCGCTCTCCCATGCTCCGGGGAATTATATCATCCCTTTTCGCTGAGCAGGAACGCAGCCGCGACAAGCAAGCTGGGGACTGTAGCCCGGGGCGCATGCGGAAGTTCTTCCAAGCCGGCCGCGGGCGCGGCTGAAACCATTATGGCGGGGCAACCTACTGCGTGGGCGGCCAGCAAATCGCTTTCGGAGTCGCCAATGAGGAAGGTGTCCTCAAAAGCAAAGTGATGCTCGGCCTGGGCCATAAGCAGCAGGCCCGGCTTAGGCTTTCTGCACTGGCATTCATCCTCCGCGCGGTGGGTGCAATAGTAAACGCTGCTTATTCGTCCTCCATGCGCTTCAACTTCCTCGATGAACTTACGGGTGATTTCCTGCAAGTCGGCGGCAGTCATCAGGCCCTTCCCAACCCCCGCCTGATTGGAGATGACAATGACGTGGTAGTTCCTCTCGGTCAAAAGGCGCAGCGCCTCGAGGGCGTCGGGGAGGAAGACAAACTTCTCCCAACAGGTAACATAGCCGCCGGCAATACGCTGGTTGATAACACCATCGCGATCAAGCAGAACGAATCCCGTCATTCCCAAGCTCCCTTTCGTTACTACTCCGGACCACTGGAGCGCCCTGCCTCCAGATTATATCGTGCCTGCAATCTCAGGAAGCGTTGAATTCAAGATGAGAGAATAGCAACCCAAGATTGACCCATTGGATATGAGAATATGGCAAGAGTTGTCGAAAGCCGGCAGAAGGAAGCAGAAGGCACAAAATAGATTTTGGGTTGCGCCGGCTAGAACATTCATTGCCGACATGGGGAGGGGGAGATTTCCATTTTTCCCATAATTCTCATTTTTCTTGCGGTGTTTTGTCTCCGCAGAAAATTATCCTTATATTTTTGAATGGATTAGAAGGATTCAAAACCTCTAGGCTTTTCCCTCTATGTGTATCATTTTGCGACACTCGACGACCCGCTGGGGCTCGACTGTAGCCCATCTACCTAGCTGTTTTGGCGGCCCCTCCCGCGCCCCCGCCCGCCGCGTTTCGCCCCTTCGGGTTGCGGGGCCAAGGGGTAGGGGCGAGCGGCGCTGGCCCCAGGCCGAACGCGCGCCGTCGCCCGAGCGGCTTTGGTGCGTCGGCGACCGTTCGCCGGCTGGCCCAGAGCGAAGCTCTGCGGTACGCATCCCGGCTTATGTTTTCAAGATACTGGCTGACTAGTACTTAGTGCCGTAAGTCCGCGTTACATCGGCGGAGCCTAAATCATTTCTTTGGTGATGCTTGAAATAACGGCCAATCTCGTCACCAAGTACTAGTTGGGTGGATTTCGCCATAGTCATGCACCTGCGACGACCTTGCGTTCCTCCTCTTTGATGCCGTAAAGCTCGTAAACCAGATCTTCGACCTGTAGCGGCGGTCATAGAGTGCCGCTACAGGGGGGATGAAATTCCAATCGAACGCATTGATGCGGTCGCGCTCTTCGTCGGCGAACAGCGCACCCTGGTCGTAGATATCGCGGCCGATCAGGGAATTGCCGCACATGATGTTGTACTTAAGTTCGGGCAGCAGGTGTTGCCTGGGCGGGAGCTGCGACTGCTCGCCTTCGAGAGCCTTCAGATACAGGCTCATCATGGTGATTTCAACAGCTTGCGGGTCGATGTCTGCTCCAAAAAGGTTATGCCGCAGAATACCGACCGGGTGTTCCAGACCTATCCCTTGGCCTGGAGAACGTGGTGGGGATTGTCCAGAGTCTCCGAGGGAACCTTGGCCTCGACGAAGAATTTGGTTTGCCCGCCGATGCGGAAGTTGTAGTCAGGCCGCCCCGTGGTCTCGCTTTCGGCGCGCTCGACGATCACTTCACGCTGCTGGTGCGCCAGCCCTGCTTCATTCTCGACGTCCCAGCCCAGCGCCTTGAAAAACGGCGTGATGAAGTCCACGCGCGCCTGCGCTTCGGAATAATTCTTGGATAGATGGTGGGACCGGTCTGATTCGAACCGGCGAGCCAGCTTTTCAAGCGTTGCTTTGAATGAGGCGAGGGAATCCGACAAGCGCTGCTCCTATGGCTTCGAGTTGATTCCGTTCGCATGGGATTGTAATTGAAGAGGGGTAGAGCTTCAAGTCAAGGAAGCGCTGGCGGCCCAGAAGTGGCACTGAAGTCTGCGAATGCACGCCGTCTGGGGCAGAGCGAAGGTCCGGGACTGTGCGCTCGGCCAGCGGCTGGGGCAGAGGGTTGCTCGGCGTTTCAGCTTTCAATGCGGCGGGTGGCGCGCAATTAGCCCTTAACCCTGAGCATGACCTTCGCGAAGGAGATAGCGGGTGAGCGCATCCTGCCAGGGCGGGAGGAGTCCAAGTCCTTCGCACTCGAGCCGGGTGTGGGCGAGTCGTGAATTTGGTGGCCGCAGAGCGGGCCGGTCTGAGGCCGAAGTAGGGATGGGAAAGAGCGGAACGTGGCTCAGCCCTGCCTGCCGAAGGATCTCCTGGGCAAACTCGAACCAGGAGCAGTAGCCCAGGTTGGTCACGTGATAGATGCCAGGTTTTCCCCTCATCATAATCTGCTCGAGCTTCTCGGCCAGATCCATCGTGTAGGTGGGCGCTCCAATCTGGTCGTCCACCACGCGCAGCGACTCCCCCTGCTGGGCCCGCTGAAGAATGGTGCGCACGAAATTCTTACCCCAAGGGCCGAAGAGCCAGGAGGTCCTGACAATCCAGGCAGCCGGGAGCAATTCCGTGACGTGTCTTTCGCCTTGCAGTTTGCTCCGGCCGTAGACGTTGAGGGGGTTGGGGAGATCGTCCTCCAGGTAGGGAGTCGGTTTCTGCCCGTCGAAGACGTAGTCGGTGCTGAGGTAAAGCATGGGGAGGGAGGCCGAGCGGCAGGCGAGAGCCACATTGCGAGCGCCCTGCGCGTTCACCTGGAAGGCGAGGTCGGGGCGGCGCTCGCAGTCGTCCACGGCGGTGAAGGCCGCAGTGTGGACCACGACATCGGGCTGGGTGCTGGCGAAGGTTGGTTGCAGGAGGCCGAGATTGGTGATGTCGACTTGGGGTAAATCCGCAGGAACCACCTGATGGCGCGCCTGGAGGTGAGACGTGAGGTCCCGACCCAACATCCCGTTGCTGCCTGTAATCAAGATTCGCACGGCGTCCTATCAGGCTGACGAAAAACGTAGGGAACTATCAACCTAAGCACCTTCGCTGTCATCCTGAGCGAGGCGAAGGATCTCCGCAGTTCGTCGCGGGCTGCTGAACTCAAAAAGCAACTGCAGAGATCCTTCGCTGCGCTCAGGATGACACTTTCCGACGTCGCTACAGTTGAGCCAGGGAGCTAGGGCGGTTCTCGTAGAATCTCGAGTAGTAATCGCGGTACTCTCCGCTCTTGGTTTTCTGCACCCAAACGGCGTGGCTGCGGTACCACTCGACGGTGCGCAGCAGCCCTTCCTCGAAGGTGGTGGTGGGCTCCCAACCCAGCTCTGTGCGGATTTTGCGGCTGTCGAGGGCATAGCGGCGATCGTGGCCGGGCCGGTCCTCGACAAACCTGATCTGATCCTCGGGTTTATGCAGGATTTGCAACAGCCTGCGCACGACACTCAAGTTGGTCAGCGGTTGCCCATATCCGATGTTATAGGTTTCTCCGGGACGCCCCGATTGCAGGACCCGATCGAGCGCGCGGCAATGGTCCTCGACAAATATCCAGTCGCGCTCATTCAGGCCGTCGCCGTAAACGGGGAGCGGCTTGCCTTCAAGGGCGTTAGTAATCATTAAGGGAAGGAACTTCTCCGGGAATTGGTACGGGCCGTAGTTATTCGCGCATCGCGTCAGGAGGGCGGGAAAACGGTAGGTCTGCCAGAAGCTCCTGACCAGCAGATCGGAAGCCGCCTTGCTAGCCGCATAGGGGCTGTTGGGCTGGAGTGGAGACTGTTCATCGGCAGATTCTCCCGGGGCAAGAGTTCCGTAAACCTCATCGGAGGAGATGTGCAGGAAGCGAGGGAGCTTGGCGCGCCGTGACGCCTCCAACATCGTACAAGTGCCTTGGACATTGGTGCGGATAAACTCCCCTGCGTCGGCGATGCTGCGGTCCACGTGGCTTTCCGCGGCAAAATGTACCACCGCGTCGAAATGCTGAGCCAGGATGTCTCTTACGCAATCCGCATCACAAATGTCTCCTCGGATGAACTGGTAGGCAGGGCGGGTTTGCAGGTCGGAGAGATTGTCCAGATTTCCCGCGTAGGTGAGTTTGTCAAGATTCACTACCGCGCTTTCAGGGTAGGTGTTGAGGAAGTGGCGAATAAAATTGGAGCCAATGAAGCCGGCGCCGCCGGTGACGAGAATTTTCAAGTCGCACTCTCCAAAGCTAACAAGATGCTGAGAAATGATGGTGCACGTTGTCATTCCGATCCGTCAGTCCGTCAACTGACGGACTGACGGATCGGAATGACAGGCCTGGGGCTTTTCAGCATCCTGCTAAGAGACTCTATTCGCTCCCCCTTGCGCGACCCGGTTGGTAGCCCGCAGGAGGGAATCGAATGTCCCGGCGTCTGTCCACCAGCCTTCCAGAATGCTGTAAGTGAGAGTGCCATCGGCCAGGTAGAGGTTGTTCACGTCCGTGATTTCGAATTCTCCCCTGGCGGAAGGTTGCAGCTTGCGGATGCGGTCGAACACCGTCGCATCATACATGTAAATGCCGATCACCGCATAGGGGGACTTTGGCTGCTGGGGTTTTTCCTCGATGCGAAGGATTCGACCGGCATCGAAAACCGGCACACCAAAGCGCTCCGGGTCAGCCACTTCCTTCAGGATGATATGGGCGCCCCTTTCTTGTTTGTTGAATTGCGCGCAAGCGGCGATAATATTCGTCTCAATGATGTTGTCGCCAAGCATTACGCAGATCTTGTCGCCCCCTGCAAAATACTCCGCCAGACGGAGGGCGTCCGCGATCCCGCCTTCCCCTTCCTGGTAGGTATAGTTGATGTGCTGGAGACCAAAGTCCTTTCCATTGCCCAGGAGGCGCAAGAAATCACCGGCATCCTGCCCTCCCGTAACCACGAGAATGTCCCTTATCCCCGCATTGACCAAAGCCTGGATGGGGAAAAAAATCATGGGGCGGTCGTACACAGGAAGAAGGTGCTTGTTGGTTACGCGCGTGAGAGGAAACAATCGCGAACCGGTCCCACCAGCCAGGATGACACCTTTCATGAGCGCGAGGCCCCTCCCTAAGCAATTTGCGCATCGGAAAGCTGGTCAGAAGCCGTTATCCGAGCTTGCAGGCGAGATTTCCCCTTCCTTGGTTGCGCTCCATTGCGCGGCGGTGGAAGAGGTGGCCTTGAATCCAATGCCGAGCACTGCCGCAAAGAGCAAGGCGTTGGCAGGGACTTGTAAGTTAAAGTCCAGGGCGGAGTGGACTAACAAGGCCACCGCGCTTCCAATACAGGCCAGCAGAACTGAACGACGGTAAGCGCTTCGCGCTCCAACGTAAGCCAGGATCATCTTGACGAGCAAGCCCATGATGGGGATGAAGAGCAGAACTGCGCCCACAATCCCCGTGTCGGTGGCCACTTCCAGATAGTCATTATGCGCATGGTTGATAAAGAGATCGAGTGAGGAAGTTTGATAGCGTCGAAAAGCGACCGAAAATGTTCCCAAGCCTGTACCCAGGGCAGGATAATCCCTGAAGATGCCGCTTGCCTGTTTCCAGATTGTGACGCGGCCGGACGGGTCTTCAATACCCGAGGGCGTGAGGGCCTCAAATCGCCTCATCACGGGATCAATTCCAATCCATATAGCATAGGTCATCGAACAAGCTATGACCAGCAGGGTGATAACCATCCAGGCCCGACGGCCTCCTCCAAGCTGGCCTAACAAGCCCATTAAGATGAGGCTCACCAAGACCGCAAAAATCCCCATGCGTGAGCGGGAAAAGACGACGGCAACCAGCAGAAGGACTACGATGAACGCATAGAAGAGGGCTCGCGGGCGTTGCGACAGGGAGTAGCCGCCGACGCCCGCGCGTCGTTTCTGGGGGACGCCTTGGGCTGACCGCGGTTGGAGGTGGTAAAACACCATCATCGCCGCAAAGGGGATTACAAGTTCCAGGAATCCGGCAAAATGATTATGGTTAATGTAGGTGCCGGTGGCCTCCTCTGTGTAGAATTGCTTCGTGAAACCAAAGATTTTCTGATAGCCTGTCAAATATTGAACAATCCCGTAGGCCGCTTCGAGCGATCCGAGCACGATCAGGCCCGGCGCCAAGACGTTCTTACCTTCCCTAGCCTCGAAGGCATAAGCGGCCAAAACGAAAGCCGTCAAATAGGCGGCCAGCTTAAAGAATCCGAGGAGCGTGTTGTGCGGATACAGGCTTAGGGTTGCCCAGCGTGGTGCTCCGGAGGCCAGCGCGGCTTGAAGCGCGGGGAGCACACGGTTGGGAGAAAGCCAGGACACGACTCGTTCCGGGAGGGGAATCGTCTGGAAAAGTACGAGGCAGAGGAAGGGAAGAATCCAAAGGGAAAACGGAAGGTCTATTTTGCCGCCTGCGGTCTGTCTGACCAAAACCCCCGCGGTCAAAAGGAAGAGGACCGCCTCCATGGCGCTATAAGCAGGAGATTGCACGCCCCCGAAAGCCAGGACGGAGCCGGCGATGGTCAGCAGAAGACACCACTCGACAATCTTTTTCACTGGTCTTGAACCCCCCTTGAGGGCCCCTCCCCGGCCAGGTTCCCAGAGGCTTAATAGGCGTTCTTGCTGAAAAAGCCTCGCCAAAGGGTCAGGCAGATGATTTTGAAGTCGAACCAGAGGGACCAGTTGCGCAAGTAGTAAAGGTCATGCTCGACCCGTTTGGCAATGGACGTATCGCCACGCCAGCCGTTGACTTGCGCCCATCCTGTAATTCCGACCTTCAAGTAATGGCGGGTGTTGTACTGGGCAACATCCTCCTGAAATTTCTTCACAAAGTAGGGGCGCTCCGGGCGCGGGCCGACGAGACTCATATCCCCCTTGAGCACATTGAAGAGCTGGGGAAGTTCGTCGAGATTCGTGGCGCGAAGAAACGCCCCCAGCTTCGTCCTGCGGGGGTCGTTGCTGGTGGTCCATCGTGTATCGTTCTCCCCAGGGTTGCCCCCGTTCATGGTCCGAAACTTGTAGATGCGAAACAGCCGTCCATTTAAGCCAACGCGGCTCTGGACGAAGAGCACCGCCCCTGGAGAGGTCAGGCGAATAGCCACGGCTATGAGCAACATCAAAGGGGCTGTAAGGATGGCGACAACCGCTCCAAAGATAAGATCAAAAGACCGCTTCAGAATTGTGTAAGCGACCGCCTCAGAGGGGGTGACTTTCATATCCAACAAAGTTGTATTGCCGGAATGGAAGAGCGTATTTCGGAAGGAGACTCCTGGCCCCAGGTCCAGGATCGCCCTCACCGGAACACTCAAACGCTCCAGCTTGCGAACGTTGTTGGAAACCTCCGCAAGGCGCGGAAGAGGGACGGCGATGATTACATCGTCGGGGCGCGGCTCGAGCGCCGTGCTTTCCAAGGCCTCGAGCTCGAGCAGGGGGCTACAAGCCGGACTTGGGGTCTGCCCTGGTAGCCGAACGAACCCCGCCACGCTGCAAGGGATCACCATGGACTGGAGGAATGAGCGCAGCGCTTGATGAGCATACTCGTCGGCGCCAATCACCAGCAGACGGGAGCAGTTTTCGCCTTTTCGCCGCAAGCTTGCCAGATACGTTCGGAAAGCTACCTGGGTGGCCATGACAGCGAAGAGCAGCGCCACGGCGCTGAAGACAACAAAGAGGCGGGAGAAGCTCACATTCCGATAGAAGAACGTAGCCGCGGTGGTCACCGTGTAAGCAGCCGCGCTGGCCACCAGGGCGCGGCGGGTGGCGTCGCGTGTCGGGAATAACTGATCCACGCGGGAGAGGTCGAAATGCTCGACGACGACGGCCCAGGCCAACACCGTCAAGAGCAGCAAACCGAAGTAAGCGGCCGCATCAACACCCACACCAAAGATGGGAGACGCCGGAAAGAGACCGGACGCAAAACGAACATAGGCAGCGACCCCAAAGGCCGGAAGAGGCAGCATCAGCACCGACAGCCGAAGCGCAAACTCGATCTGATTAAGACGTCGCCGGATCACCGCTTCAACCTATTAGATAGAGGAGGTCTTGGACCTAAGAAACCCGTGACAGTGACGTGCTTCCCTTGAGTTATTTCCGGTACCCTTGGGGATGCATTTGCATCCATGCCCAGGCCGACCGAATTATGTCCCTAAGGTCAGAGTGCCGGGGCTTCCATTTCAGTTCTCGGGCCAGCCTTCGGGCGCTGGCAACAAGAACTGCTGGGTCGCCCGAGCGACGTCTCCCGACGCGGATATCGAGCTTGCGTCCGGCGATTTCCTCGACCGCCTTCACCACCGCCCGGATCGAATATCCTTTACCGTGCCCGACATTATATATCCTCAGGCCCGATTTTGAAAGGCAATGCAGGGCTAGTATGTGTGCTTGGGCAATATCCAGAACGTGCACGAAATCTCGGATGCAGGTGCCGTCCGAGGTGGGATAATCGTCTCCATAGATCTCAAAGGAGCCGTTGGGACGGGAGGCCGCGGCTAACAAACGGGGCAGGAGGTGTGTTTCCGGCCTGTGATCCTCGCCCAAGTTTTTGGTGGCGCCCGCAGCATTGAAATACCTCAGGGCGGCACAGTTGATTCCATAAGCGGCGTGGTACCAAGCCAGCGCCCGTTCAATCACCAGTTTAGTCTCACCGTAGGGGTTAACCGGGCAAACCGGGTGATTCTCCCGGATAGGAACACTTTTAGGCTCGCCATAGACTGCCGCACTGGAGGAAAAGATCAGTTTTTGTATCTTCAACTCCGCCAAGACTTCCAGAAGAGAGAGTGTTCCGCTGACATTGTTGCAGTAAAACAGATGAGGATTACGAACTGAATCTTCGACCAAGGCACTGGCCGCAAAGTGCATGACGGCTTGAACCTGGTGCTTCTTGCATACTCGCTTGAGTTTTTCCCCATCCGCGATGTCTCCCCTTACAAACTGAATGCGCTCCACGACCGCCTGCCGGTGGCCCGCGGTGAGATTGTCGTAGGCCACGATGTCGTGACCTTGCTTCACGAGTTCCGCCGCGCATACGCTGCCCACATATCCAGCCGCGCCTGTCACCAGAATGTTCATACGTCAATTTGCTCCTTGGCATTTCAAGACTTTCCACGCCGTTGCCTGCTTCCCGATGGCGTTTTGCCCATTGATCCGCAAAGTTCTCTGCTGGAAAAGATGACGGCAACTTGGCAGAAGCCCCTTGTTGCGGCGATGATTTTGAACGGCCTTCTGTAGGCGGCTGAATAGTCAGCGAGCGCCCGGTACTCATGGAGCGCCTCCCAGAAGTCGTCGAAGACCACGATTGTATCAGGAGAGGTGACCCTATCCATCATGGTAAGCGTGTAGAGCGTGGAGGAATAGAGATCACTGTCGTTGTGAATCACGACACGATTAGACGGCCGGTAGGAATCGAGAAAATCCGGAAGTGAGTCTTGGAACAATCCAATGTGGAACCGTACCCGCGGATCGGCGATGTCTGGCGGGATGCCGTCCCGGTTAAACGTTCCCTTCGGATGGTCTACGGCCCAGTCTTCCGGTAAGCCAGTGAAGGAATCAAACCCCCAAAAACGGCTTTCAGGGCGCTGGTTGATCGCGCACCATGAACGTAGGCTGCTGCCGTCTGCGACGCCGAACTCGATGTAGTCGATCGGGGCATCCTTCAGGACGTTGCGCTGAAGGTAGCCGTACATCTCTTCCCGATTCTGAAACCTCGGGCAATCAGCTTGCTTTATCGTGCGACACCATTTAGATGTCCAATTGGTTCGATCGAGAAACGCCGAGTAGGGCAGCAGGAGAGCAGCCATCGAGCGTTTCAGCGAAATATCTGATCTAGACATTTCTCCAGGTTCCTAGCGATTCTCCCTCGATCCATACTATGCTAAAAGCCCGCGCAAGTTCCACAACACACTTCTGCTCCTCAAGCGTCATGTGCATTTTGGGACTTAGCCCTCTCCTCCCAATAGAGCTTGAGCGCGCGAAGCGTATCGGTCAAATCGTGACGAGGCTCCCAGCCGACCGCAAGTCTGGCCTTCGAGTAATCGCCCCACATCTCCGGCGCTTCGTAATTGCGGAGCAGGGATTTGTCAACCGAGACCTGAACGGATATCGAGGCGAAGGAGATCATCGTCTGAAGGATGCTCTGTATGGAAACGGGATGGCCCGAGCAAAGCTGATAGACTTCGCCCGGCGCGCCGCTTTCAAGCAAATCACAGTACCCCCGGACTATGTCCCGCACGTCACTGAAGTCCCGCGCGACATGGAGATCTCCGGCGAGGATTGTGGGTGGGCGCACTCCCAATTCGATTTCCACCACCCGCCGGGCAAATTTCGAGCAAACGAAATTCGATGACTGGCGCGGCCCGGTGTGATTGAACGGTCTGACGCGGATGATAGGCAGCCCATAGCTTCGAAAAAACTGCAAAGCCAGAATCTCGGCTGCCGCCTTACTCCCCGCGTAAGGATTAACAGGATGCAGTTCCATCTCCTCACGCAAGGGCAGCTTCTCCCTGGGAACTGTACCGTACACTTCAGAGGAGCTAACGAGAAGGAATCGGCAGTCCATCCCCACCCGTCGCCAGGCCGTGAGAAGATTCAGCGTGCCCATGAAATTCACTTGATAGGTGAGATCCGGGTTCTCGAGCGACTCCGCTGGGGACGAAAAAGCCGCCAGGTGATAGATGCGCTGAGGTTTGGATGATTGGAGCACTGCGCGCAGGCTGTCAAAGTCGCGCACATCCGCCTCAACGATGTGGAGGTGCCTTTCGATGTGCTGGATGTTGGCCCGGTCTTCGTTGATGCCGAGGAGCGCGACGACTTCTTCGCCCCTCCCCAGGAGGTAATCAGCCAGGTGAGACCCTGCGAAACCCGCGCATCCCGTAATCAGCGATTTCATTGCGTGACCCGCGCCGCAGGTCATCCCCACGAAAGCAGGAATCCGTTCCGCAAACGTTCGCAGAGGCGCTATCTGCCTGATGGATTCCGGCCTTCGCCGGAATGACGTGATGGATTCCGGCCTTCGCCGGAATGACCTGCCTCGAGCCGCGCCAGATCCTCATCTACCATCATCGTGACGAGCCCTTTGAAGCTCACCTTGGGTTTCCAGCCCAATTCCCGCCGGGCCTTCGACGAATCTCCGAGCAAGTGATAGACCTCCGCAGGCCGCAGTAAGTTTGGGTCCGTTTCCACATAATCTCGGTAGTCCATGCCCAGGTGGGTGAAAGCGATTTCCAAAAGCTGGCGCACGGAGTGAGCTACGCCGGTTGCTACGACGTAATCTTGTGGTTTTTCCTGCTGGAGCATCTGCCATATGGCCTCGACGTAATCGCCGGCAAAGCCCCAGTCGCGTTCGGCGTCAAGATTTCCCATCCGGAGCTTTGCTTGTTGGCCAAGCTTGATCCGCGCGGCGCCATAACTCACCTTGCGGGTCACGAATTCCAGCCCACGCCGCGGCGACTCGTGATTGAACAGAATTCCTGAGCAGGTGAACAGACCGTAACTTTCACGATAATTGACCGTAATCCAGTGGCCGTAGAGCTTAGCCACGCCATAGGGACTGCGCGGATAAAAAGGTGTCTTTTCATTTTGCGGGCTTTCGCGGACCATCCCGAACATTTCACTCGAGGAGGCCTGGTAGAATCTTATTCTTGGATTCACTAAGCGGATCGCTTCGAGCATTCTGGTTACCCCGAGCGCCGTGAACTCACCGGTCAGCACCGGCTGGTTCCAGGAAGTGGGGACAAAGGACTGCGAGGCCAAATTATAGACCTCCTGGGGTTCGGCCTGTTGAAGGGCGCTGATGAGTGAGTTTTGGTCAAGCAGGTCGCCGGGTATCAGCTCAATCCTGTCTTGCAGATGGCAGAGCCGCTCGAAGTTCACCGTGCTGCTTCGCCGGACCAAGCCGCAAACACGATAACCTTTTGAAAGCAGAAACTCAGCCAGGTAAGATCCGTCTTGCCCGGTTATTCCCGTGATCAGCGCGGTCTTGTTCATGCATTTCCCCCTCTCGGCGACCGTTTGGGCCAAATTCTAGCATCTTAAGGTCAATGAATGCACGCATCTCCGCTTTGAAACGCGACACATCGAAGCGTTCTGCGTGGCGGCGAATAAAAGCGGGCGAGAAGCGAGCTTCGTTCGACTCGAAGAAACGGATCGCCTCGGCCAGGGACTCAGCAGATTGTTCGGCGAAGAATACCCCGGTGGAAGACTCGGGAGCGTAGGGATTTTTGGGGAAACCTCCCTCCACCGTTTCCAGCGCTCCGCCCCGGCCAAAAGCAATCACCGGGCGGCCGCACGCCTGTGCTTCGATGGGAGTCAGGCCTATGTCCTCTTCACCTGGGAATAGGAAGGCTCTGCACCGCTGGTAGTATTCGCGAACCAGCTCGTCGGGCTGGTAACCGAGGAAAGTTATCGTGGGCCCGGCCATTTTCTTCAGTGCTCGCATCGTTTCTCCCTCGCCGATCACTATCAGCCGGCGTCGCATTGCGTTGCACGCGCTGATTGCAAGGTCAACTCGCTTGTAGGCAACTAAGGGGCTCACGACGAGGTAGAAATCCTCCGGGTTTGTCCCGATCGAAAAAGAGCTGATATTGACCGGGGGATGAATTACTTCCGCCTCTCGACGGTAGTACTTGGCGATCCTGGAGGCCGCGTTATGGGAACTCGCCACATAGTAATCAACTCTCGCCGATGCCGCATAGTCCCACTGCCGGACGTAGTTGGCCGCGAGGGAGTAGAAGGCGCGGCCCAAGGCCCCTCCCGGTGCGCTCGCGCGATACTGGTGATACATATCCCAGACGTAGCGCATCGGCGTGTGGCAATAGCAAATGTGGCAGGTATGCGGGCGAGTCAGAACTCCTTTCGCCGGTCCGGATTCGGAACTGATTACGAGATCGTACTCGTCCAGCTTGAAGTGCTCGAGCGCGAGAGGAAAGAGAGGCAGGAATTTCCTGTACTGGCGCCTGATCCCCGGGACCTTTTGTAGAAACGAGGTCGTGAACCTACGGGACTGTAGCGAGGGCGGAAGAGCCTTGCGGTCGAGCACCAAGGTAAAAATATCGGCCTGCGGAAACATGTCGGCCAATGCCTCCACGACCCGCTCCCCACCCCGGATCCTCACAAACCAGTAATGGACGATGGCCACCCGCAACTTAGAGAGAAGGTCCGGCAGTTGCGTATCTCGGGCTCCTTGGTTCACGGGGCCGCTTTGTTCTGTTTCTCCGGGATCGCTCATAAGTGGACCTAGTAGGTTACAGAATAGTTATTCTTGCAGCACCTTGTGACACACATCCAGAGTTCGCCGGGCCCACTCTTGCGGGGGGAAGAGCTTGACTCGATTCCAGGCCCGAACTCCTTCCGAGTCATCCAGCGTCGCTTCGCGCGGTAGCCCCAGCCAGCATCTCTTCGGCGGCCGCCAAGACCCTGGCAGGCAAAATCCCCTTCATGCAGCGATTGTCGGCGCATACTGCGAACTCTCGGCCGTCGTAACACGGCCTGCACGCCAAGCTTTCCCCACCCCAAAGGACGCGGAGTGCCGGGCGGTTCAGCACGCGTTCC
>Ga0315282_10001942_pt1 | contig 38694 bp, 46 predicted proteins | sample YL17G07_20_MG_FD_203693 | JGI IMG/M metagenome (GOLD analysis project Ga0315282, IMG submission 203693) | Sediment microbial communities from Yellowstone Lake, YNP, Wyoming, USA - YL17G07_20 | ecosystem: Environmental > Aquatic > Freshwater > Lake > Sediment | place: USA: Wyoming | collected... | reverse complement strand
TAACTGAACTTCTTGTGGTTATCCACACCCACATAGTACTGCATAGCGCACCCCCCTGTTGTTGGTTAGTAGTTTATTCCATACTAACACAGGTTTTAGTGCGCTACATTATCATTGTAACTCCTTGTTAAAACTTCTTTCCGTGCCGGTAAGGCCGGGTTTTATTATACTCTATCTTCTTTGATAAAGCCTTTTCCAGGTCTATCTTACGCGAACCGCAATAATCAAATATGCGGATACAGCAATCCGCCAATTCTTCGGCAAGCTCACCTTTTTTGCCGCCCTTACGCATTGCCTCCAGGGCCTCGGACAGCTCGGAATGCATGAGCGCGATGAGCTCTCCGTCGTTACGCAGCTCCTCCCACCACCCCTTGCTTTTGGCAACGCGGTGGCACTCTTTGATCAGCTCATTGATTGTTAATTTCTTCTTTAACATCAGGTTTATTCTCCTCTTGCGCAGGCTTAAGTAGCTCATCTATACCGGTAAAAATATTCTTGGCAATATATTCCTTGGCGTAAACACTGGGGCTGGATACCTCAATCAAAGTCTTATTTTTCCTTTCAACGGTAAAAAATATCCCTACCGGGGTGGTATCCGCTTCCGAGACATATACCGCGATCATTTTCTTCCCAGGAGGCTGCGCATATATATAAGATTCTTTACCCTTCTCCCCCAAGATTTTCTTAACCTCGGCGTAGCAGCTGTCATAACCCAGGGGGAAAGATCTCTTCAGGGCGTCCTTGCGCGTATCCTCCAAAACTTTGGTTGATATCCCGGCAAAGCCCCTGCCCATTTCTTTAACTGTCGCGCAGCCGAATAAAACAGTAGATAGAATATAAAATGCAGTAGTTAGGATAAAACAAATATTCCTTTTCATAGTCCCCCCTTATTCATTAACCAATTTCCAGATCTTATCTAAATTCTTGCGAGCCTCGGTCTCCCCGCGCCGGGCAAACTCATCCGCCTTATGCAGCTCAAGCCAGAACAAACCTGTGGTATCGGGATGCAGCACAATATCCGCTAACTCACCCTCGCGCCTGGCTACCTCCGACTGCAAAACCTCAACGCTGCTGAAGATAATATCCACGATATTCAGGTTGAAGATATTCTTCAGGCGGCCAAGCAGGCCAAACGGTTTCTTCGGCTGGGCACCCTGCTCATATTCGGAGGGGGAGCCGCTTTTAAGTTTTGCCAGTTGCCTCAGTATATCCTCCCGCGAAGGAGTTACATTTACGGCGATGATCTTCCTCACCCCCATCTTTAACAAGGGCTCGGTGGGAAGAGGGTTGGTCACCCCTCCGTCAAAAAGCACCTCCTCCTTAAACTTAAAAGGAGCAAAAACCCCCGGCATGGAGCAACTGGCCATTATAGCATCAACCAGCAGGCCTTTGTCCAGAATCTTCGGTTCCTTCCTGCGTACATCGCTGGCGATTATCTTCAAAGGCAGCTTTACGTCATAAAAGGTCTTATCCCCAAAATGCCTTCTCAAAAAACGGTAGAGCTTATTCCCCTTAATAAAACCAAGGCGGGGAAAGGTCATATCTATCAACCCCCAGATATGCTTGGGTTCCTTGAATTCCCGGGTGATCTCCAGTATCTCCCCGCTGCTTTTACCGATCGCCCAGAGGCTGGCGATAAGCGCGCCGATACTGGAGCCGGTGATGATATCAATGGGGATATCCTCCTCCTCAATGACCTTCAGCACCCCTATATGGCAGAAGCCGTATCCCACCCCCACTCCTAAAACCAGGCCCACCAGGCAATCCGCCAGCTGGCGGGCGATCCTCCTGACGGACTTGGAGTATTCACACTCCGGGTCATCGATAACCAGCCGCTGGGCCGCGTCAAATTCTATTTTAGGGATAGTGGCGAAGATATCCTGGCCCAGGATCTCCATCTGCTGGCTGTAATTCATCTTGGATAATTTATATTCGTTGATAATGGTTTTTATCTTCTGCTGGTCAAAATTGTAATCTTTCTTAAGCCGGTTGATCAGGTTATTGGTGCGCTTAAGATCCACCGGATCAGGGCTGCTCAATATGTGGATAAGGTCCGACTGGTTGAGCATGCTGATGATCCCCCGGTCCATGGCCGCGGGCAGGTCCAGAAGGATATAATGGTAATCATTTACCAGGAGGCTTAGTATCTCAATCAACCTTTTTAGGCATCCGTCGTCATCCTCCTGATAATAAAAACAGAACAGGTCAATGCCGAATTTACTCTTGCAGATAAAATCCCTGGGCAACTCATATATGTCCGAAGCGGAGGATAAATCAAATACAGGCGGCTCTTCAATCTCCAGCCTCTGCGGTAGGGTATGCGTCTTTTCTCTAGGCAAAATATCCAGGATGATCACTGATTTATGCGCCTGCCGGTTAAGGCTTAAAGCCAGGTTCAAGGCGTAAACGGTCTTGCCCGCGTGTGAATATGAGCTAAAAACCGAGATGACCGTACTTTCAAAGATCCTCTTCTGGTGTATGTCTTTGCGTTTGAGGCGGCGGCTTAATGTGCGGCTTAAATCAATAGCCAGGCGCGGGATATTTTTTAACACAAAGTCAAAATTACCCTTTTTGATCACCAGGATCCTGCAGTCATTGATCGCCTCACTGGTTACTGAGTGCGGCTCACCTGTAAGCAGGGAGATGATCCCGAAATATTTTCCGCGGTGTAGATACTCCAGGATCAGAGGAGCCCCTGCGCTATCCCTGGTATAAATCTCAACCCTGCCCGAGATAATGCAATAAAAGGCGCTTGGGGCAGAGCCCTCTTCGTAAATAACCTCCCCCTTGCGGTAATCGGTGATTTCGCTTGCTTGACAAATTATTGCCAGCTCCTCTTTGGTAAGCCCGTAGAAAAACGGCATCTCTTTTATGATGAACTCTTTGTCCTTGATATCCATATTAAATTACTCCGCTTGCGGCTACCTCCGCAAGCTTCTTTGCGCTTGGCCGGACCGAGCGTTTCTGGCTCCCGTAATCTACATGCACCAGGCCGAAACGCGGGGAAAAACCCTTGTCCCACTCAAAATTATCAATCAGCGACCAGTAAATATACCCTATGACCCGGACCCCATCCTGCATGGCCCTGTGTATTTGGAGGAGGTGCTCGCGGATATAATCCCATCTTAAGTCATCATCTTCGGTGCATATTCCGTTTTCGGTGATTAATACGGCTAGGTTATATTTTTTAACGGCAAGGAGGAGTTTATACAGCCCCTCGGGGTAAATATCCCAGCCCAGGGAATTCTTCCTTAACGGATGGTGGTTGTATTTACAGGTGTCCAGCAACAGGTGCTTTATTCCCCAACTCTCCACATCAACCAGGTTCCTGCCGTAATAATTAATCCCGATATAATCCAGGGTTTTCCTGCGAAAAAGCTCCTCTATAAAATAAAGATTGTATAATTTATGCCGCAGATAAACAGATAGCCTGTTCTTCAAGGTGGGCCTGCATAGTTCGAATGCCTGCAGGTTTGAAGCGATAGAGACCATGGGCTTCTCCAGGGAGTTCTCTTTGTAAATCTTGTGGATCAGGGGATAGGCCTTGATGTGCGCCTGGGCCAGATTAAAAGTTACCCTGGCGGTTTCAAATAATGAGCGCCTCTTAGGGGGCCAGGCACCCAAAAGATACGCGTGCGAGGAATAAACCAGCGGCTCATTGATGGTTATCCAGAACTTTACCTGGCCGCTAAATTCCCTGACTACCCTTTCTGCAAAACGCAGGAAATATTTCTGCAAACTCGAGTTAAGCCATCCGCCTTTTTGGCTAAACCACGCAGGATTGGTAAAATGATGCAGGGTAACTACCGGCTCTATGCCCCGGTTTTTTAGATCCGCGATAACCTTGCGGTAATGCTCAATCTCCAGGGGATCAAAATTGCCCTCCTGCGGCTCAATGCGGCTCCATTCTATGGAAAACCGGTGGCAATTATGGTTAAGCTGGCCGGCTATCGCAAAATCATCTTCGTAAAGCTTATAATGGAAACAGGCCGGGCCCGAAGCTTCTTTTATGGCGCCGGACTCTTCAGCCAGCCACCAGTCATTGTGAATGTTGTTGCCTTCAACCTGATGCGCCGAAGTAGCTGCGCCCCAAAGAAAATTACGCGGGAATTCTTTCATATCGGTCTATATTATAGCACTCTAAAAAAGAAAATCCCAGCATAATTGCCGGGATTTTCTTTGATTGAAACACTAAATTATTTTTCGCTTATCTTTTAACCGGTTCCGCGGTGGCGGCTAAATGTTTGCTCAGCGCCTCCCAGGTCTTGGGACCAACCTTGCCGTCAACTTTCAGGCCGTTGGCCTTCTGAAAATCTTCGATCGCCTGCTTGCTCTTCGGGCCGATCTTACCGTCGATTTTTCCGGTATAGAAACCGGCGTGCTCTAAAGCAGTCTGGATCTCAATGCCTGTAGGTCTATAAGGGCCCTGCGGAGGTAAAGGCATTACTTCTTTAGACGCACCAGCAGTTGCCGGAATGACCGAAGCTTTAGTTTCCCCCGCCTTTAAATCCGGAGCAGCCTGCATAGGGGCGGTTGGCACGCTTAAGGATTCCATGGTAATAGGCTGTAACTCCTCCGCCTCCTGTTTTTTACCGCAACCTGATAATGCCGCTAACATCAAGAACGCCGACACAAAAACCAATAACCTTTTCATACCTCTCTCCTCTCTTAAGTTTACCGATCCTATATTTATATTATAACGTTTTATTGCCTTGGTTTATAAGGCTTGGGCTCACCTCCTTACCACTTTTAATTTTAGCAAAATATAGCAATAAATCAAATAAAATTTGAGCACCTTATAGCTTTGATTTAGCGAAACCCTGTCGAGCTTCGCGAGACAGGGTGAGCACCTTACAAGACAGGATCTTCATCATAACCTTTTTAACCCGGGGAATATAAGGTTGATCAGCGCGAACAATAGCAGGCAGATCAGGCCGCAGAAAAATAACGCGATTGAGACCCCCAATCCCTGCGCAAGGCTTCCTGAGATCAAACTGCCAAAAGGCATGATCCCGGCGAAGGTTATCATAAACAGACTCATTACCCTGCCGCGGAATTCATCAGGCACATTGACCTGGAGCAGGGTGTTGACCAAAGCGATGGCAATAACGCTGGAGCATCCTACAAAGATCATGGAAAAAATGGATAACAGATAATTCTTGGACAGCGAGAAGATGATCAGGGAGAAGGAGAAAGAAAATACCGAACAGGACAGGAGCCTGCCTTTATGTTTGAAATCACCCAGACGCGCCAAAGCTAAGGCGCCTGCCAGGGCACCCAGGCCGGCGCTGGACATAAGCATCCCTAAACCCCTTATCCCCACACCCAGCACATTATCGGCTACCACCGGCATGAGTATGACATAAGATATCCCGAAAAGGCTCACTGCTGCCACTATGCTCAACAGGCCCAGGATAAGCCGGTTACGGCCGATAAAAATAAGGCCGTCTTTAAGATCGCGGATCGCGGAACTATTTTTTTGCCCCGAGTTTTTCTTTCCCGGTTTGATCCAGAATAAAGCGACAATTACCGCCAGAAAGCTTATTCCGTTCAAATAGAAACAGCCGCTCATGCCGATTAACGATATCAAAACCGCGGCGATTGCCGGCCCGATAAAACGCGAGGAATTAAAAGCCACCGAGTTCAAGGCAATGGCATTAAAAAGATGCTCCCTTCCCACCAGTTCTACCACGATCGACTGCCTTGCCGGAGCATCAAATGCCATAATTACCCCGTTAAGCAAGGCAATGGCCATGATCTGCTGCGGCTTAATAAGCTGGAACTGGGTCAAAAACGCCAACAGGAAGGCAAGCAGCATAAAAGATACCTGGGTAAAAATAAGGATGTTCCTTTTATCCGCCCTGTCAGCCAGGACCCCGCCGAACAAGGAAAGCAGGAATATAGGCAGGGAGCCCAGGAATCCCACCACGCCCAGAAGAAAGGCGGAGTTAGTCAGCTGGAATACCAGCCAGCTCTGGGCCACGTTCTGGATCCAGGTGCCTACCAGGGATACGAACATACCCAGCCAATAAATACGGAAATATCTTACCTTTAATGAAGAAAACATCTTTTGGGTTTTAGGAGGGGCTGCTGAGCCTTTGCCTTACCAGTTCGCTTACTAATTTGCCGTCGGCCTGGCCGGCTATTTTGGCAGTCAATTCCTTCATCAGGCGGCCCATATCTTTCATGGTTGCCGCCCCGGTTAAGGCGATCGCCTCTTCTATCAGGGCCTTGACCTGGCTTTCAGATAATTCCGGCGGCAAATATGTTTTTAATATCTCACATTCTTTTTTCTCCTTATCCGCCATCTCAAGCCTGTTGCCTTTAGTGAATTGCTCGATGGAATCCTGGCGCTGCTTGATCTGTTTTTTTATTACCGCGATAATCTCGGCGTCATCCAGAGAGGCCTTCTTTTTGGCGGTTGCCTGATTGATCATGTCGGCGCGCAGGAAACTTAAGACCGAGCTCTTTAAGGTGTCCCTGGACTTCATCGCACTTTTATAATCATTGAGGATCTTCTCTTCCAGCATATCATTCTCCTTCCGTTACCCCTAAATGTTAAAATGAAAACATTCCTTGAATTTAACCATGCGCCTCTGCAAATCCTGAGGCTTTAGTTTACTGGTCCTGTTCAAACCGAAATCCTCCACATTGAAAGACGCAGCAACCGTTCCGAAGCCTAAGGCTTTTTTTAAATTCATGGAGTTGATCCTGCCTGCCTTAGCCAGGTAACCCATAAACCCCCCGGCAAAGGTATCCCCGGCGCCCGTCGGGTCAATTACCTCCTCAACCGGGTATGCCGGCAGGGAGAAAATGAACCTATCGCTATAAAATAAAACCCCATGCTCTCCTTTTTTGATCAATACCATCCCGGCGCCGTAACCCCTTAAAACTTTGGCCGCCTTGATTAGATTGCTCTCCCCGCTTAATACGCGCGCCTCCTGGTCATTGGCTACATATATATCTATGCGCTTAAGCAACCTGATCAATTCCTTGCGCTTATGATGGATCCAGTAGTTCATACTGTCTAAACCTACCAGCTCGGGCCCGCGCATCTTAGCCAAAAGGTGCCCCTGTATATCCGGGTCAACATTTGCCAGGAATATATTCTTTATCTTGCGCTGCTCTTCCGAGACGCTCGGCTTAAACACCGAAAGCACCCCTAATTCGGTATTCAAAGTAAGAGCGGTATTTAAATCCCCGCTGTATTCCCCCTCCCATCTGAAGGTTTTCCCTTTATCTATGATCAGCGAGGTAAGATTCAGTCCTTTGCTTCTTAAAAAAGCGATGTGTTTGGCTGGGAAATCTTTTCCCACGATGGCTACTAGATTTACCGTGGTAAAAAACCGGGCAGCCATGGAAAAATGAGCGGCTGACCCTCCCAACAATTCCTTCCTCCTGCCAAAAGGAGTTTGCACGCTATCCAGGGCCACTGTTCCCAAAACAACTATACTCATCCTGCTTTTCCCCTAAAAATGAGCAATCCCCGGCTCTTTAGATGCTTTAGGAAAATATAGGCCAGGGCCGCCGAGATAATTGAAATTAATATACCCCCTAAAATATCAATCATATGATGCACCCCGGCATACACCCTGGAAAAACCTACAAACAATGCCAGGATCCATAATACAAGGCCCAGGCGCCGGCTAAAGAGAAAAACTATCGTTGAAATAGCGGAGGCTAATAACGCGTGGTGTGAAGGAAAACCATTATCCGCCTTATGAGGGATTAAGGGTTGAAAATGCCCTAAGGCAAACGGCCGGGGGTTATAATAAAGGCGGCCGGCGATCTCAGAGATGATAAAAATTAACGGCAGGCAGATGCAAATGATAATTAAAATTTCTCCCTGCCTGGCTCTAGGCTGGGCCAAGAACCAGATAAAAGAAATAATAATTACGACCAGGTATAAATATTTCGCGCCAAAAATAAAAATCAGGTCAGTAATATTACTCATGGGTTTCCAGAAAATCATTCAGATCCTGCGGCAGGCCAATGGAGATCCTTACATCTTTGCCGGTGACCGGATGCCTGAAGTTTAATTCATTGGCCTCCAGGCAAAGATGCTTAAAACGCAACGGAAAATCCCTCCGGAAAACAAATTTATCCTCCCCAACCAGGGGATGCTGAATATTTTTAAAGTGGATGCGGATCTGATTGGTCCTGCCGGTAAGCGGCATGACCTCAACTACGCTGTAATTGCTTTTCTCTTCTTGAACCTTGTATTTTGTAAGAGCGTTTTTGCCTTCAATGGCAGAGCTAATCTCTCCGGCTGAATGGGGCAGCTTTCCGTGCACAAAAGCAATGTATTTTTTGCTCACCAACCTCTGACGGAAGGCATCCATCATCTTTTTCTGGATACTTCTGCCTTTGGCATAAATTATAAGCCCGCTTGTATCCCGGTCAAGGCGATGACAGGGATGCAGCCTGTATTTTAAGCTCCGCTCCTGCGCGTCCTGGTTTAAAATACTTGTCAAAGTACGCGCTTCGTTTTTGGGTGTAGGAACGCTTAATAAACCGGCAGGTTTATTGACCACTAAAAGCCAATCATCTTCATAGACGACCGGTATATTCATCTAAACGATAGCCAGCATACGGTCTATGGCCAGCCGCGCTTTCTTTCTAACATCTTCAGGGACCCTGACCTCCTCCTTAAGCTCCTCCAAAGCCCAGAGTACTTTTTCCTGCGTGGTGCGCTTCATATTCGGGCATACCGCGCGCTCAGAGGCCGGGTAAAACTCCTTATCCGGGTTATCCTGTTTAAGGCGATATATCAGGCCGACTTCCGTGCCAACGATAAACTCCTTTGCCGGATTTTCCCTGGCGTATTTAGACATCTGGCTGGTGGAAAGCACGGCGTCCGCCAAGGCAACCACGGAGGACAAACACTCCGGATGCACCATAACCTTTGCCCTGGGATGGAATTTTTTCTCCCTCTTCACATCCTCCGGCAATATTTTCACGTGGGTGGGGCAAAAACCGTGCCAGGAGATCAATTTCCTGCCGCTCTTCCTGGATACATAGTCAGCCAGGTATTTATCCGGGACAAAAATGATTTCTTTTTTCCCGCCGGACTCTTTCGTTATGGCGTTGACTACGGCTACGGCGTTGGTAGAAGTGCAGCAATAATCCAGCTCTGCCTTGACCTCGGCTGAAGTATTCACATAACCCACAACAACTGCCTGCGGATGCTCTTGCTTAAGCTTCCTTAGGTCCTGGGCATTCATCATATTGGCCATGGGGCATCCGGCGGATGTATCCGGCATAATAACTTTTTTTTCGGGGGAAAGGATGGAGGCGGTTTCAGCCATAAAATAGACCCCGCAGAAAACGATCACCTCGGCGTCGGTTTTAGCGGCAATCCGGGAAAGCTCCAGGGAGTCCCCCCGGAAATCCGCGATATCCTGCACTTCGGGTAGCTGATAGTTATGCGCCAGGATTATAGCGTTGCGTTTCTTTTTTAATTCCTTTATCTTTCTGACTAATTCCTTATCCTCTCTGATCATCTTAGCCCAGCACCTTATCAATTATCCCTCCGCCCAAAACCGTATCCCTGTCGTAAAACACTGCGGATTGTCCGGGGGTAATGGCAAACTGCGGTTTCCTAAAAGATACCTTCAACTTACCCTTAACTCGGGAAACTAAAGCGGCAGATTCTTTATGATTATAGCGTATCCTTACCTTAATCTCAATATTCTTTTTAAAAGGTTTGGATAAAAAATGCGCCTCCTTTACCAAAAACTCTCTTTTACAGGCATCCTGGCGCACGCCCACGATGATCCGGTTATTCTTTGCGTTGATCTGCGTTACATACAAAGGATAACCTTTGGCAAGGCCCAGGCCCTGACGCTGACCTATGGTATAAAATGGTATGCCCTGGTGTGCCCCCAGGATATTGCCATCTTTATCTACCAGATAACCCGGCTTAACACTACCTGAATCTCTGGCTTTAATTAAATTCCCATATTCCCCGTCAGGCAAAAAGCAAATCTCCTGGCTATCCGGCTTTCCTGCCACATTAAGCCCAAGATCGCCTGCTTTATTTCTTACTTGAGATTTAGTAAAATTGCCTAACGGAAAGATTATATGTTTAAGCTGCCGCTGATCCAAACGATACAGAAAATAAGACTGGTCTTTTTTGAGGTCTTTGGCTTTTTTGAGCAAATAACCCTGCGGGGTATTTGCGATCCTGGCATAATGCCCGGTTGCCAGGAATTGCGCCCCTAAATTAAGCGCCTTTTTTAGCAGGATACCGAATTTGATAAACTGGTTACATCTCACGCAAGGATTTGGGGTCCTTCCGGCTTGATACTCCCGCAAGAAATCCTGAATTACCTCCCGGGAAAAATCCTTATCCAGATTCATTACATAATGCCTGATCCCCAGCTTTTGCGCTACCCGCCGGGCATCCTCAATCCCCTCTAAACCGCAGCAACTAGGTTTTCTAGTTTCTAACTCAAACGGGTTCCCGCCGAAGGCGGGTCCGCCTGCGGCGGAAAAACACATGGTCAAGCCGATCACCTCATAACCTTGCTCTTTTAATAGGGCGGCAGCTACCGAAGAATCCACCCCCCCGCTCATGGCTGCCACTACGCGCTTTTTCATGTTTTTATTATAACACAACATTAGAAAATTAGGGACAGCGACTATTTATTTAATAAATAGTCGCTGTCCCTAATTTTATTCGTTCCTGTTAGGTTATAACTTCACTACTTTAGTAGCTTGTTCACCTTTGGGACCTTTTTCGATCTCAAACTCAACTTCCTGGCCCTCCTCTAAAGTCTTATAGCCATCACCCTGGATAGCGGTGTGATGCACGAATACATCAGCGCCGTTCTCAGGAGTAATAAATCCATAACCCTTTTGATTGGAAAACCACTTTACTTTACCTTTTGCCATTTTCCTGCTTCCTCCTTTCCACAAAATTATAGTTAACTAAAAGAGCAGATTAACAAAAAAACCGTAAGGTGTGTTATTCTCTCTCCTTACGGCTAAAGACCTCTACTCCCTTGCTGACTACGTGAATAAATATACACCATTTCTGCTGTTTGTCAACAAAAATTTTCTTGGCCCAGCGGGTCCTGCCACTGCGGCACCCTGCCGTCCTCACTAACGTTGCGGGCGGCAAGGAACCCGCCTCCGTGTCACCCGCTGCATTAATTAAACTTATCTATAGCCTTAAGATTATAGTATCCCAGGACCTTTACCTTGGCCTTGGATTTGGCAATCAGCAAATCGTGGTATTTGCGCATAAAGCGGTCATGGTCGGCTTTCCTGGCCCATTGATATACCGAGGCATACTGGTCCTTGAACCCATAGCGCTTCATGGTGTGATAAGCCGTAAAACCGCTTGCTTTCTTGGTGTGACGCGCCCACATCAGGCTGTCTTTGCGGTATTTGGCGACCTCGCCTGGCTTAATCTCAAATAAAACTACATGAATGAACATATTTTAATTATAGCAGATATTTATTACCACTCAAGCTTTAAACCTGCCTCAATATACCTGCCGGGCTGGGGAATTCCGGCAATATCCTGGTATTCCACATTCAGGATATTGGTTGAGTTCAGGAAGATCTTGGAATTTTTGTTTAAATCATAGTTCAACCCCGCGTTCATCAGCAGCCAACCGCGCCTGCCTGGCCTTTGCTTATACTGAAACCCTATCTCCTGCCTGCCAAAAGGAAGATGAAAGCTGAAAATAGTGTTGACTAAATGCCGGGCATAATTCGGCCCGTATTTATATTGAAACCCCTGGCTATCTATGCTTTTATCTGTATAAGTATAGTTGGCATCCAGGCTCACTAAACGGTTAATTCTCCTAGCCAGCGAACACTCAACGCCAAAGACATCATCGTGGGTAAAATTCCTTGCCTGCCATAGTTGGCCCGGATCCGACCTAACCCAATCAATCATATCCTTCTCCCTGCGTAAAAAGAAAACCAGGCCTGAAGAAAAATCCTGCTCCTTATATTCAAATCCCGCCTGATAGTTCCAGGCCTTTTCGGCAGCTAGATCGGAATTGCCTATAGTAGTTATGTCGCTGTAAAAAAGCTCGGTAAATGAGGGTATACGCATAGTTCTTGAGATACCTAAATTAAAGGCTGCCTTATCCGTAAGCTTGAATTTAGCGCTGGCTGAGCCGGTATACACATCATTGAAATCCGAGAAGTCATCCCAGCGGAAAGAAAGTCCTAAATCCCATCTTTGCCCAATGTTTAGGCTGTCATCCAGGAACACGCTTTTATGGTCGCGGTTATGCCTGCCTAAATTAGTGGAGGTGATCCTCTCCTGCCCCCATTCTAGGCCCAGGCCAACCTCGCCTAATAACCCAGCTTCTTTCTGTAGATAAATACTGGGAGTAAACATATCCGTGTGGTGATTATTATAACTATCCACTCTTTTATCGAGAGCGAATTTATCAAAATGCCGCCGCCATAGAAAATTTGGTTTTATCAACAGCCCGCCAGTGTTTAAAGTAAGACTGCTATTTAACAAATAGGTTGTGGTCCATTCCTTGGAAGGGTAACCTTTGCCGGGAGCATAGAAATCGTATGCCCCAAACTCTTTCTCCTGATAGCCAAAATTATTTTCCCATACTCCGTCAGGCAACTGCAAATATGCGCCTAATGAAGTGGTGAATTTCTTATAATCCGTGTCATAGCGAAATCCTTTGGACTGGCTGTCTTCAATGGAAAATCTAAGTCCAAGTTCTTTAAACTTATCGCTGAAGCTGAATAACCCGTAACCATTACGGTTATTGCCTGCGCCAAACTCCCAGGAAACCCTTCTATCTTCAGGCGTTCTTAAGGCGAAATTTATCGTCCCTCCAATGGCATCCGGCCCGTATAAAGAAGAACTCGCTCCGGGGATTACCTCTATTTTTTTGATATCCTCCTTGGTAAAAGGGATGTCGGAGTTATGATGGCCGGTCTGCGGGTCATTTATTCTCTGGCCGTTAAGCAGGAGCAGGACCTGCTGGAAAGAAGAGCCGCGCAGGGAGAAATCCGTTTGGATACCGCTTCTTAAAGAGCGGCTTTGCAGATCCACAGGCAGGCCGGTCAGCTCCTCCACGCCGGACTGATAATCAAAAGCGCCTGCCTCTGTGCTATCCGTGGCGTAGGCATTCAAGAGGAACTGTTTTTGCTTGGTGACGACCACGGTTTCTAAATCCCGCACGGCCTCTTCATAAGAGAAGGATAACCGGGGCAGCATAAGGAGAAGGATGATAAAAAAACCGCCTGGCTTTATATTAAACATGAAATAATTATAAAGCAGCCGGTCTAATTGTCAACCAGTAATTTATATATAGTTTACTATTGGCGGCAGTGCACTACATCCCCGCTTGAAACTTTTTGAATAAGCCCGGAGTCTTTACGGATAAGCAGGGTGCCGTCCTCATCGATATCAACGGCAGAGCCCTCTATATGTTTGTTCTGGTAATAGACCTTGACCTGCCTGCCCAGGGTAAGGGAGAGGGAGCGCCATCTGTCAATTATGACCCTAGCCCCCTTATCCTCCAGGAGAAAGTAATTATTTTCTATCCTGCGCAAAAGCTCCTGCAGAAGCAGGACTCGGGCAACCTGTGCGCCTGTTTGCTCCTTTAAGGAGGTAGCCTGGGCAATCAAAGATTTTTTATCATTATTGACATTCAGGCCGATACCGATGACCACGAAATTCACCTTATCCACTTCCGCGTTCATTTCCGTCAGGATACCGGCAACTTTCTTATTATGGATAAGCACATCATTGGGCCATTTGATCTGCGGCTCTAAGGCAGTAACCTTCTTTACCGCCTCGCAGATGCTCACCGCGCTTAAAAGGGTTAATATGGGGGAAGCTGCGGGTAAAATCCTGGGCCTTAAAACCAGGGAGAGGTAAATCCCTTTGTATTTCGGGGAGAACCAGCTTCTGCCTAACCTGCCGCGGCCCTTAGTCTGCGACTCAACCAGGACAAGGGTTCCGGCAGCTGATCCCCGCATACCCAGCTGCATGGCCAGGTCCATGGTGGAGGCTAAATAATCAAAGTAATGTATTTTCTTACCGATAAATTTCGTATTGAGTCCGCGGCTGACTTCAAAAGCAAAAAGCCGGTCCGGCTTTGACTCTAAGCGGTAACCTAGATGCGGCACGGCTACGATATCATAGCCCGAATCCTTTAAATCCTGGATATGCTTCCAGAGGGCCTGGCGGCTGATGCCCAAATGCGTGCTTATCTGGTCGCCGGAGAGATAATCATGCCCCTTATTCAGATACTCCAGTATTTTTTCTTTCATTTTTTCTCATAAAGCGGAGACATCAGCCGCAGCTTCTGCACTACCCGGGGGAGCTTTTCCAAAAGATAATCAATATCCGCTTGCGTGGTCCAGCGGCCAAGGGTTATCCTTAGGGAGCCGTGGGCAGTTTCATGGTCTAAACCAATAGCCAGCAGGACATGCGATGGTTCTAAAGAGCTTGAAGTGCAGGCTGAGCCTGTGGAGCAGGCGATCCCCAACATATCCAGGCTCAAAAGCATTGATTCCCCCTCAATATACTTGATGGAGAAGTTTACATTATTCGGCAGCCGGATCTGGGGGTGGCCATTAAGCCTGACTTCGGGGATCCTGGCGGGGATCTCTTTGATCAGCCTGTCGCGCATGGCGGACTGGAATTTAGCCTCGCTTTCCATATTCTTACGGCACAGCTCTACAGCCTTAGCCAAACCGACTATGCCTGAGACATTGTGCGTGGAGGCGCGCCTGCCCCTCTCCTGGTCTCCGCCGCGCATGAATGTTTCTAAACGCGTGCCTTTCCTGATATATAAAGCGCCAACACCTTTGGGCCCGTAAAACTTATGGGCAGAAAGCGAGAGAAGATCCACATTAAGCTGCCCTACATCCACGGGAATATGCCCGACTGTCTGCACTGCGTCGGTATGAAAATAGATCCCTTTTTCTTTGGCGATCTTGGCAAGCTGGCTGATCGGCTGAATTGTGCCGATCTCATTGTTGGCGTGCATAATGCTGATAAGGATGGTTTTATCGGTGATGGACTTCTTTAATTCATCAGGGGAAACCAGGCCATCCTTATCCACAGCCAAATAAGTTACCTGAAATCCCTTTTTCTCCAGGAATTTGGCAGGTTCGGTTATGGCATGATGCTCAATAGCGGAGGTAATGATATGGTTGCCCTTTTTCTCCAGCGCGTAGGCAGCCCCTAAAAGTGCGGAATTATCCGATTCTGTGCCGCCGGAGGTAAAGACGATCTCCTCGGGTCTGGCATTGATGAACTCCGCCAGCACCTCACGACTGTCCTCCAGTGCCTTCTTGGCCTCCTGGCCGTAGGCATGAAGACTAGAGGCGTTGCCGAACTTTTCAAAAAAATACGGCTCCATGGCTGCCAGTACCTGCGGGTCAGTCGGCGTAGTTGCCGCGTAATCCAAGTATACTTTTTTCATTTATCAATCACCTCATTTAAGCTGCCGGTCCGGTATCCTTCCAGATCTACGGTAATATAATTATAGCCCAAATCTTTGAGCCTGTTGACTATCACCTGCCGCCTGCTTAAGAGACGGCGGATATCCCCTTTATCTACTTCAATGCGGCAAAGCCCGTTATGATGGCGCAAGCGCACCTGCCTGAAACCAAGGCCTGCCAGATATTCCTCTGCCCAGCCAATGCGCTTGAGGAGGCCGGCGGTTATCTTAGTGCCGTAAGGTACGCGCGAAGCAAGACAGGCTAAACTCGGCTTATTCCAGGTAGAAAGGCCCAGTTTCCTGCTTGCCTTACGGATATCCTCTTTGCTGAATCCGGCTTCAGAGAGAGGGGATTTTATTTTAAGCTCTTTTTTAGCTATATTCCCCGGCCGGTAATCTTTTTTGTCCGAAATATTGCTGGCATCCAATACAAATCTAAGTTTATTGCTGCGGGCAATAGAAATTAATCTTGTAAAAAGTTCTTTTTTGCAAAAATAGCAGCGCTTAACAGAGTTGGAGATAAAGTTTCTATTATTCAGCTCTTCGGTCTTGATCACCTTATGCCTGGCCCCAATATCTTTGACTAAAGCTTTGGCCTTTTGCAGCTCAATCTCCGGATAAGCCGCCGAAAACGCGGTTACTGCCAGGAGTTTATCCTTCGGCAAGACCATCGAGCAGATCTTCAGCAAGAACGCGCTGTCCTGGCCTCCGGAAAAAGCCACCAGGCATGACCCATATCCGGAAATTATCGCCTTAAGAGAGGAGAGCTTCTTCCTGAGAGTCATCAGAATGCCTCTATAAAGCTATGACCTCTTTGATCTCCGGGACTTCCTGCTTTAATATTCTTTCAATCCCCATTTTTAAGGTCATCGAGCTCATCGGACAGCATCCGCAGCTTCCTTTTAATTTCAGCTTGACCACCCCCTCCGGCGTAATCTCAACTAATTCCACGTTCCCGCCATCCGCTGCCAGCATGGGCCTGACCTTATCTAATGCCTTTTCAATCCTCTCTCTCATTTTTACTCTCCTTTTTTAATGAGCAAACAACTTACGGAGTGTTGTTACGACGTAAGTTGTAGTCCGCCATTTTTGGCGGACGTCTGCGAATTAATCCCGCGCTTACGTAGAAAATTTCTGCGAAATTTTCAAGTGCTTAAGTGCGGGATCCTTAAAACTTCTTCTGCGCCAGATATCTGAAAGCGCTTAAAGCGGCCTTCGAACCCTCTCCGGCGGCGATAATGATCTGCTTCTCCTGCACATCCGTAACATCACCGGCGGCAAAAATACCCGGAATATTGGTCTGGTTGGCTGAATCAATCTTTATCTCCCCTCTTTCATTCCTCTCCACCTTCCCGGCGAAAGCAACATTAGGAATAAGCCCGATCTCCACGAATACACCCTGCACCGCCAATTCTTTTATGCCCGCGTTATCCTTTAATTTGATGGCGCTGACAAATTTATCCCCTGTCACGGACACCACCTGGGTATTATTTAAAACAGTGGCATTGCTTGCTGCCTCTACTTTCTGGCGCATGATCTCATCCCCGGTTAATTGAACGGTATTATTTATAATATAAACATGCTTGGCGATCTTGATCAACTGCAAAGCCGCATCCAGCGCCGAATTTCCTCCGCCGATTATTGAAACTATCTTACCCGCAAAGAGCGGGCCATCGCAGGTAGCGCAATAGGTCAGGCCACGGTTCTTAAATTCTTTTTCTCCCGGCACCCCTAGTTCTTTTGACTTCTTCCCCGAGGCAATAATAACGCTTCTGGATAGGTAAACCCCTTTATTGGTCTTTACCGAGATGGCCTCTCCTGATTTTTCAAGGGCAAGAGCCTCTTCATTTTCTTTCAAGGCAATGCCGTATTTACGCATGTGCTCTTCAAACTTAGCTGCCAACTCCGGTCCGGTGATAAACTGGTACCCCGTGTAATTTTCAATATCCCCGCTCCAGGCAGCCTGGCCGCCGATATCCAGGCTGATCACCAGGAAATTCAACTTCTTCCTGGCTGCGTAGACGCTGGCGGTGATCCCTGCAGGCCCGGCCCCAATAATAATCAAATCATAAATTTGCATGGCGATAGATTATAATCCCAATGACTGCTTTATCTTCTCCTTATCAAATCCTACGATAATCTCGCCTTCGATATCTAAGACCGGAACTCCCATCTGCCCGGTCTTCTGCATCATCTCATCCGCTGCCTGCTTGTCGCTGGACACATCCACATCCTGAAAAGCGATATTGTTTTCTTTCAGGAACTGCTTGGTCCGGATACACCAGGGGCAACTCGGCGTGCTATAAATTTTAACTGTTTTGGCCATGAGAACCTTCCTTTCTGAAATGGTTCGGGGCAAGGTCAACGACCTCCTCCACCGTAACCGAAATTAGATGCTTAGGAGCAGGAAGGCTGGCCTCAGGATGATGGGAGCGGGATCTCTCCTCCGCCAGGTTCTTCAGAAGCCTTTTAGCCAGCCGCGATGTGATATTGTCCTCCCAGGATTTAATGATATCGTGGCTGATATTGTCATCGGGCATAACCTTGGCTTTGCCTTTCAGGCAGTAACCCATGAATTTATGCTCATCAACCGCGCAGATGCTTATCTTGGGTTGGCGTTTTATATTCTGGCAGGTCAGGCCGTGATAAACATCGATCAAATAGATCTCACCCGCATGCTCATCGATCTTAACTATACCCTTACATGAATTGTGCGGGAAACCGTGTTCATCTATGGTGGAGATTATTACGAACCCTTGGAGCTGCAGAAAATCCGCTATTTGCGCAGGGATATGTTTCATTTTAAAAGCCTGGCGAATTTGTTCCCGAATTCAAAACATTCCGCTAATTCGGCTTTGTCAGGGACATACTTAATGGAAAGCCCAGGGATCGTAAAATCTCCCCCGCTGTCCTTAAGCATCTCCTCCATCTCCTTAAGCGCCCCTCCTGCCCATCCGTAAGAGCCAAAGAAACTGACCTTCCTGCCTTTGGTTTTGAGACCTTTGACGATTTCAAGGAACGCGGCGATGTTGGGCAGCATATCATTATCATGGGTGGAGGAGCCGAAGAGAAAACCCCTGGCTGTAAGCATCTGGGTGATCACTTCGGTGCGGTCGCTCTCGGCTATGTTATAGACCTTAACATCTATCTGGTTGGAGGAGATGCCTTCGGCGATCTGCTCAGCCATCTTCGCAGTCGCCCCCCACATAGTTTCATAAGCTATGACCACCTTGATTGCAGTTTCTCCTTTGGACCAGGAGATATAGGAATTAATTATTTTAGCCGGGTCCTCCCGCCAGATAACCCCATGGCTGGGCGCGATCATTTTAATAGGAATATTCATTTTCTGCAGTTCCTCAATCTTCCTTGAGATCACCGGGCTTAAGGGCCAGAGGATATTGGCATAATAACTTTCTGCCTCCTCCATCATGGCGCATTGGTCAACCTCATCGTCAAACCTTTCGCTGGCAGCGAAATGCTGGCCGAATGCGTCATTGGGCATGAGTAAGGCATCCGACGGGCAATATGTAAACATGCTGTCCGGCCAATGGATCATCGGCGCTTCAATAAAGCTAAGCGTGCGCCTGCCTAATTTCAATTTATCGGCGGTCTTTACAATCTGGAAATCCCAGTTTTCGTAATAATGCTTATAAAGGCCTTCCTTGCATTTGGCAGTGCCGAGGATTTTAGCTTTGGGGCACAACGGCATAAGGACCGGAAGGGCGCCGGAGTGGTCGGTCTCAACATGGTTGGCAATAATATAATCTATCTTTTCAGGGGGGATAACCTGCCTGATATTGTCGATCAGCTCCTGGGAAAAAGGCCCATAAACAGTATCAACAAGAGCGATCTTCTCATCAATGATAAGATAGGCGTTGTAACTGGAGCCCCTTTTCGTAGTATAGGTATGGCCGTGAAAATTACGTACATTCCAATCCACCGCCCCTACGGAATAAATATCAGGTAATATTTTTATGGCCGCCATAATCCCCTCCGTACTCCCTGCTTAGATTTTAAGCGATCTTCTCAAACTGGTCCTTGCCCACGCCGCATTCAGGGCAGACCCAGGTATCCGGCAGGCTCTCAAAGCTTATGCCGGGAGCAATCCCGTTATCCGGGTCGCCTTTAGTGGGGTCATAGATATAACCGCAAACCGAACATTTATATTTATTCATATTCCTCCTTTATTCTTTGCTTCTTTATTGCGCCTGAGAAATAACCCCCTTGTTACCGCCGCATTTGGAGATAGGACGCTTTTGCTCTTCCGGCAGATTATCCTTCTTCATCATCTGGGGCATACTATCCATCTTCATCTTCTGGCGCATCATGTATTTCATCTTCATCGGGCCGCTACCCATATTATAGGAGGGCACTCCCAAGAAAACAACCAGCGCAGCAAAACAGAGTAAACCTGCTACCACGTATCCAAAGGCTTTCAAGGCTTTTTCTTCCACTTTACGCAGGGCAAGAAGCACAAAAAAACTAAGGGTCAATAAAAGAGCAAACGGAACGACTGCTGTTAAAGGTGAAATTCTCATCATACACATATCATCCCTCCTTTTTTATTTTTTCAATATCCTCTTTAAATCCTCATCCGGGGTGCTGATCAACCGCAGCTCAAATTTATCCTGCAAGATGCTAAAAACTTTCCTGCTCACAAAGGCAGGTGGGGTCGGCCCTATGTAGATTCCTTTGATATTAAGATACAACAAAGTAAGCAGGATGGCAACTGCTTTTTGCTCAAACCAGGAGAGGACCAGGGTCAAAGGCAGTTCATTTACCCCGCAGTTAAACACCTTGGCTAAAGCCGCGGCCACCTGGATGGCCGAATAAGCATTGTTGCACTGGCCGATATCAATTAATCTGGGAATCCCTTCTATATCCCCGAAATCCAGCTTGTTAAAACGGTATTTACCGCAGGCAAGGGTAAGGATCACACAATCCTTAGGCACCTTCTCGGCGAACTCGGTATAATAATTCCGGCCGGGTTTTGCGCCGTCGCAGCCGCCGATCAGGAAAAAATGTTTGATCTTGCCGGCTTTTACTAAACTGACAATTTTATCCGCCAAACCCAGGATCGCCGTGTGATGAAAACCGGTCCAGATCTTTTTGCCCGGGGCTTCTGGTAAAGGCGCTAAGGTTTTGGCTTTTTCAATCAAAGGCTTAAAATCCCGGCCCTTTAGATGCGCTGCCCCCGGTATCCCGGTAATGCCCGTGGTGAACAATCTATCCAGATAAGTATTTTCCGGAGGGATCAACACGCAATTGGTAGTCGCCAGCAATGCCCCGCTAAAACGATCAAATTCCTTTTTCTGCTCCTGCCAGGCCCCGCCGTAATTGCCGGCTAAATGCCTGAATTTTTTCAGCTCCGGGTAACCGTGCGCCGGAAGCATTTCGCTGTGGGTATAAATATTTACTCCCGACCCCTGGCTCTGTTTAAGCAATTCATAAAGATCCAGCAGATCATGCCCGGTGACCAGGATGCCGGGTCCGGCTTTTGTCCCTGTATCCACGGGGGTGGGCACGGGATTGCCGAATCTTTGGGTGTGCGCCCTATCCAGCATCTCCATGGTCTTTAGATTCATTGCCCCGCACTTCAGGACCAACTCCAGGTGCTGGTTCAAGTCAAAACTGACATTAGTCACGGTTTTAAACAGCGCTTCATGCATAAAGGCATCCACCTCTTCATCACGGGCCCCTAATTCCCGGGCGTGATACGCATAAGCGGCAATACCTTTTAAGCCGTATAAAAGCGTATCCTGCAGGCTCTGGATATCTTCATTTTTCCCGCATACCCCGACTTTGGTGCAGCCCGTTCCACCTGCTGTCTGTTCACATTGATAGCAAAACATTACCCACCCCCTTTAAGTTTATTCCACCTTTCCTCTCCCACACACTCTCTTGCCGCTTTGCAGTAGTCCGCGCAGGAAGGCAGCCTTTCCCTGTGGATCAAATTACCGCACTCCGGGCATTTTATCTTGATCTCATCGGAAAATATCTCCGCAATATACCCACAAGCCCTGCAGTTTATATTTTCAGCGCTTCTCTTACGGGTGTCCTGTCCGGGGCATTTATAAATCATTTGATCTTCTCACCGGTTATGCTGATGATTATCTCTTTGAAAGGAACCTTTTTCCCGGACTCTTGTATAGCTGACTGGATTATTCCCACCAACCCAAAACAACAGGGCACTTCCATATGGGCATAAGTGACGGATTTGATAGCATTATTTTTGAATATCTGTCTGAGCTTCTCTTCATAAATCCCTGTATTATCCAGCTTGGGGCAGCCGACGAGCAGGATTTTGCCTTTAAGCAGATCTTCATGAAAAGCGGCGTAGGCAAAAGGCACGCAGTCGGCGGCGATCAAAAGGTCAGAATCCTGTAAATAGGAAGCATGCGGAGGAACCAGCATAAACTGCACCGGCCACTGGCGCAGCTGAGATACTGCCGGAGAAACTCTTTCCTTTTTTTCCGAAGTTACTTCTTTTCTAAAGTCCATGATGCGCGAACCCGGGCAGCCTGCCTGCAGATGCTGATTTTTATGCTCAAATCTCACGTCAATCTTCTTCTTTTTCAGGAAATCCAATGCCTGCTGTAAATATTGCCCCTGGTTATGCTCTTTTAAATGCTTTAAATGCGCGATTATCGTATCCTTGCCCTGCTTTACGATATTCTCCATGACCCTGCTCTCGGAGTATTCCTCTGCCTCCCGCTCCTCGATGCTGATCGCTTCCTGCGGGCAGTATCCAAGGCAGGCGCCCAGGCCGTCGCAGAACAGATCGCTGATCAAGCGCGCCTTATTATCAATGATCTGGATCGCCCCCTCGGGGCAATTAGGGATGCATAAACCGCATCCATTACATTTTTTCTCATCAATAGTGATAATTTTTCTTTTAGCCATATATTTAATGCCGTACCAAAGAAGCTATTGTTATCTCCCGCAACTGGCCAACCACCCCTTCTTCAATAGAGCGGATTTTCTTCCTCAAGACGCACTTACCTTTATTAGGACAGACATCCTTCTTAAGAAAACAGCCGTTTAACCCCAGCGGGCCCTGGAAGACGCGCATTATTTCAACCATATAAATCTTTTTCGGGGCGACTTTCAGCTTAAAACCACCGCCCTGCCCTTTATAAGATTCTAATATTCTTTCTTTGTTCAACTGTTGCAGGATCTTGCGCATGAACGGACGCGGGACACCAAGCTTTTTGACAAGCTGCCCTACAGTCACCAAGCCCTCGTGCTTTGACATATAACAAAGCGCCCGCAATGCGTAATCCGTATTCCTGGTTATAAGCTTCATAAGTTCTCCAAAATAAATTCAAGTGTGGGTGGGCAGTTTAACGTCATGCCCGGGACACCTGACTACAGCCCTCTTTACAGTGGGCCACCGGCCTCAACATATACTTAACGGTTATATCCATACAGAATCACCTCCTTTTAATTTATAGGTAATGATACCATATTAGTATCATTTGTCAAGTAAAAATAGTTATTTGTATACATTTGTTTTAGCGGCTGCCTTGTCTTGTTTCTCGCAGGGACGCTTGTTGCGGCCCAGCGTGCCGCAACTGCGCTCGGGTCGGCTGGCGTCGCTCTCACTTAGTCCCTATTTAGCGGGTGAGCCGTGCCCGCTCCTTGCCTCCACGCCCTGCTCTGAAACAAGCCAAGCCATCCGCTTAAAGATAGATATTTTGCCGAGGGATATTGTTAAGCGTGCAATTGGAAATTTTTCGGCAGAAAAATTTCGCACGCGGACAATATCCCGAGAGCGAAATATCAAAGGGATGGAATATCGCAGATATTGATTATCTCCAGATAAACCAGACGAATAAATAGGCGGCGCTGACGGCGGCGATGGTAAAGGGGATGCCGATCTTCATGAAGTCGGTAAACTTAACCGGATACCCTTCTTTCTTGAGCAGGCCGCAGGCTACTATATTTGCCGAAGCGCCGATCGGAGTGATATTGCCGCCAAGGCTGGCGCCGATAAGCAGGCCGAAAAGGAATAAGGAAGGACTGACCTGCAGCTTATCGGACATTATCATGGCAACGGGAAGCATGGCTGCCAAAAATGGGACATTATCAATGAATGCCGAAAGGATCACTGAAATAAACACTATCGCGGTATAACCAAGGAAAATATTACCGCCGACAAGATTAGCCAGATAACCGGCGATCACCTCGATCCAGCCTGTAAGAGAGAGGCTTCCGACAATAATAAAAATACCCATGAGGAAAAATGTAGTATCCCAGTCAAGCCCCTTCATACCGGAAAGGATCGGCCTTTTATTGACAAGCTTATCCCAGGCCAGGGCGATAATGCCGAAGGCCATACAGAGCTGCCCGGCTAAATAACTAAAGCCGGTGTCAAGAAATGAGGATAAGGCCAGCAGCCCGATCAAGCTCACCAATAAAACAGTAGGCACCCATGACCTCACCTTCTCAACCGTAACCAACTGCAGCTTTTGCCGGTGTTTCCTGAATATAAAATAAAGCACGAAGAAGGAGACTAAAGCTCCCAGCTCTACGGCAAAGAATATGCTGGGCTTGCCGCGATAAAAGAAGAAATCCCCGAAATTCATTTTGGCAAAACCGCCCAGGAGCATGCTCGGCGGGTCGCCGATCAGGGTCGCCGCTCCCTGCAGGTTGCTTGATACCGCGATAGCGATCATCATTTTAACGGGGTTGATCTTAAGTTTTCTGGCTAAGGATAAAGCAATGGGCGCGACGATCAATACCGTAGCCACATTCTCCACGAACGCCGAGATTATGCCGGTCAACAAACAAATGAACAGGATCGACCAAGTGGTGCTCCTGGCCTTGTCAACGATCATCTCGGCAAGATAAGCCGGTACCTTGCTCTCCATAAAAACATCGGCGATAGCCAGGGTGCCTACAAATATGCCCATCACGTTCCAGTTAACCGCAAGGAAGGCTTCTTTTAAAGATACGACCTGGGTTAAAACAAGCAGCAGGCTGCCAGCCAAAGCGACTATTGTGCGCCTATACGGAAGGAGTATAAAGAGTACATATGCAAACAGGAAAACAATTAAAGATATGATTTTGGGGTTCATGGTTTAAATATTACTCCTTTAGCTCAGGCTGATCAAGACTATTCCTATGACGATCAAGCCGGTGCCCAACCAACGCAGAGAAGTAACCTTCTCCTTTAAAACAAACCTGGAGGCAAGGGCGATAAAGATATAATGCATGCTGTCGGCGGAAAAGGCAAAGTTAAGCTCCGCCTTTGAAAGCACAATCAGCCAGATACAGAGGGATATTACGCTAAAGACAAAACCCAGCCAAAGCCTGGGTTTAACCAGCAGATGAAAGATGAATTTAAAGATCTTGATGATATTAAAAGAGGGCGAAAAAGTTAAGGAGTCTACCGCGGACTTCAAAAAGAGCTGGTTTATGGTGTCGCATAAGCTGGTTAAGGCGATCAGGGGAAGGATGATCAACAGCCCTTCTTTCATCTAAGCCTCACCTGCCATTTCCCTGCTGCTTAAAGAAACCAGGATAACCCCCCCAAGAATAAAAAATATTCCCAGCCACCTTAAAACCGTGATCCTCTCATGCAGGAAGATAATTGAGGCCAGGGGGACAAGGATATAGCTAAAGCTGGCAATAGGCACAGCCACGCTTAAGTCTATCCTGGAGAGGATCCCGCTCCAGATAATAAATACCGCTGCTACCGCAATTAATCCGGCCCATAAGAAAGGCGAGGCAAAAGCTGCCTTGAGAAAAACCGCAGCACTTGAAAAGTCCGTCACAACAAACCCCTGCTGGGCTAAAGCGCTTTTTTTGAAAAAAAACTGTACGGAGGTCTCAAGTATATCGCTGACAATAAGCAGAAGTAATATTTTGAGCGTAACCTTCTTCTTAAACATTAGGCTTATCCCCTGATATCTTCATCAAAATTATCCGGTTTTAATAATGCTATCAACAATTTGAGCAGAAGATTAAAAAAATAATTCCTGTGCTTTAAATAGGCAAAAAGCGGTATAAGCCTGCCGCCTAATCTTAGTTTAAGCTCATAATCAGTTTGCCCCGGATGATAATAGCGCAGGTGATTCTCTATGCACCATTTAACGTTATAGGCCCAGCTGACAAAATACAGATTGTAGCGTTTGCATATATCATAATCAAAACCGATAAATTTATCAATGAATAAATCCTTATAAACAAAACAAAGGTTAAAGGCCGCCAACCTGCCGTCTATATAATAAAGGAAAAAACGGGTATGCGGCCGCAGGTCACTGGCCACCTGCAGAAAGAATTTCTTGGTCAGGCGCTCAAATTTGGTTGAGCCACTATGATAAGTATTTTCATAGAGTTTGATTACCTGCTCAATCTCCTGCTTGACATCTTCGGCTATCCTGACTTCAATATTACCCCTGGCGTAAGCCTGTCTTAATTTTTTATTTAAATTCTTCCGGGAAGACCTGCCGAGGCTCTTGGAATAATCATGGAAAGATTTAAAATTCAGGTCCACAAGCACAGAGGGAAAACTTTTTGCCTTAGAAAACTTCTGTCGCAGTAAAACATCCAGGAGCGCTGTTTTACTTTGCGGAAAATCTTTAAAAATTATTAATGGGGCGTTAAGTTTTGCAGCTAAATCCTTGATTTGGCGCGCAAGCAACAAAATAAGTTCAGGCTTATCCTGAAAATCCTGCCTGATCCCCAGGGCCCCGCATTCTGCGAAAGGTGAGCCGCAAAATAAAGTTTTAGAGATCAGGAAGCGCGGGAAAAGCTTGCGTATAAGCTTAATGATCCCGCAAAGCTTACCCTCCACCGCAATATCCAGGTTAAAATCCGCGCTAAACAACGGGGCAATAAGCAGGATTTCATCGTCACGGCAAATAACCAGGTAATGAAAAACAAACTCGCCAAGTTCGGAGCTGCCCAGGGCCTTATAAAACGGGTAGCTCTCCGGCATATCCCCGAAAACAGCATCCCACTCTTTTTCGGCTATCCTGTTGATATTATCGTATATCTTATATGTGATTTTATTCATATAGAGTTAGCTTGAATTTCCGTCTATTTTAGCATAAAATAGGTAAATATAAAAAAGGAAATAAAACTTGAGCCTCATAAGAGAAATCCCGCCAACCGCAGGTTGGCCGCTTACAATCAAAAGCTTAATCCCCTCCTTCCTTCATAAACACCCCAAAGGATTGCTGGAGGAAGATTTCAAAAAATACTTAGACGCTCCCTGCGCATTGCTCACCTGTTCCGGGACTTCCAGTTTTTACCTGATCCTGGAGAGCATAAAGAAAATTTCCAGCAGGAAAACCGTAATCATCCCAGCCTTTATCTGCCCGCTTATTCCTCTGGCGATAAAAAGTGCGGGGCTCAATATAAGGCCCTGCGACATAAACCAGGATAATTTTGATTATGATATAAAGATGCTCCGGGGTATCTGCGCCGAAGATAACGATATCCTGGCCATACTTGCCGTGCACCTGGCCGGGATCCCCCTGGATCTGGAGGCTATTAAAGAGGCTTCCGGAGAAAAGGGAATATTCATTATTGAAGATTGCGCCCAGAGCCTGGGCGCGGAGTATAAGGATAAAAAAACAGGCTCCTTTGGAGAATTTTCTTTTTTCAGCCTCTGCCGCGGCAAAGGCCTGACTATCTACGAAGGCGGGCTGGCGGTAACTAACCAGCCGGAATATACCAGGCTATTAACTGATACTGCCAAAGAGATCATGCACAGCGATATCTTATCCGAGTCTTTAAAAACAGCTGAGCTGTTTGCTTACAGTATATTCTACCGGCCGGAATTATTTTGGTTTGTCTTTAGGCTGCCGCAGATATTCTGGCAGATGCGCAATAACCCGGTAAGGGCAATGGGAGAATATTTCGCTCCTGATTTCCCCGTGCATAAAGTTTCCGCTTTCAGGGAATATACAGGCCACCTTAATTTTCCCCGCCTAAACGCAGAAGTCAGCAGGCAAAGAGAAAGGGCCGGTATTTATTTGAAACAGCTAAAAGATATTCCCGGGATCAAGCCGATTACCGAGCCAGGGCAGGCAAAAGCAAGCTACCCATACCTTACGCTCATTTTTGAAGATGCGCGGAAAAGGGACTCTTGCCTGAATGCTTTTAAAGATTCCGGGCTGGGGATATCTCAAGTTTACCTGCGGGCGATTACGGATTACGCGTATCTCAAAGATATTATTCCGCAGGCACAGTTCACGCATGCCCGGAGCCTGGCAGAAAGAACGATAACCTTAAGCACCAGCTGTTTCTTAAGGGAAACTGATTTGAAGAATATAACCGAGAAACTTAAAAAACTATAAAGGAGAGTATGGTAATTTTTTCATTTAAAGAGGACAGGCGCTTGAGCACCGATATACCGGATAGCGGATTTTTCATAGCCGGAGACAAAAATCTTTGCTTTTTAATCCACGGGCTTACCGGTACGGCAAAAGAGATGGGCTCTATTGCCCAGCGATTGAATAAGCAAGGATTCTCCGTGGCCGTCCCTCTTATGCTTAATCATAATAAATCCATATCAATCCTTAAAAGGACTGCCTGGAAGGAATTTTATAATTCTATCCGCGATGAATTCATTAAATATGCCAATGAGTATGAAAATATCTTTGTGGCAGGGCTTTCCTTCGGCGCGTTAATCGGGATATTGCTGGCGCATGAATTCCCTGAAAGGGTAAAAGCCTTAAACTGTTTCTCACCCACCCTCTTCTATGACGGCTGGGGCAACCCCAAATCCAGGGTTTTCCTGCCTTTAGTTTACAGGACCCCCCTTAAATATTGGTTCTATTTTAAGGAGGAGTACCCCTACGGCCTGAAGAATGAACGCCTGCGCTCTAAAGTGGAAAGTTTCTACAAAGAGGCCAAGCTTTTTGACTACAGTAAGGTGCACCTTTACGGATACCCGGTAATCCCTGTTTCCTGCATGTATCAGAATTACCTTTTGGCAAAAAAAGTGATCTCTGTGCTTAAAGCTGTCCGGACACCCATACAGCTGCTGCAGGCAAGGGATGATGATGTAACCAGCCCGAAGAACTCTAATTATATTTACGAGAAAATCGGCTCAAAGGACAAGAAAATTATATTTCTGGAGGACTCTTACCACATTATCACCGCGGACCAGGAGAGGGATAAAGTCGCCGAGCAAACCGTTGCCTTCTTTGAAAAATACAGGCGCTAAGAAAATATTTCGCGGAGGATCTTCAGATTAGTCTCTTCATTGACCCGGAGGATCAGCTCATCCGTGTGATTGTACGCCGCAGGCTGCCTGGGATGATCAATACTGGAGATAACCGCCTTGATCCTGCCGAAGATCTCAGGAGAAGAATAATCCCCGGTTATATCCAGGCCGATTATATCCAGCTTCTCCCGCATGATTTTCAGCATAGTTAAAAGCTGATCCAGCCGCAGGTACCCCTCCTCCCAGTTAGTAAGCGCGAATTCCTTTTTAAGGCAATCCTTATCTATCGAGATATAAACCTTACGGCTGGGCAGTCTCTTGATCAGCTTCAAAGTAAACTCACCCAGCTCCTCTTTTTCTAACGGATGCCAGGTAATCTTATCCGAAAACAGGCCTCTCCTGACAGTAACCGAATCATTTTCCGGGACCCGCCTGAAATAAACCCGGCTGCTTTCTTGCCTGTAAGGATAAATCTCCAGGCGCTGCTGGCGCAGTGCGCCAAGATTACCTGTCTGCAATACAGGCGGGCGTAAATCATCCGAACCCACAGCCAGAAGCAGGACCTTTAAGATGTTTTTATTCTTGAGGGCTTGGCTTACCCATGAGCCGCAGCCAAAGCGCGGAGGCAGAATATCCCAATCCGGATGAAAATCAAATACCACTAAACAGGCGGGCTGGTCAATTGAGCTGGTTAATACTTCGCTGATATGGTGGAAGTCTCCTGAACCTAAAAAGGTGGGGTAATTTTTCTCTTGGGGCTTAAGATCGCCCGCTATTCTTTTACGCAAGCCCCCTGACATATAAAGCCTGGCAGAAAAAGAAAAACCGGTGAAATCAATGATCTCGGCTTGATATTGCGAAAGGAGCCTGGACTGGCGGGTAATGCTGTTATCGAAGTTTAATACACGAATACCTTTATCCAACATTAAGGCTTCTTAAGTGCTTTGCTTAAAGCCTCTTCCAGAAGATCTACTCCCAGATCGATCTCTTCCTCGGTGATATAAAATGACGGGGCAATGGTAAAGACATTTTTATAATAACCTCCGACATCCAGGATCAGTCCGCGCTTCTTGCCTCGGGCGCTTAAGGATCCGCTTAAGCCTAAATTGACGATCTTGTCGGTCAGCTCTTTATTCGGGGTATAACCATCCTTCTGGCAGATCTCCATCCTTAAAGCCAGGCCGATGCCATCCACGTCGCCGATCTGCGGGTATTTCTTCTGCAGCTTCTTAAGCTGAGAAACAAAATACCTGCCCTTCCTGGATATGGAAGTAGAAAAATCCGATTCCTCGATTAACTTCATTACCTCAAGGCCTACGGCTGTTCCCAGGGGATTGGATGAGAATGTCGCGTGAGTTGAGCCGGGAGGAAAAACATCCGGTGAGATAAGCTTTTCTTTGGCCCAAACCCCTGAAATGGGGTTTAATCCGTTAGTCAGGGCTTTACCGAAAACAATTATATCAGGGGCAACATTAAAATGCTCGATCGCCCAAAATTTACCCGTGCGGAAGAACCCCATCTGTATCTCATCATCGATAAACAGGATGCCATAGCGGTCCAATATCTCTTTTAGCCCTGAAAAATAATCCTCAGGAGGAATAATATAGCCGCCGGTGCCCTGGATCGCTTCGACATAAAAAGCGGTGAATTCGCATTTGTTGTTCTTTTTATTTACTACCGAATGATATTCGGTTTCAAAGAGCCTCTCGAATTGCTTCAGGCAGTATAGATCACAGAAATCCCTTTTCTTGTCATACGGGCACCTGAAACAATAGGGGTAAGGCACGAACATCGCCCTGTCCCCGAAGTGGCCAAAACGCTCCCTGTATCTAAAACTTGAGGTGATCGCCGACGCAGCGAGAGTCCTGCCGTGATAACCGCCCATAAAGGCGAATACCAGGCTTCTGCCGGAATAGTTGCGCACTAATTTCAGCGAATCCTCCAAAGCACTTGAGCCTCCGACATTAAAATGTATCCTCCCTTTTTCTTCAAAGGTGCGTTCATTTTTTTGCGCCAACTTTGCGGCCAAAAGAATCTTCTCCTCATGCAAATACTGGCAGGCAAGCTGCGGAAGTTTGTCGATCTGATTCTTTAACGCGGTATTCAAGCGCTGATTCTTGTAGCCGAAATTAGCCGCCGAATACCACATCTGCAGGTCCAGGTATTCGGTCCCCTGGTGGTCATAAAGATAGCAGCCTTCAGAGGATTTAAATATATTCAGTTTCTCGGCATAATGCACGGTGTCCCCCCATGAACAATATTTCGCCTCTAGATCCAGAAGCTTGTCATGATTAACATCCGGCCGCATCCTAGCTGTCTTGGTCAGTTGTTTTGCGCTCATTTTACCTTCCTTTTTAAGTAAGTAAATACATCCTTGAGATTATGAAAAGCTACATAAGCCAATTTACTGTCTTTAAAGTGCCGCAGCAGGCTGTCCTTGGCAAAAACCAGATTGGCATACTTGGCCGGGCAGACATCCGAAGCCCCATCGCCAACATAAATTATTATAGAGCCTTTTGGCGATTTTGCCAAAAGGTTTTTTGTCTTGCAATGCGCGCAGATCTGGCAGTCTTTGTTCTTAAAAGGATAATCCGTAATTACCTTATTCCTGGGAAAGCTCAACTTGTTAGCGAAAACCTTCGGGTTTTTTATGCCGTTGGCCTTTAAAACCCGGTTAAGTATATAATCAAAGTTGTCGCTCAAAATCACGGTTTTTATTTTCTTGCGCCGCAGAAACCTGTAGAGCTCTTTGAAATAAGGATCAAGTTTAATCTTGGGCAGATAAGCATCAAGGGACCGCTTGTTTAGATCCATGCCCCGGAGCTGACCTTCCAGGCAGGTCTTTGAGCCGATCCTGCCGCTCCTCCACCTTTTTTCCAGCTCTACCCAGCGGTCATCCCGCGAAAAAAGCAAAAGCATGTTGTCAAAAACATCGCAGGTGGCGACGGTATTGTCAAAATCAAAGAAGATGACGCTTTTTTTAGGATCAAACTGGCTATTTTTATCAACCATTTCTTTAATATTAAATTAGGGACAGCGACTATTTATTAAAAATAAATAGTCGCTGTCCCTAAAAAACCCCGGCCAGATCTGCCTGGCAAAAGGCGCATTTACCTTGGCTGACATGCAGCTCGGTTATTCCAAACCCTTCCCTCTTGATAAGCAGTTTTTTGCATGAGGCGCAGAAGGTATCCTGACCCCAACCGTAAACATTCCCCGCGTAAACATGGTATAATCCGGCGGCTTTGCCCAAATCATAAGCAAGCCTAAGAGTGCTTTCAGGGGTACTGGCATAATCTTTGAACTTGTAATCCGCGTGGAAGCGGGAAATATGCCAGGGGATATCCTTGCCTACCGAAGCAATAAAATCAGCGATACCGGAAAGCTCTTCGGGTGAGTCATTTTCACCCGGGATCACCAGGGTCGTGACCTCTATCCAGACCCCCGCCTCCTTCAATAAGCGGATAGATTCAAGGACCGGCGCAAGATGGCCGGAGCATATCCTCTTATAAGAGCTGTCCTTAAAAAACTTTAAATCCACGTTTGCCGCATCCAGATACGGCCTAATCATGGAGATGGCCTGAGGGGTCATATAACCATTGGTAACAAATATGTTGCTCAAAGCCTCCTCTTTGGCTAATTGGCAGGTCTCCAGGCTAAACTCAAAATAGATCGTCGGCTCGGTATAGGTGTAAGCTATGCTCCTTGAGCCGCTGGCCTTGGCTAAGCTGACAATTTTATCGGGCGTATAATCCTCTCCCGGCTCCTGATCAATAAAGTCAAGCTGGGAGATCTCCCAATTCTGGCAGAATCCGCAGCGAAAATTGCATCCAGCGCTGGCAATGGAAAAAGCGGTTGAGCCGGGAAGAAAATGATACAGCGGTTTTTTCTCTACCGGGTCAATGTTGGAGGCGACGATCTTGCCGTAATTACGCGAGTATAATATCCCTTTGATGTTCTGCCTTACCCCGCAGAAGCCGAATTTACCCTCCTGGATCCTGCATTTATGAGCACAAAGGAAACAATCTACCTTTTTATTCTCTAAAGGAGTATAAAGCAGGGCTTCTTTCATATTTAATGAGCGCTTAAACACTTGAAATTTTCTACGTAAGCGCGGGATCTATTCATTATATTAATAAATGCGTAAAGTTATTTTTAGGCACACAGCAGGTCCTATGCGCCTTCTCTTCTCCTTGAGGAAGATTCCTGTAAAATACATCTATTTCACCGCTGCCGGCAGTGTCCGAGTAGGCGCAGGTTATCCGGGAGCAGAGGTCAAGCATATCCTCTGCGAATGATCCCCTGGCTAGAGAAAAAGGGCCGGCCAGATCATCCTGCGGATGGAATAAGTAATCGCCTGGGCAGGCTAAGCGCATAAGCAGTTCATTTTCATCTTTATTCCTGCCTACCGCCAGCCTGGAATTTTTCCCTATGCGGAAATGCCTGCCCACCTTCAGAAGCTCAAGGTTTTCAAGATTCAATTCCCCATGGCCAAGAAGCTCTTTTAATCTCCGGGAAAAGCAGGGATCAGTCAATAAGCACCCTCCGGCGGGATTGGCGTATTTAGCGATCCCTAACTTTTGAGCTAAGCGCATTTGCGGCGTGCGCATGCGGCCGTTAAAATCCAGGAGCTTTTCTCTATCCACCCAACCTTGCCTCTCCGGTAAACTGGGGGCAAAGAGCCTGGCAGATAACGGACGCAGCAGAAGGTCATCAAGTCCGCTGGCGCGTTTAATCAAACTTAAAGCCTGCTTATTCTGGGACATCGGCCTCTGCCCAAGTACCTCACCGGTGACAATAAAGCTCGCTCCCAGAGAAACCATCCATTCCCTGGCTTTGGTAAACATGAGTATCTTGCAATCTATGCAGGGGTTCATATTTGAGCCAAAGCCGTAACGCGGGCCCTGGATAAGCCTGAGAAACTCCTCACCTAAATCAACCTCAATTATTTTTATGCCTATATCCGGCAGGCTTTTCTTTATATCCAGCTTACAGAAGGGGATCTTAAAATGCACCCCCGTCACCTCCAGGCCCTGCGCTTTAACCAGCCTTGCCGCCAATAAGCTATCCAGGCCGCCGGAGACCAAAACCAATGCTTTTATTTTCATATTAAATGATTTAACTAACCCGGTAAGAAATTCTTTGCTAATGCCATAAGCGCTATTCCCAGCAAGAAGGCAAAAAAAGCGGCAGTTGATCGTTTAAGATCATTCTCCTTATGGAGCTCCGGGATAAGGTCGCTGGTAGCGATATAAATAAACCCTCCGGCAGTAAACGGCAGGATAAAATTCGAGAAGCTCCTGCCTAAGTCGGCCAGAAAATAGCCTGCCAGCGCTCCGATGACGGCCATAAGCGCGGAGGCAAAGTTGAACAAAAGCGCCTTCCTCCTGGTGAAACCGCCGTAGACCAATACCGCGAAATCCCCCAGTTCCTGGGGGATCTCATGCAGGATGATCGCCAGGGTAGTGACCAGGCCGAGTTTAAATGAGATCACAAAACTAGCGGCAATTACCATGCCGTCGATAAAATTATGGAACCCGTCCCCCACCAGGTTCAAATAGGTGAAGGCATGGATCTTGCAGGAGCCATCCTCATGGCAATGCCGCCAGTGCAGGTACCTTTCCATGAGAAAGAAGATTATGATACCGAAGATCAGGTAGGAGAATACCGTGCTGCTTTTATTATTTTCCAGGCATTCCGGGAGTATATGCAGAAAGGCGCCGCCGATGAGGGCTCCGGCGGAGAAACCGATCAGGCAAAAAAGGATCTTCTGCAGCAGATTATCCTTTATGGCCAGGGTAAAAATACCCACCAGGGATATCAGGCTGACTAAAAATGTGCTGGTTAGTATCCAGGACAAAACCATATGCAGGAATTTAACCTAAACAGGGTTTTCTGCCTTTATTGGCTTTCTTGGAACGCCAGTTGAGTTTTCCTCTGCGTTTTCTTTTTCCCATCTTAATATTTGTAATACTCCAGCGGAACATTCTGCGCGACGTAGCGCGTTGATTCAATCAGGCAATCGTAAATTACCTTTCCCATGGGGGTGCCCGCGTAAACGCTGATCCCGGACTTAAAAACCATATCACGGGGGACTTTTGTTTTCCTGCCGGGACTCTGCGCTGCCCGGCTCTGGATATCCCTGCTGCTTATTACGCTTGAGCTGGCATGGTCAATGATACGCAGCCCCAATTGCATATTTGCCTTGTTTAAAGGAGGCCCTAACAATCCTCCCATAAAACCGCTTGAAGAGGAACCCCCTCCTCCCATGCCGGATTTACCTCCTGAGCTCTCCGGCACAAATTCATTGACCTGCGCGCTGATGACCAGGTCCGCCTCCTGCTGGCCGACTATCAAAAAACGATGGGTATTATTTAAGCTGCTGATAAAGGCATCCTTTAAAGCTGACCCTGCCTCCGCGCTGAGCCCGGCGGTTTTCAATTCAAAGTCGCTGACCGTGATTTTGGCCTTGGGCCCACGGTAACGGCCTAACGGCTGGCCTACCAGGCTCTTATCCAGCTGCGCATGCGGCTTTGCCGAGAAGCACCCTGTCACAACCAACAGCATGAGGCCGCAAACAAATAACCTTAATTCTATTCTCACCTTGCTTTTCAATATATTACCGATTAATCCGGCTGTCAAGGATAATCCCTTACCGCAGGACCGAATCATAGAGCCTGCTTATCCTAGGGATTATCTTAAACGGCTGCCCCCGCTTAATTTCCGCTAAACTGTTTGAACCGGTGGTCACAATGACCGTCTTGACCCCAGCCCTTCTTCCGGACTGCGCGTCAATAACCATGTCCCCGGCGTATAAAACCTGGGGCTTTTTAACCCCGGCCTTGCGGATTATCTTATTCAATATTTCGGGGTGCGGCTTGCCGCGCTTTAATTTATCGGCACAAAGGACATGATCAAAAAATTCCATTATGCGCAGGTGCCTTAACAAAATAAGGGAAAATTTGGTCGGCCGGTTGCTGGCTACCGCCAATTTATAGCCCCTGGCTTTAAGTTTGCGTAAAAGCTGCCTGACAGCCGGATAAAGCCGCGATTGCTTAAGCAGGCTATGCTCATGGTGGCTGCGGTAAATGGATAAGGCGCGCCTTAAATTATACCCTCCCACGTACGGCTTAAACAGGTTGGCATCCCCCCAGCCCACTGCCCGGCGGATAAGGGAAGCGCTCTTGGGTTTCAATCCCAGCTTGCGCATCACATGGTTAAAGCTGCTTTCTATGGCAGCGTAAGCATCCACAAGGGTGCCGTCCAGGTCAAAAATAATAAGCTTTATATTCTCCATAAATAAAATATAGGCAGGGTTATAAGGCCCTGCCTATCAAATAATGCCGTTGATCTTAAATAATTATTGCGCCTGGCTTTCAGCAGCTGCTCCCGGCTGAGGCTGGGCTGATACAGGAGCGGGCATCTCCATGGAAGCGCCTGGCTGCGATGTATTGGTATCAGGCTGGCTAGGAGCCGGAGGGATGGCATCCGGAGTTTCAAGGCTTATGTTTTTAGCAGTATATTTATCCCCCGGGTCTGCCGTATAATCTACGCTCAGGGTATCTTTAACCTTTATCTCATCAAAACTTTTGATATTCTCATAGGTGGTCTTTTCGTCAACAGCCAGAAGAAGCTCCTTCTCCTGGTCGGTTTCATAATCAAGGTACTTTAAGGTGAGTGTTTTATCCTGGTCATCTAAATTCGTTACCTCTCCCCAGGCCCATTGCGTGTTATCCTCATTCTGCATGGGAGCCGGCGCTAAATCGGCAGGCATGGTAGAAACTGCCGGGGCGCTAACATCTGGCTCCTGCGCAAAAGCAACAAAAGTAGTTATTGTAATAAGTAAGACAGATACTCCCAATATTCTCTTGAGTTTCATCTTAAGCCTCCTTTAATGTTCTTAATAAAATTAACACAGATTTTTCTCTTTGTCAAGGCTATCTATAGAACGGGAGAAAAATGAGCGCCGACATTACAATCAACACCGTAACCAGGCCCACGCTCAATCCCACCCAGAACCAGGTAAGAAAGCTTATCTTGAGGTGCTTTTCCTTTTCAACGATCCCTACGGCCACGATATTAGCGGTTGAACCGATAAGGGTTATATTGCCCCCGAGGCAGCCGCCGAAAAGCAAGGCCCACCACAATGGCTGCAGGTTCAGGCTCAAGCTCTGGAATCCCTGGACCACCGGAATAAAGGCCGCGACCAACACCACGTTATCCAGTATGCTGGAGCCTATTGTGCTTACCCAAAGCATGGAGGAGATAAGCAGGTTCAGGTTGTTGCCGGTTGCCTCAAGCATATGTTTGGCAATAAAAACAGTTGCCCCGGTATATTTTAATGTCCCTGCCTGCACGAATAAAAGCAGAAAGAATAGCAGCGTCCACCACTCCACATCCTTTTCAATAAACTTCCTGGCCTTGCGGTGCTTCCAGATCATCACCAGGCCGCTGGCAACCAGAGGCACGACCAATAAAACAGTATTCGCAGGCAGCGCCCAGGCCAACTCCATGCGGTGATGCAGGGATATAAAAATCAACATTACCCCGAATATCCCCAGGCTTACTTTCAGGTTCTTCTCCGGAGGCACGGAGATAAGCCGCAGCAGTATCTCATTAGCCCCCAGCCTTTCCATCTGTTCATTAAGAAACTTGACCGGTTTCCTATACCAGAATAAAAGGATAAAAATAGTAACCAGCAAACAGGCGGCGGCTAAAGGAAAGGCCTTAACGATAAAATCTTCAAAGGTCAGGCCGGATTTTGAGGCAATAAGTATGCCGATGGGATTCCCCAGGACCGTGGCGGCAGAGCCGATATTTGTGGCTAAAACAGAGATTATAACAAAGGGCACCGGGTTAACCTCAAAATAATCGCAGATCTCCAGGACCGCCACGACCATAAAAATGATCGAGGTCACTTCATCAATGGTGCAGGCAAGCACGGCGGATATGAGCGCGATAAAAAAGGCGAATTTCCTCCCGGTTAACCTGGGGATGCGCAGGATGAGGCTGACTATCCAGGCAAAAACCCCGCAGTCCTTAAGCAGGCCGATGACCACCATCATCCCGACCAGGAAAAGGATCACCTCCAGCGACGAGAATTCAATGACATGTTCCAGGTCAATGGTCTTGGTCATCAACAATATGGATGTGCCGATGAAGGCAAAACTGAGGCGGAAATCCCAGAAGAAGAGCGTGCCCAGGATAGAAGCGGAAAATATGCCTATGGAAAGGGCCTGCTGCGTATTCATGCCCCAGGAATGGACCAAGAGCCCGAGGGCAAAAGAAAGCAGGGATAAAGAAAGCAGCTTAAAAATAAGGCTTTTCATTAATTTGAAATTGGCCTTTAGCAGCCTGCCGATTAATAAATGGCTGCCTTGATACGTGAGCGCAGTTTACGATGGACAGCTGCCGCAAGAATAACCTTCAATAAGTCACCCGGGATAAAAGGCAAAAAGCCGAGTAAGAACGCCCGGGTTAGCGGACAGGATAGGGTGATCTTAAGCCAGAGCATGCCGCAAAATAAGATCACCAGGTCTGCGAATAACAGCGTGAGAAGAACAACCGGCCATCCCTGCTTCTCACGGGTAAACAAACCCCCGGCGACAAAAGAGGCCAAAACAAAACCGGCAATATAGCCTCCGGTAGGGCCAAAAAGATAAAGGCTGCCCACTCCGGTTCCTGTAAACACCTGAAAACCTGTCAGCCCCAAAAGCATATAGAGGCCTTGTGTGAAAACCCCCAATCTCCTCCCTAATAACGATCCGGAAAGCAGGACAAAAAATGTCTGCAATGTAAGCGGCACCGGGGTAAACGCTAGAGGTATGCGCACAAAGGCGGATAAGGCGGTCAGGAGCGCAAAAACCGTTACGACCAAAACGCGGCAGATCCTTTTATCCCTGATAAGTTCCCTGTTTATGATCGCTTCCATAATAATTCTCCCATGATAATGTAGCGCAAATAGTTTTTTACGCTACTTTGTTCTTGTTTATATTTATACTGCCCTCAAATAGGGAATGACACTTAGGTCAATCTCCCATTCGTGCCCTTACAAGACACACA